>Ga0208813_1000109_pt1 | contig 78613 bp, 69 predicted proteins | sample MalvireepMed_904_FD_184250 | JGI IMG/M metagenome (GOLD analysis project Ga0208813, IMG submission 184250) | Marine viral communities from the Global Malaspina Expedition - Malaspina viral metaG DeepMed_904 (SPAdes) (version 2) | ecosystem: Environmental > Aquatic > Marine > Oceanic | place... | reverse complement strand
TTTTGCTAAATCAATAGCAATTAAATTAGACTGTGTCATGTATGGACTCCTTAATTGGTAAAAGTTGTTTTGCAATTTCTTTATACCGTACTCTCCCGTTAATGGGGAGGAGTCCATACATCTGCTACAAGCTGGCACTTCGCTTCTCGTATCTCGCACCTCGTATCTCGTAACTTGAATCTTAATTTTTTGTTTCGCGCGCCAAGCAAGCGTGACGCCTACGGGTAGCAGCGGCTTTATGCCGCGTTATTGGTGAGGTAGGAGCGATTCGAGAATAAAACGCGATGTAAAATCGCTGCTACATGCGCGTGCCTCGCACCTCGCTTCTTTACTCTCGTATCTCGCACCTCGCAACTTATTCCTCGTTACTCAAACCCTTCCAACACAAGTTTTCCGCGAGCTTTGTGAGATTCTAAAATCCCATGGGCTTTAATAAGGTTTGCTACGTTTATCTTACCTAAATGCTCACCCAATGTTGTTTTGATTGTGCCGTTATCAACTAAGGTTGAGAGCTCAGAAAGAAGCTGATGCTGGGCAATCATATCATCGGTTTGGAACATTGAGCGGGTATACATAAATTCCCAATGCAACGAAATACTTTTACGCTTTAACTTTAAAATATCAAAGCTTGCAGGGTCGTCGATCAGTGCCAATTTACCTTGTGGCTTGATCACTTCCATAATGCTATCTAGATGTTGGTCGGTGTGCGTTAAGCTCACTACGTAATCAAATTCATTCAAGTCGGCCGCAAGACGCTGCTCGTTAAGGTTTTTGCTATGATCAAGCACATGATCAACACCTAAGTCTTTAAGCCAGTTGGCGCTTTCTTCTCGTGCGGCGGTACCAACTACGGTTAAATTGGTAAGCTGTTTGGCAAGCTGCACTAAAATTGAGCCTACACCACCTGCGGCACCTATCACTAATACAGAGGCTGGCTTATTGTTTTTAGATTTTTCAATTTGTAAACGGTCAAACAATAACTCCCACGCAGTAATACTGGTTAAGGGCAGGGCGGCTGCTTCACTATTACTAAGGCTTGTTGGTGCAAGACCAACAATGCGTTCATCAACAAGTTGCAGCTCAGCATTACTACCTTGGCGCGTTAAGTCGCCAGCATAAAACACACGGTCACCGACATTAAATAACGACACTTTGTCGCCAACAGCTTTAACGGTTCCCACAGCGTCCCAACCAATAACCTTATAGCCATTGTCTGGTGATACATTAGCGCGAATTTTAGTATCAACAGGGTTTACTGAAATTGCTTGTACGGCTACAAGAATGTCGTGACCTGTGGCAACGGGATCTGGTAATTCAATCGCTTGTAGTGATGAGTCTGATAACGCTGGAGTTGCTGTGGTGTATCCAAATGCTTTCATGATGGTGTCCGTATTGATGAGTTTTGAACACTATAGCGCATCTAGTTTTATTAAAAAGGGTTTAGATACCAGCTCGCAATAATACGTAATCATTTTGAGGGAGCAAACCTGTCGCTACCAGCGTTAAAAATTTCTCATTTAGAACAACTAAATAACGAAATTTTTGCCTTGTTATCAACGAGGTTTTCTTGCCTCAAAAAGCCCACTTTATTAAGCAAGCTGGTATTATCCAAATTCACTTTCAAATAATTTTTGTTAATTGAGGTCACTATTTACTAAATCGAGTAATTCGATCAGTTGCAGTGCTTGTTGTTCGTTAATGCTTGGGAAGCGACAACGAATTTGCGACGGTATCTCAGCGGCTTGATCTTGCATCGCCTTGCCTTTGGCTTCGAGCTGCACGAGTCGTTTGCGTTTATCTTGGCTATCTTTGGTGATCGACAACAATGCTTTATCGCTCATTTTTTTCAAAATTTGCGTCATCGCACCGCCATCAATGGCAGTTTTTTCCAGTAATTCAGCAATGCTGATCTGATCTTTTTCCCACAGCGCCATCATCACTACGTATTGCGGGTAGGTTAAATCTAATTGATTAAGAGAGTCTCGATACGCACGGGCAATCCCATTCGATGCCATATATAAGCGATGGCATAGCTGGTTATCTAATTTTAGCTGTGGGTATTTCATACTCGATCCTCAAAATTCAATACGAGCATTTTAATTTGCATACAAAGTATTTGCAATCCCGAAAAAGCTGATCTAATATATTTTGCATGCAAAGTATATTTTCACTCAATTAGGAGAGTAATCATGAAAGAACTACAAAGCGTCGCATACACAGCAAAAGCAACAGCAACAGGTGGCCGTGAAGGCACAGCAAAATCAGATGATGGCCGCTTAGATGTGGCACTATCAACTCCTAAGGGGTTAGGTGGTGATGATGGTCAAGGTACAAACCCTGAGCAATTATTTGCAGCAGGTTACGCGGCTTGTTTTATCGGCGCATTAAAGTTAGTGGCTGGCCAAGCAAAAATTAAATTACCGGCAGATACTCACATTAACTCTGAAGTATCAATTGGTCCTATCGAAGGTGGTTTTGGTATTGCTGTTAAGCTTGCTGTATCGGTAGGTGATCTTGATAAAGACACCGCTCTTGCACTTGTTAATAAAGCGCACGAAGTATGCCCATACTCAAACGCTACACGCGGTAACATTGCTGTAGAGTTATCAGTGATCTAATCGCTATTTATCAAAATAGGCCGTGCTTTATGCACGGCTTTTTTGTTTTTCAGCAATCGATTTTGCTAAATCACCTGAACCCGTAAGCGCAGATACTAGGCCTTCGCGTGGTTCACTAAATTCTATTGGTTTTATCTTACTGGCTCGGGCTGCATCGAATACCGGTATTTGGCTCATTGCGTATTCAGACAATGCGGTAATGGTTAATGATGGGTTTACCCCTAAATTACCCGGTATGATTGAGCCGTCAATAACACGCAGGTTTTGATAGCCGAACACTTCTCCTGAGCTATCAACTACGCCGTTAGAGGCATCAGTCCCCATGGCGACTCCACTCATTATATGCGCCGTCATCGGGGCACCAAAGAGCACTTCAGTTAAAGCAGAGCCTGGCACACCACCGAGTTTTTCGGCGTAGAGTTTGGTTGCTTCTTCTGCTTTTGGAAAACTAACGCTAAGCGGTGCATCATTCTCTTTTTGCACTGCAGTAATGCCGCTTTTAAATAACCGATACCATTTGCGTCGCCATTCAAGGTGAATAAACGCCTCGGATTTTTGCATCACCAAAAAGAGAATTGAGCTGCGGGCTTTGCCTTTTGGTCGCAATACTTTGGCTGTTTTTATTGGATGGCGCAGTGTATTCACTAAAAACTTAGCGATACGCTTGAGGCCTTTTCCAGTCACCATAGGAACGTAAGGTAAATAAAGCCATGTGCCATCGGCGCCTTCCTTAAACCGGCAAATTTCAATGTTGGTGTCTTTGTCGACCGAAATAAATGAGCTGATCGCAACGCCATCATCAACTTTTTTAGTGGTATTGTTCGCGGTGGTGAGGGTTTCTGAATTTGTACGAATTTGCTGACCAAGCCAAGCTGAAATATTAGGTAGTGTTTTGTCTTTATCGCGCATTTTTAAAAGCAAAGGCACGGTGCCCATGACCCCTGCGCTTAGCACAACGCCACGTGTTGTTAGCGTATAAATATGGTTGTTGCGATGACTGGTATCTTTAATCTTAATTTTGTATCCGGCGCTGCCATCTGCATTGAGTGGGGTGATTTTAATTACTTCAGAGCTGGGTCTTATCTCTACGCCATTGCGCTCGGCAAAGTACAGATAGTTTTTCATTAAGGTGTTTTTGGCATTATGGCGACAACCAATCATGCAGCTACCACAGTAATGGCAGGTATTTCGCCTTGGACCATCGCCATTAAAGTATGGGTCGGGTAGCTCTTTGTTATAGGCTTCGCCGGGTTTTGCAAAAAGCACCCCGGTATTCACGGTTTTGAACGAGTCACCTTGCCCCATCTGCTCTGCAATCTCTTTAAGGGTGTGATCGGCAACATTGGTATAGGTATTTTTGGCACTGCCTAACATGCGTTGTGCAAGGCCATAGTAGGGCATTAGGCTTTCTTTCCAGTCTGATTTTATGCGTGTCCAAGCTGGAGATTGAAACACCTCATCATCAGGAATAAGGTGCACATTGGCATAAATTTGTGAGCCACCGCCAACACCCACACCATGCAGCACAGTGACTTTGCTGGTAAACGAAAATTGAATGCAGCCTTTTAAGCCAATTTCTGGTTGCCACATATAATTTTTGATATCTAGGTTGGTCTTTGGAAATTCTTTATCGTCGCGGCGAAGGCCTTTTTCAAGTACTAAAACCCGGTTACCTTTTTCGCTTAGGCGTAGCGCACTCACTGAGCCACCAAACCCAGAGCCTATAATTATTTGGTCAAAATCAAATGTGTCTTGCTGCATGGTCATCGCTTGTTGATATTTATTATTATAATTAACTCGTTACAAAATACGCTGTAAATTAGCTGCTTATCTGTTGTGGTTTGGGATGTACATATTAGTAATATAGAAGCTTGTCGGTTGTTTGTCTTAGAACAAGTAATAAAGAAACGCAATTTATCAACTTTTTAGTGCTCAGCAGCGCTTACTCGCTATATGTTAAGCCATTTAATTAAATAGTTTGTCATGCTTTGTACGCCGTTAATCTAAATAAACCGAATCATAACAAAGCTATAAATTTCAATTGCATGCTAGCAAAATTCTGTTGTCGAACAGAGCATTTTCAATAAATTACTTAAAAATAATGCTTTACTCCTTTTTTGGGCTGTAAAATTAGTTAAATAGTCTAAACTATTAGCAAACCTACAATAAAAACAGGACATTTCGATGCGGCAGTTAGCATTAGCGAAAAAGTTATTATGGCTCACAGTAGGCAGTATTTTTATTACTGTGTTTGTTTTATCGAGTGTTTTATGGTGGCAGTTGTCAAACAGCAACCAGCAGTTAGCTGCACAATCAGAAAAGCTGATTGTTGCTGAAGTTGAAGACAAACTAGCCTCCAATGCTGCCGCATATGGTGAGCAAGTCGCTGGATTTATTAACGAAGCATATCGAGTTCCTTATTCATTTGCCGCAATCTTAGGTGATCATGATGCAGCAAGTACTTTAACTCGCGATGCGGTGGTTGAGTTGAATCGCTCACTACTCAAAAAAAATACCATTCTTTCATCTATTTATTCGCAGTTTGAAGCAAATGCGTTTGATGGCCGTGATGCTAATTTTATTAGTGGTTATGATCATTCTGTGGCGGGTGTTGGTACTTTAGAAATCTATTTCACACGCAATCGAGATGGCGCCATTGAGCAACAAGTCGTAGATGATGCGGCTGAAAAATATGTCGATACACTTAATGAATTTGGTCAGCGAGAAGCTGAGTGGTACCTGTGTGTAAAAGACACCAAAGTACCCTGCATAATGGAACCTTACCTATACGAAATCACCCCAGGGTATTCAGAAATGATGACCTCTTTAACTGTGCCAATTCTTCGTGATAATGAATTTATTGGTGTTGCTGGTGTTGATTTAACTTTGCCTGTATTTCAAAGCATGACCGAAAAATTGTCAAAAGAGCTATATAACGGTAAAGCCCGAGTTACCTTATTAAGCTCACTCGATTTAGTGGTTGGTAGCAGCCATTACAAAGATAAGCTAGGCAGACCGCTAAAAGAGGCTGTGGCTAAAAGCACTTTAGACAATTACGTTAAAGCGAAAAATCAAAGTGGTGTATTTAAAGTCGGTGATGAGTATTTAGTTAATTACCCAATCACCATTAAGCTTGCTAAAACCCAGTGGAACTTATTGATTCAAGTACCAGCTGAGCTTGCACTTGAGGGCCCTCATGCGCTGGCAAATAGCATGAGTGAAAACGCCAATACGTTAGGCGGCTTAATCTTGGTGACGGGTATTATTATTGCTGGTGCAGCCTTTGTTATCATGACCTTAGTGATCCGCACCATTGTGGCACCATTACAACAAATTCAACAGCGTGTTGATAACCTTGCTAGTGCTGAAGGCGACCTAACCCAAACCCTGCATGTTGATACCCATGCTGAATTAATAGCACTAGCAACAGGTTTTAATGCGTTTCTTGCTAAATTGCGTGACTTAATTGGTGAGCTTAAAAATGTATCGACGCAAACCAAGGAGCAAGCCCACATGGCAACCAGTGTTGCTGTTGATACTAAACATAATGTACAAGCGCAATTTCAAGAAATTGAAAGCGTGGTGACCGCAATGAACGAAATGAGTGCAACAGCACTTGAGGTTGCAAGGGCTTCTGAACAATCGGCGCAACAAGCTGACGAAATAAATAGTTTAGTAGTTAGTAGTGAAAAAAGTTTGTCTTCAGCTGTAACACAAGTTAAGACTATGTCGGATGAAATAAAAGAAGCAAACAAAGCGGTCGAAAAGGTTGCAGCGCGCAGTAATGACATAACTCAGATATTAGATGTGATCAGAACGATAGCAGAGCAAACCAATTTGCTTGCCCTCAATGCTGCTATAGAAGCTGCAAGAGCTGGTGAGCAAGGACGTGGATTTGCCGTGGTCGCCGACGAAGTTCGTGCGCTTGCTTCAAAAACACGTTCATCAACAGATGACATCAGCGGTCTAATCGACAGCTTACAGCTTGAAGTAGGCAACGCTTCTAAAGTGATTGAACAAGGTGTTGTGCGTGCACAAACCGCGGTAGATGAAACCTCCGTTGCCTTTGATGCGCTGCATGAGGTGGTTGTTAAGGTGGACGAAATTACGCAACAAATTACCCATATTGCAACAGCCGCTGAAGAGCAAAGCTCTGTAACCGAGGAGATTAATAGGAATCTTACTTTAATCTCAGATGCTGCATCGCAATTAGCAGAGTTATCAACGCAGGCTGGAGACGGCAGTCAAACGCTTAATGCCCTTGTTGCACAGCAAGATGATGAGCTGAATAAATTAAAGACGAAATAGCTTTAAGTTGCTAGTTGCAAGGGTAAAGGGGCTAGTTACGAGGTGCTAGGTGCGAGATAAAACGCGATGTGAAATCGCTGTTACCTACTCGCACCTCGCATCTCTAGACCTTGTTTCGCGCGCCAAGCAAGTGTGATGCCTGCATTCCCGTACCTCATAGTTTGCCTGTTTGCTATTCATACGATTTATTAGACTAATAGTTAATGTGCTTGATTAATAGGCATTTATTAACAATTGCTGTATGTTGTCTAAATTATCAATTAATTTAAGTTGTTATATTTCAATGGGTTAAGAGAATTTTCTGTATTTTTAATACTATAAGAACGGCTTTTTTACAAATTCATACCCTACCTTTTGCCTAATCGTGTTTTTGGCCCGACTGCTTTACCCTAACTGCATAATAAAAACTCACATAATTTTTCAAGATAGGCAGTAGGAGAACTCATGAATACGAGGCAGCAATCAGCGTCAACAGCGCCTGCTGAGCAAGGGTCGGATACTCATGCCGATCAGCAAAGCTATCAAGCTCTTCATAAACCCAGCAGTGAATTTTCGAGTCGCGACGAATACCTTGAACACGAATTACAAATTATGCAGCCTAAGCGCTGGCGTCCTAATTTACCATTTCGTGATTACCGGTTTGAATTAGAAGACTCTATCCCTGCAATGGCAGGAACCATAGGCAAGGTGGTCATGGTCGGTGCAATTGCTGCAACGTTTGCAGCGCCACTGGGCCTAGGTGAAGGTTTTATTCTAGAAAACGTGCGCTATGAGCTATTAATTGTATCGATCTTCATTTTATTATTTTCGGGCTTCTTTTTACCAACGGCAAATCTGGCGGGTACGCATGGGCCGCTTATTCCTTTAATCCCGATTGTGGTTGCAGCGGGTGGTCACCCAATGGCCTTTGGTTTACTGATAGGGGCGTTTGGTCTGTTACTCGCGCTTAGTAAAGGGGGGAGTTTACTGGCGGGCTTAACCAGCCGAGGAGTGTGTGGCGGTTTACTGCTCTACCTTGGTTTTATTGGCACGATTTCGCAGGTTAAAAAGCTGTTTGCATGGGCTGAAGGCATTGATATGACCCATATCGCTTTTATTGTGATTTTATCGACTATCGTGTTGTATGCCTTACTTGAGCACTACAAAAAACGTTGGTTAGCTGTGCCATTAAGTTGCTTACTTGGTGGTTTAATCGCATTTTTACTGGGTGCGCCGTTTGAGTTTAAAACAGCACCGGGCTTACCAAATATGAACCCAATGTATTGGTGGGGTGAAAACACCGGTTGGATGCTGGGCTTACCAACCCTAGAGAGCTTTGTAGTGGTATTGCCGTTTGCAGTGCTTGCGGTTGCTATGTGGTCACCTGACTTTTTAGGACACCAAGTATTCCAAAAAATCAGTTACCCAGAACGCACAGAAAAAGTGCAAATGAACATTGACGATACCATGTTTAGTGCTTCAATCCGCCAGACATTTGGTTCCTTATTAGGCGGCTCTAACTTTACCTCATCATGGGGAACTTACATTGTGCCAGCAGCCATCGCTAAGCGACCCATTCCTGCAGGTGCGGTGTTAACAGCATTATTTTGTATCATTGCCAGTATTTGGGGCTACCCAATGGATTTAGCTATTTGGCAACCCGTGTTATGTGTCGCCTTGATTGTAGGTGTGTTTATCCCACTTCTTGAAGCTGGCATGGAAATGACCCGCGAAGGTAAAACCACCCAATCGGCTGCTATTGTGGTGTTTTCATCGACTTTGGTGAATCCTGCATTTGGTTGGTCGTTAACTATGTTGCTCGACAACCTGGGCTTAATTGGTTGTAAAGAGCGAAGCTCTGAACTATCACCAATGAGCCGTTGGATCATTCCATTAATAATGTTTGTAATTTTAACAAGCGTGATGGCGCTGGTGGGTATGCTGCCAGGGATCCCAGCATTAATGGCTGACTTTAGGCATTGATAAAAAAGGGTAAGGTGATAAACGCCTTACCCTTTTTCAAAGCTGTTATTTAAACTTAACTGTTTTTTCGCTGCGGATGTAAGTTCGGGTATCTGGTTTTGTCCATTGACCTTTTTTAAGGTAAGAGGTCGACACCACAAAGCTGTTGTTTTTAAACTCGCTTGTCGATTTTACCTTAGTGATCCCCTCTTTGCTGCCTGTCACATTCTCATAAGCAACAAACTGAGTAGGGCTAAGTACATTCATTGTGCCTTGGGTATAAAAACCTGCCGTAGTGAAGTAATAAAACACTAAAGATTGCTTTTTATTATCCCAAAAAATCATCGATTCACCACCATATTCACCTTCATTGATAGAATGAATGGTTTTAATAGCCGTGCCATTGAGCGCGCGTTGCCAGGTACTCACATCTTGCACCGCAGGTTTACCTGCTGCGACATTAAAGTCAGACTGCCATGTGCCTAAGTAAGGCTCAAACACTTTTAGCTTGTCATCAAGTTGTTGCTCCGCCGCCAAAACAGAAAGTGAACACAGGCAGATTGATAGTAAAAGTGATTTTAGGTATGCCATAATAGCGTCCCGATAAAATTAATTTGTTTTGCAAAGTATAGGTGATAATTTATTGATTAAGAAAACATTAATTACATTTTCATTGTTGTTTCTAGCGCTGCTATGGCTGGTATCGTGGCAACTTAATATTACCTACTTTATTGCAGGCACTTACAGCGTAGCGAGCATAATAAGCTTTTTGGTATATGGCTGGGATAAACGTTTAGCGATGCAACATGGCGAGCATACAATAAGAGTACCTGAGCGTACACTGCATATTTTAGGGTTAATCGGTGGTTGGCCAGGTTCATTAATTGCACAGCAATGGTTAAGACACAAATCCAAAAAACGCAGTTTTATTGCCGTGCTTTGGTTAACAATTATTGTTAATGGCAGTGCACTGTCGTCACTGTACTATTTGCAGTTAATTTAAAAGTAGATCAAAAAAGGAAAGCCGTTGCTTTCCTTTGGTGGGAAGTAATTTCATATTATTGAGTAGCTTGATTAGACTCTATGCTTTTAAGATCTACAGTCAATATTGTTTTTTTATCTACAACAATCCACTTGCGATAGGTTAAATAACCAGGCTTGGTTACTTCAATATCGTATTTACCATCATTAAGTTCAATACCATCTTCGTAGACAGGTTTAATATTCATGATACGAACACGCGCATCGTTAGGTGTAGTAACGACCGTTAATGAAGTTACAGGCACTTCCTCTATCACTTCAGCTACAGGTTCTACAATAGTCTCTGGTTCTGGCGAAACTTCTGTGGTTGATGAACAGCCTGCTAGTATCATCAGTGCACAGGCAAGACTTAATTTTTTCATAATTACTCCATTAAATTACACTATTTATTAGACGTTAAAGAAAAAGAATGGCGTTCAAAAATTTATTTGTGCAAATTCGCTCTTCCCTGACGTTTGATTATTTAATCTTCTGATCTAGATTGTATTTTCTAGACTCTTTCTAATTTCTTCGCTCCGTTCTACAAGTCTTTCGGCTGTTCTATACATTTTTTGTTTCATTAAACTACTGGCCATAGAAATATAAGTCGTTGCTATTTGATCTTTGATTAATAAAATGGGCTCAAATGATTCAGGGAAGATTTCAGCTTCTTTACTAAATGACTCATCAAACTCGATAAGCTGTTTATAGTCCGAAACATTTGCAAGTTGAGTGTTAAATCTTTCTAATTTTTCTTGATAAAATATTTTGGCATCGTCGTCAGGGTAACTCACAGTCATCCCTTCACTCGTTTTTCTCTTATATTCAGCTAATGCGATCATGGCTGACTCTTTTTTTCGCAATGCAGTAACGAGTGGCTCAAGTTCTGAAGTATTGGAAAAAACTAATTCACCTACATCAAGTAATGTTTTTTGTGTAACGAAATCTTCATTTTCAATAGACGCTAAAACTGCCAGTTTGAAATTATTTATATGCTCTTGGTTGGGTACATAGGTATAACTAGAGTCGATAATTTTTATTTGAGATACAAGACCGTGAATGTTGTTGTCACCACTTTCATCATATCTAGATTGCGATAACAGTACATCTAAACGGTAACTTAGATCAGATAGGATTGACTGTCTTTCAGTAAGCAAGCTTTCGAGTTTATTATTTAATGTCTCTGAATCAGGATAGAAATTTTTTGCTTCGTCATAAATAGCAATAGCTTCATCGTAGGCTCTTGTATTTATGGCGGTTCTTGGTAAATCATCGACTTGTTTAGTAAATTTTTCTACGACTTTATTTTGATGAACAGCTAAAAGCCCTTCTTTTAATACTTTGTATTGTGGTGGAATTTCATTTAATCGTTGCGGTAAACCATCACTAGGCCAATTCATCCATGTTTCAAGCTGTTCAACTTTTGCGAGCGAGTTTTGATAGTTTGCTTCAATCAATTGCTGTTTATCGCTTTGGGATAAAAACTGATACCCAGCACCACCAATAAGTAATGCGTAGCAAGCTGCATGGATTAATAATGAAGTTCTATTATTGTTTAGTTCATATTTAACTTCAGACAATGATTTAGGGCGATGAGCAGCATCAAGTGAAATACACTTTTTGATTTTAAGCCAAACACTTAATGAACTGTTGCTGGGTTTTTTTACACTTGTATCTTTTGCTACTTGATTTGCAGCGACTCTATTGTATGGATGCTTGCTCGTTAATAGCTCAAATGCAATACAACCAAATGCAAATATATCGTCTTTAGCTGAAGATTTGTCTCCATTTAGTTGCTCAGGACTAGCATATGTGGGGGTATAACCATTGCTGTTTGGTTGCTCATTGTTAGCAGGGGCTGCATATTTATCTTCTTGAAGGTTTGTTTTTGCAATACCAAAATCTAAAATCTTTAAGTTTCCTTGCGAATCAAGAATTATGTTTGAAGGCTTTAGGTCGCTGTGTACAATTCCCTTAGAGTGAGCGTAAGTTAGGGCGTCAATAAGCTGATTTAAAATAGGTTTAGCTCGTTTTTGAGACAAACCATTTGGTTTACTTCTTTTGATTAATTGCTCAAGAGTTTCACCTTCAATCCATTCCATTACGACGAAATGATAGGTGTCACTTGAAGACGCTGAAAATACTTTGACAATGTTGGGGTGAGAAAGAGTGCGAGTTTTTATTGTTTCATCTTTTAACAATAATAAAGCATCCTCTGAGTCAGCTAACTCAGGGTGTAATACTTTAATTGCAACTATATTATCTTGATTTAATTGAGTATTTAGGTAGGTGTCTCGTGCTCGATAAATATAACCCATGCCACCTTCACCAATTAATTCTTCAATTAAGTAGCGGTTTGAGAGTGTTTTACCAATTAAATGAAGCTTGCTTCCTTTAGATACCGCATTTTTATTTTTTATTGAGGCAATACGTGTTTTATCATTCTCAGCAGTCATTATAATTCCTTTTATAAAAATCAATATCCTTTTGACTGGGGACATATTTTACAAAAAATACAACAATAAGCAATCATTCAGTTTATATTAATGAACTGGTACTTAAGGTTTAGTTCTTAGATTGGTTATTTGTTTTTGTATTTTATTTTGTTTTTTAAAATTATTTAAATTCTGTTTTTGGGTATTTTTCCGCGTTGACTTTATTCTGCGAAGTATTTTATCCTATTAGAATGTTTGTATTTATGGGACTAACAATCAAATGGAAGTGATTCTAAATGTTACCAGTTATCACAGGCTTTCTCCTGAGATAGATGCGAAAAAAGTAGTAAAAAATGAGTTAACTTTTGGTCGGTCAGAAGATTGTGATTGGTATTTACCTGATCCGGAAAAAGTAATATCAGGTCGCCATGGTAAAATTGTAAAAGAAACAGATGGCTTCTATGTTTATGACTACTCGACAAATGGATTGTTTATAAACTTTTCAGTTTCACCGCTTGGTAAAGAAAATAAACACCGACTAAATGATGGTGACATTCTCACTATTGGTGATTTTCAAATTGAATCAACTTTACAGCAAGATGAACAAGCTCAAAATTTTGAGCCACATGTCAACTCTTTCAATACCCCGCCTACAGAACTACCAACAAATTTAAGCGGTAATTTTAATGCTTCTTCTGAGCAGCAATTGGCTTACGACAGTTCTAGTGAACTTGAAGAGGCAATGCTTGCGCCTACTTTTCAGAAAGCACCGAGTGAAAACATTGACATATTTTCACAACAAAACCTCAGTCAACCCATTCCAGAGGACTGGGATGAACTCGCACAACTATCAGCTACAGTTAAAGAAAAAGAAAATAGCGTGCCTGTATTACCGGTAGAAGAGCCTGTAATTAGCACTCCAGCTGTTAATGATAGTAAGCCGTTCAATAATGGCAATAGTGCAATAGCTGCAAATAACGCCCCAGTTAGTGCACCTATAAAAGATAATCAAATTTCAAACTCTTCGAAATTAGTTATTTCTTTTTTGAATGGTTTAAGTGTTAATGAAAAATTAGCTGCAGAGCTGCAAAATGAAGACACATGGCAGCATATGGGCGAGTGCTTTAAGCTTTTTCTTGAAGGCTCGATGGATTTGATTCGTCAGCGAACAAATATTAAGAATCAACTTAAATTGAATCACACAACTTTTAAAGTTGAGCAAAATAACCCTCTTAAGTTTTCAGCAACCATTGATGATGTTATGCAGAATCTTTTTGTTCGTAATAGCGCAAGTTTTTTGCAAGCGAATGAAGCTGTAAAAGAAAGTTTTGTTGATATAAAACTTCATGAACAAGGGTTACTAGCAGGAGCAACAGGGGCGCTTAATGGCCTTTTAGAGCAATTATCACCGCGTGATATAAAAGCGCAAAGTAATAAAGGTGGTCTACTTAGCTCTTTGCCTGCATATGGCGGTGCTTCTAGCTGGCGTATATATAACGAATTGTATGCTGACATTGCAGATGATGTTAAAGCTAAAGGGGTTTTAGCATTTTCTGATGATTTTCTGAAGGCATACAATAGTGGTAATTAGTTGTATTACAATAAAGGAATAATGCAATGTTGAAGTTCAAGCTTACTTTTGTAGGTGTTATGTGGGTATTTTTAACAGCCTGTACAACGGTAAACAAGTTTGTGCCCCCATCTACTGATTTAAACATTTCAGTGGCCTCAGATGTGAATCCAGATATCTCTGGCCGTCCTTCACCTGTCGTTTATAAAGTGTTTGAACTAAGCTCCCGAACTATTTTCGATACGCAAGATTTTTTTAGTTTATATGAAAATCCAGAAGCGGTACTTGGGCCTGATCTTCTTAAAAAAGATGAACTTGAATTACAACCTTCGTCAAGCATTGAATACAAAATGAATTTAAACAGAAATACTCGCTTTGTTGGTGTGGTAGTCGCTTATAGAGATATTGAAAAGGCCCGTTGGCGAGCTGTTATAGAGGTTGATCCGACAGGCTACGATGACATTGACGTAAATGTTGAGTCGTTAGCTGTATATATGAAAGATTAAAGGAATAAACATGAGTGATTACACGCGGGTCGCATGGACAGAAGGAATGTTCTTAAGGCCTCAGCATTTTCAACAAGCAGATAAGCATGTTTCTAGTGTAATTAGAAGAGTTATAGAGGGCACTGTTGCTGATTCATGGGGAGTCATTGAACTCGAAATTGATAGTGAACTACTTGTAACCGGTCAATTTGCTATTGATAAATTGTCGGCTATTTCGCCAGATTTATGCCCAATTCAGATGCCAAGTGATGAGTTTCTTCCTGATCCCTTAGTGGTAGCTAAAAGTGCCTATGATGAAATTATATGCCTTGCAATTCCAGCCTTGAAGGGAAGTGGGATCAACATCTCTTCTAGTGAAGACGAATTAGTGACACGTTACAGGATTGCAGACTTATCAGTTAGTGATGACAGTTTAGGCTCTCAAGCTCAAGAAGTAATCCAAGTAGCAAAGCTTCATAGCCGATTGATGTTAATGTCTGATGATACATCGGGTTATGTCTTGCTGCCGCTTGCAAGAATTACAGAAGTCACGAATGAGGGAGCAATTAAACTTGATTCTAAGTATATTCCTCCTAGTTTGTTTGTCACCAGTAATAAGCCTTTAACAGCGCTTGTCAGAGAGGTCTCAGGTTTAATAAAGCAACGTGCAGAAAGTATTGCAGTCAGGCTATGTCAAGGGTATGCAGGTAGCACATCAGTGGCTGATTTTTTGATGCTACAAACATTAAATAAATATGATGCTATTTTTCAAAGCTTATTAACGCACTCTCGTGTTCATCCTCGAGAACTTTATGCAAGGTTAATTGAGCTTGCTGGCGAACTTGCAACATTTAGTGCTGTAAATAAACGGGTGCCGCAACTTCCAAAATATGACCATGCAAATTTACAGTTTGTTTTTGCAGAGGTTGTGAACTTCCTATACCAATCTCTCAGCCAAGTGATTGAACAAACAGCCACTGAAATTAAGTTAGAACAAAGTAAGTTTGGTATCTCATTCGGTGCATTAAGAGATAAGTCGATTCTCGACTCTGCTCAATTCGTACTGGCTGTCAAAGCGAGTATTCCCCATGAAGAATTAAGAAAGTTGCTACCTTCGCAAATTAAAATTGGTAGCGTAGAGTCGATTCGAGATTTAGTAAATAACCAGCTACCAGGGATCTCAATCAATGGCTTACCTACAGCGCCACGTCAAGTACCTTACCATGCTGGATATCATTATTTTGAGCTTAATAAAAACAGTGAACACTGGAGCAAACTAAAATCCAGTGGGGGTATCGCTCTTCATTTATCAGGTAACTACCCTGATTTAAACTTAATTCTTTGGGCAATTAGAAGCTAATAAAGGAAGCGTTTCAATGGATGAAACAATAATTAAACCACGTCCAGGACGTTTGGGCCGTAACAAGTCAAATTCAGAAGCATCGCAAGGCTCGAGTGACAAAACCGTGGTCTCGTTTAGTCACTCTTCACCTGAAAAGGCGAGTGTCAGTTCTGTATCAATTTTTAAAAATGAATTACTCGATGCGGCTAATGATAGCTTTTCATTGATCATTTTTATTAATCAGTCATCGCAAATAGACAGTTTAGCGGCTTTAAAGCATCGTGCAATTGAATCAATCAAGCGCTTTGAGACGAATCTGCGCGCGAAATCAATTGAGCTCACGGTCATTAATAATGCGCGTTATTGCTTATGTGCTGCAATTGATGAAGCCGTATTAAATGCAAAGTGGAGTTCGTTAGAATGGGCAGAAGAAAGCTTATTATCCACTTTTCATAAAGAAACATTTGGTGGTGAGTACTTTTTTACTTTGCTGGATGAAGCGCTAGCGCATCCAGAAATGAATCGAAACTTTTTAGAGCTACAATACCATTGTTTAAATTTAGGCTTTAAAGGTAAGTTTCGAGTTGCTGCAAGCGGTGAAAGTAAGTTAGAAGATTACCGTAATAGAATTTACCACATCCTCAATCAGCTTGATGGGCCTCATAGTCAATTTTTAACACCTAGCTGGAAAAGCCGTGTTGCAGCAGGGGTAGAGTTAAGAAACCAAATTCCTCTTTGGGTTGTAATTTCGGTTCTTGCTTTAATTGCGCTAGTGGTTTATTTATTTTTCAATATGCGTCTCAATGAGCAAGTTGACGCTACTGCTGAAAACTTGAAATTAGTTCATCCTTTGTCATCTTCACAAGTTGAAGGTAATAGAAGCAAGCAACTTGAATTGTTAACTCAGTTATTACACACAGAGATACAACGCGGTATAGTTAGCGTTGAACAACAAACAGACAGGATCAGAATAACAATAAATAATGAGAGTTTGTTTAACTCTGGTGAAGCAACACTATTGCCCTCTTTCCAACCCATTTTAGAGAAGTTAGCACTAAGCCTTGAAGGAACAAAAGGCAAAATCTTAATCACAGGTCACACCGACGATAGCCCAATAAGTACCAGTCAGTTTCCTTCTAATTGGCATTTATCATTAGCTAGAGCTACACAAGTAGCAAATTCAATGGCTAAGAATACTGGCTTAATGGGAAGGTTATGGCCAGAAGGAAAAGGCTCTGCAGAGCCTTTAGTGAGCAATACGAATTCAGATAAGGCATTAAACCGCCGAATTGAAATCGACTTACTTTTTTAATGGAGTTGTGATGAGTTTTATTCAAAAGTGCAAGCGCGCTATGTACGCTGCTACTTCTCGTAAGGTGATGATCGTAGTTGGCTTTTTAGCTCTCTTCCTTCTTATTTGGTTTGGTGGTCCTTTGATAGCGATCGCTGATTATAAACCGTTTGAAAGTGTCGCTGCTCGTGCAATCACTATTTTAGCAATTTTACTGGTATATACCGTTATTAAACTGATTGAATTTAGAAATCAAAGCAAGCGAAATACTAGCATGACAGAAGAGCTGATAGAGGTTGATGCTAATTCTGCAGATGAAGTCCAAGAAGAAATTAAAACCTTAAAGACTCGAATGGTTGAGGCGATCGAGTTATTGAAGGATGCCAAGCTCTTTAACGGCCGTAATATCTATCAGCTTCCTTGGTATATCATGATTGGCCCTCCTGGTTCAGGTAAGACAAACTTTATCAATAACTCAGGCCTTGATTTTCCTTTAAAGGAGAAGCTAGGCACAGACTTAATTCACGGTGTTGGTGGTACGCGGAATTGTGATTGGTGGTTTACCAACAAAGCAGTGATTATTGATACCGCAGGACGTTACACCACGCAAAACAGTCATGCTTTACACGACTCAAAAGCATGGCAAGGTTTTTTAGGACTACTTAGAAAATACAGGCCAAAACGACCTGTAAATGGGGTGATCATCAGTATGGGTATCTCTGAACTGATGAATCAAACTAAAACTGAGCGTAATTTGCATGCTCGCGCGATTAAACAACGACTACAGGAGCTTCAAGGGCAGCTGGGCATGACCTTTCCTGTTTATGTTATTTTTTCAAAAGTTGACTTAATTGAAGGGTTTAGAGAGTTTTTTAGTGAGCTGAGTGATGAAGAAACCGAACAAGTTTGGGGGGTTACTTTTGAGCTTGATGCTGAATCTGACAATCAAATTGAAGTGTTTAACAGGGAATTTCATGGGCTAATTTCAAATTTAACCTCGTTATTAAATCGACGTTTAATTAATGAGCATGATTTAGCAAACCGCTCTAAGGTATTTGAGTTTCCAAAGCAACTTCGTGCACTTCAAAGTGTAGGTTATTCTTTTTTAAAAGAAATATTTACACCAAATGCGTATGAAAGTCTGCCAATATTTCGTGGTGTATACCTTACTAGTGCAACGCAAGAAGGGACTCCTTCTAATTTGTTGACTGAACAAAATTCAACGAAAAAAGATTATATAAACCAAACTAGAAGCTTCTTTATAAAGCGTTTGTTAGAGAGCGTTATTTTTCCTGAGCAAAACCTAGCAAGTACCAACAAACATCATGAAAAGCAAAGTAAGTGGTTACGCGTGTCATGCTTAGCTGTGACATGTATCACTTTAATAGCATTAAGTATTTCTTGGTACGTGAGCTTTTCATGGAATAGTGATTTGATAGATGAAACAAATCAAGCATTAGCTGAATATCAAGTGCTAGATCAAAATACAGTAGATAAAAGTAATCTGCTTGTTTTGAATCAGCGCTTTAATAAGTTAAAGAATTTCCCTGTTAATGAAATTAATGCTGAAGATTTTGAGGCTTATGGTTTTAGTAAGGTAGAAGAGCTAACAGAGGCTTCAAAAAGTGCCTACTTGCGTTCACTAAAAACGTACCTAGAACCATATTTACTCAATGCGCTAACATCTGAGATGGAGCAACAAGCTGATTATTTGAGTTATTTATACGAGACATTACGCAGCTATCTGATGTTATTTGAGCCTGAGCATTATAATCAAGATGATTTACTTGCCTGGTTTAGTGCCTATTACGAAAGGGCTCTTCCTGGGGACGTGAACGTAACTAATCGCAGTGATCTTATGGCTCATACACGAGCATTACTGGACCATGGTTTTTCTGGGCAGGAAATTGATCATCAAGCTGTTCGTCTTGCGCGAGCTGAATTAACAAAACTGCCAATTGCAGAAAGAGCTTATCAAAGACTGCAAGCTGACTTTATGGAAAGCAGCATTCCTCCAATAAAATTAACAGACATTATAAGTTACGAAAGCGCACGAGAATTTAGTTTTCAAAACCCTGAAGTCGCGATGAAAGGTATCCCAGGTCTTTATACCTACAATGGTTATCATGGCATTTTTAATGTCGAGAAAAGCAAGATGTTGGGTAACTTGATGGCAAGTAGTTGGGTTTACGGTGAAGAAGCTGCAAACACATACGATATCTCAAAAGCTGACATCGAAAAGAAATTAGAGCAAAAGTATTTTCAAGATTATATCTATTACTGGCGTTCGTTTGTTGATGAGCTGACTTTAAATGAGTTCAATTCACCAACAGAAGGTGTTCGCGTTACTAATGTTTTAGCGGGACCAGAAGCGCCAATAAAAAATATTATTACAACTGTTCAAAAAAATGTTCAGTTGACTAAGTTGCCTATTTCGGAAAATCAAAAGGCAGCCGGTAAAGTGGCTGCAAACGCTGCTGAAGTCGCTATGCATACTAAAGCTAATAGACTTAAACGTTACTTGCCTAATGAAACACCGAAATTTGAAGTTAAACTTCCAGGCTACCAAGTAGAGGAAGCATTTAGTGATATTTTAGAAATTGAACCACAGCAACTTGAGACAATTCAAGCAAGTTTAAGAGAGCTAAATATTTACTTAAACCAACTTGATCGAGGTGGGTTACTTAAGTCATCAGTAAAGAATCAGTTAAGTGGCAAGAATAAACCGGAATTCCTCAGTCAGCTTGAGTTTCAAAGTAAAGGACTACCTTACCCAGCCAATAAGTGGCTATTAGACATTAGCCAAGATACGTCGAATATTACTCGAAAAAGTGCCAATCAGCACTTAAACGAAATTTGGAGAAGCAGTGTTTTACGTGAGTATAATGCTGCAATCGTTGGGCGTTACCCGTTGGTTCCTAATTCAGATAAGGAGATCAATCTTAAAGATTTTTCAGACTTTTTTGGTCCTAAGGGCACGATAGATAACTTTTTCACTACGTATATTGCGCCTAGTGTTGATACCAGTAAGAGCCCTTGGCGATTTGAAAAGAACATAGGTGTTAGTGAGTCAGCACTCAGAATGTTTGAACAAGCTGCCAGAATTCGAGAGGTGTTTTTTGATGGCAACAGTAATACGCCACGAATAGAGTTTGGTTTAAAACCGATTAAACTGGACCAAACAATTTCCAGCTTCATGATCGAAATTGATGGTCAGTCAATGATTTATCGACATGGCCCACCGAAAGTAAAAAGTATTGTTTGGCCAGGAGACGTTGCTCAAAGCAAAACTAGAATTGTGTTTACACCACCTTATGGGGGGAGAACCATCAATACCAGCTACAGTGGTGAATGGTCTCTCTATCGAATGCTGGATGATCTTAAAGCTCAGCGAGCAGAAACCCAGAGTGACTTAGAGCTGCACTTTTCGCTGCAAGGAAATAATGCAACGGTTGAATTATTACCTAATTCGATTCGACACCCATTTTGGAACGCAAGTATAGAGAGCTTCTCATGTCCGACAAGGTTATAGGTATTGGCTATTTGGGTAAAGTTCCATTTTTGGGTGACTTTGTGCAAGAAGGTATTTGTCAACAGTTTTCAGAGCATTGGGAGCATTGGCTTCAGGCTGCGATAGCAGTAAGCAAAGAACAACTAGGTGCCCAGTGGCAAGAGCGTTATTTAACAAGTCCTGTTTGGCACTTTGCACTATGCGAAAACTTAATTACAGAGAATGCAAAAATGGGGACGCTTTTGCCAAGTGTTGATGCTGTAGGCCGTCATTATCCCTTTACTGTTCTTGTTGATAGCGATAGCACACCGATTGCGACATTAAACTCAAACCAGCTATCGCTTGATTATGAAGACGCAGTGTTAACTGTTCTAGATGACAGTGTAGACTTAAGTGTTTGGCAGAAAAAGGTACTCAGTACGCTTAAAAGTAATCATTCACCAACTAAAAAATTCAGTAAAAGCCTTTCTCCAGATGAAAATAAATCAGCTGCAGTATTTGAGTTTCAAGGAGATGAATTGGGTGCCGGGACATTAAACGATGTCTTGCATTCGCTATTACTCAATAAGTATGGAGATTACAGCGTGTGGTGGACCCACGGCTCTATAAATATTAAACCTGTCGTTTTTGTGACGGCAGGTTTACCGCCAGTAAATCAGGTGGCTGCAATGCTAGATGGACGTTGGCAGCATTGGGAATGGAATTATACCCAGGTAAGTGAGTGTGAATAAAAATTTTATTAGTTATGCCGTGTCTCATCGCGGAGTCGTTCGTGAATTAAATGAAGATGCTTATATCGAACTTAATAAGTATAACATTTGGGTTGTTGCGGACGGTATGGGGGGGCATGAAGCGGGCGATTTTGCAAGCCAGCTAGTGGTAGATGTCATTAAGGCTGAAGTCGAAGAGTTACCTGCTTCATTAATTTCGACTGAGATGTTGATTAAGGCAATAAAAAGCGCCAATACAAAACTACTTGAGTATAGCAGTGATTTTTTGGGGAACAAAACGGCTGGTACAACAGTTACTGTTTTGTTTTTTAAAGATAATAAATATTCAGCAATATGGGTAGGTGATAGCAGGATATACCTTTACAGATCGAATGCTTTGCTACAGTTATCTCGAGATCATAGCCAAATTAATGATTTAATTGACGAGGGCTTACTCACAGAGCAAGAGGCAATAAATCACCCATTAGCGAATGTAATTACACGCGCAGTAGGGGTACAAAATGAATTATCAGTCGATTGTGTTGAAGGTGATTTATTAACTGATGATATTTTCCTACTTTGTTCTGATGGATTAACTGGTGAGTTAAGTGACTCAGAAATTAGTATTGCTTTAGGTCCTAAAAATATAATTGATTCTGGTATGGCTTTAATTCACTCCACTCTTGTGCGTGGTGCAAGAGATAATGTTACTTTTATTTTAGTGAAAAATGAAGAATCGGATAAATCTAATAATAAAAAACTAGTTAATGATGATTTGACTGTGCCCTTATTATTGAGTAAATAGCCTATTATTAAAATAATATGGATGATGCTTTGTTTTATTATTTTATTTTTTGTAATTTCATTTTAATTAATGATTTTGTGGCTTGAAATTAAAAATAAGAGATGTATTATTTTACGTCGTCTCTATTTTGGGTGTAAAATGAATTTGTAAGGCAATGGAATGTTTGTATTTGATGAATATATAGCTCCAATTAGCGAAGATGCATTCGCGGGCATTGAGCCTAGATCAGATGTATCTCCTACCTCAACGTATTATTCCTTAAAAGATATGCGTAATCAGCTACGTGCTGCCGAGCGCCTTGCACTCGTTGATGATGAGGGCATAGCTTCTCTTGCTCGTGATTGGCAGCCATTGTTAGAACAATGTAGCGCTGCATTAAAATCAGAAAGTAAAGATATTGAATATTTAGCCTGGTTTATTGAAGCACTATGTCGTGTATATGGTTTTAAAGGTTTGGCATTTGGCTTTCGAGTTGCACATGAGCTTATAAGTAATCATTTTGAGTTACTCTATCCATCACTTGATGAAGGCGATGAAATATCTGATAAAGTTTCTGCTCTTGTTGGTTTAAATGGCGTAGCGGGTGATGGCGCGCTTATCATCCCTATTAAAAGTATCGCTCTAACAGATAGCCAAAATTATGAACCATTTACTTACTGGGAATATCAGCAAGCTTACGACATATCTAGGCTCAATGATGAGAAAAGAGAAAAGAAAATAGCGCAAGGCGCTATTGATTTTGAGTTAATAGAAAAAAGTGCCCAAGAAACTCCTGCTGAGTTTTTCCTCGAATTAAAAAACGGCATTGAAGAGGCTCTCACAGAATTTAGTGCATTAAGCATTGCACTTGATGCTGCTACTGAACAGTCACAACCCACTTCTAATATTAAGCAAGCACTCGAGGAATGCTTAAATGCAGTTTTGCATTTAGGCAAAGATAAGCTCAAATCTCTTGAAGTCAAATCAATACAAGAACCACAAGACAATGAGCGAGTGGATGATGATGCATCTATAGCTGAGAATACTAATCGCAATGATGCAGTAATCAACAGCCGAGAAAGTGCGATAAATAAGTTGCAAGAAATAGCACAGTTTTTCAGAAAGACAGAACCGCATTCACCTATGTCTTACACCATTGAACAAGTTATTCGATGGAGCGAATTATCGCTACCAGAATTATTAAATGAATTAATAACCGATAGTGATGCTAGGACCGGATACTTTAAGCTGTCTGGCATCAAAGTTAGCGAAACAGAAACCGAGTAAAAGGAGTTTTGAATGAGTATCCATGACAAATTAAAACGTGTACGTAAACCTAGAGTACACATTACCTATGATGTTGAAACTGAAGGTGCAATTGTAAAAAAAGAGCTTCCTTTTGTAGTTGGGGTAATGGGTGATTTTTCAGGTCATAATAAAGAAGTATTAAAACCTTTAAAAGACCGTCGTTTTATTCAAATCGATAGAGAAAACTTTAATGATGTTTTAAAAAAAATGAGCCCGTCTCTTAAGTTAGATGTTGATAATACTTTAACTGATGACGGCACCAAATTTAGTGTTGATCTCAACTTTAAAAGTATCGATGACTTTGAGCCTGCTGCTGTCGTAAATCAAGTTGAACCATTACGCAACCTAATGGAGACTCGTAATAAACTTCGTGACCTCATGACTAAGATTGACCGCTCGGAAGAGTTAGAAAATGTCTTAGAGGAAGTGTTAAGCAACACGGCGAGTCTTGATTCAATTGCCAAAGAGCTAAAGTTAGAGGAGTCTGAAAAATGAGCACCGAAACACTAGCACAAGAATTAGACACAGCAGCAACGACAGAATCGGCGTCGTTATTAACCCAAGCGATTGGCGCAACTAAACAAACAGACGCAAGTCGAGCGGAAGAGCTATTACGCACTTTAACTGAAGAAGCTTTAAAGGGCACTGTTCAATGGAATAAAAACATGACAGTGACTTTCAATGAAGCTATTCAATTGATCGACCAAAAAATATCGAAACAACTCAGTGTGATTATGCACCATGAAGACTTTCAAAAATTAGAAGGTTCTTGGCGTGGTCTTAATCATTTGGTGATGAATTCAGATACAGGCTCAACATTAAAAATCCGTGTACTAAATATGAAGAAGAAAGAGCTTCATAAAGATTTAAGTAAAGCGGTTGAGTTTGATCAAAGCCAAACATTCAAAAAAATCTATGAGTCAGAGTTTGGTACACCAGGCGGTGAACCTTACGGCACTATTGTTGGTGATTTTGAGTTTACTAATCACCCAGAAGATGTTGAAACACTCAGCTTAATGTCAAATGTTGCTGCTGCTGGTTTCTGTCCGTTCATTTCGGCATCATCACCTTCACTCTTTGGTTTTGATAGTTGGGAAGAGCTCACTAAACCAAGAGATCTTGAAAAAGTATTTGAATCACTTGAATATACTAAGTGGCGCTCATTTAGAGACAGCGATGATTCACGCTTTGTTTCACTCACGATGCCAAGATTTTTATCTCGTTTACCTTACGGTGCAGCATCTAAACCTGTTGAAGAATTCAACTATGAAGAGTTTGAAGTTGATGAGCTTGCCGGTCGCTCTGTAAGTACTGATAACGGTGATTATTGTTGGAGTAATGCTGCCTATGCGATGGCGACGAACATGACAAAAGCATTCTCTCAATATGGTTTTTGTACTGCTATTCGTGGTGCTGAAGGCGGCGGTAAAGTAGAAGGTTTACCTACCCATATATTCACGAGTGATGATGGTGATCCTGATCTTAAATGCCCAACAGAGATTGGTATTACTGATCGACGTGAAGCTGAGTTAAGTAAGCTTGGTTTCTTACCACTGTGTCATTATAAAAATACAGATTACGCTGTGTTCTTTGGTGGACAATCGTGCCAAAAGCCGCAAGTTTACTCAACGCCTGATGCAACTGCCAATGCCGCTATTTCAGCACGCTTGCCTTACCTTATGGCTACTTCTCGCTTTGCTCATTATTTAAAAGTAATGGCACGTGATAAAATTGGTAGCTTTATGGAAGCAGAAGACGTTGAATCTTGGTTAAATCGTTGGATCTTATCTTACGTAAATGCGACAGAGGGTGGTGGTCAAGATATCAGAGCACGTTATCCTTTAGCAGATGCAAAAGTTTCAGTTAAAGAAATTCCTGGTCAGCCTGGTGCTTATAATGCTGTCGCGTGGTTAAGACCATGGTTACAAATGGAAGAGTTAACGTCATCACTTAGATTGGTTGCCAAAATCCCTGAGATTGGTTAACCCTTCCTGCATTAAGGATGATGCAAAATGAATTGTGAAGAGTTTTCATTCATAGGAGCTGACGCTGTATTTTCTCATAATACAGCGTCTGATATCTTCGAAAATAGTGCTTTATTGGAACGCTTTCTAAATGAGAAAGAGACATTTAAAGCACTGTTATTATGGCTTGAAGGCTCTTCTGATTCGCCACTGCAGTGGGATAAAGAGTCAATCAGTTCATATTTGCAACTGACCATTGTTAAAATAGACTCGCTTATTTCAAAGCAATTAGATCAGATTTTACACCACCCAAAGTTACAACAATTAGAAGCTAGCTGGCGCAATTTGTGGTGGTTAACTTTACAAACAGAACTCAGTGATAAAGAAAAAAAAGTAAAGTTACGCCTGTTAGATTGTGATTGGAATACATTATCGAGAGATGTTAATAAGGCTATCGATTTCGATCAAAGTAGCCTCTTTCAATTAATTTATCAAAATGAGTTCGACCGTCCAGGTGGAGAGCCTTTTGGTGTATTGATTGGTGATTACGAAATTACCAACGGGAATGCACCGGGTACAATTTACAACGATATAGACACTTTAAAAGAAATTTCGAAAGTAGCCGCAGCCTCCTTTTCGCCATTTATTACTGCTGTGTCAGCAAGCTTATTTGGTACAAACAGTTTTACTGATCTTGGCTACCAATTCGATTTATATAATCAATTTGAACAGGTCGAATATACCAAGTGGCGTAGCTTTAGAGGCATGGAAGATGCGCGTTTTGTTGGTCTTGTATTGCCGCATGTTTTAGTCAGAGCACCCTATAAAAACGACGGTACCCGTCACTTAGACTTTTTATATACAGAAAAAATAACAGCACCAGAAACAGATATGTTATGGGGAAACGCCGCGTACCAATTTGTGTCGACTTTAGTGCGTGCTTATGCTGAAAGTGGTTGGTTTGGTCAAATCAGAGGGATTGAGCCAGGTAAAATATCTAAAGGTATCGTTACCGGGTTGACGAAAAATTACTTTTCAACCGATGTATACAGAAAAGAAGCTAAGCCACCAATAGATTTGATTGTGACCAGTAAATTAGAAAAGCAATTTTCTGAACTTGGGTTTATACCTGCCTCATCCGTGACTAATACTGAGCATCTGGTTTTTTATAGTAACGCTTCGGCTCAGCAAGCCAAGCACTACGATAGTGAAGCATCGACAGTAAATGCCCGCTTATCGTCTATGCTGCAATATATTTTATGTGTGTCACGTTTTGCTCACTATTTAAAGCTGCTAGCGCGTGATCGGGTTGGTTCTTATAGTACAGCTCAAGCTTGTGAACAAGGCTTGCAAGCATGGGTTAATAACTACACGACAGCATCGGATTCTGCTTCAGAGCAAATAAGAAGTAAGTATCCTTTGGCAAATGCGAAAGTGAAAGTGACCGAAAATAAATCGAAGCCAGGCCACTACTTTTCTGTCTTACAACTACAACCTCATTTTCAGCTTGATCAAATGGTATCAAGTATCAAATTAGTGACTGAACTAAGTCCTCATCATCAAATAAAGGAATAAAAATGAAAAAGATCCATGAGTGTATCCGCAATGGAAAATTAGCAGATGCATTAGAGTACTGCGCACAAAAACTAAAAGATGATCCACTGAATTTTGATATCCGCAGCGCTTATACGGAATTGTTGTGTGTTAATGGTGAACTTGAAAAAGCGGATAAACAATTAGATTTTATGGTGACTAAATCACCTGAGTTAGCAGTTGGTGCTGTTAATTTAAGACACTTAATCAGGGCCGAGCAAGCACGACAAGATTTTTATGAAGGTAAAGCGGCTCCAAAGCTATTTCATGAAGCAGATGAACTCGATGAGATATTTCTACAGATGCATATTGCTTTACGTGAAGAAGATTTAAAAGAAGCGACAGAAAAAGCAGCCAAAGTTGAGTCTTTCAGAACTAATTCAGCAAATGAGCAACTTACTGCAATCAGAGATATTGATGATTCATTAAACCCATTTCTGGAAATTTTGGGGACCAACGGTGAGTTTTATTTAGCTCGCTTTGATGAAATCGAAAAATTTGAAGTTCAACCAATAGAGTCAATCGTTGAGCAAATTTGGCTACGTGTTGAGGTTACTATCAAAGATGGGCCTGTAGGTACAGCTCACATCCCAGTTGTTTACCCACACTCAAAGAGTGAAATAGAAAAACTAGGCCAAGTGACTGAATGGCAAGAATTAAGTGAAGAAATGTACTTAGGACGCGGAATGAAAATGCTGTTTATAAATGATGAAGCAGTCTTATTGTCTGAACTTGGTTCTTTCATCAATTGAGAGTGAAATTTTCATGATTGCAAGCAAACAGCCGCTCAAAGCATCAATTTTAGATCGTTTGATTGATGACGAGCCAGATGTACAGGACTCGCCACAGCGAACGGATGGTATCAGCTTATCACTTTTAAAAAGTTACGTAAGACGAGATATCGAGGCGTTACTAAATGCTCGGATCCAGTGGCATACATGGCCAAGTCAATACAGTGAGCTTGCAACATCGTGTTTATCATACGGATTGCCTGATTTTTCGAGCATGGTTGTAAGTTCGCATGAGGGGCGAGCAGCGTTATGTGAAAAAGTTCGAGATGCGATTTTACGATTTGAGCCTAGGTTTATTGAAGTTGAAGTGTTAGTTGATGAAGAACTCCCCCTTAACCGAGTATTAAACCTAAGAATTAATGCCTTGTTATATGCCGATCCAGAGCCTGAATATATCAGTTTTAACTCTGAAGTTGAGCCAGTTAGTTTAGGTATGAAAATCTATGAGTCTTCACTATGAATGATGAATTATTAAAATATTACAATCGTGAATTAGCGTATGTGCGCCACCTTGGGAAAGACTTTGCAGAAAAATACCCAAAAGTGGCAGGCAGGTTAAAACTTACAGACGAAGTGATAGAAGATCCTCATGTTTCAAGGTTAGTCGAATCATTTGCATTTTTAACTGCCAACATTAGGCAAAAACTTGATGATAGCTTTCCTGAGTTAACGGATGCGCTTTTAGGCCAGCTCTATCCAGACTACCAAGCGCCTATCCCTTCATTATCAATTGTAAAGTTAGAGTCAGAAAACCTATCAACGACAGGAGTCATTATTCCTCGCGGGAGTGAGCTTGAAACCAATGTAGAAGGAATGAAACAGTGTAAATTTCAAAGCTGTTTTGATACCAATTTGTGGCCCGTAGAGATAACAGCTGCTCAGTTTGATAACAGTCCTTTTATTGCGCCTAAACCAAAGTTTAATGAACCTGCTAAAGCGATATTTAAGTTACAACTGACAGGTGAGTATGATGGCGTTTCATTACATGAAACAGAGCTAAATGATCTAAAAATTTATATTCATGGACAATGGCATTATGCGCTCAAAGTATACGAACTATTGTTTAAACATTGCATCGGAATAGCAGTAGATAATGGCGATGAGGGAGTGCATTACCTCTCGAAAACTCATTTAAAATCAGTTGGATTTGAGGAGCATGAAGCTGTTGTTCCTTACTCAATGCGTTCTTCATCAGCATATAGGCTATTAGTCGAAAACTTTATTTTCCCTGAAAAGTTTAAGTTCTTTGAGTTACAAAATATTCGCTCGGTACTCCCTCGCAATGCCAGTACAACAACACTTTATTTTTATTTAGATGTTGAGTCTAGCGAGTTGGAGAAGCAAGTAGATAAAGACATGTTCTTGATGGGCTGCACGCCAATCATAAATTTATATGAACAAGAACTTGAACCGATCCGCCCAGAGCTAAGCGAATATGAGTATAAGCTCGCACCACGCTATATCGACTCTGAAATATCTGAAGTTATTAGCCTTGAAGAGGTGGTTGCATTTGACCACAAGGGGAATAAACAGATAGTGACGCCTTTTTATGCGCAAACACACCCTAAATATCAAGAGTATAAAGATCTCTATTGGCATACTCGACGAGAAACAGCACTTTGGGCTGGTGGCTATGCTGAGGCGGGAACCGAAACCTATTTATCATTAGTAAATGGTGGCTTCGAAAATAGTGCACAAGCTCTCAGTGAGGGAAATACGGTGGTAACAGCGCGCGCTCAATGCAGTAATCGTAATCTACCAGCTAGTTTACCTTTTGGTGATGATGAACTTGGTTTTACATTGCCAAAGCGTGGCGATGTAATAAAAAAAATCAGGTGTTTAGTTGCACCAACTCATGCGGTAAGACCTGTGCTTGGCAGTAATACTCGCTGGCAATTGATCAATCATCTGACTCTTGATTCATTTAGTGGTGAGCAAAGTGCAGAGAAATTAAAAGAAACATTGAGGCTATATGATTTTAAAGCAACACCCCAATCAAAAGGGATGATAGATAACATCTATAGCGTCAAAATTGAACCTGCAACTGCGCGTGTCGTGCAAAACGGTCGAGTCGCTTTTGCAGCAGGAACTGACATTGAAATTACATTTGCAAATGATGATTACGCTGGTAGTGGGGTGTTCTTTTTTGCTTCAGTTCTTGATTGTTTCTTCTCGCAATTTGCATCAATTAATAGCTTTACACGCTTAAGTCTAAAGTTAAAAGAACAAGATCGAGTTTATCATCAGTGGCCAGCTAGAGTAGGTTCCGGAGTGCTACTATGATTGCACAATTGCTCGAGAACGCGACAGAAATAGATTTTTACAAAGCCGTGTTTGTGATCGAGTCTCAGTTGTCGAGTGCGGCCCAGCAATATCGTAAAGTTGGCTATGATTGTCAGCCAAAACTAGAGCTGATTAAGTTTAGTTCAACACAAAAGTTTGGCTTTGCGGGTAATGCAATTACTAATTTAAAGCCCGCTAAAAACGTTGAAGGAATTACCCAATTTGATATGGAAGTATCATTTATGGGAATGACTGGCTGTTCAGGAGCATTGCCACATTTTTATAGTGAACTGGTGATGCAACGATTGCGCTATAAAGACAGTACAATGAGAGATTTCTACGATATGTTTAATCATCGTTTGATTTCGTTGTACTACCGAGCTTGGAAAAAGTATAAACCCGCGCTTAACTTTGCTAATAGTAATCAAGATAACCACACAAAAATTTTGGCACTTCTGAGTGGGGGGAATGCCCCTCATCAGCTTTATTTCAGTGGTCTTTTCAGTCGAAAGACGCGAAATATGGCAGATTTGCGCAATATTTTAACTTTCTATTTAGACTGTGATGTCAACATAAACCAATTTGTAGGCCAGTGGCAGCCGCTAAAACAATCTGAGCAAACACGCATAAATAGTGGAGGGTTTGCAGGCCAACATGCAAGGCTTGGTATTGATGCAATAGCAGGTAAGCAAATCTGGGATATCTCGACAAAGATCGAAGTTATTATCGAGCCCAAAAATGAGCACCAAACAGCCCGTCTTCTACCAAAGCAAGATCTTTGGAATTTAGCCCATCAAATTGTGGGTGATTTTGTTGGTAATCAAATCCAGCATTCACTGATAGTAAAAGCAAACTTTTATAAGCTTGGTGCAAAGCAATTATTAAAAGAACGATGTCAATTAGGCTGTAATAGTTTTCTGCTATCTGAAAACGCAGCTCAAAATGGCAAAGTCTCTGAACTTTCGTTCAAAGGATAAATAAATACAAGGAAATATTATGTCTACAATGACGCTAAATACACTCGTAGAAAAACTAAGCCCAGAGTGCAAAAAGAGTCTTGAACAGGCTGTTGCAATTTGTAATAGCCGAAGCCACTTTACTGTTGAATTAGAGCATTGGTTACTAGCGATGCTTGAGCAACAACTTGATGACTTTAGAGTTATTTTGAGCGCTTACGATATTGATAGAGACTCGTTAAAAAATGATTTAAATAAGTCTTTAGAAATGCACAAAACGGGTTGTAATTCATCACCGAGCTTATCGATGCATGTTACCAGTTTGCTCAAGCAAACGTGGCTTAGTACGAGCATTGATTTTACAGATACACAAATTCGTAGTGCTTACTTAATTTACACGCTGGTAAAAGATGACACCTTAGCAAGTTTAGTGAGTCGTTGTAGTAAAGAGTTTAATAAGATAGAAGCAGGGCAATTATTGCATGCTTGGCCTGAAATGGTCGCTAAGTCACAGGAGCAAAGCTCTGTGGCAAAGAGCCAAGCTGAAAAATCGGTATCTAAAAGTTCTAAAACGCCTAGTTTAGATCAATTTACAGTTGATTTAACAGCCCAGGCAAAAGCAGGAAAAATAGATCCAATTTTGGGGCGTGATTTTGAAATTAGACAAATGGTCGATATTCTTACTCGACGTAGACAAAACAACCCAATTCTAACTGGTGAGGCAGGAGTTGGTAAAACCGCTGTTGTTGAAGGATTAGCGCTAAGAATTGCTCAAGGCAGTGTTCCAGATGTTTTAAAAAATGTAAAAATTCACACCCTAGATCTCGCTTTATTACAGGCCGGCGCCGGTATGAAAGGTGAATTCGAAAATAGGCTAAAGTCTTTAATATCGGAAATTAAAAACACCCCAACTCCGGTTATTTTATTTATCGATGAAGCACACACAATGATCGGTAGTGGTGGTCAAGCCGGTCAAAATGATGCTGCAAACCTATTAAAACCGGCGCTAGCGCGCGGCGAACTCAGAACAATTGCAGCCACTACATGGGCTGAATATAAGAAGTTCTTTGAAAAAGACGCTGCACTCGCTCGTCGATTCCAAGTCGTTAAAGTGGAAGAGCCTACACCAGAAAAAGCAATTGCGATGTTACGTGGTTTAGTGCCTGTTATGGAAAAACATCATAATGTGTTCATTTCCGAGCAAGCACTAGAAAGCGCAGTACATTTATCACACCGCTACATCACCGGCAGACAACTTCCTGATAAAGCGGTGGGTTTACTTGATACAGCCTGCGCTCGCGTTGCAATGAGCCAAGCATCAACTCCTAATTCTATCGAAACTCTTGAAAATGAACGCTCAGAAATAGAGTCGCAAATCAATATGTTAACTCGTGAGCAACGCACAGGGTTAAATCACAGTGAGGTGCTTGAGAGTTTAACAAATAAGTGCCAGCAAATTACAGAGCAGCTTTCACCATTGAAGTCGCAATTCGAAAATGAAATGTCACTTATTAAAGATGTAAAAGAAGTCATCACAGGCCTGAATGATGAAACAGAACAGCCAAGTGCAGAAATTGAAAAGCTTCAACAATGCAAAGAAAGCTTGGCCAAATATGATTCTAACATGGTGCATTGGCAGGTTGATGATGAGTTAATTGCGCAAGTTATTTCTGACTGGACTGGTATCCCTGTTGGCAAGATGCATGAAGATGATGTGAAGAGTGTTCTTAATTTAGCAAGCACAATGAAAGAGCGTGTTGTTGGCCAAGATCATGCGTTGGAGTTAATTGCAAAAGTTGTACAGACATCTAAAGCGCAATTAGCTGACGAAAGCCGTCCGAATGGAATTTTTATGCTAGCGGGTCCTAGTGGTGTTGGTAAAACGGAGACGGCACTTGCATTAGCGAATGAAGTGTATGGCAGTGAAGAAAACATCACAATCATCAACATGTCAGAATACAAAGAAGAGCATAAAGTATCGTTACTACTTGGATCACCTCCTGGTTATGTAGGCTATGGCGAGGGTGGCGTATTAACAGAGGCGATCAGACGTAAGCCATACAGTGTTATTTTGCTAGATGAAATTGAAAAAGCGCACCCAGGCGTACATGACATCTTTTACCAAGTGTTTGACAAAGGCACAATTAAAGATGGAGAAGGTAGAGATATCGACTTCAAAAACACGATTATCATCATGACCTCGAATGTGGGTACTGATACAACAATGAGCTTATTTGAAGACGAAGAAACAGCGCCAAGCGTTCAGGGTCTGCAAAAGGCTATTCAAAGTGATTTACTGGAAGTATTTAAAGCTGCATTCCTTGGTCGCATTAATGTGATTCCTTATTTGCCACTTAATAAAGAAACTCTTGCGGAAATTGCAAAACTTCAATTAAGTAAAATAAAAGATAGAGTTAACAAAAATTACAAATCTGATTTTTTATATTCAGATTTTGTTGTAGATTATATAGTTAACAATTGTAATGACTCTGGTTCGGGTGCAAGGAATATTCATGCATTATTGCAAAATAATGTCCTGCCGTTATTATCTGAATCTTTACTTGAAAGCCTTGTTACTGGTAGTAAAATCAATAGTATATTATTAGATTTAAATGATGATTCATTTGTTGTTAATATAAATTAATATATTTAAATTAGTTTCTTGTTTCTTTTTTGGAGTCGGATTATAATTTGTCCGTCTTCATTAGTTGATGGAACATTGAGACATTGTCTTCGTCTAGGGAAAGGATATTGAAGACCTTTTCGTTGCGCAGTTAGAGATAATGATTTCAAAGGAATTTTGGGAAACCAAAAGTAAATGATCCAATGTAATGGATATTATTTATAAATTAAAAGGAGCATTATCAAATGCAATCAAATACATATTTAAAATACGGTTCAATTAAAGGCGAAACTACTGCTGAGTCTTTTAAAGATTTAATCACAGTTTTATCATTAGATTGGAACGTTAGCCGTGAAATTTCAGCACACACTGGTACAGCAATGGACCGTGAATCTAGCTCAACTCGCTTAGGTGATGTAACTATCACTAAACTTCAAGATAAAGCGTCTCCAGACCTTTTCAAAGAAGCGACAATTGGTAAAGGCCTACCGGCTGTTTTCCACATCACTAAGCAAGGTGATAAAGTTGAAGAAATCATGAAAATCGAACTTACAGATGCAATGATTTCTAGCTACTCTGTATCTGTTCAAAATGACCGTCCAGTTGAAACAATCACTATCAGCTACACAGAAATGATGATGACTGTTACTCCTACTGACGACAAAAATAACATCACTGCACCACTTGTTTATGGTTACAGCGGTGTTAAAGGTCAGCAAATGTAATTTTTTGCAGTACCTAATAGCTCTGAGTTTTGCTCAGAGCTTTTTTGATCTTTAGGAATAGGAAGCATGGAATGCAAAAAGCAACACAAGATAACAATGTAATTCAGATTAACACCCCAGCAGGTAAAGATACGCTTTACTTAACTCGGCTGGTGGTGCAAGAGTCTATGTCTGATTTGTTTGTGATGTCAGTGAATATGTTCACTATAGGCACACAAATAGCGCATGAAGATCTGGTGGGAAAACCTGTTTCTATTAAAGTAAAAAATGCCGATAGCGCAGGTGAGCGTTATTTTCATGGTATAGTTAGTCAATTAGTATCTAATGGTAGTCGCACTGCTGATATTGATGAACAAAAAAATTATATAGATTACCACGCCACTATTGTGCCTTTCGCAGCATCAATGCGAAACCGAAAAAACAGTCGGATCTTTCAAAAGAAAACAATAAAAGATATTTTTGCCGATTTGTTTGGTCAACATAGTGTCGCTTTTAAGGATAATACAACTAAAACGTATCCAAAGTACGAGTACTGTGTTCAGTACCAAGAGTCAGATTTTGACTTTATTCAACGCTTATTTCAGCAAGAAGGTATTTTTTATTTTTTCGAGCATAGTAACAGTGCACATACCCTAGTGCTCGCAGATGATATAACGGCTTACGAAGAGTGCGCAGAAGCAAAAGTTGAGTTTACCTCTGGTCACCTCAGTGAGTCACACATTAATAAATGGCAAGGTGGTTTAAGTATTGCGCCTGGCAGTTACAAGCGTATTGGCTATGATTTTAAACAACCACCAAGATACCCTGATGGCGATCACAAAAAAGCAGATTTACCGACTCAGTCAGTCGCTGAAATTTTTGAATACACAGCCGAAGCCGAAACCCATCCAAGAGCTGCAGGTTTAGCAGCCGTACAGCTAGAATCATTACAGCGTAATATGAAGTTAAGTAGCGGTAGAAGTGATTGCCGTTCATTCTCGGTGGGTAAATTATTTAGCTTTAAAAAGCATGAAGACCCGCGCCTAGAAGGTAAAACGTTTGCTATCACCTCGTTATTAACCTCTATTACGGTGCCAAATCAGTCAGGATCTCAGCAATCTGGTGCACAAGAAGTATTTACCAACCACTTTGAATGTGTGCCAAAAGATGTGCCATATCGTGCAGCGCACAGCATGCGAAAGCCTGTTATTCATGGTGTGCAAACAGCCATAGTGACGGGCGACAGCGCAGATGAAATTATGGTTGACCAATACGGGCGTGTGAAAGTGCAGTTTGATTGGGACCGAGAAGGTAAAAAAGACTCGCAAAGTTCATGCTGGATCAGGGTTGCGCAAAATTGGGCAGGTAAAAAATGGGGCGCATTTTTCTTTCCTCGTGTAGGGCAAGAGGTGTTAGTCGACTTTATTAATGGCGATCCTGATCAGCCAATCATTAGCGGTGCAGTATACAACGCTGATTTAATGCCTCCTTATGCATTGCCTGCAGATAAAACACAAAGCGGTATCAAAACACGCTCAACAAAAGAGGGTGGAGCAGATAATTTTAATGAACTTCGTTTTGAAGATAAAAAAGGCAGTGAACTTGTTTACATGCAAGCTGAAAAAGATAAGCAGCTGTATGTAAAAAATGATCAAAAAGAAAAAATTGATAATGATCGTTTCCTCGAAGTTGGCAACAACGATGATGCAAAAGTAAAAGTGAATCGCACCGTTGATATTGGTGAAAATGACACGCTGAAAGTGGGTAAATCACTTAATATTGAAGCTGGAAAAGAAATTGTTATTAAGACCGGTTCGGCAAAAATTACTATGAGTAGTAGCGGTAATATTTCTATAGAAGGCACAAATATCAATATTAAAGGCAGTAACGTGAAGGTTGATGGAAGTGCAATAACCCTTTCTGCTGGCATGATAAAGTTGAACTAGCATGGAATTACAAAATACGTTTCAATCAGGTTTCGTTCATGGTGCAGCAAGCAATGGCTTTACCGTTTATTGCCGTTATGGCTTACCTCATTTGGTATGTCTTTGTGTCAACCGCCCCGATGATCCGTTTTTGAACTTGCCAATAGATTATTTTAAGGGCCTAGATGGTTATTTTGCTGAGCAATTTTTTATAAACCTTCACCCTGTACTCAATAGTAGCAATGTGTTGTCGCATATTTACCAATACGCTACACAAACAAGCTCAATAATAAATGATCTTTCGTACGACGAAATAGCGCAGGAGTTAGCAAAACTCGTGTGCACAAATAAGTTACAAGTTATTCCTTTAAACGAATAGCCAAAAACAAGGAAGGCATTATGGGAAAACCCGCTTCAACGTTAGGGCATATGCATGTTTGTCCAAAAGTAACAGGTACAGTTCCTCATGTTGGAGGGCCAATTGTAGTGGGTTCGGCTAATGTGTTGATTGGCAATATGCCTGCAGCAAGACAAGGTGACATGCTTGTTTGTATAGGCCCGCCAGATAGTATTAATAGCGGTTCGGGTACAGTCAAAATAAACGGAAAACCCGCTGCTCGAATGGGAGACAGTACTTCTCATGGCGGTAAAATTGTTTTAGGTAACCCAACAGTTTTAATTGGTGGATAAGGTGTTATCACTCATTTTAAATGAGCATAAAGCAGCTCTTTCAAATTTAAATGTGATGCAGCAAAGTGCGTTTTATAGCATTGGGTTTATCGACCAAGTTCGTCAGCAATTAGCTTTAAAAGTACAAGCATATCAGGGTGCTAGCAATGTACAGTTTGAAATGGTGCAACGCATTATTGAAGAAATTGAGACGTTAAAGCAGCAAGAAACGTTATTAGATGACATTGCTGAAGCGTGCTTGGTTGCGCTGCTATTAATGTCGAACTCTCAAAAGCAGAGGTTATTGGGGTTATTAAACCGACATGAGTTTACGCTTTTAAAAAATAAGCTTTTGGAGAAAAGCTTAACAATAAGTGGGTCCGCCAATAGCGACTTTTTGAATTGGGCAAATGTGTACGGTAATTCAGATACAAAGGCGATTATTTATAAAGCAATAAAACGTGCTGTAAAACAACTCCCAGATATGCCTGAAATGCAAGAAACAGTAAACGCATTTGAAAAGGCTGCGATGATTAATTCACCGTTAATGTCTGTGTACCTATTATTGCTAGACCCACAAAGGATGAATTTTGTTTGCAACTATGTGAGCCAGCAGTTTACTCGAGAGCAAGCTATTGCGGTGCTATTGCAAACTGGGGCAACAAAATATGTCCCCATGGCTGTTGCACTGTTGACCGAAGTGAGGTCGGCCAAGAATCTTGTTGCTGGTATTAAACGCTGCTTAGGTAGTCAGCTCGATGAATTAGTTGCATTTGATACTCAAGTTCAGGCTGGCGATTGTAAGCAAGCCGCTGTTGATTTTCAGCGCCAATTTGCATTGAGTTGGCCAGAGCAAAAGATCAACTTTAATGATCAAACTCTGGTTTATGGCTTTGCGATGAATAGGCCTGTCAGTGTAGCAAGCCTGCAAGGTGTTGATTTTTTTAGTTGGCAGGTGATTACAATTTTAAATGCGCTTAAATATGACTGTCAAAATAGTCAAGCGAGTTAGCATTGAGTGCATTTAAAATTTCAATACAGCAGTTTGATACACCTTATGAAGTAGCCCCAGAAGTATTAGTACTAGAGGGGAGCTCAGGTCATGAGCAAGTGCAAAACTGGCATTCATTTGATGCCTTTATTTATGACTGTATTGTAAAAGCAAAGTCAGTATTGAAAGAGTCAGACGTGCAGCAACCGTTAATTTGGTTATTACCGGCACTGCCTTTTCAAACTGATCATAAAACACTATTTATAAATAGCCTTCAGCAGCGTTACGGCATTGCTGTCGAACAGATGATTTTTGAAGGCGCAAACGGTATGCACAGTGCGATTGCAATAGCTAAAGAGCAAAATTTTAGTGCTTTTGATGTGGTAGCAATTGATGGTGTGTTTAAAGCCTCAAAGCATAACGGCTTTGAATATTTAGGTATAGCGGCTTGTAAGGCATGTGTTGAATTTACTCAGGTAGGCTGGGCGTTGCAATCTACGAGCATGTGTTCTTCTGTGGATATAGCAAAACATCAGCCTATACATGCAGAGCTTGAACGTATTTTATCGCTAAATGAACAAAAAATAGATTTAGTATTTGCCCCAGGTAATGGCCTAGAAAGTGATGATTGGGTAAGTTATTTACCTGTTTTAAGTAAAAAAATTAATGAACAAACGATGTTCCAACTTCCTAATTATAAATTAGGCAAAATGGGAGCAATAGAAGGGGTTGTAAACCTCGCAAGCCTGACAAATAGCTCACTTTATGCTGAGCGTTTTGGGCAGGCGTTAATAATTTCGCAAGAGTACAACAAGTACCAAGCCGTCGCGTCATACTTATGGATAAGTAAGGAAATGTGCAACTAATGGATAGTAAAGCAGTTGTGTTACAGGGAACACGTTATCCCATCTGCCTCGTGTTAGCTAAACAGCCAGCCCCCAGTGGATTTATTGCTGTCGCAACGAATACGCCGGATAGTGCCTACAAATTTGTAGCAGAGGTTGGCGCGGTATTAAGTGGCGATGCTGCTAAACGATTAGATCTTATTCAATTGTTAAATGTTGCTGGTATTAATTGTCCAAGGCAAGCAACAGCGCGTGAAACTGCATCGGCTTTGATAAAAGCCTTAACCTCAGGTGCTATTACTTGCTTCCAGCAGCAAGTAAAAAGCACCATTCAAGTCAGTGATAATACTCGCTCATCACAGAGTAGCAGCTCATCATCTTCGGCTGTGCCAAGTAATGGTAATGCCAAAAAAGCAACACAAGCTCCTGCTAGCAATAAGGGCAGTGCCAGTAACACAACCGCAAGTGAATCGCCTATAACAGAACAAGAATGCCGTTCAGACCCGGTTTCGATGCTAACAGGCGAAGAAATTCTTCCTTTAACTGACTTCTCATTAGCCGCAAATAGGCCTTTAACGTGGCGTCGGTTGTATCGTTCGTCTCACTGTAATCAAAAAACAATACTGGGAAATGGCTGGCGACACGATTATTTAGTGCAATTAACCGAGCATTACCTACCACCGCCGAAAGTGGGCCCAAAGAAAAAGGGCACCTACTGGCTTGAGTATCACGACGAACATGGTGCGACTCATAAGTTTGAAAAAGTGAAGCCGGGGCAATCGAGTTATCAGTTAAGTAGTAACTTGGTGCTTCATTATAAAGAAAATGGCAAGCAAGTATTAGTAACACCAGATGATAAACACTTGACGTTTATGCCGGGTGGATCAGCATGGTTGCTCGAAAAAATCATCAATGAAAAAGGTCAAAGCACCCGTTTTTATTATGATTCGATGGAGCGTTTACACCGTATTGAAGTAAACAAAGTTCGCGGTTGTGTACTGAAATATAATAAGCACGGTTTGCTCAAAACGGTGCACGCTTATCGTACTAATGAACAAGGAAAATTAGTTCTTTTAGATCAGCCGTTAGCCAGTTATGAGTATGATGAACAGTCAAACTTAGTGGTGGCAACAAACCAATTTGCTGAACAAGAGCGTTATGAGTATAACGCTGCAAATTTACTAATAAAGCGAACTAGAGCAAGCGGTTTTAGTCATCACTTTGAGTGGGACTCATATGGTTATGATGCCAAATGTATTAAACAGTGGGGTGATGACAATACCTATTGCTATCAGTTCGAGTATCAAGGCAATAAAACAACCAGTATAGATTCACGCGGCAACCAAGAGCACTTTGTTCACAATGAGCAAGGTAAGCTGATTGAGCACACTGATGCCAATGGTAATATCACACGCTATGATTACAATTCGCTTGGACAAAAAGTAGCGCAAACTGATGCTCTAGGCTATCAAACGCTTTATACCTATACTGAATACGGCCAACTTGAATCAGTCACCCAAGCTGATGGTAACCGCACTCAATTTGGCTATAACCAACTTGGTCAACAAGTCGTTGTTATTTTGCCAAATGGCGAGAAGATTAAACGCCAATACAGTGCCTCAGGGTTATTACAAAGTGAAACCCAAGCAGATGGGCGAATAGCACTTTACAGTTACGACAAACAAGGTAATTTGACCCAGCATGTCACGCCAAATGGTCATGTATTAAAATACACATGGAATGAACAAGGTGAGCTACTTGCAAAGCAGCATAATGATGAGCTCATTCGTTACAGCTACGATAACCTCGGTCGTGTAAACGCAACCATTAACCAAGCCGGTCTGCTTACTCAATATAAATATAATGAGCAAGGGCAACTAGTTGAAACAACCGCGTTTGAGCAAAGTAACCCTGATAACAAACAACAGCAGCTTTTTACTTATGATGATGCTGGTCGATTAGTTAGTTCGCAAAACGGTAATGGTGATACCACAGAGCAGCATTTTGAGGGACTAAGCCAGCCCCACTGCGTGATCCAGCCAGATGGCAGTGCACTGCATTTAACGTATGATAAAGAGCGAAATTTAACCGCAATCGAGCGTAGTGACGGCCATATTTATCGTATCAATTACGATGCAAATGAAAACCCAACACAAATCACGGGTTTTGATGGTACTGAGCAGCAATTTAAGTACGACGCATGTAATCGTTTAGTGGCTGTCACGCAAAGCGACAAACGCCATGTAAATATTAAGCGTGATAAGCTAGGCCGCGTTATTTCGCAGCACGCAAGTCTAGCCACAAATAAACACATAGTTAATAACGCTAACCATTACAGTTATACGCCAGAGGGTAAAATAGCGCGTGCTCATAATGAGCAATCAACGATTAAACAGTCGTTTGATAAAGGCGGACGGCTACTCAGTGTTGAGCAAATCCACAACCAGTCTCAAACTCATAAACTTGCATACAGCTACGATGACTATGGCAGACGACAGTCTCTTACCTTGCCAGACTCAACAACCCTTTATTATAACTACAATATTTTTGGCCAGTTAAGTGCTATAAAGGTAAAGCGAGCGGATGGTGAGTTAGCAAAACTCGTTGAGCTTGGCTACGACAGCCAAAATAATATCAAAACTCAGGGTTTCGGTAATCAGGTTACCCTTAATCAGGCGTTTGATGTTTTTGGGCGTTTAACGCAGCAGCAACTATCACATCCAGAGCGCACATTATTTGATAGCTGTGATTATCAATATGATGCGGTTAATCAACTCATTGCGCGTGAAGAACAAGGCATTAGCTGCCAAAATACACAGTTTGAATACAATAGCCTTGGCCAATTAGTTCAGCAAAATCTAGCTGGTGCAAATTCGGGTACGCAAGCGCCAGAAAAAGCCAAGCAATTTCAGTGGGACAGCTTTGGTAACCCGATTAGCCAAACTCAAGTGCAGCATGATGAAGCAGTCAATAAACAAGAAGCTAATGATGCTGTTACACATAGCCAAGTCGATGCTGACAGGTTAACCCATTTTGGCGATAGCGATTTTGAATACGATGACTGTGGTAACCAAGTACGCGAAACGGGCAAAGGTATAAAAACGCACCGTGAATACAATGCGTTCAACCAATTAAGCAGCTTTAACAACAACGGCACGCTAACACATTACGACTACGACCCACTGGGTCGTCGCATTGCTAAGCAGACTGAGCATGGCAAGATTGATTATATTTGGGATAACGACCAGCTAATAGGTGAATACCAGCACGGCGAGTATACCTGGTACATCAACTTACCCAATCAATTTCACCCGGTCGCACTGATTAAACAAGGTGAGCTGTACTACTATCACCTAGACCAACTAAATACCCCACGTTTTGTTACAAACAACAATGCAGAAGTTGTATGGCAAAACCACGCCGATGTGTACGGCTATGAAGAACCAAAAGCCGATACTGACTTTAATAAAGAAAACAGCTTCACTCAGCCAATACGTTTTCAAGGACAATATTTTGATGATGAAAGCGGCCTACACTACAACCGCTACCGCTATTACAGCCCCAAACAACAACGCTTTATAAACCAAGACCCGATAGGCTTAGTAGGCGGCATAAACCACTACCAATATGCGCCGAATCCGGTTAATTGGGTAGATCCGTTTGGGTTGTTATGTAAAGAAGGACAGGCAAAAGTAAAAGCAGCACTTGATGCTAATTCAGCTATTTCACCTGAACTAAAAGTAAAAATCATTAAACTATCCCAACTCCCAGAAGATGCATCTCCTTATACAGCAGATGAAATGGTTAACCATATTAACCTTGGTACTGCTGAAAAGTTAGTTCAAGAGGAAAAAGTCGATTCAAATCCAGAACCAAAATCTCTCGAAGAGTGCTTGGAAAGGTTAGATATTGCTCGTAAGAATATTATTAAAGATGGCTACAAAGCAAAATATACTGACGCTGAGTTAGTGAAAAAATCAAAAGATGGTTCTGTTGGGAAGTCACGATTCCTAGTAAGTTTTCAACCAGTGAATAATAATGCTGATGCAAAATTAGCCTTCCAAAAACCAAATGGTTTAGTCGCAATGTGGGCAACTAGTTTTGATATGCTTGAGAATGCTGACAGCGACCCACAGATAATTGCAGATTTATTGGCAACCGGTTGTGACCCATCTAAGGAGTATGTGCTTCATATAGTTGATCGCGGTGAAGATTTGAATAGTTTTGGTGAAAATACCTTTGTGCCCACGTGGAGTGAATTAGAAAAACCAGCGAGGAAACATCTTGAACCAAAACACCATGATGCTTTAGGTAGTGTTCTAAATTCTGATTATCAAAAGCAGTATGCTGCTCATATGAGAGAATATTGGGAAAATGGTTTAAATGAGTTTAATCCGAAGGATCAAGATGAGTTTATAGAATCTCTAGATGATAAGGTGAAAGAAGATAAATTTGCAGCACGGCATGCCCTTAGGACAGAGTTTGGCGCGAATAGTGAATTTACTGGTGATGGGATGACGCAGTGCAGACATGCCGGAAACGACCATGGTGTGGTAGAAACATTAACATTGGAAAATGACCCCCCTACAATTGCAGAAATGAAAAATGTAACGACAATCCATTTAACACCTATTAAAGGATAAATACAGTGAAGGATATAATAAAGTCTCCTTTAGGGCTAATTGATCATAAAAATTTGCAGAGTGATGAAGTAGTACTTTTGGCTCTTAATTATGAGATGTTTCAAGATGAAAGAAACTTACTTATTAAAAAAGGGGATTATTTAATCGTGTCCTCTAACTTCTATTCTAAAATGAAAAAAATAAGAAGATATACGCAGTCTGAATACCCGTTAACTGCATTGCCTTGGATAATTGATAAAATAGAAAATGGCTTTTTTAAAAAGAAAAGTGAAGGGGGGTTTTCAAACTTTGAGCGAAGCATATCGGCTGAGTTTGATGGAGAGACGATTGGTATTAATGCAATGATTCATTGTTGTGCTGAAAACCTACCTGGGTTGAATATTTGGAACGGAAATAGGAAAAGCTATATTTCTAACATAGCACCTCAAAGGTGGGATATACCTAATTACATGTTAAAAGGTGGATTGTTAGAAGAGATGAAAAAAATAGCTGCTAAATATTCCTGAACTTTTTTACTAATTATTGATTGCATTTTGGTATTTTTGTATTGAGTAAGTTAATTGGAATCAAAAAGTGTGTGGAATATTATAGAGAAAGCTGAAAAGTATTTTAATTTATTTTTATTGTCTTTGTGTTTTGTAAATAATATGTAAAGTCGCATATTTAAAATTTATTTTAATTCGCTTATTTTTGAGAGGGGAGTTATTGGCTTGTTTTTTTGGCTTGCCGTGAGGTGATGAAAGGCATGTGGCTAAAATAGTGATAAAATTCACTATTTTAAGAGTGTTAACTTATGCAGGGGAATGATTTGTTTTTTAATGATGAACAAAAGTGTAAAGTTGAACTTTATGCGCTCATATATGTTGCCGTATTTCTTATACCTTTCCCTATTTCGTTATACGCTGCTGAGTTAGCCAAAAGTGCCGGTATATTACTTTGGCTAATCGCTTCTGTAGTGTATATGGTTGCTTATCTAAGGGTGGTGTCAGAATTACCTAAAAAGGATAGGGTTCTAGTTACTTGGAATCAATCTACTTATCTGCCACAAGTCATTTTCAAGGTTGCTCCAGTGTTAATATTTATGCTTGTTTGGTTAATTTTCAGCGCAGTTTGGTATTAGCATATGGAATGCAATTGGGTTAAAAATTAATAATCTATAAACTGAATTCTAGAATATTGAATCTAAAAGCAGGAAAATTAAATGAGTCGCTATGACAATGCTCCTGACCCCTTTAACAAGCCTATAAAAGTGTGTCGGCATTTAAAAAAGAAGGCTGATAGAAGGATGGAAATTGAGCCAGTACCTTACGTTATAGGAATTACTGATGACTATTATACTTGCTCATGGTTATGTAAGGACTGTATTGAGAAATATAATGTACCAAAACAAGGGGTTTTCTTATTTCATCTACCCTCAAGTGATGATGGTGATGAACACTTTGGGTTTCTACGAAACTTAAACTTAGATTTAAATGATATCGAAGGTTGCTTTGATATATTGGGCTTTAAAAATTCGGGCGATTTAGATAACAACCCATTTGAGGCTGTTGAAGGAGAGTTGACCGTTTATTTAGATTTAAATACTTTCTTTTTGTTATCTGGAATTACTCCTGTGACTAAAGATGTATATGTACGAGAAACTCTTAAAGTACCATTTGGTTCAGAATTAACCATAAAATGAAAGCTTGGGATACTTTAGTAAATTAATACCATACTATACCCATTAGAGCAGAAGGCTTGAATATACTTCAAATAAAATTTGTAGAATGATTTGGGTGAATTAATAGAAGTTAAATGAAAAGAAAGGATTCAATAATGTTCAATAGTGACTATCATCGTTACAAAGAAAGGGGGTTAAGAGCACGCCTTAGTTTTGAAATGGATCAAGAGCGGCTTTTTAAAAGTATCGATAAGATACCTGGCTTGGCAGGTGCCGGGGTTGTATACATAGATTCAAGTTTTACTGTCGTAGAGTTAAGACCTTATAGTGGCACGTCTTTAGCCCCCACCAAGATAGTACTTCGTGAACAACCTAGAAATATGAATCAGGCTGAGTTTGCAGGCCATCTTAAAAATAGTCAAAACAATGTACGAGAGTCTCGTTTAGTCGGTGAAATTGCTGGCACAGTCTTAAGCTGTAGCGCTGCAGTGTTAGGATGGATCGTTGTATTTGGAAGTGCTGCTGCAATTCCACTCTCTGGAGGGACAAGTTCAGCAGTTACTTATTTGGCTGTAGCAGCAAGTACGGCAAGCTCACTTCAATGTATTAATGGAGGGGTACGAACTTATAACGAAAGCGTAAATCCAGAGTTAAATGATTTGTACGACTCTAAAGAATGGTATCAAAATGTAACCATGGCGTTAGATGTGATTTCATTAGCAGGTGCAGCAGCTGCGGGGGCTGCAACATTAAAAGCTGTGAAATTATTAAAAGCAAATACAAACAAGAGTACAGTTGTATTACTAAAAGGACTTACTCGTAGTGAAAGGAAGCGTTTAACGCAGGATATAATTAGGATGAATCATCCTGGAGTGTCTAATAATATTTTGAAAAGAATGGTCAGAACAGGTCAATTTCCTAAAAGGTATAGTGGACTTCAGATTACACAAGCTTTAAAGCTGCAAATCAAAGATGCTGTAGGTGCATCTATTAGCTTTAGCGGAAGTGCATTATCAGGAGGTGTAAACTCTCTTGCTGTTGGAATTTATGAGGAGTTTAGTAAATAGTGTCAAAAAACTATAGAGTATCGATATTTCCACCTTGGGAATTATTGCGGTCATTTTTATTTGTTACCGTGCTTTTACTTTTGGGAACTGTTTTTTCTGGAATGACTTTCTTAACGCAATATTTTAGTGCCGAGCCTGAATGGATTATTGGTATTTTGTTTTCTGTTGGCACAGCGTTTTGTCTATTAAACTTTAAAGTGAGCCACGGCTCTTATACGTGTGCAAAGATTTTAAAGTATTACGCGTTATTTTTAGCACTTATTTGTATGCCTGCTTTTATATTAATTGATGGCGCTACCTATAAAATAGCTTCTGCTATCAATATCGTATTGATGTTACTCGCGTTTTATATAATTAAAAGTGAAAAATACCAAAACTTAGTTCAATATCAGTTTGATTTTTTTAAGGATATAAAAGAGGCTCGAGTAGCAATTGAGCAAGAAGTGTTACGCAATAGAAATCAGAATCGAAAGTAATACCATATAATTTTCAGGGATAAAGCATCTTAGCTTAAAACTGATAATACCGAGAAGGTAACAAATTCTTTCAGTCATAAGTTAAAGGGAGATTTAAGTGTATGTTTGGCTTAATAAAAAAATACGATGTTCATATGTGCTCTGAGGTTAAGGGAGTTATTACTTTAAAGGGAAAACCTGTAGAAGGAGCTGTTATTCTTCGAAACCTGAAGTTTGCCCACAGAGTTGAAAAAGAGGATCAAGTTTTAACTGCAGCTGATGGCTCATTCTTCATGCCTGAAGTAGTGATCGACTCTAAAATTCCTGGAGATATGTTTTCTCATGAAGTTACTTACCAATATATAACAGTCTTATACAATTCCAGTGAATACGAATTATGGAATTGTGAGTTAGTAGGAATTGAAGAGCGAAATGAATATAAAGAAAAGTTAAATAGCTTGATAGCTGACTTATCATCTCAAAATGTAGATTTCATATTTACAAACCATTCTAATAAGAACTTAAATTTTTATGGTTCGACAATTTGTAGATGGAAAAATGACTTTGAAATATACGAAAACGAGGATGACACGGATTATTTTAAAGATTTTAGATAGTAAAAGGAGATTACATGAATGTTTTATCGCCAAGTTTAGCGGCGCAATTGGCTAACTTTGCTTATAAAAGCTTAGAAGCAAATAATACTTCTAGAAAAATAAATGCCAACCCAATCATTACTAGCCACTTTGCATTTGATCCATCAGCTTCAACGTTTACAGGCATTAGCGGAACTGCTGCTGAGCATATTTTGGATCATTGTACAGGGTTTGGCTTTTTTGGAATTGGTAATAATAAAGGAAACCATAAGGGTGAAGTAGTGTTAACTTTCCGTGGTACTGCAGGTATTGCTGACACACTAACTGATTTACACTGCGGAATGACTGTGGGGCCAAACTATAAAGCCGTACATGCAGGTTTTAATCGTACTTTTGAATCTATTAAACCACAATTATCAAAGATACTCAGCAAATTAGGTAGCAGACCAGTTCATTGTGTCGGTCATAGTTTAGGTGGTGCTCTTGCAACATTGGCTGCTAATTGGATAAAGTCGCAATTTAAAATGCCGGTAAAGTTATATACATTTGGTGCTCCTAGAGTCGGCTGCAACCCATTTGCAATTCAAACTGAAACAAATTTAAATGGTATTTATCGTGCAGTACACAGGAGTGATCCTGTCCCTATGGTACCTGTTTGGCCATTTGTACATGCTGGGAGCGAGTATAGGCTTAGTACTTGTGTCTCTTTAACTGGGGCTGCTCACAAAATGGCAGGGAATGCACCAGGTTATATTAATACCGCATCTCGTTACCCAGACTATAAAAGTATGGAAAGAGGCTCATTATCTAATTTGACGATGACACGTTTAAAGTACGTTAATCGCCACCATGCATCATTTAATGCTCTCTGGGCAGATAAAATCACGAGCGCACTATTAACGCTCTTACGAGAGAGTGGCAAAATAACAAGCATATTAGCGCAAGGTGTCGTTGCTGGTACTTTAACTATATATGATGCTTTAGCGCGTAGCTTGGTTGAAATATCAAAAATGTCCTCGAAATATGCAGAAGATTGTAAAGGGGTGCTAGGCCATATACTTAACTTTGTTGGTAAGTCTAGCGTTACTTTGGTTGATATTACCTATTCCAAAGTGAAGAAAATACTTTATTGGATGCTAGAGAAACTCAATCAGTTAGTAATAGCAGCAGTAAAAGTATCTCCTTATATTGGAATTAGTTAAACAAGGTCATATTGTATGAAGCCCATATACGCTAATTTAAAACTGATGGGCTTTATTCACCTATTTCAAATCAAGAAGTTTAATCTCACAGCAAGGAGCTATAAACGCAGTTAAATGCGCTATAGAAACAGTATGGAACAACAACATCAACAAACACTCACTCAACTAGTCAACGATGTTTATAACAAACCGGACTTAATCGAAGAACATCAGGTTCTTATTCAACCCTTATTAAAAGACTTGCTAGCCAGTGCGCCAGCGGGCTTTGAGGGGATGGCTACGATGATTCATAGTCATTTAGTTAATGGCCTAAAATCCACCAATCCAAACATTCAAAAGTTTGAACTTGAGTCAGGACTTTTAAAGCTTAAGCCTTATTTTCAAAGAATTAATCAGTAATCTACAAAAGCCTGAGTTTAGGTAAACAAAGTACAAGGATGGTTTATGTCATTAATGAATGCGTGCATTTTAATGCTGCTGTTACAGCCATTGTTTATTTACTTTGCGTTATTTGCAAAAGAAGTTGATCTTAATGAAGACTCGCAAGATTCGACTGTCATGCTATTTAACTTTGGTCTTTTGGGTATCACGCCTAGTGTTGCTTATTTTTACATGGAGCAGTTTTGGTTCGCAGTTGGGATGTTAAGTGGCGTCACACTATTAGGTTTAACACTCGCTAAAACTTTAGAGTCAAAGGGCAAAAGGCCATTGGATATCATCCTAACTTTGCGTTTTGTGACGTCGTGGCTGCTTATTTTTGGCGTTATATATTGGTTAATTTCATTATTTACAGGCTCACCAGAAGTTCAGACAACAATTGCTGATACTGCTCAGTTAGTTGAGCCATTTTATCAGCTATTTTGGCCTTCATTTTACTATTTAGGTTTAATGGTTTTTACATTTTTACTTAAAGGACTTGAGTTTCGCTTTCAGTTAAAGCCAGCATTATCAGGTACTTTCTTGATACTTGCGGCTGCGTTAATAGGTATATCTCCACTCGTTGATGGCAGTTTTATTCTTGGCTTGTTTATAAATATAGCCATATTTTTTATTTTCTGCTCAATGTGTATAGCAATTGATAAACTAAATGATCCCTCTGGCGGCGCTATTGCTTTCTTCTATGCATATGTATTATCAATGGGAATAGGATTAGCTATTATCGTGAAAATTATATATGCAGTGTTTTTTAGTACTGAAGTCTGATTTTTTAACCTTGCAAGTAGGTTTATTTATCAGTTATTATTTGTACCTGTTTTGTTGTTTTTATTCTGCGTGAATTAATAATGTATAAATCAGCATAATAAGGTTTTTGTTGCCATAAATTGCATTGCAAGGAGGCTTGGTGTGTTTTCATCAAGGATTAGTCATTTAGCTATATTAATTGCTACGTTATTTGTTTTATTCACTACAACACAGGTATTTGCGAATATGTTTGGTTTCTTTAATAAAAGTGATTTTATTTTGTCTGCTCCTGTAAAAGGACAGTTATTTGATGATGGAAAACCTGTTGCAAATACCAAAGTGATGCGTTCACTTACTTACGGTGATGAATATATCGACGAAACAGTAACTGATGAACAGGGCTATTTTACGTTTTCAGAAAAAACAATTAAAACCAGTAAGCCAGCTAACATGTTCGATAATGACTCATTGGTACAGCACATTTATTTAGAGAATGGCACGCCAGAGGGAATAGTATTGTGGTATACACTTGTGTCACTTCATGAAAACAGTAAAACCCTCAAACGATTACTTGCTGATTTAAAATGCGATATCTCTAAAGAGCCACAAACATACGATATTCCTATCGAAGAAGATACAAGCCATACTTTTGCGATTTATACATCATGTAAACTTTAACCTAAAACGACTCATACAAAGGGAACTTATATGAATACCTTGACGCCTACTCAAGCGGTGCAACTCGCTGAGCTTGCTTATAAAGCAAAAAGTATTAAAACAACAAATTTACTTAATCACTCATTGCATGCATCTTTGCGAAATAATTTTAATTTTTCAATTAACCCAAGTGCTGTACAAGGTGTGTCGGGTGGGTTTTTCTCTCATTTATTTGGTTTAAGCACAGGCTTTGGTTTAGTTGCACACGGAAAAAATGAGTTTCAAGGTGATTCTGTTATCACCATTCGCGGCACAGCCTCTTTAAGAGATGGTTTAACAGATGCAAACTTCGGTTTAAGTGGTGGTTCAAACGGTAGTATGGTCCATGCGGGTTTTAATAAAACGTTTTACACAATGAAGCCGGGCTTGCAAGAGTTTGTAACAGCAAATATACGAGACAAAGTAACAGGATGCGTACATTTAGTTGGCCATAGCTTAGGTGGTGCACTTGCAACGTTAGCGGCAGATTGGATCAAAGCTGAATATTCGTTACCTGTAAAGCTGTATACATTTGGCTCTCCTCGTGTTGGTCTAGATAACTTCTCAAGAGCCGCAACAGGCAGAATCGATAAGATTTATCGTTGTACTCATGGTGCCGATCCAGTCACTAAAGTGCCGTTATGGCCATTTTCTCATGCTCCTTATCAGGGCCAAGAAATTCGTTTAGACAGCGGGCAAGGTTTAAAAGGTGCTGCCCACAAACTCAGTGGTACACCTGGCTACATCAATACCGCAAATAGTAATGATTGGGGCAACCTGACAATTCGTGCGAATCATTATCTAAATACACCTGTGCGTTTAAATTTTGAAGATCGTAATCAAGCATCATTCAATTCACATTGGGCAGATAAATTAGGTGCGGCGCTTGTTACCTTATTAAAAGACGCTGGTTATTACAGTGCTGTTGCAGCACAAGCAGCGATTGGAACAGGCCTGACATTTTACGACATGCTTGCTCGAACTTTAGATAAAATTGCGAAAGCATCAGCATCATTTGCTGCACAAACACTAGGCCTCATTGGTCATATGTTGGTCTTTGCTGGCAAAGTTGTTAGCAAAGCCGTAGAACTAACATACAGTGTTATTAAGTGGGCTTTTGACTCGACTCTTGGTGCTCTTTATCGCGCCGCAAAAGACGGCTTAAATGGCTTAGATTAATAACAAAGTGGGCATGCTGAATAGCATGCCCACTTCTTATCATTTTTAGTTTTCTTTTAATGAGCTTATTTGTATTCCATTCTTATTCAGCTCATTTTGTAGCTTTAATGCACTGCTTTTTAAGTTTGGTAGCGTCTTGTTATTTATGATATCGACCTCTTCATTTAACAGCTCTGAAGCATGTTTAGCCGACATTTTTCTACTGATTGCTGCATCAATTATAAATTGACTTTTGCTGTAAAAACGACGAATTTCAGTTAAGAACTCACTGGGCGTTTCTAAAGTCGTGGGGGAATATTGCATGGTTTGCCAAATATACTTTTCGATTGTTGGCTTGTTATATTCAAGTTCAGATTTAGGCGGGCTTTTTGCTAGTAAGTTAGCAAATTTTTTGAGATGTTCAGCATTATCTTTAACTTCATCATATAGAGAGGTTCTAAGATAATAATTATCTTCCATTTTACTGAATGAGTCGAATTTTAAAGCTTGCTCTAAACCACTTTGGGCTGCAAGATAAACCCCAAAAATAGTTGAAAAAACGAGGAATAATTGGTTTAGCCAAAAGCCAGTACTTTTTAGCTCTTTATTATCAACGGTTTTAAATGCGGTGGTTATCTTTGGGGTATTTTTATTTCCTATATCCATTATTAAATTCCTTTTATTATTTTTACTTAGTATTTCACAGCTGTTTAATTTATAAACTTTAATCTCTTTCTAAAAGCACAGCGCCGCTATGTTCCTCACCTAAATAGTCGTCTTTGTTGTAGATAGGGCATTTTGCCATTGATAAACAGCCGCAGCCAATACAACCGTTAACGCGCTCGCGTAAACGCTGCATGTATTGAATTCGTTCATCTAGTTGAGTTTGCCATACCTTTGAAAGAGCTGCCCAATCTTGTTTAGTGGGTGTACGCTGATCAGGTAGGGTGCTTAACGTTTGTTTAATGTTTTCAAGGGTTATGCCCATAGTTTGTGCAGCTTTAATTACAGCAATTCGGCGCAATACATCGGGTTTATAGCGGCGCTGATTACCATTATTTCGCCAGCTGCGAATAAGCCCCTTCGACTCATAAAAATGCAAGGTTGAAACTTTTACGCCACTGCGTTTTGCGACAAAGCCAACAGATAGGTTTGCATCAATAAGTTTTTTATCTGCCATAATTTGCTCCAAGGTATTGACCTAAAGTTAGCTTGAGGTTTTACGCTGCGCACATCATAAAAAAAGGAGTGATAGTAATGCAACAAAAACCAACAACAAATACGGTAATTATTTATTCAAGTGCGCGAAAACAGGGTAATACGAGTTTGCAAGTTAATGATTATAAAACGCAATATGGTGGCGATGTGGTATGCCTAGATGACTATGTTATTTCGCCTTATTGCTATGACAAGCAATATAAAAATGATGATTTTTATGCGGTATTCGAAGCGCTGTTAAATTATCAACACTGGGTGCTTGCATCACCAGTATATTGGTATAACACCACACCGCAGTTTAAAGCATTTTTAGACCGGATCACTGATTATATGGATGATGAAACGCTAAGGCCAAAACTGAGAACACTGCGTGAAAAGCAGTTTTCATTGCTGTCAAATGCAGGTTCTGCACACGCACCTAACGCGTTTATCGAGATGTTTAAAAACACCTTCAATTACTTAGGAATGACCTTTAAAGCGCATCAACATATTGATGCTAGTTAAACGCGTCTAAACAAGGTAGGCTAAAGTAAAAAACAACAGGAACTTTCATGCAATCAACACTGTTAGGTTTATCTTTAGCCTTATTATCTTCGTTTAGTTATGCAGAGCAAGCTGAGCCTGCTATCAAAGGTTTTGGTTTTTATTATGATGTGCCAAACCATGCACCAATCTCTGATCAAACGGTTTTCAAAGTGGCATTTGATGTAGCTGATGCGGCAGAAAAAGGGGCGCAGAATAATAAAATGAACTCATTAGCAAGGTTCATTAATATGCATATAGCCCATGGTGTGAAGCCTGAGAACATTCAACTTGCTTTAGTTGTGCATGGTGGCGCAAGTGTTGATGTACTGGAAAACAGTTTTTATAAACAGCGCTTTGATAGTGACAATAAAAATCAGCAATTGATCTCACAATTGTTGGCACATAATACCGTTGTGTATGTGTGTGGGCAGTCTGCAACGCACATGAAGGTTAAACAACAGCAGCTTATACCGGGTGTGCAAATGGCGCTGTCGGCAATGACCGCGCATGCACAGTTGCAGCAACAAGGTTATACACTTAATCCATTCTAATGAATATCTTATGTTTTGGTGACTCAAACACTTATGGTATTTCCCCCGTCGATGGTAAGCGCTTTGCTGCCGATGAGCGCTGGCCTAGTTTACTTGGTATTAAATTAGGTGCCGGCTACCAAGTTATAGAAGCTGGTCAGCCTAATCGTACACTGGTGAACGACCCGCCTTTTAGTGGCGATAAACTGGGCATTAAATACTTAGAACCTTACCTAGCGGCTTACCATTTAGATGTGATTATTATTCAGCTTGGCACTAATGATTTAAAGCGCCGTTTTGCGCTGTCGGTTGCTGATATTGCCAAGGCACTAGAAGCTATCATCTCGGACATAAAGAAATATTATCTACATCGAGACTTACCCAAAATTATAATACTAAGCGCTGCTAGGGTTTATGAAGTTGGCGCATATCAATCTATTTATGCGGGAGCGGCTGCAAAGTCTAATGAGCTAGTTAAGGCTTTTTCTGAACTGTGTGTGAAACAGCAAACTCTGTTCCTGGATATCACAGCAATAGCTCCGCCTTGCCAGCAAGAAGGTATACATTTAACCCTTGAATCGCATCGAGCTATTGCAGAGCATTTGCTAGAGTTACTAATAAATGAAAAAAGCCACAGGTTTTAACAACTCAGTGGCTTGGGTATTGATTTTACAATCAAGGGATTAGGGAGTTATTTTTAAAACTCGTAGCTAATACTTAAGCGTGTAGTACGCGGCATAATGTAACGACCATTCGGTGCATCAGCATTACGAGGGTCACCTTCTGTTATGCCTTGTTCGTCAGTTAAGTTATCAACCGCTAATTGCACTTTAATACCTTCCATAGGTTCAACAATTAAACCTATGTCTACTTTTTCGTAACCTTCTAAAACAACAGTGTTTTCGTTGTCACCCCAACGATCATCAACCGCTGAGATTGTGCCGTATAAGGTTGCATACATGTCGCTTACTTCAAAGTCATAGCTTGGTGTTACACGTACTTGCCATTTTGGCTGACGTTGGCTTTCGTTACCTTCATTGCCTGGGCTTTCTGTGATTTCAGTTTCTTGAAGTGTTGAGTTTAAGTTAACTGAGAAACCAGATTCATGGTTGTAGTTATAATCAAGCTCAATACCGTATGCTTCGTTGGTTAAGATTTCAGCCGGTACACCCGGGCGACGCACAAAGGTGTCACCTTTTACTTCGTTAGTGAAGAATGTTGCGTAAAAGTCGGTGCTGTCTGTTAATAATTTATAACCAAACTCGGCTTGTGTTACCTCTTTAATTAGCTTTTCGCCACCTTCATATGCACTAAAGTTATCGCGGAAGTCGTCGAAGTAAGGCATTTTATAACCGCGGTTTACGCGAGCAAATACGCCCATGTCATCGGTAATTGAATAGTTAATACCTGTTGTCCACGATGTTTTGCTTTCGTCATATTGAACAGACTTAGTGATCACACCGTCAAGACCTTCATCAACTGAGTATTCCACTTCGTGGTTTTCAAAACGAATACCTGCATCAAGCGTAAAGTCATCGTTGAATTTATATTGAGCTGTTGTGTAAAACGCATTGGTGCGTGCATCACCTGTTGAATTGATATCGTAGTTAAAGCCACAACCATCATAGCTTTCATTACACTCAATACCAGTCAGTAGTTCGCCGCCAGCTTCAAGTACGTGATATGCTGTGTTACCTAAGCTCCACCAGTCATTTGCTGATGTGCTTGCTGTATAGTAACCAAATGCCAGTGATAAGTTATCAAGCTTTTTAGCAAATGCTAAATCATTGGTGAATGCGCTGATCTCTTTTAATACTACCCAACGGCCAAGTTGTTGCACCGCCGTGTCTGCGCCGTATTCTGTGCCAGTTACTGCACCTGTTGCTGTTACACCGTTTTCAGCTACTGCACCAACAGTTGTCGCTGAGCCTGCCGGTACTAAGCCGTATGTGTTAGCATCACCCTTGGTGAAGTTAAAGCGATCTGTAAAGCTCCAGCCGTTATCAAATTCAAGTTTGATACTACCGCCAGAAACATGACCTTTCCAACCACGGCCTTCACCTAAGTCGATTTGTCGTTCGTCATTATTTGGGCCTGTGTAAATAGTTGCTTGGCGATTTAAAGTACCTAGTTGCGTGTACTCAGCATCAATACCGTCAACATTCAGTGGTGTTGGTAAGTACCAAGCACCGTGGTCATCTGTTTGACGGGTGTATAAATTAATGGTGCCGTTTTCTAACTCTTTTGTGATATTAATTGTGAACTGGCTGCCTTTTTCTGATGTGAAACCAGCATCACGAATACCTGGTGAGCTTTTAACATAACCACCCACCATAAAGTATAGATCATCAGAAACCTCACCACTTACCACAGCATCAAGTCGCTGCAAGTCATAATCTGAGGTCGTGTATTTGAAAACACCTTCAGTGTATTCACCACCACGCTTTAAACGGAAATTCGTTGTTAAACCAGGCTGGCCGTTTGATACAACAGGGTTTGGACCACCACGCAGTGCTTCCATTGTTTCAATGGTTTCATCTAAACGGAATAACGACGAGTTTTCTAAAAATGATAAAGTAGGTGCAGGGTAAATTGGTGAGCCTTCAAGACTCAATGTTAAAAATGGCGCATCGCCACCACCGGGAAAACCACGCACAAACACGTTTGCGCCAGATTCACCACCTGAACTTTCTACCCACACACCTGGTACGGCTTTAAACAAGTCAGCTGTACTTTTTGGCGATAGTTTAACAATTTGATCGGCATCAATGTTTGTCACGGCGTAACCAGCGTCGATTTTACGAACACCGATACCGGCAGGTGTGCCCGATACGACAATTCGTTCTACTTTTTCATTTGCTGATTTTTGTGGCTGTTCTTCGGCCATTGCAGTTTGGCCACTGATTGCTAGCAGGATTGCAGAGGCTAATGCACTGCGAGTATATGTTGTTGTCATCATTGTGTGTTCCCATTTCCTTTTGTGTGTAAAGCAAGTTATTGAAACGATTTTTGCAATTGTTAATACCTTGCTTTTTTAAACCATAAAGATCAATGCAAACGTTTGCAAATGGTTTTTATAACTTTTTGTTGTAAATTTGAACACAGGATTAGAGTATGAAATGCGTGCTACTGAAAAAATATTATCTGCTGAAACGCAGCGGTTTAGTTAAAATGATGTTATATTGCTGGCACATATTCTAAGGACAGCACCCAGTGTTTTAGCATTATGAATGAAAAAAAATTGAAGCTCGCTGATCTGGCTAAATTAGCAGGGGTTTCGACATCAACTGTGTCTCGCGCCCTGAATGATAACCCATTGATTAAAAAGGAAACAAGGGTAAAGCTTCAACGCTTAGCCAAACAGCATAATTTTAGTTTAAACACTGCTGCAAGTCGTTTACGAACACAAAAAACCAATGTTGTTGCCGTGATAATTAACCTAGATGGGGACACCGAGCAGTCTATAAATGACCCTTTTCTACTTAAAGTTGTTGGCGAAATTAATCTTGCATTGAATAAATTTGGCTTAGAATTGCTGCTTTCAAACTCATTTATGGCGAGCGACGATTGGGCCAACTACTTCATAAATAGTCGTCGTGCTGACGGTCTTATAGTAGTTGGGCAGGGTAAGAATCAAGCAAATATCGAAGCTGCAGCAGATGCTGGTGTGCCCCTAGTGGTTTGGGGAGATCCTAAATCGCCCAGCAATTACCCTATTGTAGGGAGCGATAATTATTTAGGTGGTAGGCTTGCTACTGAGCATTTATTGAATAAAGGAGCCAAGAATATTTTGTTCTTAGGTGATCCTGGGCATGCCGAAATAGGTGAGCGCCACCGAGGTTATTTAGATGCGATAGCGAGTGCGAAAGCCACACCTCATGTGGTTTCTATTGATATTACAAGCGGCGCTTCTTACAAAAGTATAAATAAACTCTTGGTTGAAAAAGGCCTATATTTTGACGGTATTATGGCATGTAGCGATATGGTGGCACTTGGCGCTATGAAAGCGTTAAAAGAGCGTTATATTAGTATTCCAAATGATGTCGCTTTAGTCGGTTTTGACGATATCGCAATGGCAGATATCAGCCATCCTTCCTTATCAAGCATTAAACAGAATACGCAGCGTGCCTCAGTTATTCTTGTGGAAAAATTAATAGCGCAGTTTTCGGGGCAAACAACCACCTCCCAAGTTGTTGATATTGAATTAATTTGTAGACAATCCAGTCAGCGTTGATTTGAGCTGTTGTTAAATATTTGTTTAAATGCGTTTGCAAACGTTTGCGTTTACTTGATTGCTAAACTAGACTAAATAAAAATAATCTTAGGTTTGAGTGAATGAATCCGATCAGAATAACAGTCGCATTGGCGTGCAGCTATTTTGTATTTGCTATTATGCTAAACAGTGTCGGTACTGTTATTTTGCAAGCAATAAATAGTTTAGGTGTGACTAAAACAGACGCATCTGTTTTAGAGGGTTTTAAAGACTTAAGCATAGCAATTGTTTCATTCTTAGTTGCGTCGTTTATTCCTAGGGTTGGTTATAAAATCGCGATGTTGGCTGCCTTAGTTTTTGTCGCTGTTATGTGTTTAGTTGTACCAACAATTGCACAGTTCTGGGTACTAAAGGCACTGTTTGCAGCAATTGGTTGTAGCTTTGCAGTGATGAAAATTTCTGTTTATTCAGTGATTGGCCAGGTAACAGACAGTGCTAATAAGCACTCAGCGTTGCTAAACACCATTGAAGGGGTGTTTATGCTAGGTGTGTTAGCAGGCTATTGGATCTTTGCTTTATTTATCGATCCAAATGATGTGCAGAGCACTCACTGGTTAAATGTATATTATTTGCTTGCCTTGATTGTTGCCGTAGCCTTTTTAGCTGTTTTTACAGCACCAATTAAATCACCTGAATTAAAGGGCTCGCATTACTCACAAATTCACGCGTTTATTGACATGCTAAGGCTTGCGTATAAACCGTTGGTGTTAATTTTTATTATCAGTGCCTTTCTTTATGTATTAATCGAACAGGGAGTAGGTACTTGGTTACCTACTTTTAATAATCAAGTTTTAATGCTCCCCGTTGATGTAAGTATTCAGCTAGCAAGTATATTTGCTGCGGCGCTTGCGCTAGGTCGCTTGGTTGCTGGTCAATTACTGCGCTATCTAAATTGGTTTAGTATATTAATCAGTTGCTTAATATCTATGGCTGTGCTGGTTTTACTTGTATTACCTATGACGCACAACGTTGATGGTAGCCAAGTAAAAACAATATTTGATGTACCACTTGCTGCATTCATGTTACCCCTGATTGGCTTTTTTATGGCACCGATTTATCCGGTACTTAACTCAGTTATGTTGAGTTCATTGGCTAAGTATCAGCACGCAGCAATGACAGGACTGATAGTTGTTTTTTCTGCTCTTGGAGGGACTACTGGCTCAATTATTACAGGGTTGGTATTTGATAAATTTAGTGGCCAACATGCCTTTTATTTAACTTTGGTACCTATTGCATTGTTATTGGTGAGTGTTTCAGTGTTCAAGAAACACACGTTAAAACCTCTTTCTCATACAACTTCTTCAGCTGAACAATAAAGGGTATTTATGAGCTTTCTTGATAGTCAATTATTTAAAGATGTGCAGTTAGAAGAGGTGTTTGCCGATTCTAAGATGTTTGCTGATGCCATTCCTAATTTGTCTTGGCAAAGTGCTTGTGAATTATATTTGCTCGTTGGACCTTTGAGAGGCGAGGAGCTTCGTGAGTTCGTAATGACTCATTTTATGTTTGCCGACCAAACAATCCCAACAGCTAAGATAGATACTTCTTCTGTACAACAATATATTGCTGATTTATGGCCTCACTTACACCGCAGTGCAGATACAGACTTATCAAGCTCATTGTTACCGCTGTTTTATGACTATATTGTGCCTGGTGGACGATTTCAGGAAATATATTATTGGGACAGTTATTTTACCGCATTAGGCCTTGAGGATATTGGTGATCTTGCAACAATAGAAGCAATGGTAAATAACTTTATTGACCTGCAAAATCGCAATGGTTGCATACCAAATGGTAATCGAATCTATTACAGTAGTCGTTCACAACCACCTGTATTAGCACTCATGCTTACTATGCTTTGGAAAGCTAAGTATCAGCATCAGGATGATTTAACTTGGCTTGCAAGTGCTATTGAAGCTTTAGAGTCTGAGTATCAATTTTGGATGCAAGATTGTAGCGAATTATCAACGCAAACACCTTTAATAAAGCGAGTTGTAAGAATGCCTGATGGCGCAATTTTAAACCGTTATTGGGATAGTTCTACAACTCCTCGACCTGAATCATTAAAAGAAGATTTACACGATGCTGAAGGTCTCGATGAGGTACAAAAGTTAAGTTATTTTCAACATATACGAGCGGCATGCGAGTCAGGATGGGACTTCAGTAGTCGCTGGCTTGTAGATCATCATGATTTAAAAACGATTGAAACCACCAATATCGTCCCAGTTGACCTAAACTGTTTGCTTTATAACCTTGAAAGAACACTTGGAGACTTTTATCGACTGCTGGGTAAGGATCAAAAATGTCATTCCATAGAAGAATTAGCCGCTCTTCGTTTGCAAGCAATTGACCAATATTGTTGGCATAGTGAGGCTGGGGTATATCGAGATTTTAATATTCGTTTAAATCAGCAAAGTGAGGTTGATTCATTGGCAACAGCGGTGCCGTTGTTTGTTGGCGCAGCGTCTGCTAGGCAAGCCGAACAGGTAAAGCAAAAGCTGATGTCAGAGTTTTTAAAACCGGGTGGATTAGTAACAACTTTATGTAGCACTTCACAACAATGGGATAGCCCTAATGGCTGGGCTCCTCTACAGTGGTTTGCTGTAAAAGGGCTCTCTGATTATGGTTATGTTAGTGAAGCGCAGGCAATTATGAAAAATTGGTTGAGCATGATTGAAATGCGTTTTACTGAAGATAAGTGCTTATTAGAAAAATATAACGTTTGTGAGTTAGTTAGTCGAGCCGGTGGTGGTGAATATGCTGTGCAACAAGGGTTTGGCTGGACAAACGGGGTGACATCTCGCTTTTATAAATTACTAAATAGCACGCTTTAAAGGTATTGGTTTATCACTTCAAGCAATTCTCGCAGCTGTAAGTATATTGCGAGTTCAAGCTGTATCCCTTAAGTTGTTACAGTCATAGTACAGCTTAAGGGATAACCCTACTGGCAAGTAATTGTTTGTTCTTAACAGTTAATTGTCTTTTCTTAAAAGCATAGCTTCATTATGCGAAACTCCTTCTCTATTATTTGTATTACAAAATGAAAATTACAGCCAAGCTGTGTATAATCTGCGCCCTTTAATTTGTTTATTAAATTGTCGTTTTGATGTGGGGTTGTTGGTGAAAGCATTGCTTAAACAGCATGGTGTAATTTTTATTCTTCTAAGCATGCTAACGGGATTAATGGGGGCATTCGTTAACCCTTTGATGAGTTTATTCATCATAGAAGGGCTACAGACACCACCCGTTTATTTGGGTGTTTATATGGTAGCAGTAACTATTACGGGGTTAATTATTAGTCAGTGGCTGGGTGGTATGGCTGATAAAGGAACTAGTGCACGTAAGTTATTTATGGTGGCTGTATCAGGTATGGTGTGTGCGTTAGTGACCTTTGCTAATGCCACTGCATTTTGGCAAGTGTTACTTGCGGGCGTGTTATTTCTAGCTATGGGAAATGCAGCAATTCCGCAAATGATGACCGTGGCAAGGCAATGGGCAGGGCGTCAACAGAACATCGACATCACCAGTTTTAATTCGCGTTTACGTGCCGCTATTTCTTTTGCTTGGGTAGGCGGCCCGCCGCTTGGCTATTTGTTAGCCTCGGGAGGCGAGTTTAGCCGCTCGTTTTACTTTGCTGCAGCGTGTGCATTGGTTGCGCTTATCTTTGCATTCAAGTTCATTCCTGACTATAGCGCTAAAAAGTCACAACATAGCTCAGAGCCAGCAGCCGCTGCGAGTTTATCATTTTGGTTGCTGGGCTTAGCTATTATGCTTGGCTCAACGGGCAATATTATGTATTCATCGGCACTGCCGCTCTATAGCATTACTGAACTAGGATTTGCTGAGCATACGCCTGGGCTATTTATGGGTGTTGTGGCACTGTTAGAAATTCCTATCATGCTGTATGGGGCAAAGCTTGCTAAAAGATACAGTAAGGTTTCGATGCTTGTAGTCGCATTTTGTTGCGCCATTGTATTTTATTTAGGGGTGTTTTTTGCCACGCAGGTATGGCATTTAATCGCGCTGCAAGTTTTAAATGGCCTGTTTTACGGTATTTTTGCGGGCATTGGTTTAACCGTATTACAAGATCAGCTGCCAGAGCGTATAGGGTTTACCTCGGCGTTTTACACGAACGCGATTAAATTAGGGGTTATGTGTGGGGCAGGGGCAACAGGAGTTATTGCACAGTTTCACAGCTTTAGATTTGCAAGCCTAGGTTCAATGCTTGCTGCAAGCTTAGCTTTAGGCTGCTTAATACTGTTTAGTTATGTGAAAAGAAAAGAGCAACAACCTAGTCTTATACAAAGCCCTTTTGTTGCTGTTACTAAGAACACATAAAACGCAAAAAGCCCAGTAAATACTGGGCTAAAGAGGGAGGAGAGGTATTAATAAAAAGAATATTTTAAAGTAAGCGACGTTGTACGGCCGTTAATAGTACGGGCGCGAATAATGTCGTTATCTGGTACAGAGCCTTCTTCTGCTTCTGTGATACCTACGGTGTCGAACAGGTTGTTCACGTTAAGCGATAGGCTTAAGTTTTCAGATAGGTTGTAACTTACAAAGCCATTCACTTGTGTATAGCCATCAAATTTAAGGTCGTTACTGTCTTGTGCGTAAGCATCCGTTGTACCAATAAAGCTCAGGCCTGCAGCACCTTTGTCAAAGTTGTAAGTTGCCATTAATGAGTAGATTAGGTCAGCTTGACGACGTGGTGTATTACCAACTAACTCTGGCGATAACGCATCTTTAGCAATCTCTGCATCTGTCCAAGTAAAGTTACCACGGAAGTCCCAATCACCAACGTAGTAGGTTGATTCAACCTCAATACCTTTTGCTTCATATTCACGGTCAAAGAATTTTTGTGATGTTGCTTCAAAGTTTTGCTCTTCAGTTTCTGCGTAGAATGCTGTTGCAAATACTGATAGTGAATCAAAACGTTTTTTCACACCGAATTCATATTGATTTACTTCATCAATTGCATCGGCTTCGGCAACTGAACCATCAGCTTCTACTTTACCGAATAGTAAGCGGTCTGCATTTGCGCGGCCACCTTTACTTAAGCGGGCAAATGTCGCGAAACTTGGGTCAATTTGGTAGTTCGCACCAATTGAGTATGAGCTGTAGTGCCAGTCGTAGTTAACAATGCTTGGATTTGCGTTATCAATACCAACAACATTTTGCTCTGGAATTGAGATGGTACCGTCGCCGTTCATATCAATCGTAGATGTAACTGCACCTGCGTAGTTGCCACGTGCTTCGCCTGAATCATAGCGAGCACTTGCATCAATGCTTAAATCACCAAACTTAGTTGCTAAGTTAATGTAAGGTGCACGTGTTTCGTATTCTGTGTCGTAGTTACGTTGACAGCAGTTACCCCAATATGGAGTACCATAAGCGTACAAGCCATTATCAGAGTAGCTATCGCCATTAGCAGCGGTAACATCAAGTAATGCTGCGTTGTCGCCTTTTAGCTCCATAACGTAAGAGTTCCAAAGCCAAGACATATCAATTGATTGGCTTGATGCAAAGTAACCAAAAGTAACACTAGTGTCATCAGAGAACGACTTAGTTAACTTAAGATCATTAACAATTGAACCCATGTCATTTAGCGTTACATCGAATGTGTGAATACGCATTGCTAAATCGTCATCGCCGTAAGCTTCGCCTGCTGAGCCACCATTTGCATAAACAAGTGATGCACCATCACCAGCAATGCTAGAGGCAATAGAGCTTGCAGATGCAACTTCAGCTGGAATAAGAGAAATAAAGTTACCGCTCACTGATGATGTTCTGAAGCGGTTTTCGATACGCCAGTCGTTTTCTAAATCAAATGCCGCTTCAAAACCGACTGAGGTAACAACCGGATTCATACCGTCGGTCATATCGCCAGTACTAATTTGGTTATCGCCATTTAAACGCAGAGTTTGTGTGAAAAGTGCTGAATGCGGCGTATCTGATTGCGAATCAAAGCCTGGGATTGAATCGCCATCTGAGTACATTGGCATAGGTAGGTAACCTACGCTTTTATCATCAAGGTGTTTAAAGTAAACACGAACATAACCGGCATCAAATTCTTTAGTCAGGTTTGCCTTAATTTGGCCACCTTTATTTGATGTATAACCGGTTTCACGTGGGCCTTCACCTTGGCGAACAAAGCCACCAATGTGGTAGCGCACACTGTCGTTTAGATACGTACCATACTCAAAGTCAGTACGAATAGAGTCATAATCAAGGCCAACCGTGGTTGATACGCTACCTGACTCGTTCTCACCAGTTTTTGAAATAAAGTTGATGATACCGCCTGGTGCGTCACTTGCTGCTGTCGAAGCTGAGCCACCACGGATTGATTCAACACTTTGTACTGTTGAATCTAAACGCATGAAGATATCTGCATTACCGAAGGCAATATCGCCAAACTGCATAACAGGTAAGCCATCTTCTTGTAGTTGCAAGAACTTAGCACCACCCGATGCAACAGGTAAACCACGTACTGCGATATTCGCGTTACCTTCACCACCTGTTGATTCTGAACGAACACCCGGGATTGTTCTGAATGCTTCTGCTGTAGAGCGTGGTGTTGATACTTCAATTTCTGCTAATGTAACACTGCTAACCGATGAACTTGATGCCATAATCGTTGTACGGCGCGGTACACCTGTTACAACGATTGTTTCAAGGCCGCTTTTTTTAGCCTCTGCTGGTTGTGCTTGCTCTTCTGCGTGTAAGTTTTGGCTTACTGCTAGCGCAAGCGCGCTTAATGTGTAAAGGGCATGTTTGTGTGTTGTCATAATGTGCCTCGTGTCAATCCCAGATGGTTTGTTGTCTAAATTGTTATCTTAATCGATTAAGTAAAGATAACAATAATTTTACACAGTGCAAGTCTTTTTAGCGAAAAACTTGCACGATTTATGTTCGATAATTGATTTTTAACGATTTTTATTTAGTGGCTTAATGCACTGTGCTGCGCTAAAGCTTGCTCAGCAGGGTTGCGTAAGTAGTTATATAGCATGGCTAAAAACAGTAAACATGCGAAACCTGTTGCGAGATAAAACCCATAACGAATGTGGCCAAAGAAATCACTGATCATACCCATAAGTAGTGGGGCTGCAGCTGCAGATAATGCAGTGAAAAACAGGATGACCCCAGCTACCGCACCGTGCTGCTGAACGGCAAAGCAAGAAATACCTTTCGAGTTTAAAGTTGGGTAAATCATTGACATAAACAGACCTGATAAGGGTAATAAGAATATTGCCCAATCAACACCACCAAATATTAAGCCTAAATAACATAGTGCGATCCCTAAGCTTAAATACAGCATCGCCGCTTGCCAGGTTAAGTGATTTAACAGCCATACCGCTAAGAAACGTCCCGCAGCGCGTAAAATAAAAAATAAGGTCAATGCGTAGGTTGCCAGTAATTGCCATGGGCCAGTGTAATCGCCAAGTAGAGTAGGCATCCACACATAAATAGCCACTTCGGTTGCTACATAAAGGGCAATCGCTAAAGAAAAGCCAAGTGCGTAAGGGTTTTTCATCATGCTCATAGTAGTGGCAAGGGAGGCGGGTTTTGCGTGTTCTTCTTGCTTTTTAGGTTTAGGGTAATCTGCACGCCAAGCTATAATGGTTAAAATTAAGCATAAAACCCCTGCAATAACATATAGGTAAGTCCAGCTAACTTTTTGCGTAATTAAAAAGCTCACTAAAGCAGGGCCTACGATAGCACCGATACCAAAAAAGCCTTCGACTAAATTCATCGTTTTTGTGTGCTCTAAATTGTTTTTAGAGATATCACCTAACAATGCTAAAGCACCTGTTTTGAATAAACCAATAGCAAGGCCAATACAGCTAAGTAGCACTACAAATATGCTAAAGCTGCTGCTTATCGCGAATAAAAAACAACTAATCGTAAATAAACCCAGGCCCAACATTATCGTTTGTTTACGGCCAAAACTGTCGGCAAGAAATCCTAAAAATAGGCCACTAAAAGCAATCAGTGCCATTGGGGCATAATGGAATGCACTAGCTTGTGTCATGCTGAGGTCAAATTCTTTTATTAACTCAGGAATGATCATACCAACCGCATCAGAGGTCATGGCAAACATAAAAAACATCATGTATGTCAACCATCTAATCATTTGCAAAGGATCGTGTGTTCTATTCATTGTTGTATCCTCATGTGAAGGCTTACACCTTTACTATGTATCTTAGTGTATAAAAGTTGTAAAAACTGCTTGAATAATTTGCTGTCGTGGTTAAAGATATATCTTAATCGATTAAGTTTCAACTTGGTATTAACAATTATGATCAACAATAAAGTGCAATTAATCACCTACGCAGACCGTATTACCGGTCAAGGTATTGATGAATTAAGTAATTTATTAAATGGCCCACTTAACAATGTGTTTGCAGGTGTACATTTGTTGCCATTTTATAATCCGATTGATGGCAGTGATGCTGGCTTTGATCCTATTGATCATAGTGAAGTAGACTCGCGTCTTGGTAGCTGGGAAGACATCAAAGTGCTTGGTGCAAACTATGATTTGATGGCTGACTTGATTGTTAACCATGTTTCAGCACAGTCGTTTCAATTTAAAGACGTGCTAGCAAAAGGCAAACAATCTGAATTTTGGGATTTATTTCTAACCAAAGACGATGTATTCCCAAATGGCATGTCGGAGGCTGAGCAAAAAGCGATTTATCGTCCGCGTCCAGGTAGTTGCTTTACACCAATTAAATGTGGAGATGGCCAAACCTATGATTTTTGGACCACATTTACCGATAACCAAATTGATATTAATGTGAAATCAACAGCAGGCATTGAGTACTTAAACACTGTACTTGGCAAATTTGCTGATAATAATGTCAACATCATTCGTTTAGACGCCGCTGGTTATGCTATCAAAGAAGCTGGCACTAACTGTTTTATGCTGGACGAAACGTTTGAGTATTTAAATAAGCTTTCAGCACAGGCAAATGATGCTGGTATGGAGACTATTGCCGAAATTCATAGCCATTATCAAACTCAGGTAGCAGTCGCAAAACGTGTAAATATGGTATATGACTTTGCACTTCCACCGCTTATTTTGCACAGTTTATTTAGCAATGATGCGCAAGCATTGGTGAATTGGCTAACAATTTCACCGCGTAACTGTTTAACAGTGCTTGATACTCATGATGGCATTGGCATTATTGACGCAGGTCCAATGGGTGATAAACCAGGCTTACTAAACGCCGAGCAAATTGATAACTTGGTTGAAACCATTCATGAAAAAAGTGATGGGCAAAGTCGCCTTGCAACAGGGGCTGCAGCCAGTAACGTTGATTTATATCAAGTAAATTGTACGTATTTTAATGCCTTGGGTGCAGATGACTTTGATTATCTATTAGCGCGTGCGATTCAATTCTTCGCGCCAGGTATTCCACAAGTTTATTATGGCGGTCTGTTTGCTTGTGAAAACGATATGGAATTACTGGCACGTACAAATGTTGGCCGTGATATCAATCGTCCTTATCTAAATGCACAAGATATTGAAGCTGCTCTAGCAAAACCTGTGGTTAAAGGATTGATTAAACTTATTCAATTACGAAATGAGCACCCAGCTTTTAACGGTGAATTCACAGTGAACGGTGAAGGCAGTGTGTGTCGTTTAAGCTGGCATGATGATACCAGCTCAATTGAGTTAAAAGTCGACTTTACTAGCCGTGAAGTGTTCATTGTCGATCACCGCGACAGCGAACAAAGCATAGTTGATTTGGCTGACTTTTTAGCTTAACTACTTTGCCCCAATTGCAGTTGATAGTCGATTTCGGCTGTTTGCTGCTCTTTCGATAAAAATAAGGTCGCTGCTAAGCGGCCTTTTTCTTCGCTGTTTTGGTGAACAGTCGTAAGCTTTGGCACAAATCGTTGTCCTTCATCGATGCCATCAAAACCAACAATTCTGACATCTTCTGGAATAGATAAGCCCATTTTTAATGCTTCACGCATTGCAGCAAGGGCGATTAAATCACTCATACACAGCAAAACGTTTGGTCTTGGTGTACTGCTAAGCGCTTCTTTGGCGGCAATACTAGCAAAACGCTCACTACTTTCTGGAATATTCCATGTTCTATCATCACCAAGGGTGATGCCAGCATCACTGATTGCTTGGTGATAACCGCGTAGTCGCTGATGAGCGATGGACTGACCAGCTTCAAACTCGTGGTGCTCGTAAACTCGGCATAGTACGTCGTTATCAAGTAAGCGCAGCCCTAAAATTGCCACCCGATCATCATTTTTTTGGAGTGCGTGTTTAGCAATATCAAAACTGGCTTGTTGGTTATTAACGTTTACCGAGGCATCGCGACCGATATTAAAATCAACCGTCACCACATGTTTTGGTACTTGTTTCAATTGTTCAACAAGTTGCTTATTACGAGGTCGGCCATAACAGATAAAGCCATCTACAAAATCGACTACGCTATTTAGGTTATTGCTATTACCAGAAAATAATAAAAGGTTAATGCCATTTTTTTCGAGTACCGCCGATACGCCCCGCATAAAGCTGCTTGCAACCGGATCTGATACCATGTATTCAACACTGTCTGGCAACACCAAGGAAACAATATTAAAGGTCCCTCTGCGCAGCGATTGCGCCGCTTTGTTAGGGCCAAAGTAGCCGAGTTTTTTACAGGCAGCCAAAATCTCCTCGCGGCGAGATTTTGATAGTTGATCAGGGCGGTTAAACGCATTTGATACGGTGGCATTTGAAACGCCTAACTCTTGGGCAATACTTTTTAGCGTCCAATTTTTTGGCTTGGGCATTATCGTCACTTAATCGATTTACTTACCTGTAAATTACCATATAAAGAGTCGAAAAAAAGTGTTTTTAGTCATAAAAATAGGCGTACCATAAAAGAATGAGAGAACAGGTCATAAAAAAGGTAAAGAGCGAGTGATTTCTAAGTTACCGAAGTGGGTTGAAGTAGGCGCATTTATTTTGGCATTGGTTGCCGGATGTGTGAATGCGGTTGGTTTACTTAGCTTTGAGCATCAAGCGGTATCGCATTTATCGGGAACAGCAACCTTGCTTGGCGCAGATCTTATGCATGGCAATAGCCTTGATGCTTTACATTTATTAGGCGTATTACTGTCATTTTTAGTAGGGTCTGGTATTGCTGGGTTTTTACTGCACAGTTCAGCACTTAAGTTAGGGCGTCATTACGACACCGCACTATTTATTGAGGCAGGGTTTTTACTCGGTGCACTTTGGTTACTGTGTAATGGCTCTGGCTACGGGCACTTTTTAGCTTCTGCGGCATGTGGGTTACAAAATGCATTGGCAACAACTTACAGCGGCGCAATTGTTCGCACTACCCATGTAACTGGTATCTTTACCGATTTAGGTATTATGTTTGGTCGAGTTTTCCGCGGCGAGGCGCTTGATCAACGTAAGGCTAAACTGTTTGGCCTAATCATTTTAGGCTTTATCTTTGGTGGCTTAGCTGGGGCATGGTTATTTGCTAAATTAAGCTTTGCAGCGCTTTATGTGCCAAGCGCCATTTGTATATTGTTGGCATTTACCTATCGGGTTTATTCTCATCGAAACCCTAAAATTAATGATTAGCGATACTTTTGGGGGTTGCGCCAAAGGCTTGTTTAAACACACGACTAAAATGGCTTGGGTTATTAAAGCCTAATTGATAACAAACTTGGCTAATCGCTTCACCTTTTTGAAGTAGTTTATACGCTTTTTGTAAGCGTAATTGCTGTTGCCAAAGAGCTGGCGTAACACCAAACGCTAGCTTAAATTGCTGATAAAACTTACTGCGGCTCATACACGCTATCTTACATAACACATCAATATCAATATTCTCAGCAAGGTGCTGTTCAATATAACTAATTACATGGCTTAGCGGGGTTGCAAGCTTACCTTGTTTACAGCTTGCTATCATTAAATCTCGGCTTTGCTGCTGTAACAGGCGGGTTATCAGTTCATTGAGTGATAAATCAATTAAGTAATCCCGGTGTTGCTCATTTTCACTAAACAGGGTGATCATCCGTTCAAGTAGTTGTTGAGTTTGCTGGTTATGCTGGGCATGAACTAGCTTTGCTTGATATTGGAAAAAGTCATCCTGCGTAATTTGTTGGTTAAAATTAAGAGCATCAACTACTTGGCTTATCTTATCGGTACTGATTTCAATCGCTAAACAGGTTGTTGGTTGATTAAGAGACGCATTAGGGAAATCGATTAACACCCCTTGCTCTGGAGCAAGCACAAATGACTGGTTTGGCAAAAATTCTTCATGATAATCACTGTCGGAAACATGCATGATTTTTTTGCCGCTGATCATGCCACAAAATAGTAGCTCAGTGGAATGTAAGGCCACTTTTTGCGCATCTAGATAGGTGTCGTAAATACTTAACTCAGCATGTTCGCCAGCAAAACTAACTTTATTTTCAATAAGCACATCAATACGTTGTCGTTTTTTATCTAAACTTCTGTTGCTAACTGATGTGTTCATTGTTGCCTCGCTGTTGCCCTAAATTCTGGACAAATAGTCAAAAAGTCTGGACTAGGAATCAAGTGTGTTTTCAGTAACTGAGCTAACTTCAAATGCTAGCGGTTCATTAAACAATAACCTACCGCATAATTTAGTCAATGCTAAATGAAACACAACAATTTGAAGAGAGAACACATTATGATTTATGCAAACCCAGGTAATGAAGGCGCAAAAGTTAACTTTAAAGCGCAGTACGAGAATTATATTGGCGGCCAGTGGGTTGCCCCTGTAAAGGGTGAATACTTTGAAAACATTAGCCCAGTAAACGGTAAAGTGTTTTGTAAAGTACCTCGCTCATCAAAAGAAGATATCGAACTGGCACTTGATAAAGCACACGATGCAAAAGCAGCATGGGGAACAACGTCAGTCACTGAGCGAAGCAATATCTTATTAAAAATTGCCGATCGCATTGAACAAAATCTAGAAATGCTCGCGGTTGCAGAAACTTGGGATAACGGTAAAGCAATTCGTGAAACACTTGCAGCAGATGTGCCACTCGCGGCTGATCATTTTCGCTATTTCGCAGGTTGTGTGCGCGCGCAAGAAGGTTCAATCGGTGAGATAGACGAAACCACGGTTGCCTATCATTTTCATGAGCCATTAGGTGTAGTAGGGCAAATTATTCCTTGGAATTTTCCACTGTTAATGGCTGCGTGGAAGCTTGCTCCAGCTCTTGCTGCGGGTAACTGTGTTATTTTAAAACCAGCTGAACAAACGCCTGCATCAATTTTAGTACTGCTTGAAGTAATCGGTGATTTATTACCAGCAGGTGTATTAAATGTGGTGAATGGCTATGGTAAAGAAGCAGGCGAGGCTTTGGCAACCAGTACTCGAATTGCGAAGATTGCCTTTACAGGTTCAACACCCGTAGGGTCGCATATCTTAAAATGTGCAGCTGATAATATTATTCCTTCGACGGTTGAGTTAGGTGGTAAATCGCCAAATATTTTCTTTAATGATGTAATGGAAAAAGACGATGAGTTTTTGAGTAAGGCTGTTGAAGGAGCTGTACTTGCGTATTTTAACCAAGGCGAAGTTTGTACGTGTCCGTCGCGTTTATTTATTCAAGAAGATATTTACGAGCAATTTATTGAGCGTGTACTTGCCCGCACTTTACAAATTAAACGGGGTAACCCACTTGATACTGAAACCATGGTAGGTGCTCAAGCATCACAAGCTCAGTTTGATAAGATCCTAAGCTACATCGAAATCGGTAAAAAGGAAGGGGCAGAAGTCCTTGCTGGTGGTGAAGTCGAGCAACTGTCAGATGAGTTTAACGGCGGTTACTACATTCAACCAACACTGTTAAAAGGCACCAATGACATGCGTGTGTTCCAAGAAGAGATTTTTGGCCCTGTTATTTCAATGTCGACTTTTAAAGATGAAGACGAAGCGTTAGCGCTTGCTAATAGCTCAGAGTTCGGCTTAGGTGCGGGTGTGTGGAGTCGAAACATGAACCGTGCTTATCACTTTGGTCGTAAGATTGAAGCGGGCCGTGTTTGGACCAACTGCTATCATATGTATCCAGCGCATGCTGCGTTTGGTGGTTATAAAAAGTCAGGCATTGGTCGAGAAACACATAAACTAGCCCTTGATCATTACCAACAAACCAAAAACTTATTAGTAAGTTACAGCGAAAACCCACTGGGCTTCTTTTAAAAGCAATTTCTTATTGTTGTCGAAACTACCCAAACGCCACATCTAGTGGCGTTTTTATTTTATAACAGGCATAAAAAAGCCCGGCGAACACACAAGCCAGGCTTTTCGACAACAATTTGGTTGAGTCACCGCATGTGCAGTAACTCGGAATAAAAAAGCTTAGAGAACACACAAACTAAGCTTTTGACAACAATTTGGTTGAGTCACCGCGTGTGCAATGACTCGGAATAAAAAAGCTTAGAGAACACACAAACTAAGCTTTTGACAACAATTTGGTTGAGTCACCGCGTGTGCAGTGACTCGGAATAAAAAAGCTTAGAGAACACACAAACTAAGCTTTTGACAACAATTTTGTTGAGTCACCGCGTGTGCAATGACTCGGAATAAAAAAGCTTAGAGAACACACAAACTAAGCTTTTGACAACAATTTGGATGAGTCACCGCGTGTGCAATGACTCGGAATAAAAAAGCTTAGAGAACACACAAGCTAAGCTTTTGACAACAATTTGGATGAGTCACCGCGTGTGCAATGACTCGGTGTATAAAAAAGCCCAGAGAACACACAAACTAGACTTTTTGTGACAACAATTCGGTTATAAAGCTAAGTTTTGCTTAGCGCGGTTTAGGTTGTGATTAACTAAATCATTACCCGACATTTTTACCGCTTCATAAAAATCAGACAGTGCAGCAGTGTCGTTTTTTGACATGATGCGTGCGATACCACGGTTACTTAAAGCGAATGAAGTAAGCTCTCGGCGTTTGTAGCCGCGTACTTCGCTTTGATTAAGAAGCTTGATAGCTTCAGTACAAAGTGATTCTGCGTGGCTGAAGTTTTTAGACTTCACACTTGCTGCGCAACGATTAAATGCAAGTTCGTATTGGCTGTTTACGTCAGACGATTTAGCTGTGTTATTTAACACTGCTTCATATTGGCCTTGAATAATAGCTTGCGATGAATCTGAGTCGCTAATTACCATCAGTTTGTAGTCACTTTGATCAGCGATTGCAAAAGCTGAACATGTTAGTAAAGAGCTAAGAGCAAGTCGTTTTAAAAGTGGTTTAAACATGATTGGTTTCCTCATTAATCGCAGCATCGTTTGCTGATGAGTTAACTTTAGAGTAATCCATCTAAACCGACAAACGATTAAAATAAACTTGATAGATGAATTTTTTTAATCTATTGGCATGTGTTGTACTTTTTATTGTCACAACAATGCCTTAGTGTTTAAATGGGATGTTTTTTAAACATAATAATTATTTAAAATGGATTTTTATGAAACCCTTGACGCTTTACTCATCACTTATTTTTACAGCTCTTAACCTCAGCCCACTTGGTGTGGGCTTATGTAATGGCGAAGATAGCCATTCAGTAACTAACTCTGAGATTAATTGGTCTGAACTTGCTGTAAAAGATGTTGAAGCGGCCTATCAGTTATCGGTTATTAATCACCCTGGTATGTATGATGTACGTAATCCAGGCTTTGCTAAACAGCTCGAAAAAGCAAAGCAAGAAGGCTTAAAGCTGGCAGTAAAAGCGCATAGTTCACAAGCTTTTGCTGCGGCTATTTCACGTTTTAGAACTGTTCTACAAGATGGTCATGCAGGAGCTATCGATACCTTGCCCAGAGAACTTAAGCCACAAAAAAGCTGGCCGGGGTTTTCAACAGTATGGCGCGGTGATGCGTTAAAAGTGTATTACAGTGAGTTAGATGCAATTGCCAAGGGCGATAAACTAGTGAGTTGTGACAATACAGCAATTAATACTTTGCTGGTTGAGCGTGTTTTTCGCTATTACGGCGAAGTTCAGCAGCCTGGTAGTTGGTGGAACCATGGCTGGCGACTAACAATTGATGATGGCAACCCGTTTTTGTCGCCGCTTGAAAGCTGTACATTTGAAAAAGCCGACGGTTCTACCTATAGCCTAAAATTAAACTGGACTGTTAGGCCTGATGATGTCACTGAAAAACTTAAAAATGCCTACAATGGCGATAAGTTGCCAATTGAACTTAATTGGCCTTTAGAGAATATTGCTTGGATCAGTATGCCAACGTATGCACCTAATGAGCAGCAGCAAGCGGATTATCAAGCGATGTTGAGCGCTATTGAACAGCAGCATAGTAAGTTAATGCAAGCTAAAGCTGTGGTGCTTGATTTTCGCCATAATCAAGGTGGCTCATCGATGTGGAGTGAGCAAATAGCCTCAGCACTTTGGGGCAGTCAGCAGTTTAAATATGGCCGTTATGAGTTACATAAGAATACGCAAGTGTGGTGGCGTGCCTCTAAAGGAAATACCGATTATGTAGGTGAGCTTGTAGCAGGTTATGATAAGGCTAGCCCTTGGTATCAATGGTTAAAGACAACCCGTGATGGTATGCAGGCGGCTTATGAAAAGGGTGAACAATTTTATGTCGAGATAGTCTCTGCAGAGCAACAAGCAATGCCAAAAAACGTCAGTCAGTTTACTACACCTGTTTATGTGATTGTGCCAGGGCAATGTGCCAGTGCTTGTTTAGATGCGCTGGATAGTTTTAAGCTGTTTGCAAACACACAATTAGTTGGCGCACCAAGTAGTACAGATTCTACCTACATGGAGGTGAGGCTCGAAACCCTACCTTCAGGTTTTGCTAAAGTCATTCTGCCTATTAAAGTATATGTAAATAGGCCTCGCGAAAAAGGCTTTTACTATCAACCTGATATTAAATTCAACGAACTTGAATGGACAACACAAGCGCTTGTTAAAATGATAGCTGAGTTGTAATTAAATAATATTAACTTGCTTTTTTATATTATACGATTACGATCTGTATACGTTTTATATATAGGTCATATAATGGGTATTGTTAAAATTAGCGATGAGCTACACGAAGAAATCCGTAAAGCAAGCACAGCGATGGTGCGTTCAATCAACTCACAATCTGAGTATTGGATTAAAATCGGCATGCTTGCTGAGCTAAATCCAACTATGACCTACAGCGATATTATCAAAGAGCAACTTCGCCTAGCTGATGTGAAGGCTAAGGATGTGCGTGATGAGTAAGGTTGTGATTAAAAATGCAGACGAAATTGCTTTGATGCGAGAATCTGGCCGATTACTTGCCGATGTATTTGCTTACCTTGATCCTTTGGTAAAAGAAGGAGTGACTACAATGCAAATAAACGATCTCGTCGAGCGTTACATAGTTGATCAGTTACAAGCAAGGCCATCTAGTAAAGGACAGTACGACTACCCTTATGTACTAAATGCCTCTGTCAACGAGGTGGTATGTCATGGTTTCCCTAACGAAAAAGGCATTTTGAAAGCGGGTGATATTGTTAATATTGATATCACTCTTGAGAAAAATGGCTATTTAGCTGACTCTAGCAAAATGTATTTAATTGGAGAGGTGTCGCCGTTAGCGAAACGTTTGGTTGACACAACTCAGCAAGCGCTATGGCATGCGATTAAAATGGTAAAACCCGGTGTGCGGCTGGGGGATATTGGTAATGCGATTGCAAATTTTGCTCATCAACATGGTTACAGCGTGGTTAAAGAATATTGTGGTCATGGTATCGGCCAGCAAATGCACGAAGAGCCACAAGTATTGCATTACGGTAAGAAAAACACTGGGCTGGTGTTAAAAGAGGGTATGACCTTCACGATAGAGCCAATGATCAATCAGGGGGCTGCTAAAGTGAAAACTAAGCCTGATGGCTGGACAGTGGTAACAAGGGATAAAAAGCTCTCGGCACAATGGGAGCACACTTTAGCGGTAACGGCTGAGGGCGTTGAAGTGCTAACTTTGCGCGAAGAAGAGCTCCACTTTTTAAGCTAATTCAGCAACAGGCTCTTCTGCTAACCAATTTAGAGCCGCTGTTTTTGACTTAAATACATTCATCACCATACCTGCTCGTTTATATAAATTACAGTAGGTATCGGTGAGCAAGCTACCACCTTCAAGCCCCTCTTTTATGACTAAGGCTGTTTTAGCCGGCGCAATGCCTTTGCGACGAAGCTCAACAAAATACACCATTAGTTTTTCAAGAGCCCCAGGTGTTGCCATGCATGAGTTTTCAAATTCAACCAATTCATACCATTGACCATAAGCCGTGGTGAGTTTGTTGATATAATCTTGTTGCATGAAAGAGTGAGCTTCAATTATTTCTTCGTTGAACGGCCCTGTAGCAGTCGTTAAAAGCGTGTGTTCTCGTTGGTAAAACTCGACTAGACCATGTGGCTTAAAATCTTTGAATGGATAATGGTTAGTTGATACTTTGTTATGCATCCGTTCAATCCCTGAATGTTTATTAAGCTATTGATAATAGCAGTGTAATAGATTAATTCAATATTTAGCCCAACAAGATTGCTAAAATAACAATAAAAGTATTGTTTTTTTATTACCAAGTCGAACCGGCTTGAATGTAAATAGCATTCTGTTCTGGGCCATGTGCTACATCTAACCCTATGGTAATACCATAATGCTCATCGATGAGATAACGAAAGCCCGCACCGACTGTATCAATGGTTTCTGCCTTTGATAAGTCAGAAAAATTATCAGCAGCCCAGCCCATGCCAGTAAACACATTAAGCTTTATTTTATGGGTGATTTTATAGCTTGCTTCTGCTTCAGTAACAAAAACATCCAAACCTTGATAACGGGTAGCAGACACACCGCGCAGGCTAATACTTGGCGGAATATAAACTGGTAAGCGTTTTTCACCTCGATTATTAACAGAGTCATATTGCATACGTAATGCAAAGTTAAACTTATCGGTATAACGCCAGTAATTAAGAGCGGTTAATTTTAAGCTGCTGTAATCAACTTTACTGCCAATTGCCTCATCGAAATATAAGTACTCGGCTTTATAGTTAAAGCCACGCTCAGGGTTAAGTGGGTTATCTCGGCTATCGTACTCTAACAAGGGGCCAATACCTGACGTATTTACATCTAGAGAAAGGTGTTCTTTGATAATGCCATTCTCGAGCAAGTAATCTTCAATTGGATTTTCTGCTAGACTAATATCCACTTGGCGATAAATCTGCTTAAAACCATAAAAAAAGTTACTGTTGTCATAACGTAATTTAAGATTTTGAAATACTGCAGGGCCTTCAATATTTAGCGAAAGTGGTGTGAGTAGTTTTATTTCATCAAAGGTATAAAAATCGAGATTAATACTCGCCCAGCCAACAATCCCTTGGTAGCGAATTCTGTCTTCGTCCCAAAACGTTATGTGGCCAACGGCACCCCCTTTTGTGCCATTTTTAGTGCCCATTAGGCCAACTAAACTGATGCTTTGAGGTAGGGTAGAGCCCTCTTTCTTTTTTTTAGCTTTCTTTTCATTATCGTGAAAAAATAAACCAACCACACCAAGACCAGGCCCTACTGCTGGCTCTGTAATAAACGTGGGGATGGGCAAAAACGAAATGGGCTCATCAATTTTTTGTTGCTGATTACTTAATTGTTGCTCTGCTGGTTTAATTGCGTATTCATCATAGCTAGAGGCAAGGCAATAATCACTTAATAAGCTTGCTGACAATACACTTATTACTACTACTTTTTTCACTTAATCCCTTACCTTAAATATCAATTGCTGTCTTGTTAAAGTTGATAGTTAAATTCTAGACGATGATCGCCATCCATAAAGTCAACGTTTCTATTCCAGTTAGCGAAATAGCGTAGATTCATACGCGGGTTAATCTGATAACTTGCAGCAAACTCATGAGTTAAAATATGGCTTTGGTTTAGGCCATAGTAATGGTCTTTATAATTATCACTTCCACCAATGGTGGTTAGCCAAAAAGGATTGTAATTAAGCCATATTTTGTCAGTTATAGTCACTTTTGCGTACATGCCAATTAAGCCATAGGCTCCCATTATGGAGTAACCACTGTCTCGACTACCGTCATCTTCAAGAGCATTTTCTCCAATCGATGCTCCGACTCCGGCAAGCGGGTAAAAGCTAAACTTGCCCACTGGTTTTAATGCTTTTATATAGCTATACGAAACATCCATACTTTCATCTGCAACCAAATTCGCATTTAGGTTGTAGGAAGCATCAAGTTGTTTAGCGCTCATCGAAGTTAAATCAACCGAAAAGTTACGAAAGCGAAAAGAATCAATGGAATCAGTGGTTTTGTTATCACTCTCCCAGCCTAGCGCATCACCGTAAATCCCTTTCACTTCGATAACATTCATGCCAGCAGTTGTTGTTATACCGGTGTCATAGGCTTGTCCTACTTTAAGGTTAATCCCCTTGTTAGTTGAGCCTGCGCCTATTTGGGTATATACCGCAAGTGGGTCCGACATATCTTGCACTTCTTTTTCATTAGCTGACAAGTTTGATAGTTGAAACGCAAGTGAAAATAAGAACGAAATTCGTAGAAAAGGCATGTGTTTTCCTTACACAAGTAATAAAAAGTTGCTTACTAATTCTTAAGGCGCGAATTCAACCCCGAAGTGCACCACTCGCTAAATTAGGCCGCATTGCGTAATTCGTTAAACACAACGACAGGCTGTTTGTAACCTAGGCACTTTCTAGGTCTGGCGTTTAGCGCACGTTCTATAT
>Ga0208813_1000107_pt1 | contig 80376 bp, 76 predicted proteins | sample MalvireepMed_904_FD_184250 | JGI IMG/M metagenome (GOLD analysis project Ga0208813, IMG submission 184250) | Marine viral communities from the Global Malaspina Expedition - Malaspina viral metaG DeepMed_904 (SPAdes) (version 2) | ecosystem: Environmental > Aquatic > Marine > Oceanic | place... | reverse complement strand
GTTACCTTAGAACTGCATGCAGAGCCTGAACTCACTCTTATCTGACAGGCGTCAAAAACATCCATAATATCGCGCGAGGCAACTCCTTCTACGGAGAAGTTCAGCGTCGTAGGAACCGACAGCTCAAAATCATGATTAAATACAATAGAAGGGAAAGCTGACCGCAGGGCTCCAACCAACTGAGATCGATAATCCTGTAATTTAGCTTCACTATGAAAGCGACGGTTACTGCCATCCAGCATCAATTCAAATAACGCATTTAATGCTGCTATTCCGGGTAAGTTTTCGGTTCCGGAACGCAGGCCTGACTCCTGCCCTCCACCAATAATTAAAGGGGTATAAGGTGCTGAATCCCGAACCGCCATAAACCCGATACCTTTGGGGCCATAAAGCTTATGGCCACTAAACGGAGCGTAATCAATGGTTGTTTCATCTAAATTAAGAGCTTTTTTCCCTAGTACCTGAACGCAGTCAACCATCCAGGGTACATCCGGGCTATGCTGACGTATTGTCTTTTCCAGTTGTTTTAAGTTCTGAATAACACCGGTTTCGTTGTTAACAGCCATAGTGCATATCATGGCAGCATCTTTGACATGCTCAGCAATAAACTGGTTATCCAACAGGCCTTGTTTATCAACCGGAATGGCAACAAGCTCTGCCTCCAGTCCAAGTAACTGATTCCAGTGAGCTAAAGCTTGGGGCACGGCTTTGTGTTCCGTGGCACCATACAGCAGGTATTTTTTTCGCTTATCGGGAGCAACCTGCATAGCTGCATTAATTGCAGAAACCACGGCCGTCTGAATGCCTTCTGTCGCGCCACTGGTAAAAATAAGCCGCCCTGAAGGCAAACCAACAATTTTACGAGCTAACTGACGCGTGGTATCCAGAATATAACGAGCTTTTAAGCCCGTAATATGGCTACTTGAAGGGTTACCAAAAACTGTTTCCATCGTATGCGAAACAGCTTGGATAATTTCGGGAAGTACCGGAGTGGTAGCATTACAATCCAGATAAAGTTCGTTTGCGTTTGTCTGAATATCTATTGGTTTCATGCCACCCTCCAAATTAACTAAAAGTTATATGTTTATAACCTTTATGACTAAAAGGGTCAATGAATCTGGTTTTCTTTCCAGGTTTGTTCCTTTCTCATTCTATCTTTTCGCTTATCGCATGGTTCATCACAGTCACAGGCTTTTTCCATACCCAGAGCGCCGATACCACCACAGCTGCCGGAAATTGTCTTGCGCTGTACAATATAGCCAACGGCCATTGCCAGCACAACGATGATGAATAAGGCGAATACCATTATAAAGGTTTGCATTAAAACTCCTACTACTGCTCAGCCAACAACGGCTTAAATGCTTCACTCATATACTCTTCAAAACCGTCATCGGTTTTATAAATGAGCATAACTGCCATATTGTGTTTTTTTGCGAAGGACTTTGCTTTCTCCGTTCCCATTACAAATAATGCAGTTGCATAAGCGTCGGCAGACATTGTGTCCTCAGCATAAACTGAAGTAGAAACCAAGTTATGCTGCACTGGAGCACCAGTTACCGGATCAATAATATGCGAATATCGTTTACCATCTTCTTCATAATAGTTCCGGTAATCACCCGATGTCGCCAAAGCGCCGTCTTTAAATTGGACAACACGTTGCACCGCACGTTCCGTTGAAACCGGTTTTTCTATAGCCAGGCGCCATAATGCTTCATCCGGTTTGCCGCCTTTTGCAATAACCTCACCGCCAATTTCCACCAGGTACTGCTTTATCCGCAATTGATCTAATAAATGAGCAACTCTGTCGACGCCATAGCCTTTGGCAATAGTCGACAGGTCGACGTATAGCTCCGGGTTGTCTTTAATCAACTGATGATTTTCTACGCGTAGTTTCTGATAGCCCGTTTTTTCACGAACCGCATTCAACTCTTCTTCAGACGGTTCTTTTTCTGGCCTAGCCTGAGGACCAAAGCCCCAAAGATTCACCAGGGGACCAACGGTTATATCCAGAGCACCTTCCGTTTCCTCAGCAATTTCGAGACCACGATTAACTACCCGTTCAAGGTCGCGGCTAATAACCATAGGTTGGGTACTTTTAAACTGATTAAACTGGGAGAGTTCAGACTCTGGATCATAAGTCGACATTTGTGCATTAACTCTTTTGAGCACTATATCAACTTTCTTCTGAATCTCTTCTTTGTTGTGTCTGGGATCCTTAGAGTAGACAGTGACACTATAGGTGGTTCCCATAGTCTTACCGCTAAAGGATATTTTCTCAGGTGAATCAGAACAAGAAACTAAAAAGGCCAGCCCCAGAAGGGCTAGCCAAATTTTAGCAATCGACAATTTCGATAGCATCATGAATTAACCACCAAAGTCATCCAACATGATATTTTCGTCTTCAACGCCTAAGTCTTTCAACAAGTTGATAACTGCCGCGTTCATAACCGGTGGTCCACACATGTAGAACTCACAATCTTCTGGTGCGTCGTGGTCTTTAAGATAACGCTCATAAAGAACGTTGTGAATAAAGCCAGTATCGCCTTCCCAATTATCTTCCGGTTGTGGATCAGATAATGCCACGTGCCAGTCAAAGTTCTCGTTCTCTTCGGCCAGCATGTCGAAATCTTCAACATAGAACATTTCTTTTTTCGAGCGCGCACCGTACCAGAACGATACTTTACGATCCGTTTTTATACGACGCATCTGATCAAACAAATGAGAACGCATTGGCGCCATACCGGCACCACCACCAATAAAGACCATTTCAGCGTCAGTGTCTTTGGCAAAGAATTCACCAAATGGACCTGAAATTGTGACTTTATCGCCTGGCTTCAGACTGAAAATGTACGATGACATTTTGCCTGCAGGCAAGCTTAAGTCGTTAGGTGGCGGCGTTGCTATACGGACGTTCAGCATAATAATGCCTTTTTCTTCCGGATAGTTAGCCATTGAATAAGCGCGTACAACCTCTTCGTCAACTTTAGACTCAACATCAAAGAAACCGAAACGATCCCAATCTCCATGATATTCTTCGGAGATATCAAAGTCTTTGTATTTAACGTGATGCGGTGGAGCTTCAATCTGAATGAAACCACCTGCGCGGAAAGGCACTTCTTCGCCTTCCGGTAACTGAACAATAAACTCTTTAATGAAGGTTGCTACGTTATCGTTCGACTTAACCGTACAGTCCCACTTACGAATACCAAAAACTTCTTCTGGTAATTCAATTTCCATGTCCTGTTTAACGTTAACCTGACAGGAAAGACGACAGCCTTCACGAGCTTCACGTTTAGTAATGTGGTCAAGTTCAGTCGGCAATATGTCACCGCCACCCTCTTTAACTGTGACACGACACTGGCCACATGAACCACCACCACCACAAGCTGACGAGACGAAAATACCCGCATTAGCCAGCGCGCCCAGAAGTTTAGTGCCTGGCTGGGTCACGATTTTTTTGTCTTCGTCGTCATTAATCAGGATTTCCACATCACCCTGAGGTACCAGCTTTGATTTTGCGAACATAATAATCGCAACCAAAACCAGTACGATGATGGTAAACATCCCTACACCGAGATATATCTCTTGCATCGATTCGTACCTTTTTTTACCGATTCAACACACTGGTTATAAGGATACGCCGGAGAACGACATAAAGCCCAAACCAATCAGACCCACTGAAATAAATGTGATACCTAAGCCACGCAGGCCATCAGGTACATCTGCATATTTCAGTTTTTCGCGCACTGCAGCCAAAGCAACAATAGCTAAAGCCCAGCCAACACCACTACCAATTCCGAAAACAACGGATTCGCCAAAATTGTAATCACGCTCGACCATGAAAGCTACGCCACCAAAAATAGCGCAGTTAACGGTAATGAGTGGCAGGAAAATACCCAGTGCGTTGTAAAGTGCAGGTACATATTTATCCAATGCCATTTCCAATATCTGCACAATAGCGGCAATAACACCTATAAAGGTCAGAAACTTCAGGAAACTTAGATCCGCATCCGGGAAGCCAGCCCATTCCAGAGCACCTGGGGCCAGAATGTTGTGGTAAATTAAGTTGTTAACCGGTACCGAAATACCCAATACAACAATAACCGCGACACCCAGACCAAATGCTGTTTTTACTTTCTTAGATACAGCCAAAAACGTACACATACCTAAGAAGAAGGACAATGCCAGGTTTTCAATGAAAACCGCGCGGATGAACAGGTTGATATAGTTTTCCATGACCATTACTCCTTAGGTTCAACTTGTTCAGTGCGGAAGGTACGCAGTACCCAGATAAACCCGCCAATGATGAAGAAGGCACTAGGTGGCATCAGTAACAAGCCAACCGGCTCGAACCAACCACCTTGTGATGCCAGAGGTAAAATCTGTACATCAAACAAGCTGCCTGAACCAAAGAGTTCACGAATGAAGCCAACAACCAACAGCACCACTGAGTAACCTAAACCGTTACCCAGTCCGTCCAGGAAGGACATAAACGGAGTGCTCTTCATAGCGTAAGCTTCTGCGCGACCCATAACGATACAGTTAGTAATGATTAAGCCAACGAACACTGACAACTCTTTAGAAATTGAGTAAGCGTAAGCTTTTAGTATCTGGTCAACGACAATAACCAAGCTCGCAATAATTGTCATTTGGACAATAATACGTACGCTTGACGGAATATGATTCCGGATAATCGAAATAAATAAGTTAGAGCACGCGACAACCGCAGTTAGTGCAATACACATAACCAAGGTGTTGCTCATTTTCGACGTTACAGCCAATGCAGAACAGATACCAAGGATCTGCAGTGCGATGGGGTTGTTGGCGAATATCGGTCCGAATAATACGGACTTCATTTCTTTTACATTAGCCATTGTTCAACTCTCCCTCACGAAGTTTCTTGAGTAATGGACCGTAACCATTTTCGCCCATCCAGAATTGAACCAGGTATTCAACACCATTACTGGTCAAAGTTGCACCAGAAAGCGCATCAACTTCGTGCTCGCCTTTGGCGCCGCCTTTTACCACTTCAAACTGGACGTTACCGTCCTCGCCGTAAACTTCTTTACCTTGCCAAGTTTTTACCCAGGCCGGATTGGTGATTTCACCACCAAGCCCCGGAGTTTCAGAGTGCTCGTAGAAGTTAACGCCTTTAACAGTGTCAAAGTCGCCTTCTAATGCCAGCAAGCCGTACATGGTTCCCCATAGCCCCTGGCCACGAACATGAAGAACAAGACCTGTTGTTTCGCCGCTTTCATCTTTAACAAGATAAATCTGTGTTAAATTTTCGCGGGTACCCAAACCAGCAGGGTCGTTCTTTTTCTCAAGTTTTTTACTTCTTTCAGGGTCACTCGCTGCTTTGCGGTTGCTAAAAGATGTCGGGTCAATGTCTTCCTTAACGGTTAAATCTTCAAGGCTGACAACCATGGTATCGATGCGTTGCTTGTAAGTTTCAACAACGTCGGTATCGGCTTCCAGAATACCGGCAGCATCCAAAACGTTCTTCTGCATATCAAGTGCCGCATTCTTTTCCTGCATTGGTTTCAAACCAATAGCAGCACCAGAAACAACAATTGAGCAAACCAGGCAAAGCGCCAGCACGACACCAACGGTCTTGCCTAAACTTTCATTTTTCTTAGCCATTGCGCGCTAACCTCCGTTTGATATTTGCCTGTGCTACAAAGTGGTCAAATAACGGTGCAAATACGTTAGCAAATAAGATGGCCAACATGATGCCTTCCGGGAATGCCGGGTTAATGACACGAATCATGACCGTCATAAAACCAATTAACAAGCCGTACGCAAACTTCCCTTTATTGGTAAAGGACGCTGATACCGGGTCGGTAGCCATAAACATCATTGCAAAGGCAAAACCACCTAATACTAAGTGCCAGTACCAAGGCATTGCGAACATTGGATTGGTCTCGCTACCAACAAGGTTAAGTAGTCCGGAGAACAGAACCATACCAGCAAAGACACCCAGAACGATGCGCCAGGAGGCAATACGGAAATAAATTAACGCTAAGCCGCCAATCAAAATCAGTAAGGTTGAGACTTCGCCTACTGATCCCTGGATGTTACCAAGGAAGGCGTCCCACCAAAGCTGAGTATTCCCATAATCCATTTCACCCAGAGCCGCTTTACCCAGGTTTGTTGCACCAGAAAAGCCATCGACGGCAGTCCAGATGGAATCACCTGACATGCTGGCAGGATAAGCGAAGTATAAGAATGCGCGACCGGTTAGTGCCGGGTTAAGGAAGTTGCGGCCAGTACCGCCAAAAATTTCCTTACCAATAACGACACCGAAAGTGATACCTAAAGCAACCTGCCACAATGGTGTTGTCGCCGGTAAAATCAGGGAGAATAAAACCGAAGTAACAAAGAAGCCTTCGTTAACTTCGTGCTTACGAATAGACGCAAACAACACTTCCCAGAAACCACCAACAATAAAGGTAACCGCATAAATAGGTACGTAGAAACAGGCACCATACCAAAGTTTCGTGCCCCATCCAGCACTAGCGCCTAACTCGCCGCCGAACAAGTGGAATAACCCAACCTGCCAGACGTCAGAAAGCGCATAACCGTCAGCCAAAGCCAAAGCAGCCTGGTTACCAACGTTGTACATACCCCAGAACATTGCCGGGAACGTCATCATCCACACCAGAATCATAATGCGCTTAAGATCGATACGGTCACGAACATGCGTAGCCGACTTAGTCACAGTACCTGGTGTGTACAAAATAGTGGCTACGGCTTCGTAAAGCGCGTACCACTTCTCGTATTTACCGCCTTCTTCAAATTGCGGTTCAATACGCTCGAGTGTGTCTTTCAAGCTCATGGTTAGCCTTCTTTCTCAATCTTAGTGAGACAGTCACGCAGCACCGGGCCATATTCGTACTTCCCGGGGCAAACATAAGTGCACAATGCGAGGTCTTCCTCGTCCAGTTCCAGACAACCTAGTTGCTGACCTTCATCAGTATCCCCTGACAACAAGTCACGCAACAGTAATGTCGGCAGAATGTCCAAAGGCATTACGCGTTCGTAGTTACCAATTGGAACCATTGAACGTGAAGAACCATTCAGTGACGTTGTCATGCTGAATAACTTCTTCGGATTAAAGTGTCCGGCATAAGCACGTGTTACTGAGTGCAAGTCAGAGCCCGGGCGTATCCAGCCCAAAAACTCTTTATAATTGCCTTCCGGAATAACACTAACCTGATTGTGAAAACGACCTAACCAGGCATGCTCGTCATCCGCAGTGTGACCATGCAGGACTGACCCTGAGATAATACGTTGATTATCACCACTTAGCTCACCATCCGTTAACTCATGCAAGTTAGCACCTAAGCGAGTACGCAGTAGACGAGGTTCTTTCACACCTTCTCCGGCAACGGAGACAACGCGGTCAGTAAAGATTTCACCTGTAGTGAATAACTTACCGTAAGCTATAACGTCCTGATAACCTATGTGCCATACCGGGCGTTTGATGCTAGCAGGCTGAAGGAAGTGTATATGAGTACCAACCAAACCTGATGGGTGAGGGCCTGAAAATGACTCCAGCGTGACATCTGCGTCACCAGTATCCACTTCAGCATTACCCTCTTTACAAACAAACAACTTACCTTCGGTCAGGTTAGAAAGGACCTTCAGACCATCAATGAAAGCTTGTTTCTGTTCATTTATAAATAAAGTTGGGTCACCAGCTAATGGGTTAGAATCCATCGCGTTAACAAAAATCGCGCTGGCTTCTGCATCTAATGCCGGAGACTTACTATAAGGACGGGTACGAAGAGCTGTCCATTGACCAGACTCAACCAGAATGTCCTGAACTTTCTCACGACCTAATGAGTTAAGCTTGTCGCTGTCAAATTTGTCAAAAGTAACTTGCTCGTCACCTTTCAGCTCAATAACAACCGCCTGCAACACTCGACGCTCACCACGCAGGATGTCTTTTACTACACCAGCACCAGGGGCTGTGTACTTGACACCAGGGTTTTTCTTATCCTCGAAAATCAGCTGACCTTTCTTAACCTGGTCACCTTCTTTCACGTGCATGGTTGGGCGCATACCCACGTATTCTTCACCTAGGGTAGCAACTGTCGTCACAGCCTTACCGTCGGATAGTTCTTGCTGGGGCGCCCCTTTTATAGGGATGTCCAGCCCTTTCTTGATCGTAATCATATGCGTTTGCACTACTCGTTAAGGGAAGATTCATCACAACCAGCCACCAGGACTGGAAACCTGAATAATCAAATAGTTACCGACACAAACAACCGCCTTCAGGGGGCTTGTCATCGGCAACCTGAAACATTTTCCACACTTATCGTTGGGATTTTAGCATTTTTCCCACAACGCTTACCAGTTTACTTTTGGATCAATATCCGCGTCATAATCGACATTATCGAAGCCAAAACCGAATAAATGCAGGAACTCCTGATGATACCCTTCGTAATCGGCAAGCTGATGGAAGTTGTCCTGAGTGACTTGCTCCCAAAGGGCTTCTATTTTCGCTTGAGTCTTATCGTTAGTTTCGTAACCGTCCATGTGCAGTCGACCTGCTTCGTCAAGCTCAGGGTTACTATTATATAAACCTTCGGTAAACAGGCGATAAATCTGTTCGATGCAACCTTCGTGCGTGCCTTCTTCTTTCATGACTTTATAAATTAATGAAATATAAAGAGGCATAACAGGAATTGCCGAACTGGCTTGTGTTACCAACGCCTTTAATGAAGAAACGTAAGCTTTCAGATTAAGATCATCGCACTCGGCGACAAGTTCTGATGCCGCACGATCAAGATCTTCTTTTGCACGACCAATGGTTGCATGACCATAAATTGGCAATGTCAGTTTTTTACCTATGTAGGTATAAGCAGTGGTTTGACAGTTTTCGGCCAGCACGCCTGCATTATGCAGAGCTTTAACCCAGCGCTCCCAGTCTTCACCGCCCATGACTTTTACCGTATTGGCAATATCTTCATCAGTAGCCGGATCAAGTGTCACTTCGTGTACCTGATCTTTGTCCGTATTGTAGGTTTTAGTTGTGTATTGTTTGCCTATTGGCTTTAACACTGAACTGTAGACTTCGCCGCTATCGGGGTCTTTACGTTTAGGTGATGCCAGGCTGTAAACAACGAGGTCAATTTTTCCCATGTTTTGTTTAATGTAGTCGATACTTTCCTGTTTAATTTCATCAGAAAATGCATCGCCATTAATTGAATGGAAAGCCAAACCAGCTTTGTTCGCTTCTTGATGAAAAGCGGCAGTATTATACCAACCAGCTGTCGCTGTTTTCTTTTCCGTAGGCTCTTTCTCGAAACAAACACCGAGAGTATGAGCTTCGCTGCCAAAGGCAGCAGTAATTCTTGAGGCAAGTCCGTAACCTGTGGAGCAACCTATGACGAGAACATTCTTAGGGCCATTGGTGATGGCAGGTTTATTACGGACAAATTCGATTTGACGTTTGACGTTTTCGGCACAACCCACTGGATGAGAATTGGTGCAGATAAAACCGCGAATTTTTGGCTTAATGATCATATTGATGTATCCCTGTTGTTCGCATTATTTTGGCTATTGTAACCAATCAAACCACAGGAACACATCAGACATGCGTAATTTTTCTTAATTTGCCGCTATTTTCGACCCACCCAGACAGTTCGGTGAACGTCTGGACTCTCCCAATTGCTCCCACTCACCTTGGGTATAGGTGTGTAACGCCAGTGCATGGATATGATTCATTAGTTCATCCGCTAAAATTTTATTAACCGCACGGTGACGGTTAATAAGTCTCTCTCCACTGAACTTAGGGGTCACTAAGACCACTTTAAAGTGAGATTCAGCATTAGCTCCGCCTGAATGCATATAACTTTCATCCGCGACTTCCAGATGTACTGGAGTAAACGCTTCCCGCAATTTATTTTCAATATCTAGCCCAATAGACATAACGACTCCCCCTCTGCGTTCGCCTCTAATCTTCAGTTTAGTTTAATTATACTGAATCGCAGAAATTTTTTTCAAAAACTTGCTAACTCTACGAATTTTCGGAGAATAAAGTTTGCTCAATATTCAGAGTCATCGACTGCTGCATGACACACTTCATCAGTGGCGGATAAGCTGACAACAGCAGGAAAAACTGCATCAACCACTTCGCCTTTAGAGGCCTTTGCTGGTTTAACCAAATGATAGCGTTGTGCACTGACATTTCCTTCTGCCTGCCAGAGTAAAACATCGGTTTGTTTGAAAAGCTTTGATAAAGCATTTACGCCCTCGCTTCTGTGCGGCGGAAACGCCGTACTTTCCCCCGATAGGCGCCAGCCTCTGAGTTCGGCTTCCGATGCCAGCAAAGCCTCATTAATGCGGTTACGGCAAAAACTGAGCTCAATCGTTGCCCGGCTCAGTTGCCAGTTATTATTAGGCAGTAACTGTTCGTCCAGAGCTTTGACTTCAGCACTGTGCAAATCGGTTGTACCTTCCTGCCCGCAGCCACTAAGAACGGCGAGGAATAACCCTGCCACCAAAATTTTTTTAAAAGCCATAAGGAAACCTCCAAGGCTTGATATTATAACTGAAAAGCGCAGATAAACCGTTGTCTTAGTGTTAAAATTTCTGGCAGTATAGAACGTAATTTGTCATAGGGATTCAAATCAGTTTCATGTCATCCATCTCATTTTTTCGTAACACACTTATTGCTGGTGGTCTTAGCTTACTCATGACCCCTTCTGCGCTTAGCTCCGTATGGATTGAAGCAAATGATGCGGAATTGCGGAACAGCTTGATTGTATTAGCTGAATCAGGGCTTATCAAAACACCCATTCAGCAATTTCCAATAACCTGGAAAAGCTTACTGCCGGAGTTGGATGCGCTTGAATTAAAAGGTTTGAGCCCAACCCAGCAATTAGCATTACGCCATGTGCGTCATCAATTATCACAAGCTCAGAATGGGCCTAAAACACGATGGTATATCGGTGCAACGGATAGCGAGAAAGTAGTTCAGGATTACGGCGACGACACCTATGAAGAAGGTAAAATTAGCCTAAGCCGCAGTATGCACGGTACAAACTGGGCGGCAAGAATTCAGGTAAACTATCGTCAGGACCCCTTTGAAGGTGATCACAAAAAGACTCTGGATGGCAGTTACTTAGCTTACAACCTGAATGACTGGAGCTTCAGTCTGGATTCACTGCCTCTGCGTTGGGGGCCAGCAGAGCACAGCAGCTTGCTGTTTTCTAACAATGCACGCCCTATGCCCAAAATTCGAATCGATTACGCTCCTGATTATCCACCAGCCGGAATGAATCCATTCAAAATCAGTTTATTCAGTGCCTATCAGGACGACGGATACAGCGACCATTACCGGATTAACGGCATCCGCTTCTCCAGTCAGTTATTTCAACATTTATGGTTCGGCATTAGCGCCATTGAGCAGAGCGGCGACAACCGCCCCGACAACCGGATGTTGACCGCCGATGCCAGAACCGGTTTCGACTGGGGGACTCATCAGTTTTCAGCTTACGCAGAACTGGGTATTGACCGAAAACTGGAAACCGACGACAAACCGGTATATACCCTGGGCGCACAATGGATGACAGGCTCTAAAGAACGTCGTCATAGCTTCACGGTTGAATACAGTCAGTTAGACGGCGGAGAAGAGCACGATTTTTATTCGCTGGACGAAAATCAAAGACAATACTTTCTGAACCACCAGCGTAATCCCGGCTCGCCTTTCCCCCGTGAGAGTCAGACTGTATCTGCCAGCTATCGACAGTTTTCAGCCGACGGTTCTGCCTGGACGGCGCTGGTCAGTCATAGTAAAGAAAAAGACGATGACACTCTGTCACGGGCTTTACTGCGGCGCACTGAACCTGCTTTTTCGGGGTTAGTTAAACTCTCTCTGCAATACCTTGACGGTAGCAATTACGACGGCGAAGTGGGCGTACAATTGAGTGGAGAATGGCGCTTTTAACGCGCCAGCTTCTGCCCTACTCCCAGGCTGATGGTGTCCATAACATTAAGCCAGGCTTCATCCAGAGCATTGACTAACGCAGGATAGCCGTCACTTTTCAACGGAGTGCTTTCAGTAAAGGTTCCTTTCAGCACCGTCTGGTTATCCTGACTTTTATATTCCCAGTGACCCGCAACAACGGCCCGTGAGTCATTACTTCCATAAAAATCGTCAACCCAAACCGTTAGCTTGCCTTCGCAATTGTCAGCCAGCAAAAGGCGCTGAACACTACGCTGAAGTTGATGCGCCAGAGGCGTACTCCAACGGTGCTGCCGGGCACTATGCCAGCGGGTTTCATCCTGCTGTAGCTGCAACCCGGGTTTCGCCGCTGAATCACCCACAAATACAGGACGCTTATCCGCATGACATAAGGCTTCCGCGGACTCACTCAAATGTGGAAGTCGATATTGCGTTATCTCATATGAGTTAGAGGAACACCCGGCGAGCAACGCAATTACTGCACCAGTAACAAACGGCTTGAGTACTTTTGGAAAAGAATATCTGCTATTCATAAGCTTTCGGCTCCGGATCGGGCTCTATAGATGGGCTAAAAATAAGCGAGTTCGGCTGTTCCTGTAACAACTCAATTACCGGTTTTAACTCACGTGAGAGCTGCTCAATTTCAGTTAACGTTTGATTCAGCTGCTGTCGTGTCGGGGAACCTTCATTAAAACTGCCGGTAAGCTCTTTCAGCTGAATAAGATTTTGCTGCAATAACTGAGGCAATTGCTTCATTTGTGGTTGCTCAACAATAGCCGCCAAACTTTCCGACACACTATCAAGCTTCCTGGCCGTACTGTCGACCGAACTCATCGCTGCCGAAAAGTCATTAAGTCCCTGCTCCAGTGGCAACTGATTGAACTTATCCAATAGCGCCGTTAACTTTTCTTCCAGTCGAGTGAAGTCACTAGCCATTGCCGGCATAACCGGGTACCCGGCAAATATATCGTCGCCACTTTTCTCACCAGCGTTCGGATAAAAGCGAACATCGACAAATAAGGTATTGGTTAACAAGTTAGAGGCTCGGATATTCGCTCTTAAACCCTGCTTAAATAATTCTGGCAAACGTCTTTCCCAGTTTTCAATATCGGTATCGGCCACCAACCCTCTTAGGCGCTCAGGTTCAAAGCGAATAAGAATGGGAATACGTTTTAAAGGAGCTTCATCACCGTTTTCCGGGAACCAACGCAGCGGCACCTCTCTTACCGTGCCAACACGCACCCCTTTAAATTGAACAGGAGCTCCTTTTTCAAGACCCGCAATAGACTCATCCAGTAAAACAACGTAATCAATACCGTGAATATAGCCTTGCTGTTTTGCTTCCTCCAGACTTTCAAACAGCTCGAACTCCTGTTCACTGGTAAGCTTATCCCCCCGAGGCTGTCCTTCAGGAACACCAAAAGTCACACTGGCTCCCAATAGGGACTCGATGGAGCCCAAAGCCAAGTCCAGTCCCTGAGAATTCCACTGAATAGAAACGCCCCGCTGCAACCAGAACCGCGTATTTTCGGTAATAAGCTCATCATAAGGAGCCTTCACAAAAATTTGATATCGAGTTTGTCGTTCATCGACCTGAAACTCCGACTGCTCTACCTGACCAACGGTGAAACCTTGATATTGCACTGAGTCACCTACTGTTACGCTGGTTTGCCCCTCGCTGGTCAAATTTAATCGGCGCCCTGGAGTTTCCTGAGAAGTAACAGGTGGCTGTTCCAGTGCTTTAAAATGCGACTGCTGCTCCTTAGAGTCTCCTGGCTGCAAACGAATATAAGCACCTGATAGTAAAGTTCCCAACCCGCTAATTCCCTGTCGTCCAATTCTGGGTTTTACTACCCAAATTCGGGTCTCCGGGTTTAACATTCGCTCGGTGCCTTCGTTCATCGCCACTTCTATAACAGCCGAAGAAAAGTCTTCCGACAGGCGCACTTCAGTAACCTGTCCGACGTCTACGTTACGAACTTTCACCTGAGTTTTTCCGGCTTCGATGCCTTCGGCGTCCCCTACCGCCACAGTAATAGTGGGCCCGGTTCCGCGCGTATCCTGCCAAACCATCCAAAGCGCCACAGCAAGAGCCAGCAGCGGTACAATCCAGACCGGTGATATGCCGGAAAATTTGCGGACCTTAGTCTTTGAACTCTCTGTCATTTATCTGCCTCTCGCCAGAATAAGCGTGTATCAAAACTCATCGCTGCAAGCATAGTAAGAACCACAGCTGCCGCGAATGAAACCGCAGCACTGCCCGGGTAAACCGACATAACGGAACCACTACGGACCAAAGCTACCAGTATCGCAACAACAAAAATATCGATCATTGACCAGCGCCCTATCCAGTCCGTCAGTTTGAATAAAATAAGACGGTGGCGAACCGTTTGCGGGGTTTGCCAGCGAGCTAATATTAGCAAAGTTATCAGCACCAGTACTTTAGCCACAGGTATAACCAGACTGGCGACAAAAACAATAGCCGCTATTGGTTTATCCCCACTTTGCCATAACTCCGTTACTCCGCCAATTATGGTTGACGGTTGGTCGCTACCAAATCGGACGGTTTCCATAACCGGTAACCAATGCGCTGGAATTAACATAATAGCGCCGGCAGTAATTAACGCGACCGTTGTGCCTGGCCTACGCCACCAGGATGTTTTCTGTGGCTCTGTGCATTGGTAACAAGTATCAGCGTTCTGAGAATTCAGCGCATAACATACCGGGCAAGTCTGTAATCCTTGTTCAAATGCCGTCATTCCGGGTTGACCGTCAGGTGCTGACTGTGACGTTTTAATCAAATGCCGCCAAACGGGTGTCTGTTTCACCCGCTCATAAACGAAAAGTAACAGCACAACAAAGGCGCTAAAGCTCCAGAAGCCCTCCAGTAAGCGAATATCTGCCAGGCTGGAGATCTTAACCAACGCCACCAAAGTGCCAAGCAGGAAAACGTCGGTCATTAACCAGGGTTTTAGATGTTCGGTTAAGCGCAGTAAATATAGACTACTTCGGTTTCTTGCTGCGTTTTTAGCATGACTGTAAACCCAAATCAGGCTCACCAGGTAAATAAACGGAATGAGAATAACCGTTAAAAGAACTAACACAGCCAATACTTTTTCGTGAAAATAAGAAAGCTGCCACGCAGTGTCCAGTAGGGTCATTGACTGTTCAACACCGGCCGCAGAATAACGAATAAAGTCGACCGATAGACTGGCTAAAAGCATGACCAGAGCCGAGGTGGCTATTGCCACCAAAGTAAAATGCTCTGTTCTCCTGCCATGCTCCAGAACGTACCCGCAACGTGGGCACTCAGCGCGTTCATTCCCGGAAAGAGAGACGAGTCGGCTTACCCAGTCACATTGAGGGCAGCCGACAACATCATTCTTTTCGCTCTGCGTTATCCTGCTCGACGTCATTTTCTTCAGGCTCCGCTGAAATCATGGCTATTACTGTCCAACCCGACTGTGGTATCAATTCCCTTTCAGTGGTAAAAATATGGAGTTTTTCGGCATCGTCCAGCGCAAACATCGGCAACGCACGAGTTCCATACTTCTGCTGGTAGTCTGCAAAACTAAAACTGTCGGTAATAGGTGTCGACTTAATTTTAGCGCCTTTAAAATGCAGGCTTGCAAGCTTTGAATAGGTTACGCTGTCGCCAAATAAGTTTAATGTCTTGCGGTAACTTTCGGTCAACTGATGGCTGGCTCGGTAATCCTGCTCTCCACCGTTTAAACCATGCACTTTTCTGGAACCAAACCAATCCTGATAGTACATAGACACTAAGGGGTTCAGCTGTTTGTAGGGCGACATAACCAACAACTGTCCAAGGCCGGTTAAATCAATATTATTAGCTGCGTGTTCAGAAGCCGGGTTACCAAAATACACAGGTAAGTTATCCATTCGCGCTAACTTGATGTTTTCCCAGTTGGTATCAGCCAGGCGAACCGGAATGCCGCTTTCCTGTATGCTTTTTGCAACCGCCCGCGCCATTTGGTTGGCACCGAAAATTAAGAACCCTTTGGCTTGAGGTTCCAGCAGCCCAAGCATTCTGGCCAGCGGTTTTGCAGTTAAACTCTGCAATACAACGGTGGTCATTATCACTAGAAAAACCAACGGAACAACCGCCGCGGCTTCAGTCCAGCCTGACTCTTCCATTTTTAATGCGAACAATGCAGAAACTGCCGCCGCTACAATACCACGGGGGGCTATCCAGGATAATAGGACCTTATCTTTAAACCTCAGCTCGGTTCCTATCGCAGACAACCAAACAGCCAGAGGGCGCACCGCAAACAAAATAATGGCAATTAGAATAACCGCGGGCATTCCCAACGCATCAAATTCTGCAAAATCCAGCCGCGCTGCCAAAATAATGAAAAGCGCAGAAATAAGAAGCACACTGAGAGTTTCCTTAAACTCTAGTATTTCTTCCATATTGAGGTTACGCGTATTGGCCATAACCATACCCATAACCGTAACGGTTAATAAGCCGGATTCATGTTGAATAGCGTTGGATAACGCGAAAACTCCCAGCACTATGGTTAGGGTAGCAACGTTTTGTAAATAATGCGGGAACCAGCCACGACCTAAAGCTAAACCTAACAGGCGAGCAGCGCCCCAGCCCAGAGCAAACCCCAGAGCAATGGTTGTCGCGAAAGCCTGCAACGCGTGCAGGAAAGCGACATCCTGACTGGCAATAATAAACTCGTATACCAATACCGCGAGCAAAGCCCCCAGCGGATCAATAATAATGCCTTCCCAGCGTAGAATATTTGCTAACTTATTAATCGGCCGGATAGAGCGTATCATAGGCTGAATAACGGTAGGCCCCGTTACCACAACAAGTGCGCCAAACAAGGCTGAAATTTCCCAGCCATAGCCCATAATAAAGTGCGTTAGCACCGCTATAACAATAAAGGTTACCAGCATGCCTATGCTGACCAGATTGGTTACCATACGGCCATGACCACGAATTTCTTCAAACTTAAGGGTCAGGCTGCCTTCGAATAAAATAACCGCTACCGCTAACGAGACAAAAGGAAATAACAAGTCTTCAAATAGCGAGTCGGGTTCAAGTAACCCCAGAGTAGGCCCTAGCAATAAGCCACAAATTAATAACGGCAGTATTGCCGGCAACTTAATACGCCACGCTAACCACTGACAACTAATGGACAATACGCCAATCAGGGCAAGCATCGATAAGTCAGACATAATTTCTCCGCTGAAAGTAAGTCGTTTTAGAATAGCAGAAGCTAACACTCTGACTACCCTCAAATAGCGAATTTAGATGACTATTTTTTTAAATGAGAATGGCTATCATTATTCGCTTTGTTTGATATAATCGTCGCGTTTCTCTTAAAATAGTTCGTTAAGGAGTCATCTGAAATGCGTAAGTTTCATTCACTACTGGCAATACTTGCTGCGACTTCTGCGACACTGGTGTCCTTCACTAGCGCCGCCGCTGAAGTTAATATTTACTCAGCCCGAAAAGAAGCGCTGATCAAACCTGTTTTGGAAAAATTCACTGAAGAAACCGGCATCGAAGTTAATTTATTAACCGGTAAAGCGGACGCGTTGCTGGCCCGATTGAACTCCGAAGGCGAGAACACCCCGGCGGATCTATTTTTAACCGTTGACGCAGGTGCTCTTCACCGCGCCGTTGAAGCAGACGCGTTTCAGGCGGTAAACTCTGACGAAATTAATTCAGCCGTTCCTTCTCATTTTCGCTCTACCGACAACCTTTGGTTCGGATTAAGTTTACGCGCCCGCCCTATTTTTTATTCACCAGAACGCGTTAACCCGGACGAGCTAGAATCTTATTTAAGCCTCGCAGATGAAAAATGGAACGACCGTATCTGCATCCGCTCATCCAATAATCTGTATAACCAGTCGTTAGTTGCTGCGCTAATTGAACACCACGGCGCAGAAAAAACTGAAGAATGGGCAGAAGACTTTGTCGAAAACTTTGCTCGCAAACCCGTTGGTGGCGACCGCGACCAAATTAAAGGCGTAGCTTTTGGTGTTTGTGATATCGCTATTGCCAATACCTATTACCTTGGTCATATGCTGAACTCCGACGACGCAGAAGAGCGTTCAGCGGCCGAAAAAGTTAAAATATTCTGGCCAGCACAGGACAAACAAGGTGCTCATGTAAACGTCTCTGGCATAGGCATTACCAAACACGCTAAAAACGTTGACGAAGCTCAAAAGCTCATCGAGTTCCTGGTCTCTGAAGAATCACAAAAATGGTATGCTCAGGCCAACTATGAATACCCGGTTCGCGAAGGCGTCGAATGGAGTGAAACACTCCAGCAGTGGGGTGACTTTAAACAGGATGACATTGAAATGGATATTCTGGGTGAGAATAACGGCGACGCTGTGCGTTTAATGAACCGTGCCGGCTGGCGTTAATTTACTACCAGGAGACGTATAGATGAACCGTGGCACGCTGTTGCTGTTTGCCGTCGCGGTCTTGATAGGGCTACCACTCATAGTGGTAGCTTTGTCGTTACTGAACCCTCAATGGGACACTCTGCAACATCTTTGGCAAACCGTGATACCGGAATACATCGGTCATTCAGTGATCTTATTATTCGCTGTCGGTACCGGTGTCACTTTGCTCGGGGTAAGTACGGCCTGGTGCATTAGTCAATACGATTTTCCCGGCTGGCGTTGGTTAAGCTGGGCGTTATTGCTGCCACTGGCTATGCCTGCCTACATTACAGCTTATACCTATACAAGCCTGCTCGATTATGCCGGCCCGGTACAGGCGGTTATCCGGGACATTTTCTCTGTCAATATAGGTGAGTACTGGTTTCCTGAAATACGCAGCCTGAACGGTGCTATCTTTGTTCTTTGTATTGTTCTTTACCCCTACGTCTACCTTATTACACGCTCCGCTTTCATGCAGCAATCAACAACCGCGTTTGAAAGTGCAAAAACTCTGGGCGCCAGCTCATTACGAAGTTTCTGGAAAGTTGCTCTGCCACTGGCACGACCGGCTATAGCAACCGGCGTGACTCTGGCGTTAATGGAAACTCTGGCTGATTACGGCACCATGGAATACTTCGGCGTCACAGTGTTTACCACAGGTATCTTTCGCACCTGGTATGGCATTGGCGATGCGCAGGGAGCGCTGCAACTGTCCGCTTTATTGCTGGTATTCGTCATTATTTTGATAATGGTTGAACGTTACTCCAGACGTCGCGCTCGTTTTTATCAACAGCGCTCTGCAACCAAGCCTCCTCAGCGGCGACCACTAAGCGGCTGGCGAGCGGCTCTGGCTTCGCTGGTCTGCTGGCTGCCCGTTGTGCTTGGCTTTGTTATACCAGCGACACAACTGCTCTTGTGGTCGGTTCAGAAATCAGAAATATGGCAGCAAAGCGAATTCTGGATGTTAACCTTCAACACACTCTGGTTAGGCTTATTAGCGGCGTTGATCACTGTTGCTCTGGCATTATGGCTTGCTTACGGTCGCCGGCGCCACCCTACCCGACCTTTACGCGCGGCTATCAGTCTGGCGGGCATGGGCTACGCTATTCCCGGTATTGTTATAGCCGTTGGATTGTTATCGCCTTTAGCCTGGCTAGACAATCAAATTATCAGTATCAGCGAATGGTTATTCGACTTTAATCCCGGTTTATTATTCTCTGGTACCGTTGTCGCACTTTTGTTTGCCTACAGTGTCCGGTTTTTATCGGTGTCATTGCAAACCGTTAACTCGGGATTGGAACAAATTACACCGCAAATGGACGATACAGCGAGAACTCTGGGCGCCAGCGGTAAACGCATTTTATGGCGGGTTCACTTACCCTTGCTTCGCAGCCCGTTATTGGCGGCGTTAATTTTGGTGCTGGTCGATGTGATGAAAGAACTGCCCGCCACGCTGGTATTACGTCCATTTGATTTTAACACTCTGGCAGTGCGCGCATTCGAAATGGCCTCTGATGAACGCTTAGCTGATGCCGGGCCCCCTGCATTGATGATTGTCGCAGTCGGGCTAATTCCGGTTATTATGCTGTCCCGGGCCTTACGCAGTAAAACACTGAAAGCAGGAGAGTAAATGAGCACATTACTGAATATTGACGCAGTCAGCATCCAGCTCTCCGGTGACCTCATCGTCGACAGACTGAGTTTGTCTCTGGAGCCGGGTGAGATAGGTTGCCTGCTAGGCCCCAGTGGCTGTGGGAAAACCACTTTGCTGCGCGCTATTGCCGGCTTTATTCCGGTTTCCGGCGGACAAGTTGAGCTGCACGGAAAAACGGTCTCATCCAGCCAGGTGCAAATACCAACCGAGCAAAGAGAAGTTGGTATGATGTTCCAGGATTTTTCATTATTCCCCCACTTAACTGTGGCCGACAATATCCGTTTTGGCATTAATCGATTACCCAAAAAGCAGCAGGAAGAGCGAGTTAAAGAGCTGCTCATCCGCATTGGTCTTAACGGTTATCAAAATCGCTACCCGCACGAGTTATCCGGAGGACAACAACAACGGATTGCTCTGGCCCGCGCTCTGGCTCCGAAACCTAAATTGATGCTGCTTGATGAGCCCTTCTCCAGTCTTGATGCCGAACTACGCGAAGTGCTGGCTCACGACGTAAGACGATTGCTAAAAGAAGAAGGTATTACCGCATTACTGGTGACTCATGATCAGCAAGAAGCTTTTGCTATGGCAGATAAATCCGGCGTGATGTATTCAGGTCAGCTACTGCAGTGGGAAACGCCTTATGCCCTTTATCATCAACCAACGCATCAACTGGTAGCCGACTTTATTGGCCGCGGCGTTTTGCTGAATGGCGAAATAAGAGAACATCAATTACATTGTGCATTTGGAGTCATAGAGCACTCTCAGTTGCACAACAAACCCGACATGAGTGTTAACTTTTTAGTTCGCCCCGATGATGTATTAATTAATAACGATAGCAGTATGCAGGCCATAGTGGCTGGCTGCGGTTTTCGTGGTTCTCATTATCTCTATACTCTGGAGCTGGCCGACACCAGTCACGTGTTGGCGGTCGGTCCATCACACCAACCGTTAAAAACAGGCGAACAAATTGGAATTGATATCGACTTTGATCACTTGGTCGTATTCGACTCGTCTTTGTGCGAGTTGCCCGACTAACTGATGCGTAAAACAAATGACAAGTTGAATACCTCACTATAGACTCTGAATAATTGTCATATGTGAGGATTCTATGGATTTTTTAATTGACGCATGGGATTTCAGTCAACATCCCGCAAAACAACTTCAGTCGCCATCGCGCGCCACAGAAAACACCTGGTTTCATTTTCAGCGTGATGCCGAAGGGTTAACCGAATGGTTAACTCAAGCCGGTATACCAGAACCTCTTATTGATGCGGTACTGGAAGAAGATACCCGTCCTCGTTTTCAGCGTTTACCCGACGGTTTTATGCTGTTGCTACGGGGTGTTAATTTAAACACGGGTGAATCTCCCGAAGACATGCTCAGTCTGCGTCTACTGTATTATAAAGGCGCGTTGTACAGCTTTCGTAAACGTCCTTTTTTATCCATAGCAAAATTGCGTGAGCAACTTGACCAAAAATTGGGGCCGGAGTCGTTACACGACTTTATCGTTGCCCTCATTGAGCAATTAAACTTACGAATTGAAGATGTGGTGTCCTCAGCGGAGCAAAAATTGGAAGCTATTGAGGGTGAAGGCTTTGATAATACGGCATCGGTTCAGATAAAACTCACCGCTTTGCATCGTCGTCTGTTACGCCTTAACCGCTTTATCCGCCCGCAGTTGGCCGCTTTAGAAAAACTCAGTACCGAAACCGAAAAGGTTATGAGCACAGAGTTGCACCAATGGCTTATCAACGAGCGCGATACCACTCAGCGCTTATTCGAGCAAATTGACCTGATGCTGGAGCAAATCTGGATGCAGCGCGAGCAACTGCAGCAGGCCATAGCCGAAAAAATGAATCGCAACACCTATTGGCTTTCGGTTATTGCCGGAGTGTTCTTACCCCTTAGCTTTTTAACCGGTGTTTTTGGAATAAATATTGGTGGCATGCCAGGGGTAGAAAGTGAAGATGCGTTTATGATTTTCTGTGGTGCGCTGGTGGTTATCGCTATTGTCGAATTCCTGTTATTGCGACGTCTGAGATTCTGGTAAATCTGACTTATATCAAGGCTGTTTAGACCTAAGTCGAATAGGAAATTTAGGCCAACAGAATATGCTTAAAGGCTCTGCATAAAAGGATTTGAGGTAGTGCTATGCAAGCCTATAAAAACGTTTACTCCGAAGCTCAGCAAGATCCTGAAGGTTTTTGGCTGGAGCAAGCGCGTCGCTTAAATTGGTTCAACCCCCCTAAAGTCGCTGCACAGGTCAAAAAGAATGGACTGGCAGACTGGTTTCCGGATGGCGAAGTTAACATCAGTTATTTAGCACTCGATGCACAAATAGAAGCAGGCCGCGGCGAGCAAGTCGCTTTGTATTACGACTCTCCGGTCACCCAAAGCAAAGCAAGTTACACCTTTAATCAGTTGCGTGAACAGGTTGCCTGCTTTGCTCATGTCCTGAAGCAACAAGGCGTAGAAAAAGGCGACCGGGTTATTATTTATCTCCCCATGATCCCGCAAGCTGCTATTGCAATGCTGGCCTGCGCCCGCATTGGGGCCGTTCATTCGGTCGTCTTTGGTGGTTTCGCAGCGCACGAACTGGCTGTTCGCATAGATGACGCGGCTCCCAAACTCATTATCACCGCGTCTTGTGGTATTGAGGGGACAAAAGTTCTGCCCTACAAACCTATTGTGGATAAAGCTTTGGCGGAAGCGATCTACAAGCCGCATACCATTGTCTACCAGCGCGAGCAGTGTCAGGCAGAAATGCAGGAAGGTCAGGACACCGACTGGGAACAGGCATTGGCGACAGCAAGCCCTGTAGAAGCTGTTCCTGTACCGGCAACTCACCCTCTTTATATTCTCTATACCTCGGGCACTACGGGCAAGCCGAAAGGCGTTGTGCGTGACCACGGTGGCTATGCCGTAGCCCTGAATTTTTCCATGAATTACGTTTACGGATTAAAGCCGGGGGAAGTCTTCTTCACGGCATCCGACGTGGGCTGGGTCGTTGGTCACTCTTATATCGTTTATGGTCCACTGCTCTTTGGCTGCAGCAGTGTACTCTACGAAGGCAAGCCGGTTAATACGCCAGACGCAGGAGCCTTCTGGCGTATCGTTCAGGACTATAACGTCAGCGCCATCTTTTCTGCTCCGACGGCTTTCCGGGCAATAAAAAAAGAAGACCCTGAAGGCGAATTTATTCAGCGCTATGACTTAAGGTCGTTGAAACGCATTTACATGGCAGGCGAGCGTTTAGATCCAGCGACCTATGAATGGACAACCGAATTAACCGACCTGCCGGTTTACGACCATTGGTGGCAGACTGAGAGCGGCTGGCCAATGTGCGCTAACCCTGTTGGTATTGAAGCGGTAAAAGTAAAACCTGGCTCTTCAACCTTTCCGGTTCCCGGCTATGAAATTAGTGTCCTCGACCCACTGGGAAAAAGTTTAGGCAGCAAAGAAGAAGGGGCAATTTGTGTACGCTTACCTTTACCTCCCGGATGTCTGACTACCGTATGGGGCGATGAACAACGGCTGCACAGCAGTTATCTCAACGCTTTCCCGGGTTATTACTGCAGTGGCGACGGGGGTTACATCGACGAACAAGGCTATGTTTTTATCATGGGTCGTACAGACGATGTAATAAACGTTGCAGGCCATCGCTTGTCCACCGGAGAAATGGAAGAAATTCTGGCCGCCCATAAAGACGTTGCAGAATGCGCTGTTGTCGCCCAACCTGATGAACTAAAAGGTGAATTGCCGGTTGGTTTCGTTATTCTTAAAAACGCTTCCACTATTGGCCACGAGCAGTTACAACAGGAACTTATCCAGTCAATACGTGCAGAGATTGGCGCTATTGCCTGTCTGAAAACCTTACATGTTGTGTCGCGGCTACCTAAAACACGGTCAGGAAAAATACTGAGACGTCTTATTCGGCAGGTATTACAAGGCCAGGATGTCGCCGTTCCTTCAACCATTGATGATCCGTCAAGTATTGATGCTATTAAGGAAACCATGCGTTAAACTAGCGCCCTTTCTTTTAAACAGGATCAGGGTGTTATGACGTTATCGATTGTTGCGGTCATTATAGGTTTGGCTGTTTTGGTCTGGAGTGCCGACCGCTTTGTTGAAGGTGCAGCCGCAGTAGCAAAACATCTGGGCATGGCGCCATTAGTTATCGGTATGGTCATTATAGGCTTCGGTACATCGGCGCCGGAAATGGTCGTATCGGCATTGGCGTCAATGCAGGGCAACCCCGCATTAGCACTGGGTAACGCTTATGGCTCGAACATAACCAACATAGCGCTGGTTTTAGGTATTACCGCCATGCTCGCCCCTATTGCGGTTAAATCTGTGGTTATCCGCCGTGAAATGCCAGTGCTAATCGCAATAACCCTGTTAAGCGCCCTCTTTTTGCTCGACTATCAAATTACCAGACTGGAAGCTATTCTTCTGTTAGTTGTTTTTGTTGGCTACATGGGCTGGTCAATCTGGATAGGCTCAAAAAGCAGCGACGACAGCTTAGCCGCGGAATTCACCGAAGAACTGGACGCAAACCCTCTGCCAATGAAGCCCGCTATTATTTGGCTTATTGTGGGCTTATTGCTGCTCATTGTCAGTTCACGTGCTTTAGTGTGGGGCGCCGTAAACATTGCGGTATCACTCGGCGTCAGCGATTTAGTCATAGGCTTAACTGTAGTCGCCATTGGTACCTCCTTACCAGAGCTTGCTTCCGCCATTGCGGCAACCCGCAAGAATGAGCACGACCTGGCACTGGGCAACGTTATCGGCTCTAATATGTTCAATACTCTGGCTGTGGTGGGTATTGCCGGTGCTATCGAGCCGGTTTCACTTGAGCCTCTGGTATTAAGTCGCGACTGGGTTGCTATGGCTGTACTGACATTACTGCTAATGGTCTTTGGTATTCGCAAGGCACGACAAGGGCGAATTAACCGCGTACACGGGTTTATCTTTATCTGCCTGTACTTGCTCTACACATTGTACTTGTTGAAAACCGGCTTCATCGCCCCGCAATAAAACACTATTGCAAATCGTTCGCATTTAACATAGACTATCACTATCAAGTGAGGTGATAGTCTATGTATGTTTGTCTTTGTAAAGGTATTAACGATAAAGTCATCCATCAGGCCGTAGTTTCTGGTGAGGTGAACTCAATGCGAGACTTACGCCAGCAATACGGTGTGGCCTCACAGTGTGGCTGCTGTAAAAACTGCGCCAAAGATGTTCTTCACGAAGCCCTCGAACAACGTTCCAATCAAGCAGGTAAAGAGACTCAACTTCCGGTTTCCGTATGCTACACTTAATTCATACCTAGTGAATTAAGGAGTAATACGGCTATGAAAGGTGATGCTAAAGTCATCCAGCAACTGAATAAAATACTGACGCTCAAACTTACCGCCATTAATCAGTACTTTCTTCATGCCCGCATGTATCGTAACTGGGGCTTCGAAAGTTTGAACAAGCCTGTTTATAAAGCCTCTATTAATGAAATGAAGCACGCCGATGTGCTTATCGAACGCATTTTATTTCTGGAAGGCATTCCTAATTTGCAGGAACTGGGTAAGTTATACGTTGGTGAAGACCCAAGAGAAATGCTGGAAATGGACCACAAAGTCCAGTTTAACGATGTCAGCGCAATACGAGAAGCCATAAAAGAGTGTGAGATACACAAAGACTATGTCAGCCGTAACGCTTTACGCGATATTCTCGACTCGCAGGAAGAACATCTCGACTGGATTGAAACTCAAATTGATTTGATATCGCGCCTGGGTAATGAGGTCTATTTACAAACCAAAATTCAAGGAGCTGAATAATGCGCAGAGATAACAATGTAGTTGAGCAGCTAAATCGCCTGCTGGCTTTTGAGTTGACCTCAATTGACCAGTACACCTCACATTCGCGTCAGTACGAAGACATGGGTTTAATGAAGCTTTACGAGCGCATTAACCATGAAATTGACGACGAGCGCGGTCATGCAGACTTGCTCATTCGCAGAATTTTATTTCTGGAAGGCAAACCCAACATCAGCAATCGCGAACCTCATACCATAGGTTCGGATGTCCGGGAAATGCTGGAAAATGATTTGCAACTTGAGCACAACAACGCAAAAACATTGCGTGAAGTTATTGAATACTGCGAAGAAGTTGACGATTACGTTACCCGCGAAATGCTGGTCGGTATTTTAAAAGATACCGAAGAAGACCACGCGTACTGGCTACAGATACAACTGAACTTAATGGACCGACTGGGTGAGCAGCTCTATTTACAAAGCATGATGTAATCCAGTTCTCATCAAGTCCCCTCTTTCTGCAGACACAAAAAAACCGCCTCAAGGGCGGTTTCTTTTGTATCTGGCGGAGAGAGAGGGATTCGAACCCTCGATACGTTGCCGTATACACACTTTCCAGGCGTGCTCCTTCAGCCACTCGGACACCTCTCCAGAACGGCCGCTATGGTAGGGGTTTTAGCCGTTCTAATCAAGGGGTTTAAGCAATTTTAAAGCGTTTCATGCCATTATTTAATCGTTTTGCCAGTTCGTTCAGCTCGCGACTGGCTTCACTAATTTGCTCTGAGCCCGCTGCCGTTTGCTCAGCGGCCTGAGTAATAGATGTGAAGTTTTGGTTTATCTCTTCCGCTACGGCGGTTTGTTCTTCTGCTGCAGTCGCAATTTGTGCGTTCATGTCGCTCATTTTTGCAACCGAGCTATTCACCGCATGTAGAGACTTACCGGCGGAGCGCGCCTGTTCAACACTTTCTGCTGCCTTTTCTCTGCCTTTTTCCATAACGGTAACAGCGTCGTTGGCACTCACTCGCATGGTTTCAATTAAGCTTTGAATATTACGGGTAGAGTCCTGAGTTCGGTTCGCTAACGCACGCACTTCATCAGCAACCACAGAGAAGCCGCGGCCATGTTCGCCAGCACGGGCAGCCTCAATTGCGGCATTCAACGCCAGTAAATTGGTCTGGTCAGCAATGCCTTCTATTACTTCCAGTACTTTATGAATTTCTGCGGTGTTATCAGATAACTGACCAATAACTTTTGACGCACCTTCAACCTGATTTGCCAGCTCTTCAATAGAGCGTATGGTCGCTTCAACTTCACGGCTACCATCAACTGTCTCTTTATCAGTGTCATCCGCCAGTTGAGCCGCCTGCTCTGTATGCTGAGCCACTTCCCGCACCGTCTGAGCCATCTGATGAATTGCCGTTGCACCCTGAGTGGTCTGCTCCTGCTGCTGAACCACTAATTGCTGGTTATCATTCGCTGTTTCAGAAAGCTCATTTGATGAGTTCAGAATCGTATCTGCCGAATCATTAACGTCTTGCAGAATCTCTCTAAGTTGACGAGCCATGCGGTTAACGTCCGCCATCATGCTATCTTCATAGCGTGTTCGGGTTGAAACCGTTAAGTCACCATCAGCAATGCGCTGCAATACTTCAGCCGCCTCTTCGGGCTCGCCGCCTATGGTGTGAGTCAGCTTAACCACAATCCGCCAGGCTGCTATACCACCCGTAATAATAGCGAAAGCCGTCACCCACCACATTAAAGTGGCAAAGTTTTCGCTACGGTCCATAACACCTTCTGTACCTGACGCTATATTCTGCTCCTGATAATCGATGAAGGTATTAATGCGATTCAGCCACTCCGCATAAACCGGAGACAGTTCATTCAGTACGTATTCCTGCGCCTGTTGTCGTTGATCTGAACTCAGTAAACGCTCAGTTTCCTCGGCGGCGGCCAGTCCTCGCGCCTGCACGTCTTCAATAGCTGCCAATAATTCACGTTCTTTACTGCTAACCAAAGTGCTGTCAGAAAAAATAGCACTCATACCCTTATCTGCCGTGTTGTAATTCGCCTTTAAATCATCAATTAGCTCGCGGAGCGGAGGACGATCAGCGGCATCATCCACAAGTACTAAATCGCGCAGAGCAATAGCCCGATCATGGACACTGCCGCGATAATTAATAGCAAAGCGTTGTTTTTCACTTCCTACTTCATTCACTCTTGTTAGTGTTTTATCGATTTCGCTAACCTGGTACGTACCGACAATTGTCGTTATAACAAGTAACAGTAGAATAAAGGCAAACCCCGCATACAATCGATTTGCTATGGTCATGTGGTACTCCAGAAAGTGATGATGATATATTTATCTATGTAATTGAACGATTATACTAATCAGGCTCAAGGATGGATCAAAAAAATTGATATATTGACGACGGTATAATCGGAATGTTCAATTATTGTTTGATAAGCCAACGGAAGATTCTGAGCTGGCTGGGCACATAAAAAAGATACTCAGGATGCCACTGCACACCAATAATAGTTTGTTCGGACTGCCCTTCAGAAGCTTGTAGGAAACCATCGAGATCCCAACCCACGGCAAGCATACCGACGCCGGTTTGCTTAACAATTTGTGAGTGCAGACTGTTAACTCTCAGCTTTTGTTTTTTACAAATTTTCGCCAACTGGCTCCGGGGCTCAATAAACACTTGTTTGGTTGGCAATAACCCGGGCCGATTATAGGTTAGCTGTCGTAGCTCCCGGATATTCTGATTCAGTTCACCACCCAGCACTACATTAATCAGCTGCGAGCCACGACAAATACCTAACAGAGGCTTTTTTTCTTCCAGTGCCCAACGTATCCAGGCAATTTCAAGCTCATCTCTGTCGGGGTCGTATTCGCCGTCACGCTCCGGTGGTTGATTGTACTCAGATGGACTAATGTCATCGCCGCCGCCAATAATCACGGCGTCGATACCTTCGTGGTCACAGCTGTGTCTGACACTCGCGCGCACAGGGGTTGCCCCAAGACACTTAAGAATAAGCCAGGTACACCACCAGGAAGGAGACCACCGTCTGGCGGTTCCTGTTACAACCACTCGCGGTCTTTGAGCCATTGCTGCAACCTTTCCTTCCAGTCTTTTTCTGAAACCCCTATTAGCGGGCGTTCAGCATCAGTGAATGCTTGCTTCCAGTACTCTAAAGCCTGTTCGTCGTTCGCCAGAGCATCCACTATCCACCAAATTTTCCATGGTTCGGTTAAATCCCAGTCTGGGTGTTCAAGCTGACAATTCGGTAAACGATAATGAAATGTCGGGCGGGCTTTAATCTTATTATCTTCCACCGCTTTCATAATTTTTTCTTCATTCAGAAAAGCAAACAGTGGCAACATATCCAGCGCCCGGTTGCGGGTGGCATTATGTTCCAGATAATCATTGATCAGTTGCTCCTGGCTGACCTCGTGCTGAGAAACCAGCAAGCGAGTGTAGGCTTCAGGATATTTATCAATATAAGGACTCAGCTTTCGTGTTGTATCAACCCGGTGAGCCTCAACCAGCCACCATTGCAACAACGAGAATGCCTGCAAATAACGCAGCAGGACATTTGGGTCTAGTGACGGTACCTCCGAGTTAATGTGCACACCGTAAGCCGCAATCCAGGATTCATCGGTGCCTTTCGCACCAGCTTCCCGTAAAGCATCGGTCAATGGAATTAACCGCTCACATTGTTCAAGAGTCAGTGGCGGGCAGACAATTTCAATGGGTACCAGGTTCTCAGCTATGCTGCCTAACTCGCGCACCCAGGCGGACTTGTCTCCGCCTTCTGCTTTGGCTTTTCGCTTTAAATAATCCCAGTCTATCTCAACTCTAAATGAGCCCAGTTCATCCACTTCAATTTTCTGTTCGGCTTTAGATACAGCAACCCGCTCCCCCGACAACTGTTGTTGCAGAACTTCGACAGTTCTCTCCAGGGTTAAACCGCTAAACTCCAGTTCGAAACCAACTCTTCGGTCTTCCCCTTCATAATTTAGCGGCTCGGTTAATGCTTTGAACAAACTTTTACTCAATAGAAAACGTCCCCGCTGGTCCCGGAAATACAACTGGGCTTTCAAAGCCATCGTTACTGACACTAGCTACACCAAAAATGTAATTATCGATCACCACATTCTCCAGTGTGTATTCGTTTACGTTACCCACATAGCGGCTGAACTGCCACTGAGGAGCACTGGTTAAGCGCCAGTAAACTTTATAACCCGCAATGTTTTCTTTATCTTCCTCTTGCGCAGTCCAGCGCAGGGTTGTATCCGGTTTTACTGCACCTTCTATTTCGACATTAGCCGGCGGCCTTGGCGCCCAAGACATGCTTGCCATAGAAACCGCGTTCAGCGCTGTCAGTTTAGCGGCGTAGTCAAAGTCTACACCATCGATGGTATCGCCATATTCAATGCCATCTTCCACGCGAAGGTCCTGGTGCTGACGGTTATAATTTTCGTTGGTTTCCATAATACGGATACCGGCATAGCCTAAATCATTAAAAGGTCTATGATGCCCACCACGACCAAAGCGATCTAAGCGATAAACAATCATAGTGTCTAAATTATTGATGTAACGATCGGCCACTGTATCAATGTAACGGGCTAAGTTGCGTGAAGGAGAATCCACTTCGCCACCATAAAAACGGCGCATGGTTGCTTCGCGATCCGATTCATTCATACGGGTGCCTTCAGCAAAAATACGTGCAGTGGTGTTATCAATAACCCCGTTAATACCTTCAATGTTACCAATCATGTCATTATTAAGCACAGCGGTCAGATGCCAGTCTTCATCTTTCGCTTTTTTGGCCAGAATTTTGCCGCCAAACAGACCTTGCTCCTCGCCTGCCAGTGCCGCATAAACAATAGAACCATCAAATTCGTACTGGGTTAGCACTCGTGCCGCTTCTAACGCGCCAGCGACACCAGAGGCATTGTCATTCGCACCGGGAGCATCCGAGGTATAATCCATGACATCACTAACGCGCGAGTCGATGTCCCCGGACATCATCACATAACGATTAGGGTCTGTTTTGCCACGCTGAACCGCAATGACACTTTTCACTTCCACCGGGTCGGGTATGCGCTCTTCTCCCGAAATCGTGTCGCTGACGTACATCACTTCAAGACAACCACCACAGGCTTCGGATATGCGCTCAAATTCGGCAAAAATCCAGCGCCGCGCAGCACCAATGCCACGCGTATCAGATTCCGTTTCAGATAAGGTATGGCGCGTGCCGAAATCCACTAGCGTCTGAATATCGCTTTCAATGCGATCAGCCTGCATGGCACCGGCTATTTCATGTAGCTTTTCCTGCTCTTTATAGTCAATGCTATCCTGAGCGATAGCACTCAGCGGAGTGGCTAAACCAACACTTACCGCCAGTAATGAACTTGTCCACGATTTGAACATAATTGAATACCTGTTAATTAATGAGCTTGTCTGGATTATGCGGTATATAGCGTAGGATGAAAAGGCACGCGCAGGGGCAGCAAACGGTAACCTTTATGACTGCTCCGTTAGTTGCGCAAGCCCGCTTAGAGTCTGAGTCACGTCTGTCAGGGTTATGACGCCGCGCAGTTGTTTAAAACTGGCTTCAAGCTCTTTTGCGCGATGCGGCAGGTAGCGTTGAATATAAGACAAATCTGTCGTCAACCCGGCTGCTATTTGATTCTGACATGGCTGCCCTGTTACCAGCAGCGCAAGAAAGTTATCATCCTCGTCAAGAAAACGAATGTATTCTGCCGCCTCTTCAAAGCTGTCGTACTCGCTAATTTCCCGCCCCATAACGCCGTCTTTCTGAGTGGCCTGAGTAACTCTTAACAGTAATATACGCGGCGACAAGCTGCTGTTCTCAGACACCCGCCGCAATGCCTTTCTTAGCTCGGAGCTCAGCCGCCGTCCGCCGAGTAAGCGTTCGTTGTTTGCTAACCAAAATTCAGTATCATCAAACAATTTCGGTAAGCCTTCAGAAATAGACATTAATGCGGCCAGCTGAGGCTCCCAGTCAACGCCGCTTTTATACAAAAACAAGGCGCTGGATAAAGCATAACGAAACATGTTCTGCTCAGCTGACGCTTCAGGACTAAGCAGTTTACAACTCAGTGCTTTAGCTCCTTTGGTTTGGTATTCCTGTAGTACCGATAATTTCAGCTTCTCATTGGAATGTTCGCGCCAAAGTGGAGTTTTTATCGCATTAAATTCGCCGTAGACTAGCTCATCGTCTTTGCTGTGAGTGAGCGTCAGTTGATAACACCTTGCCCCATAACCTGCCGCACGCAATGCGTTCAACGTAGCAATTAAGCTTTTTTCTTTTTGTATAGCCTGCAGCGGCAGTAAGTACTCACGCCAGACTTTATTTATGGGCAGGCTAATACGAAACAAGGTAACTTGCCGCCTTGTGGGTTTCCTGGCTTTTCGCAACTCATTTATCACAGACTGAACCCACGGTTGCTCAATAAGCTCCGCAATAAGGTCACCCTGATGTTGCTGCCAGCTGTTCAGCAGGGTCTGATTTGATTTTGTCTGAACTAAAGCGCAGCTCGCTGAGCCATCTTTTAAAATGAATGGCACCGCCTGAACAGCATCAAACCAATAACTTTCATGCACCCGGGCTGTAACCCTCTGGGCTAAATGCTCAACATTGACTTTATAGCGACGCCGGGACTTGTTCAACATAGCCGCTAAAAACCGACCAAGTTCATCATCGCCAGTTTCATCCATGCGCCTTAAACGTAAGTAAAGACAAAAGTCTTTTTCTTTAAGCCCAACTACCCGGTATTCGTATTCCTGGGTTGCGTCAAACACAAAGTCGTCGCTAAGCCCTGAAAAGTAAACCTTGACGCGTGCATACTTCAAACCGGTCAGTTGGGGGTCAAGGCTTAGCTTTAACTGCAGTCCACTGTTGGATATGTCCACAGTCATAGCATTGAATTCCTGGCCGTCCGCCAGTTCCATGGTCACGGCGCTGACCAGATTAATCCGTTGCTCACAACGTTGGTACTCACGCCCTGCCACGAAACTGGCAAGCGCTTTCTCTTGTTCCTGCTGGGCTATGGCTTTGTCTTCCGCCAACTGCTGATGCTGTGTTTTTAACGCTAATATCTGCTGTTTCGTGTCGTTTGTAAAAACGCCTTTATATAGCCGCAGACCGTCTTCAAATAATCGTTTCGCAGCTAAATCAAAATAATGTACGCGTCCCTGAAAAGGGTAAGGCTCAATTTCGGATTGGATTTTTTTGCGAAGATCTATAACACCCAAAGCCGGTTTCGCTAGTTCAGTAATGCGCATACGCGCCTGCAGCCTTTCGGGTCCGCTAAGATGTTTTGTTTTACGTTTAAACAGAGACTCGAATTGAGAGCGGTGATAATCTGTTTTAAGCTCATCAATCAGACTTTCTATTGAAGGGTCACTGCTCATAATGGGCTATTGGTCAGTATCTATATTAAGTTCAACATTTCTTTTACATTAACGCCAAGAGGATCTTCATGCAAACGCTTTTACTCGGTTACGGCGATATTGCAGACCGCGTTGCGCAAAGGCTGAGCGGGCAAAACGAGCAGGTCACCGGAGTTTGCAGAACCCCGGAGAGCAAGCCGGTGCGCAAAGGGGTCAATTTAGTTGCAGCAGACTTAAACAGTGAACAGGAGCTTTACCAACTGTTTCAGAGAAAATGGGATAATGTTGTCATTACCCTGACCCCGGCAAAAGGCGCAGAAGATAGCTATCATCAGGGCTACGTCGTCCCCTGTCGTCACCTACAACAAGTGCTGTCGCAGCAAACTCATCAGCCTAATATTATTTATGTTTCCAGCACCGGCGTTTACGCACAACGCGGCGGTGAGTGGATTGATGAAAACAGCGCAACGGAACCGACGTCAGACTCTGGTAAAGCTCTATTACAGGCTGAATCCATTATCGATGCCTTACCGGGGCAAACCTCGATTCTTCGTTGCAGTGGTATTTACGGCGAAGGGCGTGACTTTTTACTACGCCAATTAACTCAGGGCAATGTCCAGCTTCGTGACAGCTGGACCAACCGCATACATCAGGACGATGTCGCTGGTTTTATTGTGCATTTACTTACCCAGGTTAATCAGCCCAAACCTGTTTATTTGGTTAATGACGATGAACCGGTCAAACAATACGAAGTTTATCAGTGGCTGGCTGAGCAGCTTGGAATTGAGCTGACCGGAAGCATTGATACAGACGTTGGCCCAAGAGGCTCTAAACGGTGCATGAATAAGGGTTTGAAAGAAAGTGGTTACCAACTTCAGTATGCGAATTTTCGCGAAGGTTACGCGCCGGTTATTAAACAATGGCAGCGCTGATTGCGCTGCCCATAACTTATACGGCGTCGAAATAATCGAGTATTCCCTCGGCGGCGTCGCGTCCTTCCGCTATCGCCGTCACCACCAGATCGGCGCCGCGCACCATATCGCCACCGGCAAATATTTTCGGGTTGCTGGTTTGCATAGCGAACTCAGTATCGCCAGTAGCCAGCACCGTGCCCCAGTCGCTTAGCTCCACTTTGTGCTGTTGTAACCATTCCGGCGGGCTGGGTTGGTAGCCAAAGGCAATAATGACCGCAGTGCCCGGCATAACGAATTCTGAGTCCGGCACAGGCTGTGGCCGCCGGCGACCATCTTCATCAGCCGGACCAAGTTCAGTGCGCACCATTTTCACGCCTCTAACCTTACCTGAATTGTCCGTAATCACTTCCAGCGGTTGCAGATTAAACTCGAAAGAAACTCCCTCTTCACGAGCATTCTGCACTTCTTTGCGTGACCCGGGCATATTGCCTTCATCCCGACGATAAGCGCAGACAACCGACTTCGCTCCCTGGCGTATTGAAGTTCTGACGCAGTCCATCGCGGTATCACCACCACCAAGCACAACCACGGTCTCGTCTTTCACATCAATGAGCGGATACTGCGACATAGGCTCATGAGCCATAAGTTTTTGTGTATTACCAATCAAGAACGGCAATGCCGGATAAACCCCATCTGCGTCCAGACCTTTTAGTTTTCCATCCAGTGCTTTATAGGTTCCCAGGGCCAGAAATACCGCATCATAATTGGCTTCAAGCTCAGCAAAACTAATGTCTTTACCCACTTCGACACCCAGCTTAAACTCAATACCCATGTCGGTGAATATTTCACGACGCAACGTCATTACCGCTTTGTCCAGCTTAAATGGCGGAATGCCGTAAGTTAGCAGGCCACCAATTTCCGGATAGCGATCATACACTACAGCTTTGACGCCATTACGCGTCAATACGTCAGCACAGGCAAGACCGGCAGGCCCTGCCCCAATAACAGCAACCCGTTCCTGACGCTGAGTCACGCCGCTTAAGTCTGGTCGCCACCCCTGTTTAAAGGCTTCGTCGACCATCTGTTTTTCAATACTGCCAATAGTTACTGCGCCGAAACCGTCATTCAGTGTACAGGCACCTTCACACAAACGATCCTGCGGACATACCCGGCCACAAACCTCAGGCAGGCTGTTGGTTTTATGCATAAGCTCAGCGGCTTCAATAACCCGCCCTTCGTTGGCCAGCTCCAGCCACTGAGGAATATAGTTGTGAACCGGGCATTGCCATTCACAATAAGGGTTTCCGCAGTCCAGGCAACGATCCGCCTGGCCTTTTAGCTGCACGTCAGGCATTGGATCATAAACTTCTTTAAACTCAATGCGGCGCTCTTCAACCGGACGTTTTGGCGGATCAATGCGCTGCACGTCCAAAAACTGATAAATATTCTTGTTCATTACATCACCTGCACACGTAATTCTGCGGTTGACCGCGCCCGATGCCCTAAAAGCTCTTTCACATCTGCCGCTTTTGGTTTGACGATATAAAAGCTGTCCACTATTTGCTCAAAGTTGTTTAGCAACTCGCGCGAGTAGTGACTTCCCGTTGCTTCGTGATGCTCATGAATTAAGCCACGCAAGTGTTCCTGAATAATCGGAGTATCCACTGCTACCGCTTCAACCAACTCGTGGTTAAGCCGACGGTGCAAATCACCGTCGCTGTCTCTTAAATAAGCAAAACCACCGGTCATGCCCGCACCGAAATTGATGCCACACTCCCCCAGCACCACAACAATACCGCCGGTCATGTATTCACAACCATGGTCACCAATACCCTCTACCACAGCTGTCGCGCCGGAGTTACGCACTGCGAAACGTTCACCGGTGCAACCGGCTGCATAAAGTTTTCCGCCTGTCGCGCCGTACAGACAGGTATTGCCCATAATGACGGCTTCGTGCGTGTTATAACGGCAGCCTGCTGGCGGCTTAATGGTAATTTCACCACCGGCCATACCTTTCCCAACGTAGTCGTTGGCGTCTCCGGTCAGGTGCAGCTTCAAGCCCCCGGCATTCCATGCACCAAAGCTTTGTCCGGCGGTACCGATAAAACCTAAAGTAATTGGCGCAACCGCCATTCCCTGGTTACCATGCTGGCTGGCAATGTAACCCGATACACTTGCAGCAACCGAGCGGTCATCGTTACGAATGGTCAAAGACCAATGACCTCCGCTGCGCTTATCAACAGAATCTTTACACAACTCCAGCAACCGCTGGTTCAGCTTGCCCTGGTCAAACGGCGGGTTCTTCTCGGTGCAATATAAAGAATGCTCTGAACGTACCCCAGCGGACTGTAACAAGGCATTTAATTGTAGCTGCTGCTGGCGTTTGGTTTCACCAGTCAGCCGTTCCAGTAGGTCAACCCGGCCAATGGCGTCGGTTAACTTTTGCAGCCCCAATTGAGCGAGAATGTCACGCACCTCTTCCGCCATAAACTCAAACAGTTTCACCACACGTTCCGGCAAACCGGAGAAATGTTCCCGCCGCAGGGTTTCATCCTGAGTAGCCACTCCTGTTGCACAGTTGTTCAAATGACAAATGCGTAAATACTTACACCCCAGAGCAATCATAGGGGCGGTACCAAAACCAAAGCTCTCAGCGCCTAAAATAGCCGCCTTCACAATATCCATACCGGTTTTTAAGCCGCCATCGACTTGCAACCGAATTTTGTGGCGCAAGTTATTCGCCACCAGGGCTTCATGCACCTCAACCAGACCAAGCTCCCAGGGCGAGCCGGCATACTTGACCGAGGTCATGGGGCTGGCACCAGTTCCGCCATCGTAGCCGGAGACGGTAATTAAATCGGCGTAAGCTTTAGCAACCCCCGTAGCAATGGTGCCAATGCCAGGCGTAGAAACCAGCTTGACTGAAACTAAGGCTTTAGGGTTCACCTGCTTTAAGTCAAAAATCAGCTGAGCTAAATCTTCAATGGAATAAATATCGTGATGCGGCGGCGGCGATATCAAAGTAGTACCAGCTACGGCGTATCGCAGTTGGGCAATTTCCGCAGTCACTTTTTCGCCGGGCAGTTGACCTCCCTCACCGGGTTTGGCTCCTTGCGCAACTTTTATCTGTATAACATCGGCATTAACCAAATAATGCGGCGTGACACCAAAGCGCCCCGAGGCCACTTGCTTAATTCGCGAGTTTTTTGCGTTGTTAAAGCGCTTCGGATCTTCCCCACCCTCGCCAGAATTTGAATGCCCGCCAATAGTATTCATGGCAATAGCTAAGGCTTCGTGAGCTTCGGCGCTTAACGCGCCTATCGACATAGCTGCCGTATCGAAACGCTGAAACAGGAGTTCTTTGGCTTCTACTTTTTCTTTTTTAATTTTTGCCTTTTCAGGCAATTTGATACTGAGCAAATCACGCAGGTGAGTCACCGGCCTCTCGTTAACAAACTTAGCGTAAACGTCGTAATCTCGCTGCTCGCCTGTTGCCACCGCGCGTTGCAGTGATGTCACAACATCCGGGTTATAAGCATGATATTCTCCACCATGCACATATTTCAGTAAGCCGCCCTGAGCCAGTTTTTTTCGTGTTAACCAGGCGCGATGGAAGCTCTGCTGAAGATCCTGCTGTATATCGTCAAATCCGGTACCATCAATGCGTGCTGGTACGTTCTCAAAGCAAAGACGACGCACATCTTCGTTCAACCCAACCGCCTCAAACAAGGAGGAGCCCCGGTAACCCGCCACGGTCGCAATACCCATTTTCGAGAGTATTTTCAGTAAGCCTTTATTCAGGCCTTTACGGTAGTTGAGCAATGCTTCTTTTATGTCCAGCTGAACTTTGCCCCGGGCGACCAGTTGCTCCACGGTTTCATACGCAAGGTAGGGATAAACCGCAGTGGCGCCTAAGCCTATTAATACCGCCATATGGTGCGGATCACGCGCGGATGCGGTTTCAATAATAATGTTTGAGTCACAGCGAAGATCATTCTTCACCAGCACTTGTTGCACCGCCCCAACGGCCATGGCTGCCGGTATCGTCAGCTGTTCTCGCTGTAAATCTCTGTCACTGAGAACCAGAATAACCGTTTGCTCATCCTTAACCGCGGTTTTTGCCTGCTCAACCAGGCTATCGATGGCTTGTTGTAAATTCTGCTGCTCTGGTTTAAAACCCAGCGACAAGGTGGTTGCCCGGTAATGTTGTTCATCAAGTTCCCGTAGCTGCTTTAAATCGGTGTACATGAGGATAGGAGATTCAAATACTACCCTGTCGGCATCGCCGGATGCCTCGTTAAATACATTATGCTCACGGCCTATGATAGTGGAAAGCGACATAACATGGCGTTCACGGATAGGGTCAATAGCCGGGTTAGTCACCTGAGCAAACTGCTGCCGGAAATAGTCGTAAAGCAAACGCGGCTGCTTTGAAAGCACGGCGGTGGGTGTATCGTCCCCCATAGAACCCACGGCTTCCTGACCATCTTTCGCCAGAACACTGATAATTTGCTGTATTTCTTCTTCGGAGTACAAATACGCTTTATGAAAAACCAGCATGGTCTCGTCGTCATACAAACGCTTACCCAGCTTGTCGGCGTGGCTGCGTTCAAACGGTATCAAGTGGCGACGGTGTTGTTCCAGCCATTGTTTATAAGGGTGACGCTGCTTGAGTTCTTCTTCAATTTGGTCGTTATACCAAATTTTGCCGGTATAGGTATCCACCGCCATCATTTGTCCCGGTCCTAAGCGGCCTTTTTCAATCACTTCCTGCTCGTCGTAATCCCAGATACCCACTTCTGAGGCAATGGTCAGAATACCCGAACGGGTAAGAACATACCGCGCCGGACGCAGACCATTTCTATCCAGACTGCAGGCCACATGCCGACCGTTACTCATAACCACGCCGGCAGGCCCATCCCAGGGCTCCATATGCAGGGAGTTAAACTCGTAAAAGGCACGCATGTCATCAGACATGGTGGCATCGCCCTGCCATGCTGGTGGGATCAACAGGCGCATTGCCCGGAATAAATCCATGCCGCCAGCCAGCAATAGCTCCAGCATATTGTCTAAAGACGCAGAATCGGAGCCTGACAGTCCCACCAGTGGCTTTGCGTCCTGTAAGTCAGGCAGTAAGGGGGTCTGGAATTTATAAGCTCTTGCCTGCGTCCACTGTCGATTCCCGCGTATAGTATTAATTTCGCCGTTGTGGGCAAGGAACCGGAACGGCTGAGCCAGCGGCCAGCGCGGTTCCGTATTAGTAGAAAAGCGCTGATGGAAAACACAAATAGAGGTTTTCATTTCGGCATCGGCTAAGTCAGTGTAATAAGCCGGCAAGTCAGCTGCCATCATCAGGCCTTTATAGACTAAGACCAGACTCGACAACGAGGAAATATAGAGCTCATCCTGATTAGGCATCAGCTTTTCGACGCGTCTACGCGCCATATACAAGCGTCTTTCCAAATCTTTTTTACGCCAGCCCGGCGGAGCCGACACCAGAACCTGCTCAATAACCGGCTCAGACGATTTAGCGCCTTCACCCAGTACTTGGTTGTTGACCGGAACTTTACGCCAGCCAGTGACCGCTAAAGTCTCTCGTTGAAGCTCTTGCTCAATAAGGTGGCGGGCAGACTCGCGCTTATCCTTATCGCGACTAAAAAATACCATACCGACAGCGAATTTCTTACTGAGCTGCCAACCTTGAGTTTCTGCGTACTGGCGGAAAAACTGCTCGGGCATTTGCAGTAGTAGTCCGCAGCCATCTCCGGTTTTACCGTCGGCACCAATACCACCACGATGTTGCATACGGTCCAGCGCTTTTACTGCGGTAGAAATTAAACCTTGCTGAGCTTCGCCATTAATATCAGCGATAAGGCCGAAGCCGCAGTTATCACGGACATCAGCTGGATCATAAAGTCCCATGCTTATACCACTCGAATAATTATTCAATAAAGCTAGATTACCATGCAGGCATCAGCTTCGGTAGGCACTGGGGCTATTATTGTTACAAATATGTTGTATAGACAAAAAGTAAAAAGGCTCCCGAAGGAGCCTTTTAAATCACTTTAAAGTCGCTGCAAATTCCAGCATTCGGTCTAGCGGCACCATGGCTTTTTTGCCCAGAGCTTCATCGACATGAATCTCATGTGTTTCTCCACCGTCCGTTAACGCTTCTTCTATCGCTTTTAAGCCGTTCATTGCCATCCAGGGGCAATGCGCACAACTGCGACACGTTGCGCCGTTACCCGCAGTGGGGGCTTCAATAAAGGTCTTATTCGGTTGCAGCTGCTGCATTTTATAAAAAATGCCTTTGTCGGTAGCCACTATGAAGGTTTCATTTGGCAATTCCTGACTCGCCTTAATAAGCTGCGAGGTAGAACCGACCGCATCCGCCATCGCGACAATATTCTCCGGAGACTCCGGGTGCACGAGAATAGCCGCCTCGGGGTGAAGCTTTTTCATATCCTGCAGGGCTTTCGCTTTAAACTCATCATGCACGACGCAGGCGCCCTGCCACAACAACATATCAGCTCCGGTTTCCCGTGCAATATAACCGCCTAAATGCTTATCTGGTGCCCAAAGAATTTTTTCTCCTTTTGCATCCAAATGGTCAACAAGCTCAAGCGCCATACTGGATGTCACTACCCAGTCTGCACGAGCTTTTACCGCTGCTGAAGTATTCGCATAAACGACAACTGTCCGGTCAGGATGTTGATCACAAAATTCAGCAAATTTTTCTGGTGGACAGCCAAGATCAAGGGAACATTCGGCTTTCAATGTTGGCATCAACACTTGCTTATGAGGCGTAAGAATTTTAGCCGTCTCGCCCATAAAACGAACACCAGCTACAATCAGCTTCTTTGCCGGATGGTCGCGACCAAATCGAGCCATTTCTAAAGAATCGGCCACGCAGCCACCAGTTGCCTCGGCTAACGCCTGAATATCGGGGTCTGTGTAGTAGTGAGCCACCAATACAGCGTCTTCATCAATCAGAAGCTGCTTAATACGATTAATGGTTTCGGACTTCTCTTCCGCACTTAACGGTTTAGGCTTTGGCGGAAAAGTATAATCAAGGCTATCCAGAGTTTGAATCTCGGTCATGATACTACGGCTTGTTTTCCAAGTGTTCTTAATAAGTGAGGACTATTATAGCGGAATTCAAGGGATGCTTATAGCTAAGTCAGTATCACTCTTAATTCATCAGTATGGTTTGAGTGGTTTTCTTAATGGGGTATTCAGTGAAGTGGTGGGTTGTGCAGGATTCGAACCTGCGACCAATTGATTAAAAGTCAACTGCTCTACCAACTGAGCTAACAACCCATATTCTGGTAAATATTTTTATCGGCGACGTGGTGGGTTGTGCAGGATTCGAACCTGCGACCAATTGATTAAAAGTCAACTGCTCTACCAACTGAGCTAACAACCCAACGCCAATAATATTGCCCGTTTCTGCTTGGCAACGGCGGCATAGTTTACTGAAATAGTGCGCGTATGCAACTGAAAATTGAAAAAAACTGTGCGACTGCTTAATTCACGAACACATGTTGCCCAGTTGTTACTGATTTAAGCGTTGTTTTGCCAAATTAGCTTCGGTACTTTCCGGGTATTCTTCAATCACTTGCTGGTAATAAGCTTTTGCATCTGCCGATTTATCTTGCTCACTGGCGATAGCACCAAGCTTTAATAAACAATCACCACGTTTATTACTGTCTGGGTAATCATTAACGACAGTTTCAAACTGTTGCTTTGCCTGATCGTATTGACGTTTGGCAAAAAACAGCTGACCTAACCAGTAGTGAGCATTAGGAGAGTAAGTCGAGTTTGGAAAGTTCTTCAGAAAAGACTCAAATGCGGGTATAGCTTCATCATAACGCTTATCCTCAAGGACTAAAGCTATCGCCTTGTCATAAGCATCATTCTCGCTAAGGTTTGGAGAATAGCTGCTATTGTCTGTTTGTGTCGGTACCTGCTCAAGGCTATTGTAATCGTTGCCGGCAGTTTCACTCTGGTTATTGCTCGACTTCAAATTACTGAAGCGACGATCAATTTCCTGATACAGCTCGCGCTGGCGTTGCAACAATTGCTCCAGACGGTACTCGTGCTCTTCCGTTATGCCCCTTAATTCAGCAACATCTTGCTGCAAAGAACCTAACTGATTAAGCATTTCAAGCTGAGCACTGGAACGGGCTTCGAGCATGCGCTCGATTTGTTCCAGTCGTTGCTCAACACCGCCTGAAGACGACAGTCCAGAAACAGGTGCCTGGGCCATAACAGCCCCAGGCACACACAAACATACAGCTAACAGCGTTTTTCTCATTACTATCCGTTACTTTTAAATTAGTAAACTAAAACAGCGCGACGGTTTTTCGCGTATGCGCGTTCGTTTGAACCATTTACCATTGGTTTTTCTTCGCCATATGAAACAGTCGAGGTTTGAGAATCCTGAACACCCAAGTTGTGCAAGTAGCTCTCAACTGCTTTAGCACGTCTCTCACCTAACGCGATGTTATACTCAGGCGTGCCGCGCTCGTCGGTATGACCTTCAATAACCACTTTCACAGACGGGTTTTTGACTAGGTAATCAGCGTGCGCCGACAACAGGTCGGTGTACTCTGACTGAACGTTAGATTTGTCAAAAGCGAAGTAAACGATGTGTTCTTTACGTAACGCTTCCATTTTTTGCTGACGTTCTTCTTCCATTCTTTGTGCGCGGTCTGCTGCACCAACTTCAACACCAGAGTCTTGCTCAGCTTGTTGATTGGTTTCCTGACCTGCGCCCATACCTGAATCAGTTTCCTGGTTTGAGCTACAAGCGGCCAGAGTTGCCATTGGTACAACGATTGCCAGAGCTTTTAAAAGTTTATTAAGCTGCATCCTTTTCGTCCTTATCGTTTTTATCGAACAATTCAACCATTCAGGCTTTTGTTTTACATAAATGGCGACCAAGCCGGTGACTTAATTTCACCATCGGTAGCCGGTAATCGTGCTTTAAAACGCCCATCGATAGAAACCAAAGCCAGTACTTGTTTATTATTATGCGTTGTACTGTAAATAACCATACTGCCATTTGGTGCCACACTTGGTGACTCATCTAAAGACGTTTTCGTTAAAACTTGCATGTTTCCACGCGGAAACTCTTGCTTAGCGATATGATAGTTACCACGTGTCCGGTTCACTAAAATCATATCTTCGCCGGACGGCACTAAGGTACCACCTAAATTCTGCTCACCATCAAAGGTTAACCGACGAACCTGACCTGATGATAAATTTACGCTATATAGTTGCGGTCTGCCACCTCTTTCTGAGGTAAACACTAAAGATTCACCATCTGGCGTCCAGTTAGGCTCTGTATCAATCGTACGATTACGAGTAACACGTTGCAAGTCCTTAGTTTTAATATCAAACACATAAAGCTCAGGATTTCCATCCTTAGATAAAACCATAGCTAACTTTTTGCCATCTGGCGAGAAAACAGGGTTACCGTTTATCCCGGGGAACGACGTCAGCTTCTCGCGGCGGGTGGTATAAATATCCTGCATGAATATTTCTGCTGTTTTATTCTCGAAACTAACGTAAGCCAGTTTATTACCATCAGGAGACCAGGCCGGAGACATCAACGGCTCGGGTGAACGTAGCAGTATTTTCTCGTTCGCACCGTCATAATCTGCAACCGCCAGTTTGTATGGATAGCGATCATCGTGGTTTACCGTGACATAAGCGATTTTTGTCATGAAAGCACCACGTTCGCCCGTTAACGCTTCGTAAGCAACATCTGAAATTCGATGTGCATAAGAGCGAAATTGATCACCATCAATAACGCTGGAGCGAGAATCAAGAACATGATCGTTACTCTGCACCAACTCGCCATTGCGTAACATCTGCGAATTACCGCCGGTAATTTGTCCCCGGAGTACATCAATAACTTCAAACTTAACCATGTAACGGTCAACTGAATACGGTTCTATTGAACCGACTAAAATAGCTTCTACGCCCATCTTAGCCCAAGCTGAGTAATCTATCTCGTCATCGGCAGCCGGGCGTTGTGGCATTGCACTTACAGGAATCGGATTAAATTTACCACTACGCATAAGGTCCGCAGCAATAACATCGGTAAGCTCGTTTGGTGCCTTTCCTTCACCTTTCCACTGAAAAGGCACAACCGCAATCGGCCGCGCCGTATCAATACCTTCCGTGATGACGATTTCCAGTACCCCTGCACGCACAAAAGCGGTTAGCGCAACAAAGAGTAAAATGCTTCTAATTAATATATTTTTCATCGGTCACCTTGTTACAACTGCGGTTTTACAGTCAATTTAATTGTACTCATTTGTTCATAAATTTCCGGATCTTCAGAAACCGGCAGTGTTGTAGCTTTTAATACGGCATTTTGTGCAGAACGACAAACGTTCGCATCACCACTACCCGTATCAACTGACTTAACGAATCCGCTAGGAGCTACTCTTATGGTTAACTCACATGACTTACCCTGCATTGAGTCATCAACATTCCAGTTTCGCTGAATAGTCTGCTGAATGAGCGCCTGATACTTTTCAACTTCACTCAGTACTTGCTGACGACGAGCAGCTTGTCGACGCGCCCGCTCTTCTTCCATTTCTTTTTGCAACTGAGCCTCACGTTCAGCCGCTTCACGCTGTTCTTGTTCACGTTTACGCTGCTCCTCGAGACGCTTACGACGTTCTTCTTCAGCCCGACGTTCAGCTTCTTCTGCTTCGCGTTTACGCCGCTCGGCTTCTTTCGCCGCAGCCTCAGCTTTGGCACGCTCCTGCGCCAGGCGTTCAGCTTCTTTCCTTTCTCGCTCTGCCTGTTTCCGTGCTTCCGCAGCTTCTTGTTTCTCTAGTTCCTGTTGACGCTCTATTTCTTTTTTACGTTGTTCTTCTCTTTCGCGTGCTTTACGCGCTTCCTCAGCACGCCGCTCAAGTCTCTCAATACGGCGTTGTTCAGCCGCCTCTTGCTCCGCTTTTTGCTGGCGAATTTTATCTGCCTGTTGTTGAACTTTGGATTTATCAACTGTGACTGCGCTAACAATCTCTTCTGACATATCCAGCTCGCTTTGATCTAAATTGACTTCCATCGCCTCCGGCGTCGAGGGAGTAAACTCAAAGCTAAATAACAACACACCCGCGATTGTAGCGTGTATAACAATCGAATATATCAGCGGTAAGGTTAAGCTATCTGATTTTGCCACAACTAATTATCCGACGAATCTGTCATTAAACCGACTGACGGCACACCCGCTCTTTGCAGTAACACCATCAGTTGCACAATTTGATTATAAGATACGGCACCATCACCATTGACCATAACCGGAGTATCAGGTTCAACCTGCAAATGAGCGGCAACCAAAGTTGCAAGTTCATCTGCCTGCATCGGCGTATCCTGGGAGTCACCCTGATTTAAATAATAGCGACCTTCAGCATCAACCGACGCCACTAAAGGCGGTTTACTCTCTTCAGAGAGAGGTTCGGCGGTTGCTTTCGGTAAATCAACTTTAACGCCCTGAGTAATCAAAGGGGCTGTTACCATAAAGATGATCAGCAGAACCAGCATCACGTCGATGTAAGGTACTACGTTAATTTCCGCAACCGGCTTACGACGCTTGCGCGGCATTACCATCATACCGTTTCGCCCTCTACTTTACTTTTGCCTGCCTGAGCCGAAGACTGCCGCTGTAAAATTGAGATGAATTCATCAATAAAGTTCATGTACTGATTATCAACTTTTTCCACACTAGTGGTAAATCGGTTGTAAGCAATAACGGCCGGTATCGCGGCAAAAAGACCCATCGCAGTTGCAATCAAAGCTTCGGCGATACCCGGTGCAACCATGGCCAGCGTAGCCTGTTGCACGGCACCTAAAGCGATAAAGGCGTTCATGATTCCCCATACCGTTCCAAACAAACCAATATAGGGGCTTATAGAACCAATAGTTGCCAGAATACCTAAGTTATTATCCAGCTTTTCGGTTTCTCGGGCGTGAGCTACGCGCATGGCACGAAACGCACCTTCAAGCATTGTCTGCGTATTTGTTGTTGAGTGGTTACGCAGCCGAGCGTACTCTTTAAAGCCCGCGTGAAACAGTAACTCCATTCCTCGTGCATTTTTAGCACGAGCCGAGATTTCCTGATAAAGGCGTGCAAGATCGACACCTGACCAGAATCTATCTTCAAACTTTAGCGCGTCATTTCGAGCCTGCTTCAACACTTTCTTGCGCTGAAAAATTAACACCCAGCCCCATACCGACATCGCCAGTAACATAACCATCACCAGCTTGACTAATAAACTGGCTTGCATGAATAAATCAATAAACGATAGTTCTGCTTCCACGCTTTAAACCCCTGACTGAATACGCGATATTATCGGTTCCGGAATAGCAACAGCTTTCATCGCCTGATTATCAATACAGGCTGCTAAAACAGTTGCCTGACAATGCACGCTGCCATCCTTCGCCAAAACTTGTTGTTCGAAAACCAAAGAGGCTTTCTTAATCTTTGTTACTTTAACAGTGACCATTAGTTCAGCATTAAACTTAGCCGCCTGCCGTAAATCCAGTTCTACCTTGCGAACCACAAAGGCTATATTGTGAGCTAACCAGGTATCCTGTTCAATCCCTAATGATCGTAACCACTCTGTTCGAGCTCTTTCAATGAACTTGAGATAATTAGCATAATAAACGATACCACCTGCATCCGTGTCTTCGTAGTAAACCCGGATAGGCCATTCAAATTCATAATGAGACATTACCACCTCAAGTAAAGTTCCGAAAAGTTACCTTTGTGTAATATTTTGTAAAGAAGCCCCTAAAACCATAACTGGTTACTTTGTCAGCAGACTTTTTTTTATAACAGAATGAAAAGAACAAAATATCAACACCATGATTTTTAAGATATTTTCTTTTTTGTTACAAATATGTTGCGCTTTTTTTGAACAAATAATGCAACTTCCGGATTAGTTATTGTAATGCGAACATCTAATTTTTCTTGTTTGATCAGAATCAGATTAACTTTATAATACTCAGCATATCAAAGACGAAGAGATTGGTTGTCACTTTTTCTGAGATTGTTTATTCAGTAATAGTTCCCTGGATTTAACTTCCTTCTTGTTGTTCTGTTTGCCCGCACATTGTGCGGGCTTTTTTTTACCTATTTTTCCGGCTTTAACCCAAAGTGCTGATAAGCTCTGGGAGTCGCTATACGTCCACGCGGCGTGCGTTGCAAAAAGCCCTGCTGAATCAAATAAGGTTCCAGAACATCCTCAATGGTATCTTTTTCTTCACCTATCGCTGCCGCAAGGTTATCTAACCCCACAGGCCCACCCATAAACTTTTCCATAATGGCTAATAACAGCTTCCGGTCCATATAATCAAAGCCAGCCTGATCAACGTCCACCATGGTCAAAGCGGCATTGGCTGTCACTTCATCAACGTCGCCATTACCTCTGACTTCGGCATAATCGCGTACCCGACGCAATAAGCGGTTGGCTATACGCGGCGTACCTCTCGAGCGGCGTGCTATTTCACGGGCTCCGCCGTCGAGCATACGGACACTCATGAAGTGAGCCGACCGCGCAACAATATCGGTTAATTCATTAACATCATAAAACTCAAGGCGCTGCACAATACCAAAGCGATCACGCAGTGGTGATGTCAACGCGCCAGCACGAGTGGTAGCACCAATGAGGGTAAAAGGTGGTAGATCTAATTTAATCGAACGCGCTGCCGGGCCTTCGCCTATCATAATGTCGAGCTGGTAGTCTTCCATAGCAGGGTAAAGAATTTCTTCGACAACCGGGCTCAAACGGTGAATTTCATCAATAAATAAGACGTCGTGTGCTTCGAGGTTGGTCAGCAACGCCGCTAAGTCACCCGCTTTTTCCAGAACCGGCCCCGAAGTTGTTTTAATACTCACATCCAGCTCATTTGCCACAATGTTCGCCAGCGTCGTTTTACCCAGACCCGGAGGACCAAAAATTAAAAGGTGATCCAGTGCTTCCTGACGCTTTCGCGCTGCCTCAATGAAAATCCCCATCTGCTCGACAACGTGCTTCTGTCCGGTATAATCCGCCAGAGTTTTAGGCCGTATGGCACGATCAACAGCCTCATCTTCCCCCTGTACATCGGGTTCAATGAGCCGCTGAGTAGGTATTTGATCGGCTTCTATCATAGGGCTTCCTTACGACAGCTGTTTTAAAGCCAGTCGAATCAAGGTCTCACTGTTATGTTCTGCAGAGTACACTTTTTGCAGGGCTTTTTCAGCTTGATTTTCTTTGTACCCAAGTGACTGCAGGGCGCTAATGGCATCGGTTCTTGCATCAGCCGGATGTTCTCTTGTATCCATACCCTGGCTATCCAGCGGCGCACGATCAGTAAATGGTGTAGATGGCTGCCAGTCTTTGAGTCGGTCACGCATTTCAATAACCAGACGTTCGGCGGTCTTTTTACCTACGCCCGGCAATTTCACCAAACGAGTAACGTCGTTTTGGTTAACAGCCATGACAAACTCATCTGCTGACATGCCGGATAAAATGGCCAAAGCCAGTTTCGGGCCAACTCCCTGAGTTTTCAGTAGTAGCCGGAACAGCGAACGTTCTGAAGCAGAAATAAAACCATACAATAGCTGTGCATCTTCGCGCACCACAAAATGTGTGATTAATTTTATGGTTTCGCCCACCGGCGGCAATTGATAGAAGCAGGTCATTGGCAACTGAATTTCATAACCAATGCCCTGTACATCTAATACCACTTCCGGTGGTTGCTTGCTGGTAAGTACGCCCTGAATATGACCTATCACTTTTATACTCCGTTAACGCAAACGCCCTCGCACAGTTTTACGCGCGGCGCCTGCCATTTTAATCAGGTTTTGTGAACTGTGAGCATGACATAAGGCAACGGCAAGTGCATCTGCGGCATCTTCCTGAGGGCAACGCTGCAGATTCAGTAAGGCCATAACCATATGCTGAACCTGAGACTTTTCTGCACCACCATTACCCACTACAGACTGTTTGATTTGTCGGGCTGAATATTCCGCTACCGGAAGCTCTGCACAAGCAGCAGCCACAATAGCCGCCCCACGCGCCTGCCCAAGCTTTAAGGCAGAATCCGGGTTCTTTGCCATGAACACTTGCTCTATTGCGAATTCGTTCGGCTTAAACTGAGTAATGAGTTCACTGACGCTGTCATGAATGCGACGCAGCTTTTCCGCCAGGGTTAAAGGCTCTTTAGTGGTACCAATAACCTTGATACAACCACTACCAAGGTAATTCAGTTGCCGCCCTCGCTGCTCTATAACGCCGTAGCCGGTCAGTCTCGAACCCGGGTCGATACCCAGAATAATCGCCACTTAGTCGTCCAGTCGCGCAATGATCTCATCAGAGATATCGGCATTGTGATAAACGTTTTGCACGTCGTCTAAGTCTTCCAGCGCATCCAGCAGTTTTAAAAAGGTTCGTGCGGATTCCTCATCCAAATCAACGCGGGTGTCAGGAACCTGAGTCACTTCAGCGTTGCTGGCTTCCAACCCTTTTGCATCCAGAGCATCTTTAACTGCGCCGAAATTCTCCGGTGATGTAATGACATCGATACTCCCTTCATCGTAAGCGAGGATATCTTCCGCCCCGGCTTCCAGCGCCGGTTCCATAACCTGTTCTTCGGTCACACCGTCAGAATAGCTAATAACGCCCTTCTTATTAAATAAGTAGGCAACAGAGCCGTCGGTACCTAAGTTACCGCCTAACTTACTGAACGCGTGGCGAACATCTGACACCGTCCGATTTCGGTTATCGGTCATGCATTCCAGCAGGACAGCCACACCGCTGGGACCATAGCCTTCATAAGTCAGCTCATCAACGTTATCGCCTTCAAGATCACCCGAACCGCGTTTGACCGCAGTATCTATGGTGTCGCGCTTCATATTATTGGATAAGGCTTTATCGATAGCCGCACGTAAACGCGGGTTGGTTTCAGGGTCCCCGCCGCCTTCGCGGGCAGAGACCGTTATTTCACGAATTAACTTGGTAAAAATTTTGCCGCGCTTAGCGTCCTGCGCGGCTTTTCGGTGCTTAATATTAGACCATTTGGAATGACCAGCCATATGTCACCTCTGTTGATTACTCGTCTTCCTTCACAATACTTTTTACGCCCAGCTCTTGCAATGCTGCCGGGTTCGCTGCGCCAGGTGCATCGGTCAGAACACAAGCCGCGGTGGTTGTTTTCGGGAAGGCAATAACGTCACGAATGGAGCTTGCGCCAACCATCAACATCACCAGACGGTCTAAACCAAAAGCCAAGCCCGCATGCGGTGGCGTACCGTATTTTAACGCTTCTAACAGGAAGCCAAATTTTTCCTGCGCTTCGTCTTTTTCAATACCTAACACTTCAAACACCGCTTGCTGCATTGCGTTTTCGTGGATACGAACCGAACCACCACCTAACTCAACACCATTCAACACCATATCGTAGGCGTTTGAAATAGCGGCTGCCGGGTTAGCTTTTAGCTCCTCAGGAGTCACATTGACCGGTGCGGTGAACGGGTGGTGTAACGCGGCCAGACTGCCGTCGTCTGCAACTTCGAACATTGGGAAGTCTACAACCCATAGCGGTTTCCATTCGTTACTGACCAGTTCAAAGTCTTTACCTAACTTCAGACGTAAAGCGCCCAGTGCTTCTGCAACCACATGCGACTTATCGGAACCGAAGAACAGCACATCACCCGTTTCTGCCTGCATACGCTCAAGCAACGGCTCAATCACTTCGTCCGGCAGGAACTTAAGAACAGGTGACTGCAAGCCTTCCCGGCCTGCACTGCGGTCGTTTACTTTAATCCAGGCCAAACCTTTCGCGCCATAAATGCCGACAAATTGTGTGTATTCGTCAATCATCTTGCGTGAAACGTTTTCAGCCTGCCCCGGTAAACGGATAGCAGCAACACGGCCTTCTTCGTCATTCGCCGGCCCAGAAAAGACTTTAAACTCAACGTCTTTTAAAACATCAGCAACATCAACCAGCTCTAATGGGTTACGCAGGTCGGGTTTGTCACTACCAAAACGGCGCATGGCTTCGTGCCAGGTCATGCTCGGGAATTCACCTAAGTCCACATCAAGTAGTTGCTTGAAGAGGTCACGAGCCATTTGCTCGGTAATTTCCATCACCTGCTCAGCGCTCATAAACGAGGTTTCGATATCTATCTGAGTGAATTCAGGTTGGCGGTCAGCGCGTAAATCTTCGTCGCGGAAGCATTTAACAATTTGATAGTAGCGATCAAAACCAGACATCATCAGCAGCTGTTTAAACAACTGAGGGCTTTGTGGCAGCGCGAAAAAGCGTCCTTTATGAGTACGGCTTGGCACCAGATAGTCGCGCGCGCCTTCCGGCGTTGCTCGCGTTAACATTGGCGTTTCTATATCTAAGAAGCCGTTGTCATCAAAAAAGCGACGTACTGCGCTGGTTACTTTAGCCCGGAACTGCAGTTTTTCGTTCATTTGTGGACGACGCAAATCAAGATAACGATAACGCAGTCGTGCTTCTTCGCTTACCTGCTGATTAAAATCAATAGGCAGCGGTTCAGAGCGACTGAATATTTCTAAGTCAGTGGCCAACAGTTCAACTTCGCCGGTTGCCATGTTTTTGTTTACCTGACTTTCCGGCCGACGGTTAACTTTACCGCTTAAGCGCACGCAGAATTCCTGACGCAGGCTGTTTGCTGTCTCAAATAACGCTTTTTGGTCCGGGTCAAAAACAACCTGCAACAGCCCTTCACGGTCGCGCAAATCGATGAAAATTAAGCCGCCTAAGTCCCGGCGTTTATTTACCCAACCACATAACGTGACTTCTTGTCCCGCTAATTCAGCATTTATTTGTCCACAGTAATGAGTTCGCATGCGCGTTTATCCTGCTAGCTGTTGCAATGAATGTTTTTACGAAGCGCAACATTATAGCGGACTGACGACGAATGTCATCCGTCGTCGCCAGCCAGACGCACATCATTTTTACCAGCGGCTTTTGCCCGGTACATAGCTTTGTCCGCAGAGCGAAGCAAATCGTCAGTGTTGGTACCGTTCTTAGGGTAAATAGCAACGCCAATGGATACACTAATTTCCAACTGTTGCTTTTTCACTTTATAAGGCTTGGCCAACTGCACAACCAATTTACGAGACACCGCCAGTGATGAACCGACACTGTTCGCTGTTGGCAGCAGGATAACAAATTCATCACCACCATGACGGCATACCGTGTCTGAACGCCTTAATAAAGTGCCCATTCGGTGTGCAGCCTGAATTAAGAGCTCATCGCCATAACTGTGCCCAAACTCGTCATTTATTTTCTTAAATCCATCGAGGTCTAGAAAAAGTACAGCAAAGGGTTTTCCCGTTCTTTCATTCTGACTGATGGTTTGCTCCAGACGATCCTGCATTAAGTTTCGGTTCGGCAATCCAGTCAATTCATCGTGCGTTGCAATATGCCGAATACGTCTTTCCGCTGCTTTACGTAATTTAATTTCCCGGCGTAATCGACTGTTCCAGATAGCAAAGCCAACAATAATTAATAACACGACAGAGCCGACTTTCATGGCAATATCAAGTAACTCTTTATTGCTCCAGCCCTGCTCTAACTGAAAACCGTACCATTTACTCTTTAATTCATTACGTTCACTTTCAGTAACGCTGTCAATGCCATGATTTAAAGCCATGACTATAGGTTGCCAGTCATCTCTCACCGCCAGATAAAGCTCTTCGCCTTGTGCATCATCAATAACAGAAAGCTCCGCTCCTGGCAGCGGCCGTTCCTGCAATTCATGAACCAACAACGGCAGGCTATCAACATAATAATCAACCGCATTATTACGCAACAAATTCACACCTTCACAGATGCCGTCCACTTCAACGGTTTGAACGCTGCGAAGCTGCGCCAGCTGCGGCACAATATTGTAACCTTCGACCACACCAATTTTGCTATCGGTTAACTGCTCCAAATGCAGACTGCCGCTGCTCAGTTGAGTGGTATTCATGGAAGCTACAGCCCAGGGCGTCGACCAGTAACTTTGGGTAAAATCCATAAACTGATTTCGTTCAACGGAGTAAGAAACGCTGGTCAGTACATCAATCTCTTTGTTTTTTATCGCCTCAAGGCAGTCACGCCAATGGCCGCAGGCCTTCCAGACTATTTTGGCCGAAATGTCCTGGGTAAACTTTTTAATTAAATCAACATCGAGCCCTATAGCTTTACCGTCTTTTATTGATACCAAAGGCTCCATCTGATCGGGCACACCTATACGCACCTCTTCATAGGCTTGGGTCCAGTTATCAGATTGGCCTGCATGACTATTAAAGACGGTTGTAGTAAAAGTGACAAAAATAGCACTTACTACACCTAAAGCTCGTTTCAATGTTTTACCCTCCACAGCAATAGCGCGGATTTTAGTCGAATATTGCCTGTGCGTCAGTAGCATTTATCGGTAAAATGCCTATTAATCTGAATTCTTTATCGAATAAAAGTAGCTTCTATGACGCAACATGACACGATATTTTCAAAGCCTTTGCCCAGCATCTCTGACTTCTGTTTTGACCAACAGGTTGTCGAAGTATTTCCTGACATGATTAACCGCTCGGTTCCGGGCTACTCCAGTATCTTACAGACCTTGCCACAAATTGTTAGCCGCTATGTTCAGCCTAATAGTCACTTGTACGATCTAGGTTGTTCATTGGGCGCAGCGACCCTTGCTATACGTAAAGGGTGCGAGCAGACAGAAAACTGCAAAATTATTGGAATAGACAACTCTCAACCTATGATAGAGCGTGCGCAACTGCACCTGGATGGCTTTAAAAGCCAAATTCCGGTTGAACTTCACTGTCAGGATCTAGCCGAAACCGAAATTAAAAATGCGTCAGTGGTCGTACTAAACTTTACTTTGCAATTTATTAGCCAGGATAAAAGAGACGAGGTTATACAAAATATTTTTAATGGTATGAATAAAGGCGGCGCGCTATTAGTCGCGGAAAAAGTACGCCATCCGGATGAATCTATGAATGATCTGCTCATTGAACTGCACCATAATTTTAAACGAGCCAATGGTTACAGTGAACTTGAGATTAGCCAAAAACGAGCAGCAATCGAAAACGTGATGAAAGTTGATACATTGCAGGCTCATCAACAGCGTTTTCAAAAAGCAGGTTTTCAACACAGCTCGGTCTGGTTCCAGTGCTTTAACTTCGCCGCCATGCTGGCCGTTAAATAAGGGATATTATGGTTGATTTCAGTAAAGAACTTCGCGCACTTGTGCAAAGTCCGCACAGCCAGTGGCTGGATACTCTGGCACCACAACTCACGGCCTTTAAGAATAACCCTCACGGGAACTTAAAACGCTGGCAGCGGGTTCTAACACAGTTGCCAAACTTGACCGCAAAACACGTTAAATTGTCCAATACCGTGCAGGTAGGCGAAGCCGATGAAGCCTCTGATGCCGACAGGGCTCGCTTAACCGGCCTGCTCCAGCAGTTACAACCCTGGCGTAAAGGCCCCTTTGATTTATTCGGCGTTTTTATCGATACAGAATGGCGCTCTGATTGGAAATGGCAACGCGTAGCACCACATTTAGATGACTTAAGCGGCCGTCAGGTACTGGACGTTGGCTGCGGTAGTGGGTACCACTTATGGCGGATGCTGGAAGCCGGCGCCGAGCAAGTTTGGGGAATTGACCCGGGCGAACTCTTTCTCATGCAATTCAGAGCCATTAGCCAGTTAATGCCTTTATCGTGGCAGCAACGGGCACACTTTTTCCCGGTTGGTATTGAACATATGCCGGAACTTAAAAGCTTCGACACCGTATTTAGTATGGGTGTGCTTTATCATCGCCGTTCACCTGTTGAGTTTTTACAGCAACTGAAATCTTTAATCCGTCCGGGCGGTCAACTGGTTTTAGAAACCATTGTTGTGGAAGGTGATGAAACCACCGTCATGATGCCGGGCGAGCGTTACGCGCAAATGCGTAACGTCTGGTTTTTGCCCAGCGCCAGTGCCTTGTCTGTCTGGTTAGAACGGTTAGGATTCAAAGACATCTCTGTGGTTGACCATAATACTACCTCAATAGACGAACAACGGCGCACAGATTGGATGACCGGGGAGTCGTTAGCCGACTTCCTTGATCCAAATGACACAAATAAGACTATTGAAGGTTACCAGGCACCAATTCGAGCAGTGATTACCGCTCGGGTTTAGCCCCACCGGAGTGGAATCAAGATGAGTGTTTACCGACCGAAATCGACCATTGAGCAATGGCGTATCCTGCAGGCAGTTGTTGACTGTGGCGGTTACGCGCACGCGGCTGAAGCCCTGAACAAGAGCCAGTCGTCGCTTAATCACGCTGTTGCCAAACTGCAGCAAGTGGTAGGTGTACAGTTATTGGAAGTCAGAGGCCGAAAAGCTCACCTAACCGCGGCGGGTGAAGTTTTGCTTCGCCGTTCGCGTCAGTTAACTAACCTGACTGAGGAAATAGAACAGCTGGCTGATAACCTCGAGCAAGGCTGGGAGCCGGAAGTTAAACTCGCGTTAGAAATGGTATTTGACCGCAGTCTGCTAGTTCCCGTGCTGGATGAATTCCAACAGCTTAGTCGTGGCAGCCGCTTAGTTATCAGCGATACCGTACTTACCGGTACGATGGAGCAAATTCAGGAACAAGCTGCCGATGTCGTTATTTCTCACCATATTCCACGTGGCTTTATAGGGGAACCTATAGGTCAGTACAGTATGGATTTGGTTTGTCACCCTGAACACCCGTTGGCAAAGCTGGAACAACCTATTAACCAGAACGAGCTGTCTCAATATTTGCAAATAGTCATTCAGGATACCGGCAGCCAGCCGGTAGAAGACGAAGGCTGGTTAAAAGCCGAGCAACGCTGGACGGTAAGCCACTTTGACGAAGCTCTCAGACTCATTCGTAACGGATTAGGTTTTTGCTGGTTGCCGGGCTACATCGCTCAGGAAGATTTAGATTCAGGCAGACTCGCTAAAATAGAAGTTGAGGGAAGCAGTTCGCGTAAAGGCAGTTTGTATATGGTATTACCCAAAGCAGAACTAACCGGGCCTTGTGCAAAAACTTTGTCGGAACTGATACTTAAGTACCAGTCCCGTTAAAAGGCCTTTATTTCAGAGACTGAATGTAGGCTTTCATGTCGGCGCCCAAATCCGGGTGTCGCAAAGCATGTTCAACAAAGGCCTGAGCGTACCCTAGCTTATTGCCACAGTCGTGGCTCTTGCCTTTCATGTAATACGCATTAACCGGTTGTTTTTCCAGCAGCATTGCCATGGCATCAGTCAACTGAATTTCATTGCCCGCACCCACCGGTGTTTTCTCCAACAGCGACCATAAATCAGCTGAAAAGACATAGCGACCAACTACGGCTAAATCTGACGGTGCATCTTCAACTGACGGCTTTTCAACCAGTTGAGTAATACCAGCCTGTTCACCCGGACTCAACTCCGCGCCATTAATATCGGCTATGCCATACTTATTGACGTCTTGCTGCGGCACTTTTTCGACCATGACTTGCGAATGCCCGCTTGCTTCAAAGTTTTTCACCATTTCAGCTAAGTTATCGCGATTCAGCTTACAACTGGCGTCATCAACCAGAACGTCAGGTAATACGACAGCAAAAGGCTCGTCTCCGATTAATGGACGCGCGCACAGAACAGCGTGCCCCAGGCCTTTTGCAACACCCTGACGAACATGCATAATTGTAGTTTTTTCAGGACAAATGGCCTTCACCTCAGCCAACAGTTGCCGCTTTACCCGCTGCTCCAAAGTCGTCTCCAGCTCAAAACTCGTGTCAAAGTGATTTTCTATCGAGTTTTTACTGGAATGAGTAACCAGAATCACATCGGTCAAACCTGCAGCGGCGCATTCCTCAACAATGTATTGAATAAGGGGGCGATCGACCAACGGCAACATCTCTTTGGGAATGGCTTTGGTAGCAGGTAACATCCGAGTTCCGAGCCCGGCTACTGGAATAACGACTTTTTTGACCATAACAGCTGTCCTTAAATTCTGTTCACTTCAGAAGCGCAAGTTTATAACCTTTTCCCATGTTATAATGCAACCCAATTAACAAAATTCAAATGAAAGACTGACTATGGCTTTATATTTTTCTTCGCGTCACATTCCGCAACTGTCTAACTACAGCTTTACTCAGCGAGCTATGATTTTATCCATGGCACAGGAAAAAATGCCGGTGCCACGCCGCCTCATTTGTAATATGGCTAAATTGGTGCCTATTTGTCTTATTTTCTTCTTTATTGTAGAGGTCGAAGGTTGGTGGAAAGTTCCGGCTTTACTAGCGGCAGGTATTGGTTACCCACTATTTACACAACCCATTAATCTGAATATGTCACTGCCATACCTTGATAAAGCCATCAAACAGTTTGAGGCACAGCAGTCACAATAAGCTCTGTGTTCTCGTACCCGCAATGCAACTTATGTAAATGTTCTATGCGGTGCTCACGAAAATTGGCGTGCTGCCAGATACCTAACGCTAAGTCGGGCTTTGCTCCCGGCTCTGGCTCAAATTTATCTCCAGCCTGAGCCCATAACCAACTATGCTTAGTCGTATCCACAATGCCTACCAGAACATCAAAAGCGGTTCTCACCTGTGAATGACAAAGCTCGTGGTTCAAGTGCTGTAATAACAACCCGGGCGCTAGCAAGGTATTATCATGGCCTGACAGATGCTGACGGATAAGCGGATCAATAAGAGTTTTCAATACCAGTAAAGGCAGTAAGTTCTGCTCCGTTGCATTTTGCGCAGCAGCCATAATGACTAAAACCCTGCCCTCAGTTAAAGGCCGATAGTCAATCCAGATTGGAGCCTTTCCTGAGTCATTAATAGAACAGTTAAACTGGTAGCCATTAAGGTTTAATGGCCCGTCCGGCAGCAACTCCTCAACCAGCCGCCCAATGATAACGTCGTCCTGATACAAAATATCAATATGTGCGTCCAGCTCCCACACATCGTGCAGGTAAGTTTCTTCCAATTGGTAACGTTGCAGACAATTCTCGATAGCGTTTTCAATCACACTAAGGTCTTGCACAGGTTTAACCAAATAATCCCAGGCACCAAGGCGAACCGCCTCACGGATATCGGACATCTTTTCAGACGCGGAGATGACAATAATTGGAATTTGAGTACAAACTTTAAGCAGTTGCTCAATGACTTCAAGGCCATCAATGTCGGGTAGTTTTAAATCGCACAGCACAATGTCCGGGCATTCTTCCTGACAAAGCTTAATACCTTGCTTACCATCATCAGCACAACACACATCATAACCGCTATTTACCAGATACTGTCTGACGACAGACTGAAATACCGGATCGTCTTCAATTAATGCGATGTGTGCTCGGGGCATTGTCACTTCTTAGTTATGACTCATGCCCTAAGCATTGTTCAGGAATGGTTAATCGTCAATAAGACTCGTCGACTCATTCGTCGTAATCATCGAAGTCTTCGTCGAAGTCATCGTCAAAGTCATCAAAGTTTTCTTCTTCAATCGGCGGGTTACCATCAAACACTTGATCCTGCCAGCGCTGATAATAAACGTCTTTAACAAAAGAGTAAGGGTCCAGGGAGTTTTCCAGTACTTTCTCCTGATCACGCAAGCGCAGACGCAGTTCCAGCCCTTTTATGGCGTAACGAGCCAAATCTACCGGCCAACTTAACAAGGGGTATGGAAAATATTGACCATCGGCATAGTCGCCCCCCCGGTCTACTACAACGGTTGGGCCCAAAAGCGGCAACATCAAATAAGGGCCTTCCGGCACGCCCCAGACCGCTAAGGTCTGACCGAAACTTTCTTCGCGCTTGGTAAGACCCATGGGAGTTGCCACATCGAACAGACCGACTAAACCCACGGTGGAGTTGACAACAAAACGCCCCAGTGAAATGCCAGCATCGGCAACTTTCCATTGCAGCAAGTTATTCACAAAAGATGAAGGTTCATCAAGGTTCTCGACTGCATTGTATAATGAGTTTCGAATTGGCTGAGGAACATATTCATAGGTTTCAGCGGCAGGTTTTAACACCGCCTTATCAACATCACGGTTAAACTCCCACATATCGCGGTTAAAATCTTCAAACGGGTCACGTGGGTCGGCATAAGGGTCTTCAGGTGTCGATGAACACCCGACCATAAACAGGGAAAGTAGTATTAAAAAACCATATTTTTTCATTCGTCAATCCGGGTCGATAAAGTCAAAGTTAATTCGGTTGAACCGTCAGCTTGTATAGCGACAGTCTCAGCTTCCAGATCACCCATCTGGCGATCGATTTTTTCATCCTGCGAAATACGTGCATGCACCAGCCACTCGTCAAGGTCACTCAACTTATAATCCGGTAACATGGCATTACTATTCGACAAGGTCACAGTCATAGGAAACTCACTCACGGGCTGCCGGACAACCGCCGCAGGCATAGGCTGTTCTGAGCCTGTAACGTAAACAAAAACTGTACCTTCAGCAGGCAAGTAACGACGCATTTCATCACTTAGCTTAACAGTAACCTTTAGCTCAACTTCAGATTTTTCCTGCTGGCTCTTTGCATTTTCCAGCGCGTTAACAACTGCCTGATACCTACTGGAATTTTCTGGTAAACGCTGTTTTAATAATTGCCATGCATTAATAGCCTGTTCCCAGTCCTGACGCTCGAAGGCCACAAAACCCAGTAATGATAAAGCTTCGATATTGTCGGGCTCCTGTTGCAGCGCATGGGCTAGCATACGAGCCGCTTTAGGCTGCCCGCCTTCCGTTCCGGACATTAATAAAAACCGGCTGTAACTGACTAAGGTGTTCACTCTGTCAGGCTCAAGTTCCAGAGCCTTCTGAAAAGCTTCATCGGCGTCTTCACCTGCTCCCAGATCAACCATTAACCCAGCATAAATCCACCAGGCAACCGCGTCATCCGGTTCCCGCATCAGCTTTTGCCGTAAACCCAACGCAAAGGTATTTAAGTCTTCGCGGCTGGCTTGCTGGTTTTGTTGCTGCAACAATCTTTTCCCCAGCTCAGGTAACTGCTCGCGTGCATCTTCAGCCTGCAATTGTAACTGCCAACTGCCAAATGCCCAATAAAGGCCTGAGGATATAACAACCAAAAGTATCACCGGCACAATCACAGGTGCTCTTTGCCAGTTAACGCTTTCTTCAACATCCTGACTGTCATTCAAAAAGGTTTTATCCAGCTCCTGCTTTGCATGCTGATAATCTTCTTCCGGAAGCCCGTGCTGAGAGCGCTCTTCTTTAAGCTCTGACAAACGTTGTTCGTACCAGCGTTGATTTTCATCCTGACGTTTCTGATAACGTCTTTGCTTTCCTGTAGCAAGAAATACGAACACCACTGCAACGAGCAACATCAACAACATTAGTAACCATAAACTACTCATCGCCCGACTTCCTCAATTGCTGTAAACGCTCTCGTTCTTGTGGTGTTAATTCAACCGCCGCTTTTTTCTTGCGAGTCAAGCCAATGGCTACACCAATGCCAATAACAACTATCAGTAAAGGGCCCCACCAAAGAATACTGGTAGCCGTTGTAAAAGGTGGCTGGTAATGCACAAAATCGCCATAGCGGGCGACCATAAACTGAATAATTTCTTCGCGTGACTTGCCCTCTTTTAACATCTGATAGCTACGATCACGCATATCTTCTGCCAGAGGCGCATTAGAATCGGCAATATTTTGATTCTGGCACTTGGGGCAACGTAACTCCTTGGTTAACTGCTGGTAGGTTGCACGCTGTTGTTCGCTGTCAAACTGGTAATTGTTCTCATTTTCTGCTGATGCCGTGGAAGTCAATACAAACACTGCGACAAAAGCTAATAGCAATGAACGGATCATTCGGCCTCCTCCAGCAATTGCTGGTAAATGCCTTGCAGTTGATTCGACCAGTTGCGTTCATTAACGTCACCCACATGGCGATAACGAATCACGCCCTTGTGGTCAATAAAATAGGTTTCTGGGGCACCGTAAACACCAAATTCAAACGCAACCTCGCCCTGCGGGTCAAATAAATTCACCGTGTAAGGGTCACCCAGTGTATTTAGCCAGTTAACGGCTTTTTCCCGGGAGTCGTCTTTATAGTTAAGGCCGACAATTGGTACACCTCTTGAGGCTAGCTCATTGAGAAACTCGTGCTCAGCGCGACAGGTTGGGCACCAGGTAGCCCAAACGTTAAGCAGCAAAGGGCCCTCGTGTAACACTGACTGGTCGTAAGTCACCTCGGTGTCATAAAGATCACTCACTTCAAACTGTGGCACCGGCTCATCAATTAACGCCGAATTCAGCTCGGTTGGGTCGCTTCCAAGGCCTTTAAGTAAAAAGCCCACCAAGCCGATGAATAAAACCAGCGGACCAAATAAGATAAACCAGCGAAACTTAGTCATTGGCCATCTCCTTTTTGCCACGCTTACGATAACGTTTATCAGCAAATGCCATAGCGCCACCTATTGCCATGATAATAGCGCCCAGCCAAACCCAGCGGACAAAGGGCTTGATATAGAAACGAATGGCCCAGGTTTCATCATCCAGCGGCTCGCCCATAGCAATATAGATATCACGTAACAAACTCGCATCGAGCCCAACTTCGGTCATACTGGTGCGTTGTACCCGGTAAAAACGTTTCTCGCTGGTTAACTGCGTTACTTCCTGCCCGTCTTTGTAGACAGTAAAGACTCCCTGATCGGCATCGTAGTTCGGTCCTTCCCTATGCTGCAGGCTTTCGAACACAACGTTATAACCGATAACATCAACCGATTGCCCCGGCGCAAGCGCAATATCGCGCTCCTGCTCATAGTTTGAAACCAGGGTGATGCCGATAAGCGTTACGGCAAAACCTAAATGCCCCAGAACCATTCCCCAATGACTACCGGAAATTTTGGTCAGCCCGGCCCAACCCTGCTTGCGTTGTTTTACCGTTTGCTGGACTTCGGTCAGTGTAGCCAGAGCCACCCAGAACGCCAGAAACAGCGCAATAACCACCAACGCGGGTAATTCGTCGGCCCAAATCTTCGGCAGCGTGTAGGCCAGAATCAGCGCCAAAGAAAGTGCTAAGGCCAGCGGTTTCAGAAGTGGTTGCATAGCTTGTCTGCGCCAGCGCATTAAGGGTCCAAGACCCAGCATTAATGCAAATGGAATAACCAGCCAGCTATACAGCTCATTAAAGAAAGGTGCCCCAATAGAAATGGTACCCAGACCAATTTCTTTATGAACCAGAGGTAGCATGGTGCCCAGAAACACAACTATCATAGCCGCCATTAACAAGACATTGTTACCCAGCAGCATCACTTCTCGAGAAAGCAGTTCATAACGGCTGTAACTTTGCATCTTTCCGGCGCGCAGGCCGTAAAGAATAAGCGAACCGCCGACAACCAGCCCCAGCAGTATCAGAATAAACAAGCCTCGGGCGGGGTCGGTTGCAAACGCATGCACTGACACTAAAACGCCGGAACGTACCAAAAAGGTGCCTAATAAGCTCAAACTGAAAGCGGATATAGCCAGCAATACCGTCCAGGACTTAAAGCTGCCACGTTTTTCAGTTACGGCAAGTGAGTGCAGTAATGCCGTTCCTACCAGCCATGGCATAAAGCTCGCATTTTCAACTGGGTCCCAGAACCACCAGCCACCCCAGCCAAGTTCGTAATATGCCCACCAGCTACCAATGGCAATACCCAGTGTCAGAAAAATCCATGCTGCGAGAGTCCAGGGACGAGACCAACGAGCCCAGGCTGCATCAAGCTTGCCTGACATTAAAGCGGCAATAGCAAAAGCAAAAGCAACAGAGAAACCGACGTAGCCCATATACAGCAATGGCGGATGAATGATCATTCCCGGGTCTTGCAGCAGCGGATTGAGATCGCGACCGTCAACAGGAATGAGAGGCAAACTGGGATCAAAGGGGTTCGAAACCGTTAGCATAAACAAATAGAAGCCAATGCTGACCAGCCCCAGAATGGCAAGCACCCGGGCTATCATCGGCAATGGCATAGAGCGGGAAAATATCGCAACTGCGGCTATCCAGCCTGCCTGCATTAGCATCCAGAGAAGAAAAGAGCCCTCATGTGACCCCCACACCGCGGTAACCCGATACGCAACCGGTAGCTGACTATTCGAGTTTGCCGCAACATAAGCAATACTAAAGTCGTTACTGACAAAGCCCCAGACTAATAAAGCAAAAGCGATAGCGGTAAAGAAAAACTGGCCATAGGCAAACGGCCGGGCTAAAGCCATCATGCCGCCGTTTCCTTTCGCCGCTCCCCATAAAGGATAAACCGCCAGTAATACAGAAAAGGCCAGCGCAATCGCTATGGCAAGATGTCCTGCTTCAGCAATCATTGCCCTTCACCTTTTTCAACTGTATTTGGGTTTACATGTTTGATGCCTTTCATCTGCTCTGCCAGTTCCGGCGGCATATATTCTTCGTCGTGCTTGGCCAAAACTTCACTGGCTTTTAACACGGTAGGTTCAATCAGTTCTCCCTGAGCAACAATACCTTGTCCCTCGCGGAATAAATCCGGCAAAATCCCCTGATATAACACAGTGACTTCGGGGCCAATGTCTGTAATTTTAAAGGAAACTTCTAAAGTTTCGCGGTCACGCTCTACCGAACCTTCAACCACCATACCGCCAACTCGCATCCGCTGGCCAACCTGAGGTTTTTGTTTATCCTTGCCCTTGCCTTCAACCAGTTCCGTCGGTGTATAAAACAGATCGATGCTTTGACTCAATGCATACAGCATCAGTCCCGTTGCTACCGAAACCCCAATCACTAAAATAGCGACCCAGGTTAAGCGTTGTTTACGTCTTGGGTTCATTACCGTCTCCTACTGCTGCACGGTTGGCTGTGCGTCTGGCTAAGCGCTGTTGACGCTGTTGTAACTGCCGGCTTTTCTTAACCAACTGTCGTTTTGCCAATAAAGTTTCTAAAGCAACTCCGGCAAGAACAACAAAACTTAAAAAGAATGACAACCAGACATAAAGTCCGTACCCACCCATAGCAACGAAGTCAGTAAAACTGTCAAAAGCCATTAGTCTTGCTCCAGTCGTTGCTGTGCCCAGGTGCGGTGTAATTCGTGTCTTAGTATCTCATTTTTTAACCGCATCATCACCAAGGATACGGTTAAAAACGCGAAACCGGCCAAGCAGATTAATAACGGAATTAACATACTGGCGGCTATTGAAGGCCGCTCAAACTTGGTAATGGTCGCGCCCTGATGCAGAGTGTTCCACCATTCCACCGAAAAATGGATGATGGGCAAATTGATAACACCCACTAAAGATAAAATAGCCGCAGCCTTGGCACCGGTTCTGGCGTCATCGAAAGCAAAATACAAGGCCATAACGCCGACATAAAGAAACAACAAAATCAGTTCAGAGGTCAGCCGTGCATCCCATACCCACCAGGTTCCCCACATGGGTTTCCCCCAAATGGCCCCGGTTAACAAGGCAACAACGGTGAGTGCCGCACCAACCGGCGCAATTGCCGGAATAGCCCACTCTGCGGTCTTAATCTGCCAGATGAGTGCAATGCCTCCCATGATGGCCATACCCATATAAGCGCCCATAGAAAAAATCGCTGCAGGCACATGCAGGAAAATAATTCGGTAACTGTCACCTTGCTGATAATCTCCCGGAGCAAATGCCAGCCCCCAAATTACGCCGGTAATAAGAGTTACAAGTGTTAATGCCACAAACCATGGCAGCAGCTTTTGCAACAGGTTATAAGTTGCTTCGGGTTTTGCGTACGGATGTAACCATCGCCACATATCAATTCACACTCATTCTAATGCCAGCTGCTACAGCCAGCGGAGCCAATGTTACGGTTAAAACTGAAATTGCCGCCAGTATCGCTAACTGACCATGAACTGCAAGCCCCATTGAGGCATTTTCGACTGCCGCCGTGGCAAATATCAATAAGGGAATAAAAAGCGGAATTAAAATTAAACTGACCAGCGAACTTCCGCGCTGAACCTGCAAAGTTAACGCTGCACCAATAGCTCCCAACGCACTTAATGCCGGAGTTCCCAGCAACAAAGTCAACGCCAGTGCCCACCAACCCTGCAACGGTAAACTCAGCAACAAAGCCAGAACGGGTGACAGAATAACCAGCGGTAAACCACTTAACAGCCAATGCGCTGTCATTTTCGCCGTAACCGTAAAGGCCAGAGGCTGCGGCAATAAACACAGCTGTTCCAGGGTGCCGTCCTGAAAATCATCGCGAAACAAGCGTTCAAGCCCCAACAAACTGGCGAGTAAAGCGGCTACCCAAATAATTCCGGGGGCAATACGAGCCAGAATATCAGGACCGGGACCAATGCCTAGCGGAAACAACGTCACGACCATTAATAAAAAGAGCAGAGGGTTTAAGGCATCGCTGCGTCGCCTTGCGGCTATTCGCAAGTCCCGCTTCAGCAGGGTTAACCAGGTTTGTCTATTCGAAAGCTGACTCATAGCACCTCACCCCGGTATTCCAGAGACAGTTTTTCGGGCGTTAAACCTGACAAAGTCAGCGACTGATGCGAGGTAAAAATAATGGTGCCGCCTGCATCTAAGTGCTCGACAAAGCGTTGTTGTAATAAAGCTATTCCCTGTACATCCAAAGCGGTAAAGGGCTCGTCTAATATCCATAGCGAAGCCTGCGTCGCCCATAATCGAGTTAATGCAACTCGTCGTTGCTGGCCGGCAGACAGTCGCGTGGTTAATTCATCTTCTAACCCCAGCAGTCCGAGCTTCTCGAGCAAATCCCAGGCATCCACGTCTTGCACCGAGGATAACTGTTGCTGCCAGTGAAAGTTTTCCAGCGCACTTAGCTCGCCTTTAACCGCGGCTTTGTGGCCAATAAACAGTAACTGCTGACAGTATTCCGACCAGTTCTGATTCAGCGGCTGACCGTCAAAAGAAACAACACCGTCGGAGGGCTCCAGCAATCCGGTAAGAATTCGCAGTAACGACGATTTCCCGGCACCATTAGGCCCGCTAACCTGCCATAACTGACCAGCGCTCACGGAAAAGTCGAGATTTTCAAATAATACCCGCCCTCCACGGATTGAGCTTAGCTGCTCTGCGTGCAATAGTGGGCTGTTGGTGGAAGCAACTTGTGTCATGCGGATTTTACAACCGGAACCTTACTGGTAAGCTGACGCAAATGCCCAAGATTCTACCATAAAAATTAGGTAAAGCGCATGGCTGATATTAAGCAACTGTTACAACAAATGATGGCCTCTCCGGAACGAACCTTAGCTCGTGCCGAACAGCAGCAATTGTCCAGTCTAATGCGTATTTTCAGTGGCTCCGCCTCTAATGGCAGCGCAACCGCAGCCGCAACTCAGGCTCCGCAACAGGGTAATATTCCAACGCCTTCGATTAACGCTGGCCTGCTGAATCAGGCAAATACAACTCGGTTACTCGCTCAATTATTGGTCCAGATCAGTTTACCGGTAACTTTTGAGCCAGCGAAAGGCCAGCAACCAGCTCGTATTCAGGGTAACAACTGGCAATGGCCTAACCCACCCAAAAATATTCAGCCGCCATTAACGGCGCCAACGAAATTGCAACTGACAATAACTCAGCCAGATCCTAAACAGCCGATAGTTCGTGTAGCTCTTAGCACTGGTGCAACAAAGCCTGTGGCTGTTGCAGAGGTGCCGATAACTCAACTGCCGCCCAAACTGGTTAAAGCCTTTGTTGAGCAAGGTCGGGTTGCTACGGTGCAACCGACACCGCAACAGCCGGTAACATCAAAGCCAGGCGCTCAACCCATTAACCAGCCAGTGAGTCAGCCAAACGCCGCTGCCCAGCCCTCACCAACGCAAAAAGTGTCGATACCAACGGCTACCGGATTAGCAATAAAACAGGCTCAGCAAATAACACCCAAACAATTTCAACAGGCATTGCAGAACTTTATACCAGAAAGCCTGCGGCCTTCGCCCTCATCGACAAGCACGACTGAAAGCGTTCAGCAGCCAACGGCGCGATTATCAGCAGAAGCAGCAAGAGAAGCCTTGCAGTCGCCACCTAAGGCCTTACAACAGCTTTTAGTCAGAGTACTTCAGCAAATGCCAACAGCGGATTCCATGCAGCGCCCCCAGGCCTTGCAGAGCTGGGTCAGCGAATGGTTTGCGGCGCGCCCGGTCAGCGCTCAACCCAGCCAGCAAATGGGAGGTTTAGGGCAAATGCTAATGACGCTGCTGGGGCTGGCAATGCAGCAGCAACCGGAAACGACCAGCAGTAGTAGTGCAGCGAGAACCTCACCAAATCAGTTTACTCAGGCCTTTATTCAGCAGGTGCTTAACCCTGCCCCTGAAAATGCAGGCGAAGTTCGCGAACGTATTAATGCCCTGCTGCAACAATTACCGCAGCAACAGCTACAGCGACTATTACAACTTTTTACCGGTATCCTTAATTCAGCGCAGAGCAGTCAGGCCAGGCTTCAGGACTCGCCTGCCCAACAACCGGAATATTACATTCTGCTACCCGCTGATACACAAAAACCACAGCAGCATGAACTGCTTATTCGCAGTGAGCGCGAAAGCAGCAATAAAGAGAGTAACGGTCGCACCTTATGGTTATTTACTCTGCGCTTTGAACTTGAAAGTACCGGGCCTTTGCTGGTTAAAGGTCGCTATCACCCACAAGGGTCATCGGTTGACTTCTACACTGAAACGAAAGCGGCGCAAAAAGTGGTTGAGAGTAATGTCGAAAAGCTTGAAAAAAGGCTTGCCGAGCTGGAGGTTAACAGCGTTAAACTTCGGGTTCAGCAAGGCAAAATTCCAGACAATCTGGCACAGCAGCACAGCGGTATTATTCGGGTGACCGTATGAGTGACAAGAAAGAAAAACAAGCGATAGGTTTGTCTTACGACGGTTTTAATGCGCCCAAAGTCATAGCCCGGGGGTTTGACGAACTTGCTGAAGAAATTATTGCCGTTGCAAAAGAGCATGGCGTTTTAGTCCATGAAGATCCTTTGCTGTCCGATTCGCTGGCCAAACTGAATGTGGGCGATGAAATTCCACGCGAGCTGTACATTATTATTGCGGAAATTATCGCTTTCGCGTACTTACTGGATGGCAAATTCCCAAGACAATGGGAAGAGGGTTAAGCCGCTTTATGCGCCTTTCTTATGCAACGAGGTTAATAACTCAGCCTCAGCCTGCGGCAGGTCACATTCCTGCATCAGCTCTTCAACACTGGCTCCGCTCGCCACTAACTTAGCTGCGCGCTGATAAAGCTTACTACCCGGGTCCTGCTCCGCAACTTCTTGCAACCTTTGCTGTAACTGCTGTTGCTCCTCGTTTAGCTGCGCAACTTGCTGTTGCAACTGAGCAACCACTTGCTGCTGAGCAAAATCAGTCTTCGAGGGTGCTTCAGAGGGTTGCTGTTTGAACTGCTCACGTAAGGACAACACTTCACTGGCAGTTTCGGTCAGCATGAGCAAGCGCTGCTGCTGACGTTCGATGAGCTCAGCTTGCCGCCGCGAGGTAATAACCACCGCGACTAAAGCAATAAGCGCCAGCCCAAGAGCCAGCGCTGAAATAGCAAATAACCAGTTCGTCATCATTTAGCTCAGACGGGAAATTTCATCCCACTCTTCATCGGTGAGCATTTTATCCAGGTCAACCAGAATCAAGAGTTCGTCATCTCGGTTACTTACGCCTTGAATAAAGCGAGCACTCTCGTCAGTACCCACATTCGGAGCGCTATCAATTTCTGAGGTTTTCAGATAAACCACCTCGGCAACGCTATCGACTAGTATGCCAATAACCTGCTGTTCAGACTCAATGATCACAATACGTGAATTGTCTGTGACTTCGGTCGTCTGCAAGCCAAAGCGCAGGCGCGTATCAATAACGGTAACCACGTTACCGCGCAAATTGATAATACCTAATACGTAACTGGGTGCGCCGGGTACGGGAGCAATTTCGCTGTAGCGCAGCACTTCCTGAACCTGCATTACATTGATACCGTAAGTTTCCTGTTCCAGCTGGAAAGTTACCCACTGCAGAACTTCGTCATTCCCATCAACGTCAGTTTCATTCTTGATAGCGCGATTATCTTTACTCATCTCTTACTCCGCCATGCGTTATTAATCTTGCTGGATATGTCCCAGACCTTTATCCAGAAGTGTAATCAATGCGTTAACATCCAGCAATGCACACATTCTGTCACGGACAACCCCGGCAAGCCAGGGTCGCTTATTATTTGTTTCCTTACGCCACTGAATCGATTGTGGCTGCAAAGGTTCACTGGTCACTAATTCTTCACACAACAGTCCCCATGGGCTGTCATTCAAAGTAATTAAATACTGATAATCTAAACTTTCTTCCAGCTCCGGTGTACATTTTTCCGGCATGACCCAACGAGCCGTATCAACCACCTGCAGTTTATTGTCACGCTCAGTCATAATACCGCGGAACCACTTAGGTTTTCCCATCAGCGGACTAATTTTGCCCAGTTGATGGATGCCTCCCAGGCTTTTTAGCGGCACGGCCAGAGTTAAGCCTGCCACTTTAAAAAATAACGCCTGAAAGTCCTGTTCCATATACTCTGACATCGCATCGGGAAGTGGCTCCGCTGGAGGCTCAGAAACCTCAAAGACTTCAGTTTCCACTTCCGTTTCGGTGTCAGTATGTACTTCCGTATCAATGTCTGTCTCAGTGGTTGTCAGGTCAACAGTTTCTGTTTCAACTTCTGTTTCCGTAACCGTTTCAACCTCTGGTTCTTTATAGCTATCGTCCGCTTTTGCAGAAACTAAAGGTAATAAATCCTGTTCACGGTTTAAGCTAACCGTTTCTTCCTCAGCAACCGCCTGAATTTTCGGTGCCGCTTGCTCTAATAGCCGTTTAACCGGTTCATTGTCAAACTCAACCGTTTCTTCTTCAAGCAGTAAAGCATTGAGGTATTCTGCCATAGCGGCTTCACTGTTATCGCGTTTAGTCGTCATAAATCAACGCTCTTCCAGCTGCTTCAAATTAGTTAATAGTGACTGGTAAGCCAACACCCCTCGCGATTTCGGTGCATAAGCAGAAGGTGTGAGCTGCTCATTAGAGGCATCGCGGAATTTTGTATCTATTGGGATCATGCCATTCCAGACCGAGCGACCATAACGTGCAATAAGCTTCTTATACGTTTGCAAAGACGCATTGGTTCGCTTGTCATAAAGTGTCGGGATAATAGTATAAGCGTAATTCTCACCGCGAGACTTATGTATTAACGTTAAGGTTCGCATCATGCGCTCTAGCCCTTTGAGCGCTAAAAACTCAGTTTGAACTGGAATCAATACTCTCTGGCAACAGGCAAGGGCGTTGACCATAAGAACCCCCAGCACTGGCGGCACATCAATAAGCACATAGTCGAAATCGTCAGCGACCATAGCCAGGCCGCGTTTTAAGACCAGTCCCATGCCGTCCTGAGTGCCAAGCTTACGATCAAGCGTAGCCAGTGCCATAGTGGCAGGCATAACGCTCAAATGCTTAAACTGGGTAGGCAAAATACTGCGGCGCATCAAATCTGCGGTTACAGCTTTGCCTGCACAGAATACATCAAAGGAGCCGGACTCCAGTGACTCTGAATCAATCCCGAAATAATAGGTTAATGACGCATGGGGGTCAGTATCAATACAAAGGACTCGCTTACCCTGTTCAGCCAATAGGCCTGCCAGCGCAACGGTTGTGGTGGTCTTTCCGACCCCGCCTTTTTGATTAGCTACCGTCCATACGATCATTCACTCATCCTGTTATAAGCCGCTGTAACCGACTTCTTTCATAATAGCCTTGGCCATTCCTTCAAGGCTGATACTGCGGGTTGAAATGCCCCCTTGGGCAACCGCCTGTGGCATCCCGTACACAACACAGCTAGCCTGATCCTGAGCCCAGATAGTCGCGCCCTGGTCCTTCAGCATTCGTGAACCATCACGGCCATCAGCACCCATGCCGGTTAAAATGACACCCAGCACTTTGCCCATGTAGGTTTTCGATAAGCTGGCAAACGTTAAATCGACACTCGGCTTATAAGTAATGCGCCCACTAGTGTCATCTTTTATGCGCAGTCTTGCACTGCCCGGACGACCTTCAACCATCATTTGCTTGCCACCCGGCGCTAAATACGCGGTTCCGGCTTTTAGCACATCACCGTCTTCGGCTTCTTTAACATGCACCTGGCACAGACCATCCAGGCGCTGTGAAAAGGCTTTGGTAAAAGCCGCAGGCATGTGTTGAACCATAACAATAGGGTAAGGAAAATTGCCGGGCAATTGGGTGAGTATTTTTTGCAATGCGACAGGGCCACCGGTTGAGGTTCCTATCGCCAGTAATTGATAAGCCCGGTTTATTGTTAATGCGCCAGCCGATGTCGCTGTACGCGCATCACTTTCACGCTGACTTTGCAGCTCATTATTACGTTGCCGGATACGATCCAGCGCTGTAGTGGGCTCTGACGGACGTTCGGGTTGCTTCGCAACAGGCGGCGGTGTTGATGGCCGCGCAGACGTTCGGCTTACCGGCTGCCTCGCAATCGCTATAACGCGATCCTGCAGAGTTTTTACTGCCTCGTCGCGGTTACGGGCGATATCTTCAAATTTCTTCGGCAGAAAGTCTGCGGCTCCCGCCTCGAGTGCGTTCAGCGTTGCTGTCGCCCCCTCATGAGTCAGCGAACTGAACATCAAAATAGGACAAGGATTGCTGCTCATAATGGCTTTCACAGCATCAATACCGTTCATTACCGGCATCTCAATGTCCATGGTAATAACGTCCGGCTTAAGGGTTCGGCTTTGTTCTACCGCTTCTTCGCCATTATTCGCACTACCAATCACTTTAATGTTGGTATTGTCTTCTAAAATCTCAGTCACCCGGCGTCTGAAGAACGCCGAGTCGTCTACCACGAGAACTTTTACAGTCATGAACGGTTTGTCCCGTTATCTTTTGGCGTAATACTTAAGCATGCTGGGCACATCGACTATCAGAGCTATACCACCGTCGCTGGTAATTGTTGCCCCTGCCATTCCTGGCGTACCCTGCAGTAACTTATCCAAAGGTTTAATAACCACTTCTTCCTGACCAATCAGTGCGTTCACCACAAAGCCAACTTGTTGATTGCCAATTTGCACAACCACTACATGACCTTGTTCTTTACGACTTGAACCATCATGGTTACGGACTAGCCATTTTTCTAAGAAGAACAGCGGAATAGCACGGTTACGTACAATAAGAGTCAACTGTCCGTCTACGGTATTGGTGCGCTTCATATCCAGGTCGATAATTTCACTGACAACAGCAAGCGGCAAAGCAAAAGTCTGATCTCTTACGGCGACCATTAGCGTCGGCAATATTGCCAGAGTCAGCGGCACTTTAATCAAAAGTTCAGTACCTTTACCTAACTCTGAGTTAATTTTAACGCTACCGTTGAGCTGACTGATTTTGGTCTTAACCACATCCATGCCAACACCACGACCGGAAATATCCGAAACTTGTTCTTTGGTCGAAAAACCTGCCGCGAAAATCAAGTTATAAGCATCTTCATCGCTTAAACGAGCAGCGGAGTCTGCGTCCATAATGCCTTTTTTAACGGCAATGCCTCTCAGTTTTTCAGCATCCATACCGGCACCATCGTCTTTAATCGACAGCATAATATGGTCACCTTCCTGAGACGCCGATAAGGTGACGGTTCCTGAGCGCGACTTACCATTAGCTTCACGTTCATCCGGCATCTCGATACCATGGTCAACAGAGTTACGAACCAAATGCACCAAAGGATCGGCCAGAGCCTCAACTAAGTTCTTATCTAAATCGGTTTCTTCACCGTACATCTCAAGATTGATTTCTTTCTTCAGGCTACGAGCCAGGTCACGGACAACCCGAGGGAAGCGACCAAATACTTTCTTAATTGGCTGCATCCGGGTTTTCATTACTGCGCCTTGTAAGTCGCCAGTGACAACATCCAGATTCGAAATCGCTTTGCCCATTTCAGCGCTGTCTGACTCATCAGAATTACTCAGGCTCAGCAGGCGGTTTCTGACCAGTACCAGCTCGCCGACCATGTTCATAATTTCATCTAAGCGCTTGGTATCAACCCGCACAGTAGTTTCAACCGGAGCAGGCGCTGGTGCAGCTGGTTTTTTATCTACCGGCTGAGCCGCTGCTGGTTTCGATTTAGGCTCTGATTTCGGCTCAGGCTTCGGCTCCGGTTTGGATGCTGGTTTTGCCGCAGGTTTTGGCTGCGCTTTGGGTTCAGGCTTTTTCGGTGCAGGCTCATCACCTTTCGGTGTCGGCGCTTTGCCACTGCCATGCAACTCGTCCAGCAGAGATTCAAATTCGTCGTCTGTTATCTCGTCGTCTTTTGCAGGCTCTTTCTGCTTTTCTTGTTTTTTCTCAGCACTTTGAGGCGCTTTGCCGCTGCCATGAAGTTCATCCAGCAATGACTCAAATTCATCATCTGAAATCTCATCACTGTCTTCATTTACCTTGGGGGTGGACGCCGCTGGCTTATCGTCTTTTCCGGGACCTTTGCCTTCACCGTGCAACTCGTCCAGTAACGCTTCAAACTCATCGTCCTGAATTTCGTCAATGCTGTCGCTGCTGCTTTCTTCTGCTGCAGGTTCTGGTTCCGGAGCTGTTTCCTCAGCAGATTCATCTTTTGGAACCTCTATAGGCCCTTCGTCCTCAGACTCTGGTTCACTCAACTTATGCAATAATTCCAGCAATTCTGGTGAAGCAGCTTCAGGTTCTTCTTTGGCGCGCACCTGCGCAAACTGAGTATTGATAGTATCCAACGACTGAAGAATCACGTCCATCAGATCGGAAGTGACAGTACGCTGACCATTACGCAGGGTATCAAATACGTTTTCCGCACCATGACAGGTGTCAACCAGAGCTCCCAAAGACAGGAACCCGGCGCCACCTTTAACCGTATGAAAGCCACGGAAAATAGCATTCAACAGATCTTTGTTTTGCGGATCATTTTCCAGTTCAACTAGCTGTTCAGACAGTTGTTCGAGGATCTCTCCAGCCTCGATCAAAAAATCCTGCAGAATGTCTTCGTCCATATCAAAGCTCATGCGACTGATGCTCCTAGAAACCTAAACTGGACAACAAATCGTCCACTTCGTCTTGTCCGCCAACCACGTCATCGCGTTGATCAGCATCGATAATTGGGCCTTCGGCATGGGCTGCATCTTTCTTAGGCGCAAGCCCTGCTTTTTCCGCGTTACGACGTTCTTCTTCTTTACCAAATATCTTCAGTAGTTCAATCAGGTTCTTTTCAACGTCTTCGACCAATTGAATAACCCGGCGAATCACTTGCCCGGTAATATCCTGAAAATCTTGCGCCATAAGCACTTCAGTCATTAACCCATGCACTTGAGGCATATTTTCGCCACAGCGCTTAAGTACGTCATCGACCTCATGACATAAAGACTTGAATTCATTTAACTGAATATCGTTGCTCATTAACCGGTTCCAGGCCGGCATAACTTTCTCGACACGGTGATGCATATCGTCTGCAAGTGGTAGACAGGCTTCTACGGCATCCATGGTGCGATTCGCGGCGTCTTCAGTTTTTTCAATGACATACAGCAGACGATTTTGCGCGTCCGGAAGATCATCCTGCGTCATTTGCACAATGCGAGGGTCAACCTGAAAGTCCTGGAGCGCTTCGTGGAGGTCTCTTGTTAACTGGCCTACAGAGGTAAACAACTTGTCATTACGACGGTTGTAAACATCTTCCAGTAATTGGTTAGCCTGCTGTTGTTTCCCGTCTTCAAGCAAGGCTACTAATTCCTTGGCTTGCTCCAGAGAAAGATCATGGGCGTTATCAGACATAGTCGTTCGCCCTTTAGCTGATTCGTTCGAAAATCTTGTCGAGCTTTTCTTTCAACGTTACGGCTGTAAATGGTTTTACAATGTAGCCATTTACTCCAGCTTGAGCTGCCATAATGATCTGCTCTCGTTTGGCTTCCGCCGTTACCATTAACACCGGTAAATGAGCCAGGTTATCGTCCTTGCGAATTTCACGCAGCAAGTCGATTCCCTGCATACCCGGCATATTCCAGTCGGTTACGACAAAGTCGAAATCACCGTTCTGCAACATGGGCAATGCGGTATTACCGTCATCGGCTTCCTGTATATTGGTAAAGCCAAGATCACGAAGTAAGTTCTTAATGATTCGTCTCATTGTAGAGAAGTCGTCCACAACGAGAATTTTCATATTTTTATCCAAAGCACCCTCCACTGAGGCTCTCGATTACAACCAAAGTTTATTCAACCCAATTTTGCATTCGCGACTTCAGTCGCAACATTGCCTGACTGTGAATTTGACTGACTCGTGATTCACTCACGCTCAGCACTTCACCTATCTCTTTTAAATTCAATTCTTCGTCATAATACAACGAAAGCACCAAAGCTTCACGTTCTGGTAACGAAGATATTGTCGAAACCAGCGCTTTATGAAACGCCGCGTTCTCAACATCTTTTTGTGGCTCATAAGCTGAACCCGTTACCTGCTCTGGCATGATAGCATCTTCTGATACACCAAGATCTTCAATACCAACTATTCGTCCCGTGCTGACATCCCGCAAAATATGATGATATTCATCCATACCCATATTCAGCTTTGCGGCCACTTCCGTGTCTTTTGCATCGCGTCCGGTTTCATTTTCAACCTGACGAATGGCTTCCAGTACGCGTCGATGATTACGATGAACCGAGCGCGGAGCCCAGTCACCACGACGAATTTCGTCCAACATAGCACCACGAATGCGAATGCCGGCAAAGGTTTCGAAACTGGCGCCTTTACTGTTATCAAAGTTACGCGCAGCTTCTAATAAGCCAATCATGCCTGCCTGGATCAAATCATCCACTTGCACACTGGCTGGAAGTCTAGCCATCATATGGTGTGCAATACGCTTAACCAGCCCGGTATGCTGTTCAATAATGGCATTCCGGTTGTCAGCAGTGGCGGCATAAACGGCAGCTTTATTCATTGGCAACATCCCGCTTACTCTCGTTATCGGCAGAAGTTATCAATTGTTCAAGAAAAAATTCTAAATGCCCGCCGGCTTGAGCCGGAACAGGCCAGTCAATGGCTTTCTTAGCCAAGGCTTTTATCGCTAAAGAGGCTGGTGATTTTGGATAAGCCAGTACCATAGGTTGTTGTTTTCTAACAGCTAAACGCAAGTTGTCATCAAAAGGTATAATCGCGGCAAGCTCTAAAGCAACGTCTAAAAACCGATCGGTTACTTTAGTCAATTTGTTGAACAATACTTGTCCGTCGCGCAGATTTCTTACCATATTGGCAACCACCTTGAATTTAAACAGGCCCTGCTCCCGGCTCAATACTTTAATCAGTGCATATGCATCGGTAATTGATGTGGGTTCATCACAAACCACTAATAAAACATCCTGTGATGCTCTGGCAAAGCTGACAACGGTATTACCAATACCAGCTGCAGTATCGACAATTAATACGTCATAGTTGCCCTGAAGCTGGCTGAAGGCTCTTATTAATCCAGCATGCTCAGATTCACTCAAGTCCACCATAGAGCGCGTACCTGAGGTAGCAGGCACAATTTTAATTCCTGCCGGGCCTTCAATCAGAATATCCTCTAACTCGCACTGCCCACTCAACACATGAGAAAGGTTGCGCTCAACCCGCAGGCCTAACATAACATCGACGTTAGCCAGACCTAAGTCGGCATCCAGCACTAATACTCGTTTGCCCTGCTTTGCCATTGCGATAGCCATATTCAGCGACACGTTGGTTTTCCCAACGCCGCCTTTACCACCAGTTACCGCAATAACTTTTACTTTCGATTGTTTCATTCTTCGCAGACCGCTTGCTTGATCCATCGGGCGTATCTCTTTTCTGACTAGATTGATAACAGCTTCATATTATATTGGCTCATTCAGCGAGAAAACGCCTCATTCCAGTACGATTTTGGCACGTCTGACACTGAGGAACAAATGCTTTTATCAAGCAGCCGCTCAGCCTCGGCAACCATAAAGTTCGCATCCGCTACCCGAATATCTTCAGGCACTTGCTGGCCATTTGTTAAATAACCAACCGGTAAGCCATGTTCTATTGCTACGCTGATACTCTCACCTAAACTTAAGCATTCGTCCAGCTTAGTAAAAATGCAGCCAGACAAAGGTAATGCTTTAAACTGCTTAACAGCATCCATCAGCACCTGGCTTTGTGATGTGGCAGACAACACCAGATAAGGGCGGATGCGCAGCCGGGAATTCTGAATTAACTGGCTTAACTGTTCATTCAAACGCTTATCGCGTTGACCCATGCCTGCCGTATCAATCAAAATAAGACTTTTTTGACGTAGCGCAAGTAATGCATCTGCCAGTTCCTGTGCATTTTTTGCCACTTTGACCGGACACCCTATGATACGACCATAGGTTTGTAATTGTTCACTGGCACCAATACGAAAGGTGTCGGTGGTAATTAAAGCCACTTTATCGGCACCATGGCGTTGCGCATAACGAGCGGCTAACTTCGCAATGGTCGTGGTTTTACCGACACCGGTAGGGCCGACTAACGCAACCGCTCCACCGCGCGTCAAAATGTCGTCAGAGGTCGTATTCAGCTGACCTTCTAATAAATGCAGAGTCTGTTCCCAGGCTTCATCATCTGATCCGCCTTCAGGAATAAAACAGGCAATCTGGTCGGCAACTCGCTCGCTCAAGCCCATATCCATTAAGCGGTTCATCAGCATAGAGCGGGTTGGTTCTTCACGATCCATTTCTTGTTTCATCAAGCCGCTTAACTGGTGTTCCAGCAACTGACGAATTCCATTGACCTGAGAGCGAAGTTCAGCAATGGCCTGGGAGTCGTCTGCTGCCGGTGCGTTTACTTGTTCAGGAAAAATATCGTCGCTGAGTTGAGAAGCGTTAAATTCTTGTGGCTCGGCTTTCGGCTCTGGCCGTTGTGCCGGTTCAGTAGTCGCTTGCGCAGCAGTGGGCTGTGCAACCTGTGCCTGACGTTGCAACAGCTCTTGCAAAGACTCAGCCGGCACTTCCGGTGTCTTTGACGCAGCCGGCTCATTTGGGGCCTGATCAGCCATTGGCTGTGCCTGTTGCGCATCGGGGTCAATGGCTGCAACCAGCTCAATACCACCGTTTACTTTCTTATTGGACAGGATAATCGCATCCGGACCTAAGGTTTCTTTAACCTGTTGCAATCCACGGCGCATATCTTCGGCAAAAAAGCGTTTAATCTTCACAAGCGACTCCCGTTACTCTTGTGTGGCGGTTTGTTCACCACCGTTTTGTTGTCCACCAATTGAGCTGACAATGCGAATTTGTTTATCATCCGGTACTTCCTGATAGGACAACACGCGCATACCATCGGTAGCGTGACGCGCAAAACGCGCCATGGTTGACCGTAAAAGCCCTGAGGTCAGCAGTACTGAAGGTTCCCCGTTCATTTCCTGCTGCTGATGCACTTCGCGTAATGACTGTTGCAGGCGTTCGGCCAAACCAGGTTCGATTCCGGCGCCTTGCTGATTTCCGTCATTACCAGCCATTTGCAGTGACTGATGCAACATCTGTTCCAACTCTGGTGCCAAAGTTATGACGGGCAATTCCGCCGCCCCTTCAGCAATGTCCTGAACAATTAACCGACGCAGTGAAATTCTGACTGCAGCCGTCAGTACTTCTGGGTCCTGGCTACGTCCTGCATACTCAACCAAAGTTTGTACAATAGTGCGCATATCCCGAATCGCGATGCCTTCGTCCAGTAAGTTCTGCAGTACTTTCACAAAGTTGCCCAGTGACAATAGATCCGGAATCAGCCCCTCAACCAGCTTAGGATGAGTACGCCCCAGACGATCCAGCAATTCTTGTGCTTCTTCGTGGCCCAGCAGCTGAGATGCATGGTTGGTTACAATCTGACTTAAGTGAGTAGCGACTACAGTTGCAGCGTCAACCACGGTATAACCCAGAGTTTGAGCGTGCTCGCGTTGCTCAGGACGGATCCAGACAGCATCCAGGCCAAAGGCCGGATCTTTTGTCTTCTCACCGTCCAGCTCACCGAATACCTGACCCGGGTTAATCGCCATCTCCCAGTCATGACGAATTTCAGCTTCACCCATGGTCACACCCATAAGAGTAATGCGGTAACTGTTGGGGCCTAAATCGAGGTTGTCCCGAATATGTACGGCCGGAACAAGAAAACCAAACTCCTGAGATTGCTTCTTACGTACACCTTTAATGCGTGACAGCAATTCACCGCCCTGCTGCTTATCCACCAAAGGAATTAAGCGATAACCAACTTCCAGACCTATAGTGTCAACGTGGCGTACGTCATCCCAGCTGAGCTCTTTTTGTTGCGCCTGCTGAACTTGCTGCTCCTGTTCTTTTTCAACCAGTTCGCCTTCTTCAGTCTTGGTTTTCTTAAGTTTAAAGTAAGCCGCGCCGGCTAACACCGCAGACATGCTTAAAAAGGCAAAATGCGGCATACCGGGAATAACACCCATGGCAAACAATACCGCGCTGGTAATAACCAAAACCTTAGGGTTATCGAGCAATTGCAGAACAACCGCATCGCCCATGTCCTGGCTGTTATTTTCACGAGTAATGATAATGGCTGTCGCAACTGACAGTAATAATGACGGAATTTGTGCTACCAAACCATCACCAATGGTTAACAGCGTATAAACTTCCACTGCCTCATTGAAGGTCAGACCGTACTGGATCATACCAATGAGCAGACCGCCGATAATGTTAATAAAGAGAATAAGGATACCGGCTATGGCATCCCCTTTTACGAACTTACTGGCACCATCCATGGAGCCGTAGAAATCAGCTTCACGGGTTACATCGCTGCGTCGTGCTTTGGCTTCTTCCTGGTTAATTAGGCCCGCGTTAAGGTCAGCGTCAATGGCCATTTGTTTACCAGGCATAGCGTCAAGGGTGAAGCGAGCGGTTACTTCTGAAATACGGCCGGCACCTTTGGTGATAACCACAAAGTTGATAATAACCAGAATGGCGAACACCACCAGGCCGACAGTGTAGTTACCACCTATGACCACGCTACCAAAAGCTTCAATAACAGAGCCTGCAGCACCTGGCCCGTTATGCCCTTCTAATAAAACAATACGCGTAGAGGCAACGTTAAGGCTTAAGCGTAGTAC
>Ga0208813_1000104_pt1 | contig 81360 bp, 60 predicted proteins | sample MalvireepMed_904_FD_184250 | JGI IMG/M metagenome (GOLD analysis project Ga0208813, IMG submission 184250) | Marine viral communities from the Global Malaspina Expedition - Malaspina viral metaG DeepMed_904 (SPAdes) (version 2) | ecosystem: Environmental > Aquatic > Marine > Oceanic | place... | reverse complement strand
GTTTTAGTAACAAGGTAAGTAACACGCTTGAATCTTAATATTTTTTATCCACTATAAAACAATAAGTTATTAGATCTTATCGATTCCGCCTCCGGCACCATTATTCCGAAAGCCCTGCACTTTGTGCGGGGCTTTTTGCATTTTAGCCATTGTGCCAGTTTTGTACCAGTAGCCTGATGTTCACATCAGGTGCGATATCTCACCTGACATAAATGTCAGGCTACATGCGCTCACAGAAGGTTAAACGGGTCATCCACAGAGCGGGATGGTTCGGTAAACCAAAAAGCCCCCTCTTCGCTCATATAAAAGTGGTCTTCCAGGCGCACGCCAAACTTTTCCGGGTTAATTACCATAGGTTCATTACTGAAGCACATTCCCGGTGCCAATTCGGTCTTGTCCCCACCGACTAAATACGGCCATTCATGCAAGTCCATACCGATACCATGGCCTGTTCTGTGCGGTACACCGGGTAATTGATAATCGGCTTTTAAACCCAGTTCGCTCAATTTAACCCGAACTGCGTCATCAACCGATTCGCAGGTTTTACCTATATGAGCCGCATCAAAAACAGCCTGCTGTAAGTCTCGTTCATACTGCCAGAACGTCTGTTGCTCTCCAGTCGCGTTGCCAAAGGGGTAAGTACGGGTGATATCAGAGTGATACCCGTGCAGCTTGCAACCGGTATCAATAAGCACCCAGTCGTTTTTCTCCAGCTTCTGCTCGTAATTAACACCGTGCGGGTAGCTGGTTCCTTTACCAAACAGCACAATACAGAAAAACGACCCAGACGCGCCCACCTTTCGGTGTGCTTCATTAATAAAACCTCTAACTTCAGAAGCGGTTACGCCCTCGTGCAGCATGGCACCGGTGGCTCTGTGCACGGCCATGGTCATATCCATAGCCGTCTGAATTAACGCCAGCTCTGCGGGCGACTTATGCATACGACAGGCAGCGGTAATGACTTTTGCGTCACACATTGTTTCAGCTGGCTTGTGCTCTTCCAGCTTCGCTACAACGCTGTATGGTGTGGACTCATCCAACGCCAATTTATAGCCATCAGAAAAATGCTCCGCTAAAAAGTTCAGCAACCGTTCATAAGGTGATTCATGTTCGTCCCACAAAACCGTATCCATGGGCAGTATCATAGCCTGGGTTAATGAACCGACTTCAAACGCGGGCGCTATTAAGGTGACATTTCCCTTAACCGGGATAACGGCGCCGACCAAACGTTCACTGGGGTACCACTTCAAGCCGGTAAAATATTCCAGGTTAGTACCTGCGTTTAAATACATAGCGCTGATGCCTTTTTCCTGCATCAATTGCTGTGCCTTAGCAACGCGCTGCTGGTACTCTTCCAGTGTAATAGGCTTAACACCTTCAGTCATATCTTCCAACGCCCCGAGCGCCTCGTCTAACTTCGCAATTCCTACGCCATGCGCCATAAAACTCTCCTTATTAAGTCTGCCAACAGACAATAGTGGATATCGAACGGTCAATTATGTTCAAACTCACTTGATTAAAGCCGCTAGGTCGAACATTACTCTATAAGCGAGTAATCTAACTCGCGACATGAACAATCTCAACTGACTGTAAACCACGATTTGTTTTCCATTGAATAGATTGCCCTACGGAAAGACCAATAAGCGCCGCCCCTAAAGGAGCAAAAACCGATAAGCTGTCATCATATTTATCTACCTGATCAGGTGCAGTCAGAGTTTTAGTAAACACTTTCCCTGTTTCTAAAACCTTAAAGGTCACCTGCCGATTCAGACAAGCAACATTGGCCGGCATAACATTCGGCTCAACAATTTTGGCGCGAGCCAGCTCAACTTCTAACTCATCCAAAAACTCCCGAGGCAAACGCGTCTCATCTAAATGATGCTCAATAACTGCCATATCGACACATGAAATAACGATGTTAGGTCTAGTATTCATATTCTCTCCCATAAAAAAGGGCTCCGGAGAGCCCTTTAAGTCTACTCATCAAGTTTCTTTTTCTTCTTTTCTTTTCGTTTTTCTTTCAATGTTAATTGTGGTTTTTTCTTTTGTTTTTCTTTACTCATTGGATTCACCTTATCTGTTCAAATGTTTAAATTAATCCGCACTTTGCACAACTAAGTTACTCCAAGGCACTACCCTCCGTTAAATTCATTTCTAAGCATTATCAGATGCGGGACGATTTTGATTTACCGTCAGGACTTCCCACTTTATTGATATATCTTTAACGATAACTGTTGCAATATCTCCTACGCGAAGCCCAAGCAATGTCGAGCCTAAGGGAGAAATAAAAGACACTAGATAGTTGTCGGTATCCGCCAGCTCTGGTGGAACCAACCTAACCTTTACCTGCTCCATTGTTTTCACATTACGTAGAACGGCGGATGCTCCAACTCGAATTCGTTTTTCAATTAACGCTTCTTTTGACTCACTGAATTCAAGCCTATTCAGTAAAATACTAAGCTCCACGGGATCAATCAGCATTTGCTGCCCCGCTTCCTGAAAAATTGGGTTTGACGGACAAACCGAGGTTTTACAAAACCTGAATGCACGCTTAAGCACGGCTTTATCTCCAACCGAACTGAACATTAAATTATCTAAAGGGAATAACAGACAGGCCGAACGCTTAAAGCGCGTCCGGCTTAATTTGGAAAGGTGAGAGCGGTACTCTGTATAGAATAGTTAGACTTAAACATGATGTCCTCTTAACAACTGAATCCATCATAGCCCGTTAAAAATTTAAAGCAAGCTCCCGGAATATTCGTCCAGGAATAAATGACTTATAAGGCTTTCTCAGCTATGACCCGCTCTATCCACGCCATTGAAAAGGACAAGTCTCGATGAGTCACATAATATAAGGTGCGATGATGCGTGCCTTCTGTCGGCAAAGCTCTAACTAACCCAGCTTCCAACATAAGTGGTGTTGTGATACTAGGAACGTAGGCAACTCCAATACCTGATGCCACCGAATGAATAATGCTTTCATTGGTATTCAATTCAATAACGTTCGCTGGCTTAATGCCAAGCTTAGCCCAAAGTTTTTCAGTAAGCCGGCGAGTGGCAGAGCCTTTTTCCCGAATAAGCCAAGGCTGTACTTCCAACGCTTTACCATTGTCATCGGGCGGCGCAACTAGCGTCATGCTGTCTTCCTTAAACGGCTTAGTGAGTAAGTCGTCGCGTGAACTTGGACCTTCAACCAGCCCTATCTCGTCCTGAAACGACTCAACTCGGCTGAGTATTTCATCGGTATTACCAATATAAACATTAATTTTGAGCTCGGAACGTTGTTGTTTTAGCACATTGATATAAGCCGGCAACCAATAATTACCGACAGTCTGACTGGCACCTATGTTTAACGTTTCCCGTCGATTACTGTGTAACTGTTCAAAGTATCGTTCGGTGCTGTCACTAAGCGATAGCATTTTTTGGGCTCGCTCGTACAGCCACATACCAGCAACAGTGAGTTCAACCTTGTGTGAACGATGCTTTCGTCCTCTTTCCCGCATCACCAACCGAGTGCCCAGCTGCTGTTCAATATCCTTTAGGTTAATAGATACCGCAGATGTGGTCATATTTAGCTGCACACTGGCCGCAGTGAAACCGCTGGTTTCCGCAATGGTTTTAAACACTTGAAGTTGGCGCAAATTAATCATAAATATATTTTAACTTTATAAAGTTTTATTAAATTTCAATTAATATTGATTGCACTATACTCCAGCCTAAATACAAGAATCAATACAAGGCATAACCATGAACCATCCTATCGTAGGGCTCATTGCAGCGGTTGTATTAGCAATAGGTGTTGTGGAGCTCCATCTATGGCTTCCAGCTATTCAGTCTGTTTCTCCGCTATTAATCAGCATTGGCGTTGGGATTCTGGTCAGCCATATATTACCGGCACGTTGCAAAGAACCGCTCGCTCCTGGATTAAATATCGCTAAAGGATCAATATTACGAGTTGCCATTGTCTTATACGGTTTCAATATTACTTTACAAGCCTTATCTCAGGTTGGTATTTACGGTCTATTCAGCGCGGTTACCATGGTATCAGTTATTCTGTTTGTCGGTATTTGGGCCGGAACCAAGCTGTTTAAGCTTGATAAAGAGCAAGCGATTTTAGTTGCCGTGGGCAGCGCTATTTGCGGTGCAGCAGCCGTTGCTGCGATGGAACCAATCATTAAAGCCAAACCTCACAAAGTAATAACCGCTATCAGCACCGTAGTTGTATTTGGCACGCTTTCTATGCTGCTTATGCCATTAGTGTTTCAATTTTTCGATATCAACGAGGCCCAGTATGGCTTATGGGTGGGCGTTTCCGTCCATGAAGTTGCACAAGTAGTTGTCGCCGGCGACTCAGTTAGCTCAAACGCGGCACACATGGCGGTATTGGAAAAAATGCTTAGAGTGGTTTTATTAGTACCTGTGTTATTAACATTTGCAGTATGGATGAGACAAAAGTCAAAAGGTTCAGACAAAGAAAGTGGTGATAATAAAGTCTCCGTTCCTTGGTTCGCTTTTCTATTCATTGGCGCTATTATCATCAACTCACTGAACTGGATACCGGACGACGTGACGACAGCATTCACAGCAGCTGCCACTTATTTACTGTGTATTGCAATGACCGCTTTAGGCATGCTCACACACATCAGCGTCATCAAACAAGGCGGCGCAAAAGCATTTGCACTCGCCGCCCTGCTTTTTGTGAGTCTGTTCATTACCGGTTACCTGTTAGCTCAGTTCGCCTAGTAATCACGTCTTTTCTCATAGACTTTCTATAGCTAATTAACTATCTCACCTGACGCATTAGCGTCAGGCTACATCAAGTGCGTTCTAATCTCTTTAAGCCGTGCAATGTAATCCTGACTAAAGACATTCTCCGCACGTGCAATGTAAGCCTCTAAATCAACGTACTTAAGCGCATTTTTGAAATAAAACCTATCGGCAAAAAGCTGCATTTTTTGCATTTCAAAAATCGCTTTTATCTGCCCGAAGTACCTTTCAATATCATTAACCATAGACACCATATGCCAGTCGCTACCGTACATTATTTTATCGGCAAGTTTAAAAGGTTTGTCGGCAGTGGCTTCACGCGTTAGCTCTATTTCAAGTCGTTTAGCCAGGCTCTCCTGGGCTTTCTTGCTTTCGACAATTTCGTGCAGGTAGGACAAATCACAATAGACATGCTCGTAGCGCCGACACAGCTCTACAACTTTACGAGCGTAGTTATTCTGATCATTCCATTCGTCTTCCGTATCCGACAGCCAACCCTTAACCCAGCGCCCGTTCATCTTCCGTTTCCCACCACCGGCATGACCAAAGCAGAGTCTCATGGTTTCTCGCTGCTTGTTCTTTTTCAGCGCTTGCTCCCAATAATCCGGGTCTGAATTCAGGCCCGAGCCTTTATAGGCCTGAAAGCCTTCCGGGGTGCAGTGAGTGAAAACTGGAATTGAATACTCCACACAAAAATCCAGAAAATAATCAACAACTCGTTCCACGTTAGCTTCGTTGTCTGCAGGCTTGTAACCCATAGGAGGATAAAACTTGAACCCTGCCTTGCCATGTTCCAATGATCTTTCTATAGCATCACGAAGCACGCGGTCAGAGGAAGATTGAGAAACAAAACGTAAAGGGTCAAAAGCGGAGAAGCCAAGAACTATCCCTTCCGAAAAATTCTCCAACGCCGTCATACGCTCCAACTGCTGATCATAAAAATCGGTATTTGGGGTTGTCGTCAAATGGGTAAGCCATATCCATCATGTAATGAAAAAACACATAACGTTCTGAGAAGTTGTCGTAATAGCCTTCTAACCGCTTAAATATCCCGACTTCGCTGCGTAGCATATTCAAGACAAAGTCTATTTTGTCCGCAGCGTCTTCCAGAAACTCCAGTGACTTACGCAGCATTCGTTCAATCATTTTGTGAATGCCAGAGAACCAACCTGATATTTTATCCTGAACCTGAGTCTCTGCTTTGAAAGTCCATTTCGTTTTTATGTAATCTAACTCAAGTTCCTGAGCCGATTCACTGTCACCGTAATACTGGTGTATTTCCTTCAGAACCGAATAAAGCTCGCTGTTAATGAATTGCTCCTGATAGGCTTCGGCTAACTCCGGGTCGCTATTGCCTTCTTCCAGTAAATAGTGCTCTATCTCAATACAAACCAGATGGGCAAACTCATTGCAGATTTTTTCAGTCGCGCCTTTTTTCGATGTCACTGAAAACGACTCTAGCCGCTCTTTTAGCGTAGAACTGGCGGTTAGGGAATAGGCCAGTTTGCTAATCAACTTTGCCGGTATTTTCCAAATTCCCCAACTCTCAAGAATCCCCTGCAAAGGCACATAACGAGCGTTAAAAAGGTGGGTATGGGCATCAACAACGAAAGGTAGTTTACTCATGGCCGTATCCGTTTGAAGTAACCTGATTTTTCTAGGTTTTAGTTAAGTTAATAACTCGTAGAAGATCAACCGAACTCCCGATAATTGGTAACTTTTCCTAATTTTTGGTCAGACACACAAAATCGAATAAAAACAAAAATGTTAACCAATTGATTTTATTATGATTTATTTATGGCCTAACAATTGCTTTGTTGTCCATAATAAGAGCATAAGAACAACAAGGAACCACAATGAGTGTAAAATTTGAAGACCGCCCACTGGAAAAAGTCCGCGAAGAGACGATTGATCAGTTGGTAATGAACTATGGCCACGGTGAGTTATCAGAAGAAGCCTTTGAACGTCGGCTTGATCACGCCATGGATGCGACTGAACATAGCCAGCTTGCCGAATTGGTAGAAGACCTGGAGCTGAAGCCAGACACATCATACGACAGCATGAAAGAACAGCAGTTCTCGCCACATTACGGCGAAGGACGCATTCAACCAACCGAAAAGGTGATATCCATACTGTCTTCTAATGAGCGCTGTGGCGTGTGGACAGTGCCGCGTGAAATCACCATCTACTCTCTGCTAGGCTCTGTAGAACTGGACTTTACCGATGCCGTTTTTCAACACCCGGACGTCACTATCAAAATTATTGGCGGGCTTTCAAGTCTTGAAGTTTTTGTCCCTGAAGAAATTACCATTAGCACCAACGTCTTTAGTGTTCTTGGCTCCACCGAAAATAAAGCGCCCTCAATGGGCAACCTGAAACAAGCTCCGCATATACGAATTGAAGGCTTCCAGTTGCTTGGCTCAGTTGAAGTGAAAGTCAAACGAACCATAAAAGAGAAGTTTGTAGCCTTTGCTAATAGCTTAAAGGGCACCTTTCAATCTCGCTAAAGTCGGGATAGGTGAATTCAGTTGCGAGTCGATGACCGCTGGCCTAATCTAAAAGCCTGGTACGAGCGTATGAAACAGCGCGACTCATCAAAGGTTTAAGGAATAAACATGATTGAACTCTACACCTCAGCAACCCCCAATGGTTATAAAGCCACGGTAACCTTAGAAGAAATGGGGCTGGACTATAACCTGCACCATGTGCAGTTGCAGGAAAATGAGCAAAAACGCCCGGAGTTTCTGAAAATGAACCCTAACGGTCGTATTCCGGTGATTGTCGATAAAAATAACGATGATTTCGCGGTGTTTGAGTCCGGTGCCATTATGCTGTATCTGGCTGAGACCTACGACAAGCTTAATCCTAAAGACCCGAAAGAACGTTCACGTATGATCCAGTGGCTGATGTTTCAGATGGGTGGCATTGGTCCTATGATGGGACAAGCTAATGTCTTCTATCGGTATTTCCCGGAGAAGCTGCCCTCAGCCATTGAGCGCTATCAGAATGAAAGCCGTCGGCTGTTTGAAGTGCTGAACACACGGTTAGGCGAGTCTGAATACTTAGCAGGTGATAACTTCTCGTTAGCGGATATTGCCAACTGGTGTTGGGTGCGTACCCACGACTGGTCTGGTGTTAGCCTTGATGGCTTAGAAAACCTGAAGCGCTGGATGAACACCATCAGTGAGCGCCCAGCCTGCCAACGCGGCGTAACAAAGCCGGAGCGAATGGGCGATCCTGACGAACTGGTCAAGAGCGCCCAGAAAATGGTGCAGCGTTAAGCCGCAGCCAACTGCGCCAGATATTCATCGTAACTGCCGGCAAAGTCACGTAAGCCTTTGTCGGTAATTTCGATAATACGAGTAGCCAGAGTCGAGACGAACTCGCGGTCATGGCTGACAAACAACAAAGTGCCTTCAAACTGCTCCAGTGCCAGGTTCAGCGACTCTATCGATTCCATATCCAAATGGTTAGTCGGTTCGTCCATCACCAGAATATTCGGGCGCTGCAAAATCAGTTTACCGAAAATCATCCGGCCTTTTTCACCACCAGACAAAATCGATACCGGCTTTTGAATGTCATCAGAAGAGAACAGCATACGGCCCAACACACCCCGAATAGCCTGCTCGTCGTCACCCGGTTTTTTCCACTGATACATCCACTCGTAAACGGTCATATCCTGTTTAAACCAGTGGGCGTGATCCTGCGCGTAGTAACCTATCGCCGCATTTTCAGACCATTTGATGCTGCCTGAGTCCGGCGTGTACTCGCCCATCAAACATTTCAGCAAGGTCGTTTTACCAATACCGTTGGCACCAATAATAGCGACTTTTTCACCCACTTCTATCGAGGTACTCAAGCCTTTTAAGACCGCTTCGTCTTCGAAGCTCTTACGCACGTTCTCGGTTTCAAGCGCTAACCGGTAGAGTTTCTTTTCCTGAGTAAAACGAATGTACGGATTAACACGACTGGAGGCTTTAACCTCGTCCAGCTGAATTTTCTCCATTTGTTTCTGACGCGACGTTGCCTGTTTAGCTTTTGACGCGTTCGCTGAGAAGCGGCTAACAAAGCTCTGCAGCTCGGCAATTTTCTCTTTTTTCTTGGCGTTATCGCTCATTAACTGCTCGCGCGCCTGAGTGGCGGCAAACATGTATTCGTCATAGTTACCCGGGTAGACGCGCAGCTCGCCATAGTCAATATCGGCCATATGCGTACAAACCGTGTTCAGAAAGTGACGGTCGTGCGAAATAATAATCATGGTGCTTTGCTTTTCGGCCAACACGCCTTCCAGCCAGCGAATGGTGTTAATGTCCAGGTTGTTGGTCGGCTCGTCCAGCAACATAATATCCGGCTCGGAGAACAGTACCTGCGCCAGTAACACCCGAATTTTTACACCCGGCGCCAGCGCCGACATCAGTCCAAAGTGCTGCTCTACCGGTATGCCCAGCCCCAGCAATAACTCACCGGCGCGTGACTCCGCAGTATAGCCATCCATTTCAGCAAACTCGGTCTCCAGGTCGGCCACACGCATGCCGTCTTCTTCGCTCATTTCGCCGCTGCTGTAAATGCGGTCCCGTTCTTCTTTTACCGCCCACAGCTCTTCGTGGCCCATAATAACGGCATCAACGACACTGTAGTCTTCGTAAGCAAATTGATCCTGACGCAACTTACCGATGCGAATATTGGGTTCCAGCGACACATTGCCAGCCGAAGGCTCCTGCTCACCACTTAATATACGCATAAAGGTCGACTTACCGCAGCCATTAGCGCCTATCAGGCCATAACGGTTACCATTGCCGAATTTAACAGAAATATTTTCAAAAAGAGGCTTTGCACCAAATTGCATGGTGATATTTGCAGCAGAAATCACGTAGTCAACATCCAGGATCATAGGGTAAAAATTGAGCGCGCAATGTACGTGTTTTTCGCGTAAATTACAAAGAAAGATTCACTATAATAGGTAAATAGATTATGCAAATGTCCTGGACAGACATCTCTTCTGGTTTAAATAGAATCTGGAATGTCGAGTTATGGAAAACCGGAGACGCGCAGATATACCTAAGCCAGGTCATTATTGCTATTACGCTGATTATTGTTGGCGTAATCGTCATACGCTGGATAGGCTCTAGTCTGGTTAAGCGTGCCTTAAAATCCGGCCACGCCTCTCAGAACACCATTTATGCTTTTCGTAAGTTATTCTCTTTTCTGGCTTATGTACTTATTGTGCTCATTGCCCTACCGGTCGCTGGCATCCCTATTACCATATTCGCGGTTCTGGGTGGTGCATTAGCCATTGGTGTCGGTTTTGGTGCCCAGAACCTGCTAAACAACCTTATTTCCGGCATGATATTAATTGCCGAGCGCCCTATCCGCATTGGCGATATTGTAGAGCTGGAGAACGAACGCGGTCGTATTGAAGAAATTGGTAACCGCTGCGTTCGCATCAAACGTTTCGACGGTGTGCATGTGCTGGTACCAAACAGCTACTTTCTGGAACAGCGCGTAGTGAACTGGACGCTGGTATCCACTGAAATACGCAGCACAGTCACCGTGGGCGTTGCTTATGGCTCGCCGATAGACAGAGTCCGCGAATTGATGATGGAAGCGGCCAGCCAACACGAGAAAATCGTTCAGCGCTTACCTTTTGAAGTGTTTTTCGATGACTTTGGTGACAACAGCCTGACGTTTAATTTGCTGTTCTGGACGGAAGTAGAAGCCCCTATGGATATTCGCCGGGTGCAGTCAGACATTCGCTTTAAGCTGGATAAGCTTTTCGCCGAGAACGATATTGTTATCGCCTTCCCTCAACGCGACGTGCATTTAGATACGTTAAAGCCGCTAGAGATAAAGATGACGTAGCCTGAGGTTCACCTCAGGTGAGGTGAATGTAGCGGGCGCTGGGGCCGCAGGGACTATTGAGGAGGACGCCCGTAAATACATCCCTGTAGGGCTTGGGCAGCGCCATCCATGGCGCTGCACACCTCCTCAATAGTCCACTGCAACCGTCAGGCGCGCCCTCTACCACTATTCCTCTCCGTAGCCGAATGCTCAACATCAGATAATGACTTCAAGCATCTCACCTGATGTAAACATCGGGCTACTTAGAACTCGTAGCTATAACTCAAGCTAACGACGGTTCCAACTTCTTTACTACGAACCAGAATATCCGACTGAGTCACTTCCTGATCTTCGCCCAGCAGGTTCTTAACTTTTAAGCCGATTTTAGAATTAAAGCTCGGATAATAACTGTAAACCAAATCCAGTGAATGGAAGGGTTGCTCGTAAGCGTCCTCACGTCCACCGATACCAGCCGCTAAGATACGCTCACCAAACACGTTATACACCAGTGAAGTAGCATGTTCACCGTTAGCTGAGTCGTAGTTCAACTGGAAGTTGGCAACGTACTCAGAGTGTCCCGTCATACGCTTAGTCCGGTTGGTTAAGTTACCCGCCAATGCCGGATCAATCGACGCTTCAGAGTCACTCCAGGTTAAGTTACCAGAGGTAAAAAACCCGTTCGCCAGGTAACCTAAATCGTGCAGCCACTCAAGCTCAACGCCATAGACTTCAGCTGATTCACCATTAACGTAACTTAAGGTGTAATCTTCATCGCCCACCTGAAGCACTGACTCAATGGGGTTCTCTATGTCCTTATAGAAAGCCGCAATGGTGTAATTGTCGCCATTATCGGCATAGTACTCAAAGCGTGCATCGTAGTTACGTAAATCACTGCTCTCTAAGCCAGCTCTACCGAACGTACGAATGTCCGTAATTGGGTCGTAGTAAGCCACCGGCACTGTTTCACGTAAATCCGGACGCACAACGGTTTCGCCGTAACCAAAACGCAGCTGGTAATTATCACTGGCCATATAAGTCAGAGATAAAGCCGTGTAGAGGTCGTCTTCAGCAATGGTGCTTTCAAGCACACGCTCAGGATTGAAATAATTATTTAAATCCTGCTCACTAAAAATTAAGCTCGATGTTGCCAGAGAAACCTGTTTAAAGTCTTCATAACGAACACCACCACTTACACGCCAGGTGTTATCGAATATTGCATCGAACTCACCGTAATAGGCATCAATTTTCTGAGCGGCCAGATAGTCATCCGCATTTGGCGCACCGGGTTCACGGAAAGAAATACGGAAATCGTTGTCATCAATAACATCATCCGTCAAATAACCCGTGACACCTAACACGTCATCTAAGTCGTCCAGCACTGACAAACGCGAACCCGATGCATTGTCCAGACTAAAGCGACTGGTACTGTAATAACGCGCTTTATCAACAAAGTCATAGCCTGCTTTTAGCTCAAGCTCTATTCCAGAAAACGCAAGTGGTAATGACAGGTTACCGCCGTAAGACTTAACGTTATCTTCCATATCAACAAACTGGAAAATAGCACGGTTGTCATCGCCCGTTACGCGCGTTTCAGAGAAGTTACCCTCGGTGTCATAAATATCGTCAAAACGATACGAAACTTCGGTAGGGATATCCGTTTCCGCTTTTGATTCCGTATACTGCCAGTCGAAACCAATGCCCCAGTAATCCATAAAGGTGTGTTGGCCGCGGAACTGATCGACGTTTAAGACACGCTCTTCGTATTTGAATTCGTGCTCGCGGTTAGCAATACCGGTTCCAACTATAGTTTTCAGGTTACTGCCGTTCGGGCTTTGCTTGATACCAAACTCCGATTCATCTTCCGAGTCTTCTAGATAAATTTTGGTATAACTGACACTGTGTGTATCTAATTCATAACCCGCAGTGAAAAAGCCGTTCAGACGCTCAGTTTCTGTCGTTACTGTGGTTTCTTCAAAGGTGTTGTAACAAGACTTAGAGATGTCTTCGACCGTCGCCAGAGAAGTTGAGCAATCAGCTGTTGCGTTGTTACTGATAACCGCATTTTTGCGTTCAGAAACATCCCAGTCATTATCGTAGGAAGCCGCGGCTAACACGCCTATAGTTCCACCGAAAAATGACTCGTCAAAGCTATTACCTAAGGTGGCTTTAAAGTCCATGTTAGGGTCTAAAGATTCTTTCTTCAGCACCATGTCTCGTGGCAATTGCTTTGCCAGCGACGCATTTATTGCCCGAGCCTGATTACCCGCACTATTTCCAGAACCGGTCAGACCGTCGGTATTAACAATATTACGTAGACTAAAGTCACCCTGGTAGCGGCCAATTGCGTCTTTTATGCCTGCCGGAATACCGCTGCCGTCCCGGTTATAGGTATAACCTTCGTCTGCGTTGCTATTCATGCCAACACCCGCTTCAAGACTAAAGACAAAGTCGTCGGGCAAAGAACGCGTTCGAATATCAATATTGCCGCCACCAAAAGCCGCCGGCATAGAAGGTGAAAACACCTTTTGCACTGCCATGCTTTCAATAATAGTTGATGGGATAATATCCAAAGGAATGACGTTACGGGTTAAATCCGGGCTGGGAATGCTGGCACCATTAATACGGGCACTTGAATAACGCTCACCGAGGCCACGTACATAAATAAATTTACCGTCAACCAGTGTTAAACCGGTCACCCGACGTAAAGCCGAGGCCGCATCGCTGTCGCCAGAACGGGATAACTGCTCGGCACCCAGGATATCAGCCACAAAAGCCTGATTCTTACGTTCTTCAACAACGGCTGCCGCGCTACCTTGTAAACGACTGCCGGTGGTAACCACTTCTTCAATGGTCGATTCGCGTTCAACGTCTGCTTCATCGGCTTGCTGAGCCAAAGCTGCCGGCGCAGCGGCAAACAACCCTAATCCAACCGCTAAAGCAACAGGCTTGAGTTTGTATTGATTTTTCATAACCAACTCCTGCAATAAAATCGGAAAATAGGCGCAACACCGTTGCGCCTATTCATTCGCATTCCAACTCAAATTAGTCTGCGTCAGCAGCAGCTACAGCAGTTTCAACCCACTGGTACCACTCAGAGCTTGTATCGTCGTCAGACAATGCGCCGATGAAATCAACCGGAGTAAAGAAGTCATCGTTTAGTGACGTTAAGTCATTCGCCGAGATAGTGATAGAAGAAGTCATATCCGTAGAGATACCGTCGTCATTCAGAACAGTAGCGGAGCCATCAAGAATTTCGTTTACGCCGCCGTTCGGATACCAGGCTGAGTAAGTTTCGCCATCTGCAAAGGTGTTATCACCGGTATTCACGAAGTTGTTAGTACAGGCTAAAACTGAGTTATAGAAGTCCAGCTCGCCGTTATCAACGCCCGCTTCACCGTCTGAAGTAAAGAAGATACAACCGTCGTCAGCAGTACCATTTTCCTTAATTTTCAGAACGTTATACATTTGCCCCTGGAAGTTGTCATCAAACTTAGTGGCAATAGATGGATCGTTATCACGTACAGATTTACCATCAGTGGTGATAATAGTTACGTTAGCAATGGTCGGTGCTGACGTTGGTGCCTGGCTGTAGTCTGGACCGTTATTTTTCTCACCGTCGGCTTCAAATCCGCCGTTACCCATGTAGTTAGTATTGCCATCTACCGTCACTGTACCGTGTTTAATAAACAGGAACTGTGCACGGCCTTGCCAACCAGCATCGATGTCCATTGAGTCATCCTGAGTATCGGTGAAAACCACGTTTTTAACATCCGCTTTCCCCCCGAAGAACTCAATACCGTCATCATAGCCTTGATGAATATGGATAAATTCATAAGATGATCCAGAACCAACAGCGTTTAAAGTTAATGAGTTAAGGTCATCGCCATCACCACCATCGCGAGGGCCTGAACCGGCGTACCAAATTTTTGCATATTTCATTGAGCCGCTGCTATCAGTGTTATCATTACCACCGTAATAGCTCACAATACCTTCAGACTCTACGTTACAAGTACCGCCATCGCGCTGTGCATCAGTACACTGGTTGGTAATACCGTTACCGTTAATAATGATGCCGCCCCAGTCTGCATAACGTGGCGCGTCGCCAGAAACATTCAGACGGTCAAATGCGTTAGCTGAGGTAAATGTAATTGGCTTGTCGAAAGTACCAACAGCATTTAACTGCGCGCCACGAGCAATCTGAATAATGGCTTCACCAGAAGTAAAGGCCAGTGTAGCACCTGGTTCAACGGTCATAACCGGGCCATTCTGGTTAATTTCACAGCTTGTCGTCGTGTCGCAATCGACACCAACTTGCAGCGCGCCTTCAAATACGTGCACACCACCGTCAGGCAACTCTTCAAAAGTAATATCTTCATCAATTTCGATGGTCGCACTGGCGAAATTTTCATCATAGGTACAGTCTTGACCGTCGTAGGTACCTTCCACATCGCCGTAACTAGCGCACTCTACGCTGGTACCGCCATCGCCACCATTACCACCGTCAGCGCCGCCGCCATTATTAACCGTTGGTGTAACATTAATGTCGCCGCCGCAACCGGCCAAAAATAAAGCTGTCGTTACTGCAGAGATTTTGAATAAGGTATTAAATTTCATTGGGTTCTCCCGACTTGGATTTTATCCAGTTATGATTTAAGTCGGGGTGAAGAGTAAAACGCTTGCATGACAATATTGTGACAACATAAGAATGTAACAATATATTCACATTTAAGTCACTTGAGGTCATGCTGTTGATCTTTGCGCTTGTTGAATAAGTAACCTATATCAATAATGAAAAACCAAAAAGGAAACCCCATGCGTAAATTATTACTCAGTTGTGTACTGACGACTCTGTCTGTACTTGCTTTACCAGCAGCGGCCTATCAATCCGAAGAGGTTATCGTCGAGCACAACGAAGTCGCCGATAATATTTATATGCTCACAGGCGCTGGCGGCAACATGCTGATGTCATCCGGCGATGACGGCGTATTCCTGGTTGATGATCAATACACTCAGGTAGCAGAAAAAATTGCCGCCAAAATTAAGGAGCTGAGTGGTGAAGAGGTTCGTTATATTCTGAACACTCACTTCCACGGCGACCATGTAGGTTCTAATAGTTGGTTTGCCAATAATCAGAACTCAACTATTTATGCTCATGACCATGTGCGAGAACGCTTGAGTCAGGATAGCGATTTCAACGCAGCCGGCCTTCCAGCCATTACCTTTGATTCAACCCTTACCTTCCACTTAAACAATGACACCGTTCGTGTGTTTTATTTGCCTGCAGGCCACACCGACGGTGACAGCGCAGTATGGTTTGAAGACGCTAATGTGCTGCACCCCGGTGACTTATTTTTTAATGAACGCTTCCCTTTTATTGACCTGAAGAGCGGTGGTGACGTTGACGGCTACATTGCCAACGTTGAAGAATTATTAAATCGCATTAATGACGACACGGTGATCATTCCGGGCCACGGTCCGTTAGCTAACAAACAAGATTACCAAGGCTTTCTAACCATGCTTAAAGAGACCAAAGCCGAAGTTGATACCATGAAACAACAGGGAATGACCCTTGATGAAGCAAAAACCAAGGGTCTTAGCGATAAATGGGACGGCTGGAGCTGGTCCTTTATTAACGAAGAACGCTGGATCACAACGCTGTACTAAAGATTAGCCGTTCGTCCGGTGGTTGAAGGTGAAAGTCCATGGCCAGCTCATCGCAGTTGGCCAGCCTTGGGCATAATTCGCAGTCCTTCATGACTTTTTCCGGCAAGCTGTCTTTAGAACAATGACTAAAACCTTGCTGCTCAAAAAAGTCCGGTACCCGGGTCAGCACAATGACCCGGTTCAATTGCAGTAACCGCGCCTTTTTCAATAAATAAGACACCAGCATGCGACCCTGCCCGCGAACTTCCGTATGCGGATGGACACCCAGCGAGCGGATTTCGGCAAGGCCAGTGGTATAGATGTAAAGCGACGCACAACCCATCACTTTGCCGTCCACTTCGGTCACCGCAAACTCATTAATTGAATGTACGATGTCGTCCTTGGCCCGCGGTAAGTTTTCCCCTGCTCCGGCCCAGTGCTGAACTAAATCCAGAATTGCTCCAATGTCACCGAGGTTAGCATCCCTAATGCGAATTTTCTGCTGCTGTTGAGCGCTCTTTAATGCTTCGTTTACGCGCTGCGGTGAGGTACCGCCCAGTGCACAGCGCTTTTCCAGTAAGGCATCCAGCGTCAGCCACTCATAAACATCCTGCTCAATAACCGGAACAACCGCCTGAAACGCCCCCAGCGGCATATCTTCCAGCGGTTTTTGAGCCTGAATAGCCTGCTGCACTAACTCGCCCACATTATGGTGTGCCTGACGGAAAGGAACGCCTTTGGACACCAGATAGTCCGCAAGCTCGGTAGCATTCGCATAACCGCCCTGCGCTGCTTTACGGCAAACATCATGGTTCACGGTTAACCCATGCAGACTGGAAGTCACCATAGCCAGCGAGGCCTGCCAGGTGGTAAAGGCGTCAAATAAACCTTCTTTGTCTTCCTGCATGTCTTTGTTGTAAGCCAGCGGCAGAGACTTTAAGGTCATCATCAACCCAGTTAGCGAGCCCACCACGCGGCCGCTTTTGCCACGTACCAGTTCCAGCGCATCGGGGTTTTTCTTTTGCGGCATTAACGAAGAACCCGAGGTCACGTTGTCTGCCAGCTCAATAAAGCCAGCCTCGCCGGAATTATAGAAGATGAGATCTTCCGCCAGACGCGACAAATGCAGCATAGATAACGATGCCGAGCTCAAAAGTTCCACCACAAAGTCACGGTCGGAAACGGAATCTAGACTGTTGCGCGTCGCCTGGCTAAAGCCCAGCTCGCTGGCAATGGCTTCACGGTCCACCGGATACGCCGTTCCCGCCAAAGCCCCGCAACCCAGCGGACTTTTATTCAGCCGCGTTACGGCATCCTCTAAACGTTCGCTGTCGCGCTGCAGCATTTCTACATAAGCTAAACACCAATGCGCCAGCAATACCGGCTGGGCTCGTTGCAAGTGGGTATAGCCGGGTATAACCGTGCCCTGTTCGCGCTCAGCTAAACCCAGCAATGCCTGCTGGGTTTGCTGCAACGCCTGTTGCAAAACTTCTGACTGCTGACGACACCATAACCGCAAGTCGGTCGCGACCTGATCGTTACGGCTACGCCCGGTATGCAGTTTTTTGGCTAAGTCACCGACCTTGGCTATCAGTGCCGCCTCAACAAACGAGTGAATGTCTTCATCACCGCCGACAGCAACAGCCGCAGGATCAGAACGCACTTCACCTAATAGTTCCTCCAGTGCCTGTTGTAACTGTTCGCACTCTTCAGCACTGAGCACCCCAACTTTTTGCAGGGCGTTGGCCCAGGCTTTAGAGCCGGTAATATCCTGCTCCGCCAGCACATAGTCAAAGGGTAACGAGTCATTAAACTGCTGAAACGCGGCATCGGGTCCTGCCGCAAAACGTCCGCCCCATAACGCCATAACCTATCCCTTTTGTTGTTTTTGCAGCGCCGCAATCCGGCTCGGAAGAGAAAACAGCCGGATAAAGCCTTCGGCGTGTGCCTGGTTGTAAACCTCATCGGCACCAAAGGTAGCAAAATCCTCGCTGTACAAGCTGTGCGGCGAACGTTTCTGTACCGCGGTTACCGAGCCTTTATAAAGCTTCAGAACCACCTCACCACTGGCCGTCGCGCATAACGACTGTGCCGCAGCCATAACCGATTGCTGCAAAGGGGTAAACCAGCGACCATCGTACAATAATTGCGCAAACTGCTCGCTCAACTGAGTTTTCCAGCTACGACTGACTTTGTCCAGCACCAGTTCATCAATAGCCTGCAACGCTGCCATCATCACGGTACCGCCCGGGGTTTCATAACAACCGCGGCTTTTCATTCCCACCAGACGGTTCTCCACAATATCCACGCGGCCAACACCGTGCTTAGCAGCAACGTCATTTAAAACACTCAGACATTCAAAAGGCGACAGCGCCTGGTTATTCACCGCCACGATTTCACCGTTTTCCACCGTAACAGAAAGGTATTCGGGTTTGTCCGGTGCCTGCTCCGGCGATGCCGTCATAGTCCAGACCTTCTCGGTAGGCTCGCACCAGGGGTCTTCAAGTTCGCCACCTTCGTGCGAAATATGCCAGGCGTTAGCGTCGCGGCTGTAGATTTTGGTCGCTGAAGCTGAACAGGGAATATTACGTTCCGCCAGATAATCCAGCAAAGACTCCCGGCTGCTTAACTCCCATTCCCGCCAGGGCGCAATCACTTGTAAGTCTGGTGCTAAGGCCGCATAACAAGACTCAAACCGCACCTGATCGTTACCTTTACCAGTACAACCGTGAGACAGTGCGTCAGCACCGACTTTACGCGCCACTTCAACCTGAGCTTTGGCAATTATCGGCCGCGCCATAGCGGTGCCCAATAAGTAAGTGCCTTCATAAATTGCGCCGGTTTTCAGGGTCGGATACACATAGTTTTTAACGAATTCGTCTTTTAAGTCCACCACATGGCATTCAGAAGCACCTGAAGCTTTGGCCTTTTCCTCAACGCCTTCCAGCTCTTCTGCTCCCTGCCCAACGTCAGCCACAAAGGCCACCACTTCACAGCCATAGTTTTCTTTTAACCAGGGCACAATCGCCGAGGTATCCAGGCCACCAGAATAGGCCAGTACCACTTTTTTTAAATTGCTCATGAGGCTTTCTCCATAAATTCTGGCAGTGCGGCTGCCGTGGGGTTTAATAATAAAGTTAATAAGGCATTTTGCGCATACAGGCGGTTCTCAGCCTGCTGAAAACAGCGCGACAGCGGGCCGTCCATTACATCGGAGGTAATTTCGTAGCCCCGATGCGCTGGCTGACAGTGCAACACCGAAGTGGCGCCGCTGTGCTCGACCAGCTGCGAATTGATTTGGTAGGGCTGGAAGGTGTCGCGCACTTCACTCAGCGGTTTATCATCGCCCATCGACACCCAAGTGTCGGTATAGAGCGCATCAGCACCTGCCACAGCGGCAATATCGTGGGTAACCACAATGTCAGCACCACTTTCTTCAGCTTGTTTTTTCGCTTTTTTGACAAGTTCTGCATCAGGTTCATATCCCCGGGGGCAAATAATGGTGCAATCCGTGCCCAGCGCGGCCGCAGTCAACATCAAAGAATGCGAAACATTATTACCGTCGCCCAGATACACCAGCTTCAGACCTTTCACCTTGCCGTAGTGCTCCTGCAGGGTTAAAAAATCGGCCAACGCCTGACAGGGGTGAAACCGGTCACACAAGCTGTTCACTACCGGCACTGAGGCGTGCTGAGCCAGTTCTTGTAAGGTGTTATGCGACATAACCCGTGCAACAATGGCATCGGCCCAGCACGATAAATTGCGGGCATAATCAGCAACACTTTCGCGCACGCCCATGCCCTTTCCTTGCTCATTCAAATAAACTGCATGACCACCCAGTTTTTGCAGGCCAATATCAAAAGACAAACGCGTACGCAGACTCGGCTTTTCAAACAGAGTCACAACGCTACGACCTGCCAGAGTCTGGCGGTATTTTTCGGGGTGTGCTTTTTGCTCTTGCGCTAAAGCCAATAATTGCAATGTGTTAGCCGGAGTTAACTCCAGCCCGGATAGACAATGTTTCATCATACTTACTCACTAATCTGTGTGCCTGAATGGGTTTTACTTATCAAATTCCAACTGCCTATTCGCACACATCGTCGTAAGCGTTTTGCTGCGTTAAGTGCGCCGCGAACTTTAACCAGCATGCCATATCTAATCACACCGCTTTTTGTCAGTTCGTCAATACTCCTGCTGTCCAGCTGCTCTATCAAGCGGCCTTCGCTGTCGAGCACGCCATCGACATCGGTTAGAAACAGTAAATCGGCGTCTAAGTTTGCGGCAACCGCAACCGCGGCGTCATCGGCGTTAACATTGAACCATTCGCCCTGTTTACCGAAGCCAATAGAGCTTATTAATGGCAGGTAACCGCATTTGAGCAAATTAGTAATTAACCCGGACTCAAACAGCTCGCAAGTACCTACCTGCCCAAGCTCGGCAGATTGCCGCCGACAAGAAATACCCGCCTCATGCAGCGTTAAACCAATAGGCCATGCTCCTGCAGCAATCGCCCAGGACATCAGCTGTTTATTCGCACACCCCGCCAAAGCACCCACTATGTAAGGCATATGTTGCTCAGGGCTGACACGCAGCCCTTCATGCTTTTCACTCTTTAGGCCAGCGGTGGACAGCCATTGCTGAGCCAGAGCGCCGCCGCCGTGCACAATAACGGTATTGTTTTCAGTGTCTGACAGGGACGCGAACAGAGCTCTCATCTCATCGGGCTGTTCAAGCAGGCTGCCGCCCAGCTTTATCACTCTCATAACAGCCCCTCTTCAAGTGCTAAGCCAAGCTGCAGGTTCACACACTGAATGGCCTGGCTGGCAGCACCTTTTAGCAAGTTATCAATGGCCGAAAAAGCAATAAGCTGGTTGCCCTGCCGGTGCCAGCCAATATCCACAAAGGGTTGCTGCACCACATTCTTAATGGCTGGTCGTGCTTGTTTTTCAAAACGAACCAAAGGCTGATCTGCATAACATTGATAGGCTTTATCTAAATCGGCGTCGCTAACATCATCGTTAAGCTCGGCATATACAGTCGCCAGAATGCCGCGCGGAAACTGCGCTAAATGCGGAGTGAACAACACCTCATGCTGTAACTGTTGAGCAATTTCCGGAGTATGCCGATGCTCAAACAGCCCATACGCTTGCAAAGAAAGTTCCGCACCATGACTCGTCAGCGCGGCCTTCCGCCCGGCACCGGTCACACCGGATACCGCATTAATAATAATTTTGTTGCAGCTGAGTAAGCCTGCCTGTTTTACCGGAAGCAATGCCATTAACGCCGCTGTAGGGTAACAACCGGGCACAGCAACTAACTGTGCGGCAGCTATTTCTTGCGGGTACCATTCCGCCAACCCATAAACCGCTTGTTGTAGCCACGAGTCCTGCTGATGCTCAAAGCCGTAAAATGAGGGATAATCTTCAGTTGCGTTTAACCGAAAGCCACCGGACAGGTCTATGACTTTCAAGCCAGCAGCCAGAAACTCGGGCGCAAGCTCCACACTCACGCCATGATCCGTGCAGAGGAACACTGTGTCAGCCGAGCTTTTAATGAGCTCTTTTTTTTGGCTGGATAAGCCCTGCAACGAGAGTTTCACTAAATGTGCATATTGTGGGTGTAAATCACTCAACAACGAGCCTGCATCACTGCTATGCTCAGAAACATAACAACCCAAAAGACTAAGCGCCGGATGTTGTTGCACCAAGCGGGTTAGTTCGACGCCGACGTAACCGCTGGCTCCGATTATTGCGACTGACTGAGACTGCGCTGCTGTATACTGCATGCGACAAAAACCTGTTGCTGTTTCTGAGTAAAAATGCAGAATAACCGAATAAATATACTTATGCAATAATAGTGAATAATTATATTAAGGATTACTATCATGAGCACCCCAGCCTTACCATCATTCTTCTCAATGTATCAGCAACTCATTGCACAGCCTTCCATCAGCTCTATCGACCCGAAGTGGGATCACAGCAATCAGAAAGTTGTGAATTTACTGGCTGAATGGCTGGAGATATTAGGGTTTGAGTGCGAAATCAATGAACTGCAAAGTCAGCCGGGAAAGTTCAATTTACTGGCTCGCCGGGGAGCAGGAAGTGGAGGCTTACTGCTGTCCGGACATACTGACACCGTTCCTTACGACGCCAGCCGCTGGAACTTCGATCCTTTTAAACTCACTGAACAGGACAACCGCTGGTACGGCCTTGGCAGCATTGATATGAAAGGCTTTTTTGCTTTTGTTATTCAGGCTCTGAGCGAGCTGGACGCAGCTCAGCAAAACAAGCCTGTGATGATACTGGCCACCGCCGACGAAGAAACCACTATGGATGGTGCCCGTGAGGTCAGTCGTTTTGCGAACCTCAAACCCGACTACTGCGTAATAGGCGAACCCACAGATATGCGCCCGGTATACGCGCACAAAGGGCACATGAGCGAAGTAATACGCATTACCGGACGCTCCGGCCACAGCTCAGATCCGGCATTGGGTATTAACGCCATAGAACTGATGCACGAAGTCATTTCAGCACTGATGAAATTAAAAGAAGAGTTCAAGCATAAATATTCAGATTCAAGTTTTTCTGTGCCACACCCCACCATGAACTTTGGTCACATTCACGGCGGCGACAACGCCAACCGCATTTGTGGTTGTTGCGAGCTGCATCTGGACATTCGGCCGCTGCCGGGCTTGTCTGTCGATGAGCTTTACGTTCACCTGCACCAGGCAACAGAAAATATTCAGGCTCGCTATCCGGGGTCAATTGAGCTCATTTCACTGCACCACCCCATACCGGCTTTTCAGCAAAGTACCGACTCCGCATTGGTGCAATTAGCTGAGAAAATTTCGAAAACTCAGGCGCAGGCGGTTAACTACTGCACTGAAGCGCCCTTTCTTCAGGAACTGGGCTGTGAAACACTGGTTATGGGGCCGGGATCGATACGCCAGGCACATCAGCCCGATGAGTATCTATTAGTTGAAACCATAAAACCAACTCAGGAAAAACTAAAAAACTTACTAAAAAGTTATTGTTTTTTAAGGTAGCTGCCGATAGCAAATCAGCGTTCAAATTTTAAATGTATACAAACTTGCTACACTTAGTTATCAGCAACTGCATAACGAGGAAATAAATCATGCTACGTCAAATTTCCATAGGTATTCGCGCCAGTATCGCGTTTGGACTGATAGGGTTACTCACTCTCATTTTGGGTATTTTCGCGTTAAACCGTATTGAAATTATTGATAACGGAATAACCACCGTTAGCGAAAAGCAGTTACCTGAGCTTGAAGAAATTAGCGAGCTGAACCAAGAGTTTCTTCTGGTGCGAATTCATTCTGCCAATGTATCAAGTTACGTAAACGATCCACAGCGTCTTGCTACATACAAACAGAAGTTATCAGACGCAATAACTCAATTGAAGGAAAGTCAGCGCCAATACAAGAGCATGGTTCAAGACCCTCAGGCTCAAAAGCTCTTAAGCGAATATGAGGAACTTGACAAAGAATACTGGAAGCTCAATGAACAGTTTAACAAGCTTGTCGACGCAGGTCTGGTAGACGCTATCGCATCTATTCGTGAAAACAGCATACTTCCGTTAACGGATAAAATCACACAGCAACTGGATAAAATGTATGACGCTGAAAGATCTCTAATTAATCAGGCAGCAGACAACGCTCACAATGTCGCCGAAAACTCGATTCTTGCCGTTATAGTAGTACTAGTCGTTGTCATTGCGTTATTAGTTCTGTTCGCCGTTGTACTGACCCGCAGCATTGTCAAACCAATCGGAGCAGCCGTTGATTTTGCCGAAAGCATTGCTAAGCGCGACTTAACGCAACGTATTGAAATTGTCGGCAAAGATGAGCCAGCACAGCTACTTCGTCAATTGGAACGAACGCAAACAGAACTGCGCAATTCTATTACCACCATATCGGAATCGTCGGAGCAATTAGCGTCAACCTCTGAAGAACTAAGCTCAGTGACTGAAGAGTCTACCCGGACTATTCAGCAGCAGTCGGAAGAATTAGAGCAGGCAGCAACGGCCGTAAACGAGCTGACCACCGCCGTTGAAACCGTTGCACAGGATGCTCAAAACGCTTCGGAAGCTTCTGACGAAGCAAATCAACAAGCGCAACAAGGTAATGACCGCGTACGTAAAACGGTCCGTGCTATTGAAGAGTTGTCTCAGGAAATTGGAGATTCTTCAGGTAACGTGACCGAGCTTGCGGAAAAAGTTAAGAGTATTACTAAGGTGCTTGAAGTTATTAGCGGTATTGCCGAACAAACGAACCTGCTGGCACTAAACGCAGCAATAGAAGCGGCTCGTGCTGGTGAATCAGGTCGCGGGTTTGCAGTGGTTGCCGATGAAGTTCCTTCGTTAGCTCACAAAACACAGCAGTCTACCGTTGAAATTGAAGACATGGTTAAAGCTATCAATGAGTCCAGCGACCGCTCTGTCGCCACCATGGACAAGAGCTTAGAGCGTGCTACTAAGACTCTGGATGTAGCACGTGAAGCCGGTGAAGCATTGCAGTTGATTACCGCTGCTGTCAGTGAAATAAACAATCACAACACATCCATAGCCAGTGCCGCAGAAGAACAGGCAAACGTGTCGCGCGATGTGGACAAAAACCTGGTTAGCATTCGTGACCTGTCTAATTCAACAGCCTCTGGTGCAGAGCAAACCAATGCCTCGAGCCGCGAACTCTCGCGCCTGGCCGTTGACCTTAATGAATTGGTTAAGCGTTTTAGAATTTAAATGCCGTAGGCTTATGTAGCCTGATAATTATGTCAGGTGGGGTATCTCACCTGATGTGAACATCAGGCTACAGGGTGCACGTAGCCTGACATTTATGTCAGGTCCAATGCCAATCCAAACGCCCATGTAGCCTGACGTTTACGTCAGGTTCAGCGCCAATCCAAACGCCCATGTAGCCTGACATTTATGTCAGGTTCAGCGCCGTTCCTGACGTAAACGTCAGGCTACAATAATAACCCTCCTGAATACTGCTAATTAACAGCATAAATTAGACTGATGGTGCGACCAGCATCTACTCTTAATCCGTGTTAACAAACTAATAACAACGGATTCAAAAATGAACAACCTATTCAACTTCAGTCAACCGCTTGATAACGATGCAAAAGCACTGTTCAACGACGAGAATCAGTCTTTTCTCGCTGAGTTAGTCGATACCTTTCAACCACGGTTAGAGTCGCTGTTAAAAAAGCGCCAGCAACGTCAGGCGCAATTTGATCAGGGTCAGTTGCCTGATTTTGACTCTGCAACTCAAGACATCCGGGAGGGAAACTGGCGCATTGCCGAACTGCCGGTCGACTTAAAAAAGCGCCGCCTGGAAATTACCGGACCGGTGGACCGCAAAATGGTCATCAACGCGCTGAATGCCAATGTCGACTGTTACATGGCCGACTTTGAAGATTCACAATCGCCCACCTGGGAGGGCATGGTTAACGGTCAAATTAACCTGCGTGACGCCAACATTGGCGGCATGACCTATACCGACCCGGACAGTGGCAAACACTACCAGGTTGGCACTGATCCCGCATTACTGATTGCCCGGGTTCGCGGCCTGCATTTACCGGAAAAACACGTACACCGGAACGGTAAGCCAATTCCCGGTGCGCTAATGGACTTTGCTTTGTACTTTTTGCTGAATTATCAGCAACGCCTGCAACAAGGCTCAGGTGTGTATTACTACCTGCCCAAGCTGGAGCACAGTGACGAAGCCAAATGGTGGGCTGATGTTTTTCACTTCACCGAGAAAAAATTCAGCTTAAAAACCAGCACCATTCGCGCCACAATTCTCATTGAAACTCTGCCGGCGGTTTTTCAAATGCATGAAATATTACACGCTATGAAAGATCATATTGCCGCACTTAACTGTGGCCGCTGGGACTACATTTTCAGTTACATCAAAACCCTGAAAGAGCATCCGGAGCGGGTTTTACCCGATCGTCAGGTGGTGAGCATGGACAAACCCTTCCTTAATGCTTACTCACGCTTGTTAGTGAAAACTTGTCATCAGCGTGGCGCCTTAGCTATGGGCGGCATGGCGGCCTTTATTCCCAGCAAAGATTCAACCGAGAACAAGAAAATACTCGCTAAAGTTCATGCCGACAAAACCATGGAGCGTGACAACGGCCACGACGGCACCTGGATTGCTCACCCGGGTTTAGCTGATACCGTACGCGAAATTTTTGTCGACGGTATTGAAGGCGACAACCAGCTGCACGTACTGCGTGAAAACGACAGCCCGATTGAGCAAGCCTTGCTGCTGCAACCCTGTGACGGCGAGCGAACAGAAGCCGGCATGCGCACCAATATTCGGGTATCACTGCAATACATTGCCTCCTGGCTGAACGGCAAAGGCTGTGTTCCTATCTACGGCCTGATGGAAGACGCCGCCACCGCTGAAATTTCGCGTACCTCTATCTGGCAGTGGATCCGCCACGGCAAAACACTTTCCGATAACACGCCAGTTACCAAAGAGCTGTTCCGACAGTACCTGCAAGAAGAAGCCGACGTAGTGAAAAATGAAGTCGGTGAACAACGCTGGAACAACGAAGCTTTTGAGCAGGCATTAAAGCTTTTAGAAGAAATTACCACAGCCGACGAACTGGTCGACTTTCTGACCCTGCCCGGCTACCAACAACTCAAGTAATGACAATTAAAGAACAACAAGGAATTATTTATGACAACCCAGAATCTTTCATTTGCACAACAAGTTAAAGAGTTACAAAAGCAATGGGACACCGACCAGCGCTGGAAAGGTGTTGAACGCCCTTACAGCGCAGAAGATGTGGTACGTTTGCGTGGTAGTGTCCAACCGGAATACACCTATGCACGCAATGGTGCCGATAAGCTATGGCAGCTTATTCACGGCAAAGCACAGGAAAAATTTGGCAAAGACTATGTGAACGCGCTGGGCGCTTTAACCGGTGGTCAGGCGGTGCAGCAAGTTAAAGCAGGTCTGCAGGCCATTTACCTTTCCGGCTGGCAGGTGGCGGCTGACAACAACTCGGCCTGCAGCATGTATCCGGATCAGTCGTTATATCCGGTCGACTCAGTACCGACGGTGGTAGAGCGCATTAACAACTCGTTCGCCCGTGCCGACCAAATTCAATGGTCAAAAGGTGTTACGCCAGAAGACGATAGCTATATTGATTACTTCGCTCCAATTGTCGCCGACGCGGAAGCCGGTTTTGGCGGCGTGCTCAATGCGTACGAACTGATGAAGCGCATGATCCAGTCCGGTGCTGCCGGCGTGCATTTTGAAGACCAGCTGGCATCAGTGAAAAAATGCGGCCATATGGGCGGAAAAGTACTGGTGCCAACACAAGAAGCGGTGCAGAAGCTTTCCGCTGCGCGCTTAGCTGCCGATGTTGCGGGTACACCAACACTGATTGTGGCCCGTACCGACGCCAACGCCGCCGATCTACTGACTTCTGATTTTGACCCGAACGACAAACCTTTCATTACCGGCGAGCGCACCGCCGAAGGTTTCTATCGCGTGAAGCCAGGCATTGAACAAGCTATTTCACGCGGCTTAGCTTATGCCCCGTTTGCTGACCTCATTTGGTGTGAAACCGCCAAACCAGACTTAGACGAAGCGCGCCAGTTTGCTGAAGCCGTTCATGCCAAGTATCCGGGTAAATTGTTAGCCTATAACTGTTCACCGTCGTTTAACTGGAAACGCAACCTGGACGACGACACCATTGCTAAATTCCAGCGCGAGCTTGCCGCAATGGGTTACAAATTCCAGTTTATTACCTTAGCCGGTGTGCACAACATGTGGTACCACATGTTCGAACTGGCGCATGACTACGCGCGCAACGATATGTCAGCCTACGTTAAACTACAGCAGCAGGAGTTTGACGCAGCAGACAAAGGCTATACCTTTGTGGCGCACCAGCAGGAAGTGGGTACCGGTTACTTTGACGAGCTGACCAATGTAATTCAGGGCGGGCTATCCTCAGTCACTGCACTGAAAGGCTCGACCGAGGAAGACCAGTTTAAAACCTCCGCGTAAAGCGCAAGTCTGCATCATAAGGAAAGACATCCGTAAGCTCACCCTTGCGGATGTTTTTTTGTACCCGGCACCAGTACGCCGGGTCAATCAATTCTGGGTGACGCTTCAATAATTTGTCACGGTACTTCGCCTGCGGCACGGCAAATTGCGCCAGCTGCTGCGGGAACACATCGTCCGGGGCAATAGATACTTCCCAGTCGTTTTCCGGTAAACGTCTGAAACTCATGTCCGTTAAGTAGCGCACTTCGTCGTAGTCATAGAACACCACTCGTTTATGCCTCGTGACACCAAAGTTTTTCAGCAACATGTCACCGGGGAAAATATTCGCCGCCATCATTTCTTTTAAGGCCCGGCCGTAGTCATCCATCGCCGCGTCTATTTCTTCGTCATTGGCGTATTCTAAGTACAAATTCAGTGGCGTCATTCGGCGCTCAACAAACAACTGGTGAATCACCAGAGTGTCATCTTCTATCGAAATAGAATTGCTAATGGTTTGCTTAAATTCCTCCAGTAAGTCCGCAGAAATACGCTTAAGCGGCAATGCCACATCGACAAATTCCAGAGTATCGGCCATACGCCCCACCCGATCGTGCCGCTTAACCATGCGGTAACGGTCAATAACGGTCTGCCGACCAAACTCCTTGGTGCCGCCCAACCGGTCTTTAATGACTTTAAACACATAAGGAAAAGACGGCAGCGTAAACACCGTCATAACCATACCTTTGACACCGGGAGCAGCAGAGAGCTGGTCGTCTGTACGGCGCAAGTGGTGCAAAAACTCGCGATAAAACTCGGTTTTTCCCTGCTTATGAAAACCCACCGACGAATAAAGTTCAGCCAGCGTTTTGTGCGGCATTAAGTCCTTTAAAAACCTGACCAGGGCAGAAGGTGCCTCGGTTTCGACCATAAAGTATGAACGGGCAAAGCCGAAAATGGTCGCCATGCGATCCGACCGGGTAATAAAGGCATCAACATAAAGCTTACCCTGCGAGTTGATCAGCACCGGTACAATAAAAGGATAATGGTTATTTTCAGTCACTACCCGGCCGACAATATACGCCGCTTTGTTGCGGTAGAATGGTGACTTTAGTACGTCTATGCGTAGGTTGTGGGCTTCAATATCCGTTTCTGTTGCGCGCTCAAAGAACTTATCGCGTAGCTGTTCAATATCATTTTCGAAGCTTTCAAATTCACCACCCAGGCCAATATCCTCAAACACCCGGGTCAGTGTTCCCTCCAACCCGTCAACCACCGGAAAGTAAGAGTGGCATTCGTTCTCCACCGGCACCGGAATGTGGTTGGCCAGCACAGTTTCCACAAAAATGTAGTCGTTATTAAAATAGGCTCGGTCAAACACCCGACAAAACACTGAGTTGTAAAAGGTTTCCGCCAGCTCCGCCTGCGGGTGAAACTTCAGCAGTTGCTGGTAACGTTGCCGGGTTGCCCTCCACAGGTTTTCATCAAGTTCATTCCCCACACGGCGCTCGACTTTTGTCGCCGTTGTGCCCACCTGGTGGTCGTAATAATGAATCCGCTCTGAAGCTGCCGACACCACCGCAGTCCAGTCGCGCTTTAAGAAACGTTCACGTGCCCCCTGAGTCAGTGCCTGAAAACGCCGATAGTGGCTATGAAAGCCATCCAGAATACTTTTTGCCAGGGTCTCGGGGCTAATTGTCATGGTCACATCTCCTGAATTCAGGTGTTTAACCTGAAAGTATCCGGAATAACGGCTTTTAATCTCTCAATATCACCTTCCGCGACACCATTCTTCTTGTAGTAAGCAGGCCACTCAACCACCAGCTCCTGAATGTTCTTGAGTAAATTCTTCGCTTTATTAGGGGTAACACCAAACCGTCGGCATTGCGACAACACATTATCAATACTGCCTGCACGTCCATATTCACCAATACCCAAAGCATGTTGCTGACTATTATTAATAGGCAGTACGTCATAGGCGGGCGACAGCTTCCAGCCGCCGAAATTTAAATCCCAGAGTAAGGCATGATTTCTACCGTGGTCGTCTGTGTTACCAATAAACACATTAAATGCCATGCGTTTATAAAGTTCGGTTGCATCCTCAGCACGCTGACTGGTTTTCCTCAGATGCTCCGCCAGTGCACCATAGGAGTATGTTGTCTTTAGCATGGCTTCGCTGACATTTCCTTCGGTCAGCAAAGAGTTCGCACTAATAAAATGATGCGAAACATCCAGACCACGACGGTCAAACCGCTCGCTCATCAGTACGTCTTCTTCACCGGTAAGCAACCGGGTGCTGGCAACATTGACTCCTTCCACTTCATTTAGCATTGCCATTGTTGCGCTTTCTACTCTGGCTACGTTGTAGAGGTCGTCGGCGCGGTTAAATTTTAATAAATAAGCTTGTCCTTTATGCTGAAGCACGGTTTTTGGCCTGGCACCACCCATCGACTCGCCGTACTGAAATGCCTTTTTCACCTCAGCAGAGACATTTTCTGAATTCAGAATTGCGTTTTTCCCGGCCAACAACAAATCGATATCATCCAGTGTATTCCTGGATACCTTAGCTTTTGACTTAGATTGAGAAAGACTAAAACTAATAGCACCGACACCCATGGATGCACCGGCAATTAAAAACTCCAACTCATTTTCGGGTTTGGTTGTGCGCAACTGGGTGATCAGCTTTCGTCCCCAGGCATCAGCTCCGGCATCGGTTAAAACACCAAACAGCCCTTTGTTAGCGCGCGTCTCAAATAGTTCGTCCGTTAACGGCAAATGAACAGGATCCAGCGCAAAAGCATCGTTTCGGGCTAAATAGGACTGACCGTATCGAAAACGGCCAATTCTGTTTTCCGGGTCATACCAAATAACACCACAAATAACAGGCTCACTCTCTAACCCTTCGATAAAAACATACGCCTTAGAAGTCATTAGAAAAATCCTCTGAGGTTTTTCGGCGTTTGCGCTGAGGCGCGTTTGCCACCCTTGCATACTGATCATCCAGAACCGGAATAAAATGCTCCAGCAATCCCAGCAATTCGAGAGCGGTAAATAATGTCAGTGAGTTAACTGAATGGCCGTTTTCCATACGATAAACCGTATTAACGCCGCAGCCCAGCCGCTTGGCGAAATCCTGCTGATCCATTGTTAATGAGCGCTGACGCTTAATGAGATCACCAACCGTTTTTAAAAAGCCATCTGCACCATTCAATTTAACCACCAAATATCATTTATTAACGCTTAATAAATTAATTATGGTGGATTAATAAAAATAAGCAAGTCTCTTTCTTAACCCAGGGTAAGGAAACAAGACTGGCGTTATACATTCACCCTATTTATAATCCCGATAGATTTTTCATATTCCACTTATTCTGGATAGCCATGAATACCATCAAAGACATTGATCTGAATCTGCTGGTTTATCTTGATGTTCTGCTGCGGGAAAAAAACGTGACCCGTGCCGCAGCGCAGCTGAATATCACCCAGCCCGCCATGAGCAACGGCCTGAAGCGTTTGCGTAACCTATTAAACGACCCTATTTTAGTACGTACCAGTGAAGGCATGGTTCCGACTCAACGTGCGCTGGACATGCAGGAAGCACTACGCGGCGTATTATATTCGGTTGAGGAGATGATTCAGCCGGTGCGTGAGTTTGATGCCCCCACCAGCGATCAGGTCTTTCGTATTATGGCATCCGACTATGCCGCCTCGACACTCATGCCGAAACTGCTGGAAAAGCTCGATGAACAGGCGCCCCATGTCTCACTGGACATTATGACTCCCAGCGATATCAGCTTTCACGACGTTGAGAACGGCAAGGTGGATTTAGCCATTAACCGCTTTGAACAGTTACCACAGTCGTTTCATCAAAAGAATTTATGGAGCGACGAGTTTTCCTGCCTTATCCGCAAAGATCACCCATTGCTGGAAGACTACACGCTGGACAATTACTTAAAGGCTCAGCACGTGTGGGTGAGTAAAACCGGCTTTGGTGTGGGCGTGGGGATGGACCCGCATGACGTACAAAAACTCGGCTGGGTAGACGACGCTTTAGATAAACTGGGCAAACGCCGGAAAATTAAAGTGTTTACCCGTAATTATCATGTGGCTATGTATCTGGCTCGTCAGGGGCTGGTTGCTACCTTGCCAACGCGGGCCGCCGAACTGTATTCACAGGATAGTCAATTGGTTATGAAAGCCCCGCCGTTTGAAATACCGGGGTTAACTCTGACCATGATCTGGTCGCCGCTACTACAGCACGATGCAGGCCACCGCTGGTTCCGACAGGTGGTCGCCGAAACCGCGGCAGCATCTTAATTGCTATAAAGGCTTATTCTTCCCAGAAAAAGTCTTTCCGCTTAAGTGGCTCCGGCAGCAAGCGATCCATGTTGGTGGCGTCATAGAGCACGCCATTAACCATGGTATGAGTCACTTTATCGGTATCCCGAATATTCTCCAGCGGGTTACCGTCAATAACAATAATATCCGCCAGTTTCCCTTCTTCCAGAGAACCCAAAGCATGGTCCATACCAAAGACTTTAGCCGGGTCAATGGTCGATGTACGCAACGCTTCCAGCGGTTCCATACCACCTTGCGCCATCATCCAGATTTCCCAGTGCTGCGCTAAACCTTCACGCTGACCATGGGCACCGGCAAGTACTTCAACCCCCAGGTCCTGCAACTCAGTTGCCACTTCCGCATTATTAAAATGGTTGTAATGGTTATGCGGCGCTTTTTCACGACGCATGGACTTACCCACTAAAAAGTCCATAGGGACATACTGAGTCAGCTTGGGGTGCTTCCACACATCGGTTTCCGCATACCAGTAGTTCTCACCCCAAATACCGCCATAAGCCACACCCAGGGTTGGTGTATAAGCTACGTCACTTTGCTGCCATAACTGACGAATATCATCATAGATATTGGCTACCGGCAGTGAGTGCTCAACCGTAGTGTGCCCGTCCATGATCATGCTTAAATTATGCTGCAACAACGAGCCACCTTCAGGCACCACCATCATTTCCAGTTCACGCCCTGCTTCAACCACTTGTTGACGCTGGTTACGACGTGGCTGGTTATAACTTTTCACAGAAAACGCACCCACTTTTTTCAGGCGTTCTAAATGAAACTTAGCATCTTCTAAACTATCCACATGCGAAGTGTAACCCGGGCCATTAGCACCGTATAAAATGGTGCCGGTTGAAAACAGTCTTGGCGCGGCAATTCTTCCCGCTTTTTGCAGTTCTGAGGCCGCAAAGAACTCGGTCGTATCATTAGACGGATCGTGAATTGAGGTCACACCAAATGCCAGGTTCGCATACTGCCCCCAATTCTGTTGCGGAATAATTTCCGCCTGACCCTGGCCACCGTGGGCGTGCGCATCGAATAAGCCCGGCATAACAGTCTTACCGCTGGTATCAATCACGTCAGCACCAGCTGGCACATCAATGTCTGCTTCAGGGCCAACCGCAACAATCTTATTATTACGCACGACCACAGTACCCTGCTCATAAACGGTATCGCCGTTCATGGTAATGACCTGGCCACCGACAAAGGCAACCGTCGTATCCGGTACCATAGCATCCTGTTCAAAACCAATGTTCTGGCCATTTTCTACTTTCAGGGTTTCGCTGTCGGTTTCAGCATTAAAGGCTTCAGCCACCGATGTATGGTAAAGCTCCGGCCCCAATGTCCAGTAAATCTGGTCACTGTTTGCCGTCCAGGATAAGTTTTCACCGGCACGAACGGAGAGTTGATGCACCGGCATTTGTTTATCACCCGGTCCCACGTTGATAACGCTGCCGCGCTCAACTAAAGGTGTTACGAACACTTTAAAACGTTCCGCAAAAGCCAGTTGCTTGCCGTCCGGAGACACGCGGAATTCAGTGGCTAACTCCGACTGATACAACTCGCGCTGCTCCAGTGTGCGTAAGTCGATAACGCTCAAGGTTGGCTTAGCGCCCGGTGTCATCAGATAAACCCGGTCGTTACGTGCGCCGTATTGCGGTAAATGCCCACTTTCGGCAATTTGCTCTGGCTCTGCATTGGCTGACACCGCAACGCGATAAATACCGTTTTCCAGACCAAACTTATCGGAAATTAAGTAACCCCCACGTATTTTTCGGTAAACCACATGCTTACCGTCCGGGGAGAATGTAGGTTCAACAAAATTGCCCTGCCCGGTATTCAGCACCTGCTCATTACCCGAGCTAATATCGCGAACAATAACCTGCGCCTGCGCTTCGTCATTCCAGCGGACAAACACCACGCTTTCTCCGTCGCGCGAGTATTGCGGGTACAGCTCAAAGTCTTCGCTATTAGTTAAACGCTGCGGTTCTCCATTGGGCAACGAACGCTGATACAAGCTACCTAAAGCTTCGTAAATCACCGCGTCACCCTGTGGCGACACTTGCGCCATACGCAGCATTTTCACGTCAAACTGGTCAGCTTCAACGTTTTGCTTAAAGCGCAAGGCGTGCTGTACTTTCTTTTCGGTTTCGACTTTAAACGGAATAATGCGCGCGTTGCCGTCATCGATGTTCAGCTTCTGAATATGGCCACCGGCCCAGAACACTAACTGCTTAGAATCCGGTGTCCAGTCCATAGTCGGGTAAACACCGTGAATGGCCCAGGTTTCTTGCATGTCGCGTTCCATTTTCCCGTAAACCCGCTTGTGTTCGCCGGTCTTCAGGTCCAGCACATACAGCACGCTGTCAAAGTCTTCACGCTTAATGTAGGCCAGGTAACGCCCGTCGGGCGATGGTGTCGGACGAATTGCGCCACCAGCACCACTTATCAGGGTTTCAATTTCACCGCTCTCGCGCTCAAAACGCTTAATGGTGTAAATGCCTTCCAGCGAGTCTTTGCTGTAGTGGAAAGTTTTGCCCGGTGTGTCATCCTGCGAAAAATAGATGTATTTACCGTCCGGTGAAAACGCCGGCTCGCCTAAGTCTTTCTGGTCGTTAGGACGTTCAGTCAGTTGCACGCCCGAGCCGCCGCTGCGGTGATACATCCAGACTTCGCCTGCGCCTAATGAACGGCTGGCGGTATAGTGCTTACGCGCCACCAGAAATTCGCTGTCCGGACTCCATGCCGGACTATTCAACAACCGGAAAGTTTCTTCGGTAACCGCACGCACGTTGCTGCCATCGGCGTCCATCACCCAGATATTATCGCCACCGCCCTGATCCGAGGTGAACGCAATATAACGCCCATTTGGCGAATAAACTGGCTGCATATGCCAGGCTATACCGCCCACAAGCTTTTCAGCGTCTCCGCCGCCAAAGGGCATGCGATAAATGTCACCCAGTAAATCAAATACAATGTATTCACCGTCCGGGCTGACATCCACATTCATCCAGGTACCGGAGTTAACCGATATATCAATGTCTTTAAATTCACCCTGCGGGTTACTGACATCCCAGCCCTGGGTTTGCTCTTCTGCCATGCTTAGCGGCGCGAAGCTTAATAACGATGCAACCGCTAAGGTTAGTGTTGTTTTTTTCATGGTATAGCCTCATTAAAAATGTCTTACCTTTGTAAGGAGTTAAGATCCAAATGTCCAGTCGCTAACGTTAAATGGTGAGGAAAGGTCGATTAATGGACATTAAAAGTCAGTGGGTTATAGTGAGAAAATATTCAGACAACCGGATTGAATATGAACGATGCCTTAGAGAACATCCTCCTCGACGTCTCTAAATCGCCCGAAATTGACGGTGGCGACTTAGAGAAAGCGTCTGAGCTTATATTAGCTTCAGCACTGGAGGGACTGGATATTACCCGGGTTAGTATCTGGTTATTGCAATCGGACAAACAAGCCATGAGAGCGGCTAAACTCATTGACGAGAAATCGCCAAACGCTGAAGTCCCGGTACTTTACAAAAACCAGTTACCTTCTTACTTTCAGGCGTTAGAATCCGAACGCACCATTATTGCCAACGATGCCCGCTGTCATCCTGCAACTATAGAGCTAACTAACGGCTATCTGAAGGAAACCGGCGTTTACGGCCTGCTCGATGTTCCTTTGCGTCATAAAGGCGAAATGATAGGCGTTATGTGCTGCGAAAGCCGCAAAGAAAATCGCATATGGACATCGGCTGAAGTTGCTTTTGTCGGTATGTTGGCGGACATTTACGGTCGTGCTGTTAGTGCCGCTGAACGAGAGCGGTTTGAAGCCCTGCTCATTCAACAAAATGAGCAGTTGGAAAGCATGGTAGAAGAACGTACCCAATCTCTGACCAAAGCACTGGATAATTTCAAACAGGCGCAGGAAAGGTTAATTGAGACGGAAAAAATGGCCGCATTGGGTAAATTAGTTGCTGGTGTTGCTCATGAGGTAAATACTCCGCTGGGCGTTTCAGTAACCGCAGTGACTCATTGTGAGCACCGGCTGAAAAAGCTGAATCAAAGTTTTACTGATGGTTCTATTTCACGAAAACATCTGCATACCTTCATCGACAATACGTTTGAAGCTTATCAGCTACTAAGCAGTAACCTAGAACGCGCAGCAACACTGATTCAGAACTTTAAGAAAACGGCTGTGGACCAGTCCAGTTTTGAGCTGGTGAAATGCCAACTCAAAGATTATTTACACGCCTTAGTCTTAAGCCTGAACCCTATGGTGAAAAAGAAAAAAGTCACCATCAGTATTCACTGTAATGAAGATATTGTTCTCAATACCTATCAGGGGGCGTTGGCACAAATTGTGACTAACCTGGTCAGTAACACTAACGACCACGCCTTTGCCGAGCCCGACGAAAATCATCAAATTGACATTCTGACTGCAGAGGAAGACAACGGCGTACGCTTTTCTTTTCGTGACAACGGCAAAGGCATGGACAGCGAAACCATGAAAAACATTTTTGAGCCCTTTTTTACCACATCTCGCCAGACTGGCGGCTCCGGACTGGGCCTATCTATTGTTTATAATTTGGTAACGCGGAAACTCAAAGGTCAGATTTCTGTCCAATCAACGCCTGGCGAAGGCACAGAATTTTCTTTTTTCTTACCTAATTTACCTAAATAGGATGTTGTATGCTTAAAGCTCTGCAAAACTTTTTTCAAAACAATACTGCCGCTGAACAGGCCAGCCTGGATAAAGCAGATGGTATGACAGACGATGCATTCCTTTCACTGGTATTAATGACAGAAATTAGTCTTGCCGATGGTACCTTGTCGGAAGAAGAACGCCAGCACCTTTTACATGAGCTTGAGCACGAATATGACATTAAGGGTGAACAAGCGGAAAACGCTATTAAAAAGGCCGTAAAAACAGTAAAAGAAGCCGCATCATTGTACGAGTTTACTGCTCAGCTAAAAGCTCTCGCCTACGAAAAACGCGTCGAATTATTGGAAAGTTTATGGGTTGTTGCCTACGCTGATGGTGAGCTTGATCCTTATGAAGAAAGCATGCTGCGTAAGCTGGCAGACCTCCTTTATATTGGTCATGCAGACTATATTCGAACCAAATTAAATGTTATGGACTCCTGAATGCATGTTTCATCAACGTTGTTGGCTTCTGCTCTATTAAGCTTTACTTTTGCTGCGGTAAGTCCCGCAGAGGAAGTGGGGATGGCCACCGGCTACCCGCCCTTTCAGTTCACTCAAGACAGTGACAGTGTTGGCTTTGACGTTGATGTTACGCGTGCTGTGTATGACTACCTGGGGCAAGACTTCAATCTTTATCAGTACGACTGGGATAATGTCGTCAGTTTACTTCGTTATGGTGAACTCGATGTTGCTATAGGCATGGAAAAAACGGCTGCACGGCAGTCGTTTTTTGATTTTAGCCAACCTTATTATCACCGCCTGGCCACTTTGTTTGTATTAGATCAGGACAGTAGCCCTGAATCCGTGCGAGGGCTTGTCGGTAAACGCATTAGCGGTGACCGCCATTCGGTACTTGAAGAGCATCTGGAAAAATTAGGGTTGAATAACGCCATTAGAATTCAGCAGGCCGACTCAAAAAAAGAAGCCATGGAACAGTTAGGCGTGGGCGAAGTAGAAGCCGTTATTATGCCGGAACGGGTGGGCTTATATCTGGCTGAAAAAATGGATCTAAATATACGCATTCTCTGGCAACCGAAAATTAGAGTCCCTGTCAGTTTCGCAGTGAAAAATGGCGACACCGAGCGCCTGACGCAACTCAATAAAGCATTAACTCACCTTGAACAAAGTGGAAAACTTGATGAAATACGCCAGCGCTGGAATGTCCAGCACTGGATTGCACCTCAAGATTAATGACCGCTTTCTCTTGCAGCTTCCATTTCCGTTTCCAGACGAGCAGCTTCATCCGCACGCGGCTTGGTAAAGCGCGCCAGCCACAAGTAAAGCACAGGTGTCAGATAAAGCGTAAACAGGGTTGCCAATCCAAGACCACCGAACACAACCCAACCAATTGAGTTACGCGCTTCAGCTCCCGCACCAGAAGACAGAATAAGCGGTAAACCACCCAGAACCGTGGATACCAGTGTCATCATAATAGGCCGTAAACGTATCAATGAAGCTTCTTCTATTGCTTCACGAACCGCAAGTCCCCGGTCACGCAATTGGTCAGCAAATTCAACCAGCAATACAGAGTTTTTCGCCAGCAGACCAATCAGCATCACCAATCCAATTTGCGAATAAATGTTCATGGAAGTACCGGTAAGGAATAAGGCGTAAATAGCTGCCGCAATACCAAAAGGCACGGTCAGCATAACAACCACCGCACTGTTTAATGACTCAAACTGAGCCGCCAGTACCAGCAGAACAATCAGGAAAGCCAGAATATAAGTCATGGCAATTTCCTGCGAAGTGTCCTCAAATGTTGCGGCTTCGCCTAGAAAGACCAGTCCCATGCTGCCCGGCAAAACTTCCTCTGCAATACCACGCAACTGCTCTACAGCTTCCGACATCGGCAAACCTTCAGGCAACTGCGCGTCAATTTCTATCGCCCGCCGCTGCGCCTGACGTTCCAGTTCCGCAGAGACACCTTCTTCAACAATTTCTGAAACGCTTGAAATAGGTACTAAGTCGCCACTACTGGAGGACACATAAAGGTTCTGCATGTCTTGTGGTGACTGAATTAAATTATTACGGGTGCGCAGCATAACCGGAATTTGCTGGTCTCCCACGTTTAAGTCGGCGACATCGTCACCATTAATGGCAGCACGTAACGTTGAAGATATATCATTTAAGGAAACCCCAAGCTCTGCAGCCCGGCGGCGATCTATCTTCACCCGTAGTTGCGGTTGTGTGGGCTGGTAGGACACATTAGGGTCACCCAAATCCGGCATCCGCTCTTTGATTATGGCAGTGAACTCACGCGCCACTTTAAAAATATCGTCGTAATTTTCACCGGTAATAGCCATTTCCAGGCCACCGCCCTGACCTCTTAAATTCAGGCTGTTATCACCAAAAGCACGCCCCGGTGCGCCCGGAACCCGGCTTAAGGGTTCCCGAATATTATTAATAATTTCCTGCTGGCTAATATCCCGTTCTTCCCAGGGTTTCAGATTAGCCGTAATAAAAACTAGGTTAGGGTCCCACTGCCCAACAACCGTATAAATCGACTCTATATCACCGCTTTCTTTATATTCCAGCAGCACTTCTTCCAGCTTACGAGCCTGGCGATCCATAAACTTAAGGCCAACCCCGTCAGGTCCGCGCGAGAATACCCGAACCGCTCCGCGGTCTTCATTGGGCATAAGTTCGCTGTCAATTTCATTGTAAAGCAGCGCGCCGCCGCCAGCAGACAGCAAAGACAGCAGCACCACAACCCAGCTGAAATCCAGTGCTTTATGCAGCGTTCGTTTATAAAACCGTTTAAAGCTGTTACCAATGCCTGCAAACCGGTTATTTTGCCCGGCTGATTTAGGCAGGCGAGCGGTAAAAGCGGGCACCAGAGACAAAGCAACAAAAGAAGAAATGACCACTGCCGCCGCAAGCACACCACCAAATTCGCGGAATAAACGCCCGGCTGTTGAAGGTAAAAACGCAATAGGAACGAAAACCGCAACTAACACCGCTGTCGTTGCCACTACCGCAAAAAACACCTCGCGTGTCGCTAATACCGCTGCAGCACGGCTGCCAAGCCCCATACTGCGGCGACGTTGAATATTCTCAGTAACAACAATGGCATCATCCACTATCAGACCGGTCGCCAATACCAGCGCCAGCAAGGTCAGAATATTAATGGAAAAGCCCATCAGCCAAATAGCCGCAATAGCGCCGAACAGCGCAACCGGAATGGAGAACGCAGGAATAATAGTCGCGCGAAATGAACCGATAAAGACCCACAGCGTAGCCACAACCAAAACAATAGTAATAGCAAGGGTGGTCACCACTTCAGCTACCGAGGTACGAATAAACTGCGCATCATCATTAGTAATGCGCATTTCCATATCAGGAAAACGCTCACGCAGGCGATCAAGAACAGCAAGTACCTGATCAGAAATTTCAATAGTATTGGAGCCCGCCTGACGTATTACCCCCAAACCAACAACCGGTTTACCGTCAAGACGAACAAAGCTGCCAGCATCAGCCGGTGCAAAATAAGCCTGTGCGACATCACCAATACGTGTGTCATCGCGGACAATTATGTTCTCAACTTGCTCTTCGGTAATGGCTGTCGCGTCAGCTCGTATAATTAATCGCTGGTCGGTTGAACGCAAACTACCAGCCGGTACGTCAAAAGGCGCCAACCGTAACGCATCTGCAACATCGGTAACAGATAAGCCAAAGCTGACAAGTTTAAGGGGGTCGAGATCCACCCGCAGTACCCGCTCGCGGTCACCGTTCAGCCGCACATCAGCAACACCATTTATAGCCAAAAATGCCGGCGACAAGTCGGTTTCCAGGCGACGCGTGAGCTCCTCCTGCGTCAGAGTATCGCTGCTAACCGCAATATCCAGAACCGAGCGCGCGTCACTGTCTGCTTTTTGCACATTAATTTGTTCGACATCGTCGGGGAGTTCGCGACGCACCTGGTTGACCGCTTCACGGACTTCTGCCGCAACCACATCTAAATCAACTCCGGGGCGGAATTCGATAGAAATACGTGCGCTGTTTTCTTCACTCGAAGACTGTATCGACTCCACACCCGAAACACGAGCCGCCGCGCCTTCCAGAATGCTGGTAACCTCGGCGTCGACCGTTTCTGGTGCGCCCCCCGGAAGTGTCGCACTCACACCAACAACAGGCCTGTCGACATCCGGCAGTTCACGTACTTCAACCCCCATAAGCGCGGCCAGACCGGCTATGGCAATAAGTACGTTGAGAACAACAATCAGTACCGGACGGCGAATGGAGACCGAAGGTAAGTCGTTCGCATCCTGCTGGTTATTCAATTGCTGGTCTGACATTATTCAACCGCCTCTTGCGTATCGAGAGTGGTTCTGTCAAAGGTCACTGGTTGGCCTTCACGCAGGCTTTGAACACCTTCAACTATCAGTAAATCATCACGTTGAATATCGCCTGAAACTAACACACGACCAGCCAGACGCTGTTCTATTTGCACGTCAACCCGGTGCGCTTTGTCGCCCTCAATAACCCAGACGAAAGGATTATTAACCCCCCAGGATAAGGCCGCTTCGGGTATTGAAGCGAACTCTTCACCGGCAAGTTCTATAGCTGTTCTGAAACTGGTTCCCGGCAGGAAGTCGTCGCTGTCATTATTAATTTCAGCACGAGCTCTGTACATACGGCTGGTCGCGTTAATACGAGAATCCAGTTCAATAATTTCGGCAGTTACCGGCGTACCCGAATAGCGCCAGGGCTCGACTTTAAGTTCTGCTCCGTCCTGCAACAGGGAAACCGCGGCTTCAGGAATACGAAAATCAATTAATAAGGTTGAACGGTCATCTAAGGTTGCGATAGCCGTCTGTTGGTCAATACGATCACCGACTTCTACGTCAGTAATGCCAATAATTCCGGAGAACGGCGCGCGAATAAAACGGTCTTCCAGTTCAATTTTAGCGTTATCCAGTTCTACCCTTGCTAAATCTCTTAATAAAATAGCGTTGTCTAGCTCAGACTGGGGCACAGCCCCCTGTTCGCGACTAGTCCGTAAACGTTCTACCGTACGTTCTGCATCGCGTAAGTTAATTTGTGCCTGTTCTACTGCCACTTGCTGACGACGGGCATCCAGCTCGACCAATAGTTCGTCTTTCTCAACTTTGTCGCCAGGATTAAAATTTACCGCGACGACTCTGTCGCCAACAGCAGGGTAAATGGTAATGGAGCGCACAGCTTCGGCCGTACCAACTGCTTCTACCCGGTTACGTTCACGCTCAAAAGTCACTTGTTGCGCTAAAACCAGCGCTTCGCGTGAGCCAAATTGTTGTGCCCGGCTCGTTTCACTTTGTAGCGAGAACAAAAACACTAAGGTAATGAGTAAAAACTTCATAACGGTCAAATGAAGCTCCAAAAAAACTGCAGCCACGTAGGCTGCAGTTATTACTAGTCAATTTGCGGTTAAGCAATGTTGCGAAAATTACTCTTTAATCGCAAAGCTGCCTTGCATAATTGCTGAGTGGCCAGGGAAGGTGCAGAAGAATTTATAATCTGTATCTGCACTCATGCCTTCTGTAGAAAACGTCACTGACGTTTCTTCACCACCACCAATAACGTCGGTTGCAGCAATTACAGCATCAGAATCTGGTACATAGTTGTTATCCATACCCGCTGACATACCTTGTTGTACAACAGACTGCATATCACCAGCTTCACTCAGTACCCAGTTGTGACCCATGACTTTTTTATCCAGTTTACCTGTGTGATGTAAGGTTACTGTTACTTCGTCACAGCTAGCCGGTACGGACATCTCTTTTGTATCAAATCTCATGTTGTCATTGCCATCTATGGATAGCTCACATTCGTTAGCCTGCGCGGCGTTTGCGACAAACAACATAGAGCCTAGTAGTGCGGAAATTATGTAACGCATTGCAATACCTCTTCGGTTAGTATGAAATGATTCCTTTCTTATATACGTGATATCTCGCATTGAGATTACTTTAACGAGAATTTATATGACGAAACGTCCTTTTTCGCCGCAATCACTCCTTGCTCAGGGTGGTAGTCACTCTGACAACGAAAATGGAGTAATTATCCCTCCAGTATACACATCAACGACTTATCTGCGTGATGACGACAATCAATATCGCAGCGGACGGGTGTATTCAAGGGCTGACAATCCCACTTATCGTCCTGCCGAAAAGCTATTAGCAGAGTTAGAAAATGCGGCAGATGCACGCCTGTTCGCCTCGGGCATGGCTGCCGCTACCGCCGTTTTTCAGGCATTAAAACCCGGCGATAAGGTCATTGCGCCAAAAGTGATGTACTGGGCTTTGCGCAAATGGCTGCAAACTTTTGGCGTCGATAGCGGGCTGGATGTTCGGTTTGTGGATACCACCAATTTAAATGAATTACGCGACGCTATTGCTGAAAGACAACCTACGCTTATTTGGCTGGAAACGCCGGGTAACCCTCTGTGGACAGTAACTGATATTGCCGCCGTAGCTGATATGGCTCGCAATTGCGGATCTCTGCTTGCAATAGATTCCACAGTGGCAACCCCCCTGCTGACCAAGCCACTGGATCTTGGCGCCGATATTGTTATGCACTCCGCCACCAAATACCTTAACGGCCACTCAGATGTTATTTCCGGCGCACTGGCGGCTCGTGAAGATAACGCGTTCTGGCAACGCTTAGTGGCTATTCGAGCCCAGTCCGGAGCCGTACCGGGGCCACAAGACGCAGCACAACTCTTGCGTGGCATGCGCACGTTATTTTTAAGGGTACGGGAAAGTTGCCAAAGTGCCTTATATATTGCCGAGCAACTGGAGCAGCACCCACAGGTTATTGAAGTATTGTATCCCGGCCTGAAAAGTTTTGTCGGCCACGAGATAGCCGTTAAGCAAATGCAAGGCGGTTTCGGCGGTATGCTGTCTATTCGCTTAGCCGGTGGCGAAAAAGCTGCAATTGCCGTTGCCGCAAAAACTCAGCTCTGGCACCGCGCTACATCATTAGGCGGCGTAGAAAGTCTGATTGAGCATCGCGCCAGCATTGAAGGACCAGACACACCGGTACCGCTGGATTTATTGCGTTTATCGGTAGGCATTGAAAACGCCGATGACCTGCTGAACGATTTACAGCAGGCCATCGATTTAGCGCATTCTTAAATACTTACGCGCTTGTAGAAGCGATATTCCGGTTTCCAGAAATTGTTGTCGATGCGCTCACGCAGCGTGTCGTCATCAATTTCCAGCGCTAAACCTTCCTGCTGCGCCACTTTACCCACCGCAAAAGCAATGTCTTTGCTTAACTGAGTTAAGTCGTTAAAAGCTGGCAACAATGCTTCGCCTTTACCATTAGCGCTGGGTGACGCATTAGCCAGTGTCTTACTTGCTACACGCAGCATTTCATCGCTAACCCGTTCGGATTTAACCGCTAACACCCCAAGACCAATGCCCGGGAAGATATAGCTGTTGTTACACTGCGCTATTGGGTATATACGGCCGTCATACTCAACTTCACCAAAGGGGCTGCCGGTTGCGACAATAGCTTTACCCTCACTCCACTTCAGTACATCCGCCGGGTGCGCTTCCACATGTTTGGAGGGGTTGCTCAGTGGGAAAATAATGGGGCGATCAACATTTTTGGCCATAGTCGAAATAACTTGCTCGGTAAAGAGCCCCGCCTGACCAGACACACCAATTAAAATGTCAGGCTCAGCACAATGCATCACATCCAGCAGCGACGGATACTCACCGCTGTATTCCCAGGCGTTTAAATCATTGGTTTTCTGCGCCAGCGCCTGCTGGAAGTCACGCAGGCCATCCATGGTATCCATAACCAGACCAAAGCGATCGACCATAAAGATTTGTCTCTTCGCCTGCTCTTCCGTTAAACCTTCGGCGGTCATCTGAATCATAATCTGTTCTGCAATACCACAGCCCGCAGAGCCAGCACCAACAAACACCACCTTCTGTTCACTAAGCTTTTTACCTTTTTGGCGGCAAGCTGCCAGCAAGGTGCCCACCGTCACAGACGCTGTGCCCTGAATGTCGTCATTAAAGCAGCAGACTTCATCACGATAACGACGCAATAAAGGCATGGCGTTAGGTTGAGCGAAGTCCTCAAACTGCAGCATCACGCCCGGCCAGCGTCTGGTCACCGCTTTTATGAATTTGTCGAGGAATTCATCATACTCGTCCTGCTCAATGCGTTTATGGCGGGCTCCCATATACATTGGGTCTTCCAGAAGCTTTTCGTTATTGGTACCAACATCCAGCATTACCGGCAGCGTATACGCCGGGCTGATACCACCACAAGCGGTGTACAGCGACAGTTTTCCGATAGGAATGCCCATGCCGCCTATACCCTGGTCACCCAAGCCCAGAATGCGTTCGCCGTCGGTCACGACAATCACTTTCACTTTTTGCTTAGTGGCATTGCGCAGAATATCGTCTATCTGATCACGTTCAGAATAGGAAATAAACAAACCGCGTGAGCTGCGGTAAATGTCTGAGAATTTCTCGCAAGCATCACCCACGGTTGGGGTGTAGATAATCGGCATCATCTCTTCCAGATGATCCGTAAGCAAGCGATAGAACAGAGTTTCGTTATTGTCCTGAATAACGCGCAGATAAATGTGCTTGTTAATGGGCGTTTCAAAGCTCCGGTACTGCATGTAAGCCCGTTCAGCCTGCTCTTCAATGCTCTCATAACGAGGCGGCAACAAACCCGTCAGGTTAAACGCGGCACGCTCTTCCTTACTGAACGCACTGCCCTTGTTCAATAAAGGGGTTTCCAACAAATTAGGGCCAGAATACGGAATATAAAGCGGACGCTGCGTCTGCGGCATAAGTACAAACTCCTGAAAGCCAAAGTAATACGAATATCATAGCAAAACGCGGCTGCGATTCACATGTTTCGCTGGAGCGTTGAAGGGCTTTATGCCAGAGACGCTGCAAGTTCATCCATGAACGCTTGACGAAGGCCATCCATGGCCTTCGACACTCTGACATAAAGCCCTTCAACACCCGTAACGCTTACATGCGCCTTAACAACCGCTCATCAAGCTTCAGTTCGATCTAGTTCGTAATCCATAACCAGGCATTCCAGAGGTATATGTAAGCCGCTATGGAGTCGTCGAATCATAGGCAGCGTTAAACGCCGTTTCCGATTTAAAACCTCACTAACCCGACTCCTCTGACCTAAAAATGGCACCAAGTCAGAATCTTTCAGACCCTCCTGATCCATTCTGAATTTAATCGCTTCCACAGGATCGGGCGCATCGATTTTATACTTCGCTTCTTCATACGCTTCGACCAAAGTCACCAGAATATCAAGTTCATCAGCCGCTTCTGTGTTGGGTTCAGCATCCCAAAGCTCATTAATACGAGCCAGTGCACGCTGATGATCCTCAGCTGTTTTTATGGGCTTTATATTCATACCCTCACCTCTAAACTGTTTCTGCATTAATTGCATCGTATTGCTCGTGCGTGCCAACGAAGCGAATGTAAATCATCGAGAACTCGTACTTCACCGCGACAATAAGTCGGTACTTGTTTCCATGAATATTAAACACAACCCTATTGTTAGCTATAAAACTCGCGAAGAGTAGCCCTTGATACAATTCTCATGAACGTGCTTATCCCCATACGCATTTCCCATTATGGGAAAAGTTTAAAGTTTGTCAATAAAATTCCCGCTCTGGGAAATTGATGCTTTTATTCATTGATAATAGCCGCATTTAAAGAGGAAAAAATAAGAGAAGGATTAAAGAGGCATAAGAATTAAAGGAGTAAGAGGTGTAGCCTGATGCTATTGCATTATAAGAAACGTAGAATAGCGAGTGCTTCAACGGTTACCAGTGATGCTTTGGAGGTGTGCAGCGCCATGGATGGTGCTGCTCAAGCCCTACAGGGACGTACTCGCGGGCGTCCTCCAAAGTCCCACTGATAACCTCAGCACTCGCGTTGTCCTCGATATCTCACCTGACATAAATGTCAGGCTACGTGGGTCCAGGTTAAAGCTTCAGGCCCCAGCGGGTGGCGGTGCGTTTGACGGCGTCGACATTTTCGGTGGCGATAATGTGCAATGGCGTGGCATCAAACTGGGCGCTTAAGTCCAGATGTTGTTTTAGCCAGGCCAGCATGGCTTCGCCGGAATGAATGGTTTTGGCACCGTTGAAATACGCAGAAATGCTCTCGGCAATCAATGGGAAATGGGTACAACCCAGCAACACCACATCGGGTTTTTCAAGCTTGCTGAAATAATGCCTGAAGGTTTCCTGCAGTATCGGGCCGTCGTAGAGCTCTTCTTCAACGATAGGTACAAACAGTGGCGTGGGCATGGCGTTCACCTGGTTGTAGCCCAACGCCTGTATCTGTTGCTGGTAAGCACCGGAGTTTATGGTCGAGCGCGTCGCTATAACCAACACCCTGGCGTTGGTATCAATATCCTGTAGTTGCTCCAACGCCATGACACCGGGCTCCAGTACGCCGTACACCGGCTTATTGGAGAACTTCTGCATTTGCTCCAGAGCGGTCACACTCACGGTGTTGCAGGCCACCACCAGACAATCCACATCGGCACCGTTAAAAAACTCAACGGCTTCCAGCGCGTAGCGCGTAACGGTGTTGCTGTCCTTGCTACCATAAGGCACGCGGGCAGTGTCCCCGTAATACAGTAGCTCGCTGAAGCAACCACTTTGTTGCAACGACCGAGCTACGGTTAAACCACCCACACCGCTATCAAAAACTCCGACTTTCATGCCCGTCTATTCCTTTTCAATTTACTTTTCCAAATTCACGGTTTTAAGACGCAGCGCGTTGGTAATGACGAACACACTGGACAACGCCATGGCACCCGCTGCCAGCATGGGCGAAAGCAAAATACCGAAAAACGGATACAGCACGCCCGCAGCAACTGGAATTAACGCGGTATTATAAGCAAACGCCCAGAATAAATTCTGACGAATGTTGCGCATGGTGGCTTCAGACAAAGCAAAAGCCTGTTGCACAACGGTCAGGTTGTCAGACATTAGCACCACATCGGCGGATTCAATCGCCACATCCGTACCGGTGCCAATGGCAAAACCCACGTCGGCGGAGGCCAGTGCCGGTGCGTCGTTAATACCGTCCCCCACAAATATAACCTGACCCCATTGTTTTTTCAGGCGCTTAACCGCATCGACCTTGCCATCCGGTTTTACATTGGCAACCACTTCGTCAATACCCAGCTCTTTGGCAATACGTTTCGCAGTAGATTCAGCATCTCCTGTTACCATGGCGGTTTTCAGACCGTCGGCGTGCAGGCGCTTAATCAATTCTTTGGCGCTCGATTTAATCGGGTCGTCCTGAGTAAATATGGCCGCCAGCTTACCGTCTATTGCGACATAAATCGGGGTGCGTCCACTCTCTGACCATGCTTTAGCATCTGCAGGCTCAGCATCCAGCGCAATGTCGTTGTCCTGCATCAGCTCGCTGGTGCCAATGTAAAGCGTTTTACCATCCACTTTGCCGGTGGCACCCAAACCTGAAATAGCTTCAAAGCTCTCAGGCTCGCTGACTTTAATGTCCTGGTCTTTGGCATAATTCACCAAAGCTTCTGCTGTAGGATGCTCGGATTTAGCTTCAATCGAAGCCGCTAATGTCAGCACCTCTTTTTCGTCAAACTCGCTTAGGGTCATCCACTCGGTAATAGTCGGTTTGCCTTCGGTCAGCGTACCTGTTTTATCAAAGATAACGCCTTTAGACTGCTGTAACGCCTGCAAAGCACTGCCCTGACGGAATAACACGCCCATTTCCGCACCGCGGCCGGTACCCACCATAATTGAGGTCGGTGTCGCCAGCCCCATGGCACAAGGGCAGGCAATAATCAAAACGGCGACTGCATTAACCAACGCAAAAGTGAGTGCTGACTCACTGGCAGCAAAATACCACACCGCAAAAGTCAACAAAGCCACCAGCATGACTGCAGGTACAAACCACAAGGTAATACGGTTCACCGTGTCCTGAATCGGTAACTTACTGCCCTGCGCCTGCTCGACCATACGGATGATCTGCGCCAGCACGGTTCCCTCGCCGGTAGCCGTTACTTTAAAACGCAAAGTGCCTTTTTCATTCAGCGTTCCGCCAACAACTTTGTCTTCTTTCTGCTTATGCACTGGCTCGGCTTCGCCGGTTATCATGGCCTCATTGACATAACTGTCACCGGAAGATACTTCGCCATCCAAAGCAATACGCTCACCCGGGCGCACTTCAATTTCATCGCCCTTGCCCAGCTCCGCAATATCAACTTCCGTCACTTCGCCGTCGCGCACTACCCGCGCCGTCTTGCTTTGCAGGCTCATCAGCCGCTGAATAGCATCAGAGGTGTGGCTTTTAGCCCGTGCTTCCATAAAACGTCCGGCCAGAATCAGGGTGACAATAACCGCCGAGGCCTCAAAGTAAACGTTCACTGACTCGCTCGGTAACCAGGTTGGGAAAACCGTTGCCACGACAGAATAGCCCCAGGCCGCCGTTGCGCCCAGTGCCACCAATGAGTTCATATCCGGTGCGCCCCTGAATAACGCAGGAATACCCAGTTTATAAAAACGCGCGCCGGGAACCGCCAATACCACCGTAGTAAGTACTAACTGTATCCACCAGCTGATTTGTAAGCCGAGTGAGTTATGTACCCACTCGGAAAATACCGGCACCATATGGTTGCCCATGGCCAGTATAAACACCGGCAACGTCAGCAAAGTCGAAAGCCATAACTGGCCTTTTAACGTACGCATTTCCTTTGCCTGTTGCTCACGCTGCTCACGCATTTGCTTGTCGCGGTCGATCACTTCATGGGCATCGTAGCCCGCAGTTTTCACCGCCTGAACTAAGTCATCCACCGAAAGCTTTTCAGAATAAGTCACTTCCGCACTGTCCGACGCCAGGTTAACCGAAGCATCTTCAACGCCGTCTAAGCCATTTAAGGCCTTGTCGACACGACTGGCGCACGAACCACAGCTCATGCCTTCCACACTTAAACGAACAGATTTACTCATTACTGCCTCCGTCGGCTTCTGCCGGTTTAAGCCACAACAGCAGCCAGAACACCACCAGTTGTGCCACGCCAATATAACGTTGTATCGCGCCGCGTACTTCAGTCAATTCGGGGTTAATCATTAGCACAAAACCTAAGGCGATAATCACCGACAGAAGAACAAAAGCACAACGCACCGGCCAGGTGGTTTTCGGCGTAAAAGTCAGTAAAAGCGTACCTAACGCAAAACCGAAGTAACTGACCATGCTAATAATATTGTGTAATGCCTGAGAACTGGAACCATCTGTCGGGCAGCCTAAATCACAAGGTGCCAGTGCCGCACCGAGGTAAGCCACAGGGTAGAAAAATAGAAGGCTCCAGCCAATATGGCTAATGCCTTTAACGCGTAAATGCGGACGCGCAGTTAGTAGCACACCGAAAGAAACCATCGCCAGCGGAATGAAACCGACCCAGCCAAAAGCGCCAGCGGCAGTGCTGCCGGTCGCGTTAATTTCGCTTATATACTGGCTTACATGAGAAAAGTCGTCTTTTACCCAGGTGGCAACCAATTGCAGACCAACCCAAAATAAGGTCAGAATAATTAACTGCGGCATAACAGGAGAGCTTTTCGTCGGTGTGTTTTCCATGTAGCCTCCTCGGCTGTATTAATGTGATAATCTTTCACTACAGTGTAAACCAAGATGGGAACAGATTGTGAATATTCAAGTGCTTGGCTGCAGCGGCGGACTCAGTGGCGACAATAAAGGCGGCTCTACCTGCATCCAGCTCAATCATAACATTCTGATTGACGCCGGCACCGGTCTGAATCAACTCAGTCTCGCGCAAATGCACCAGGTTAGGCATGTATTTCTGACCCACTCGCATATGGACCACATTGCCGCCTTGCCCACATTTTTAAGCAATCAATACGGAAGTGAGCACTTACCCGTTACGGTTTACGCACAGGCTCACACTCTGGAAAAGCTGCAAAATAATATTTTTAACGGCGATATTTGGCCTGAGTTCAGCAGCATGACCGAAGGCCCTGAGCCGATACTAAAATTTAAAGAGATCCACCCGGGTGAGTGTATAGAGCTTGAAGGTATGGAAATTAAAGCTTTTGCTGTAGAGCACAGCGTACCGACAGTGGGTTACAGCGTAAAAAGTCAGGGCAAACACTTTGTTTTTGCCGCCGATACCATTGCCGGTAAGCAACTGACCGAACAGCTTAACCGCCTAGCCCATATCGACACCTTAATGCTGGAATGCGCCTTTCCCGACGAGTTACTACAGGTTGCAGAAAAAACCAGGCACATGACGCCAGGCTTGCTTGAAAGCGCCCTGAATAGCCTGGAACAGCAACCCACCGAGCTTTGGATAACCCACCTGAAACCCAGCTACGAAATTGCCCTGCGCAAAACCTTACAAGCCAACCCACCGCATAAAAATACGGTGGTGCTGTAATCGGATACTTGCGGTTTCGTCACCTGACCTATGCGATTTCGTAGCCTGACGTTTACGTCAGGAACGATACCTCACCTGACATGAATGTCAGGCTACGCATTTGGGCGTACATTACGCACCCGCACCGACATATCATTTTCTATAGTTTTAATAAGGCCAACAGAAACCCCTAGAGCTTTAGCTTCGATTTTGAAGTTTCGGATTTGTTGATAAATTTCATCCAGCATATGGTAAAGCGGCTTACTGTTTGCAAAACCAGCCTGCCCGGCCATCTGCTCTAACGCGGTTTTATCCGGACAAGCTCCGTTACCGTTAAATGCTGTCATATGTTCGCCATAAGAAGACGGACTATAAACAATGTCGTAACACGGCGATAACCGCCATTCGTCCTTATCATTAGCAAGGAAACTAAAATTCTTCGAGTGATCATCCTCATTCACAGTCATATAATTAAATAATGCCCGCTTAACCAGTTTTTGCGCTTCATCAACGCCGCACATAAGCCGCGTAGCCTTAATTAAGTCCACGTAATCCAATGAAGGCTCCCGGAAGGAAGCATCAAGTAGACCTGCGGCTGACAGCATGTGGTAGCGACCGTTTTCAGAGCAATCAAACCGCGTCTGCTGCAACCAAAACTGACCGTTACCCGCGTCGATAAGCTCAAACTCAGGCACCTGAATTCCAACGTTTTTAGCCATAGTTAAATATAAGTACTCAACCAGGCTTTCTTCGTGCTTTAGTAAAAACCGTTCCGACGTGAGCTTCACAATCAGCTTCTGTCCTTTCGCCTTTGGGGCAGTTGAGTATTGCCCATCGGCTAGCAATGTTGCGTTTAGTTTCGGCCGTGCACCACCCGAGCCTCCTGCAGCCTGAAGGTGTTCAATAAGATCCGTTTCAGTACCTTCAAACTCTTTTATCGCTTCCTGACCCAACCTCCGTAAGGCAATATCATCACTGCTACCTTCCCTTAAGGGAGTTTTCGGCTCATAAGAAAGCGCTCCTAAACAATCCGAACCAATAACAGCCAGACGCTCTAATGCCGATATTTTCTGTGGGTTATAGCCATTTATTCGAAACACTCTGTCCATGAGATAAAGCCCCCAACCGTCAGGCAGGCTATCCGCAAACACACCGTGTAAACCATAATGAGGTTGTCGTGGGGCTTTTTGAAGCTCAGTTGTCGCTTTTAGGTTGAATGGTGACAAGGATGTTTTGTGTTGCTCTAAATAGTCTTTGTGATATTGAAAATAAACACCCGATTTATTTTCAGCCAGAGTGCCAACACCCACCCGTTTACCATCCGACAACGTTCGTATTACCTGAAGAGGCGTACTAAGCATTTTTCAAAACCTCATCTATGGTTTTAGGGACTTTTTCCTGCTCCAGAAATTCCCTGAGTTGGTTGAGTTCACCCAAAGCTTCGACCAGCATTAAAAACTGACGTAAAGAGATGTTTCCTGTGCGCTCAAACTTGCGAATTGTCCCATAGGGCACACCTGATTTTTCAGACAAAGCTTCAACCGACAGCTTTTGTGCTTTTCGCAGCTGCTGGATATGCTCTTTAAGATCAAGTTGAGTATCGTATGCCGTGTTTAGGTTAAGCGTCATAATAGTAACAATTTAAGCGTCTTTTAAGTGGTAATTGTTACTATTGTAGCAATAATTGTGAGCTAGCGCTATTCCTTGTCTGATGTTCATGTCAGGTGAGATACCATGGATAGCAGGATAGAGAGCGCCCCAACGGTTGCAGGGACTATTGAGGAGGTGTGCAGCGCGAGCTGCAAGAGGCATCAAACCCGTGGGCTTTCTGCTGTAGGAGTGTCGAAGGCCATGGATGGCCTTCGTCAAGCCTTCAGGGATGAACTCGTAGCGTCTCCGTAAGCAGTAGCCTGACATTTATGTCAGGTGGGATATCGTTCCTGACGTAAACGTCAGGCTACATTCCGCAACCCAGCCGTTTACCCGAGGTGCTTACGGGCGTTGCGGAACATGCGCATCCATGGGCTGTCTTCGCCCCATTCATCCGGGTGCCAGCTGTTGGCTACGGTACGGAACACACGCTCAGGGTGCGGCATCATAGCAGTCACACGGCCGTCTTCGCTGGTCACAGCAGTAATGCCCTTAGGTGAACCATTCGGGTTAGCCGGATACTGCTCAGCCACTTCGCCCCAGTTATCAATGTAACGCAGTGCAACCTGGCCACTTTGCTCCAGCTGCGACTGCTGCTGAGGGTTAGCAAACTCCGCACGGCCTTCACCATGAGACACCGCAATTGGCATACGCGAACCCGCCATGTCACCTAAGAAAATTGACTTAGACTCCTGCACTTCCACCAGGCTAAAGCGCGCTTCAAAGCGCTCACTGCGGTTAGTCACAAAACGCGGCCAATGCTCGGTTCCCGGAATTAACTGCTTCAGTGTCGATAACATCTGACAACCGTTACACACACCCAGAGCCAACGTATCGTTGCGCTTAAAGAAAGCTTCAAACTGCTGGCGCGCACGGTCGTTAAATAAAATAGACTTAGCCCAGCCCTCACCGGCACCTAGAACGTCGCCGTAAGAGAAGCCTCCGCAAGCGGCCAGTGCCTGCATGTCATCTAATGACACACGACCCGCCAGAATATCGCTCATATGAACATCAACAGCTTCAAAACCAGCACGATCAAAGGCTGCAGCCATTTCATAGTGCGAATTCACACCCTGCTCACGCAGAATCGCCACTTTCGGCGCAACGCCCTTAGCAATGTACGGCGCAGCAATATCCTCAGAAGGATCAAAGGTTAAATCAGCCAATAAGCCCGGGTTGTCCGCACGCTGTTTCAAACGAAACTCTTCGTCGGCACACACCGGGTTGTCACGCAGTCGCTGCATGTGGTGCGTCGTTTCTGCCCACACCGTACGCCAGTGCGTACGACTCTGGGCTAATACATTCTGTTCGTCACGGGTAAAGACAATGGCATCTTCATGCGTTGGTTCACCAATGCGTTTAACACAGTCGCCCAAACCAGCTGCTTTATAAGCGTCCATCACTTGCTCGTACTGCTCATCGCTGACCTGAATCACCGCACCCAGCTCTTCATTAAACAGAGCCGCTAAATTATCTTCGCCTAATTCGTCCAGCGCTACTTTCGCACCACAGTTTCCGGCAAACGCCATTTCCGCTACGGTAGTGAACAGTCCGCCGTCAGAACGGTCATGGTAGGCCAGTAAACGCCCTTCGGTAACCAACTGTTGCGTGGTATTAAAAAAGGCTTTAAAGGCTTCAGTGTCGTCTAAGTCTGGCGTGTGTTGCCCCAGTTGCTGGTACACCTGCGCCAGTGCAGAGCCGCCTAAACGGTTCTGGCCTTTACCTAAATCAATTAGCACAAGGTGCGACTGGCCTTTATCGGTACGCAGCTGCGGTGTCAGAGTCGCACGAATGTCATTCACCCGGCCAAACGCAGTAATAACCAGACTCATTGGCGCTGTCACGGCTTTGTCTTCGCCGTCTTCCCGCCACTGAGTTTTCATCGACATGGAATCTTTACCTACCGGAATAGTAATTCCCAGTTCAGGACACAGCTCTTCACCGACGGCTTTAACGGCCTCATACAAACCAGCGTCTTCACCCGGATGACCAGCTGCGCACATCCAGTTGGCGGATAATTTAATGCGTTTTAAATCACCAATATCAGCAGCGGCAATGTTGGTTAGAGACTCTGCTACTGCCATGCGGGCCGAAGCACCAAAGTTCAGTAACGCCAGTGGTGTGCGCTCTCCCATGGCCATAGCTTCACCGTGGTAGCTGTCATAACTGGCAGCGGTAACTGCAACGTCAGCAACCGGTATCTGCCACGGACCCACCATCTGGTCACGGGCAACCAGGCCAGTAACACTGCGGTCACCAATGGTAATTAAGAAGGTTTTCTCAGCAATAGCCGGTAAGCGCAATAAGCGATCAGCCGCGTCATTCAAATCAGCCGCTTCCAGATGCAATGGCGTACCTTCGGCCTGCAAGCGGGCCACGTCGCGGTGCATCTTCGGCGGTTTGCCTAGCAGTACGTCCAGTGATAAATCAATGGGCTGATTCGAGAACTTGGCATCGTTCAGTAAAATAGTCAGCTCTTCAGTCGCTTCACCAATAACGGCGTACTCTGCTCGCTCGCGCTCACACAAGGCTTCAAAACGCGCCATGTTCTCCGGAGCAATGGCAATAACGTAGCGTTCCTGCGACTCGTTGCACCAAATTTCCAGCGGTGTCATGCCGGGTTCATCGTTTGGTATCTCGCGCAATTCAAAGCGGCCACCACGACCACCATCACTCACCAGCTCGGGCATGGCATTCGACAAACCACCAGCGCCCACGTCGTGAATAAAGGCAATAGGGTTATCGGCCCCTAGCTGCCAGCAGCGGTCAATCACTTCCTGACAACGGCGTTCCATTTCCGGGTTTTCACGTTGCACTGAAGCAAAATCTAAATCTTCGGTCGACTCGCCCGACGCCATAGAAGATGCTGCGCCGCCACCTAAGCCAATGTTCATTGCCGGACCACCTAGTACAACCAGCTTAGCACCAACCGGAATATCACCTTTTTGTACGTGAGCTTCACGAATATTGCCTAAACCACCGGCAATCATAATTGGCTTATGGTAACCACGGGTCTCGCGTCCATTGTGGCTGTCGACTGTTTGCTCGTAAGTACGGAAATAGCCGGTCAGCGCCGGGCGACCAAATTCATTATTAAAGGCTGCGCCGCCTAATGGGCCTTCCAGCATAATATCCAGCGCCGAAACAATACGCGCTGGTTTGCCGTAGTTCTCTTCCCATGGTTGCTTAAAACCTGGAATGTTCAGGTTAGAAACGCTGAAACCCACCAAACCAGCTTTAGGTTTAGAACCAACACCGGTAGCGCCTTCGTCGCGAATTTCACCGCCCGAGCCGGTTGCCGCACCCGGGTAAGGAGAAATAGCCGTTGGGTGGTTATGCGTTTCCACCTTCATTAAGATATGCACCGGCTCGTGGCTGTAGCCATAGCTCATGCTGTCCGGTTGTGGGTAGAAACGCCCGGCTTCATGGCCTTCCATAACGGCGGCATTGTCTTTGTAAGCCGACAACACGTAGTCCGGTGTGGTTTCAAAGGTGTTTTTAATCATTTTGAACAGCGACTTAGGCTGTTCCGCGCCGTCTATGGTCCAGTCGGCGTTAAAAATTTTATGACGACAGTGCTCAGAGTTTGCCTGGGCAAACATATAAAGCTCAATGTCATTCGGGTTACGGTCCAGTTTGCGGAAATTCTCTACCAGATAATCAATTTCGTCGTCGGCCAGTGCCAGACCTAAGCTGATATTTGCCTGTGCCAGTGCTTCACGGCCGCCAGCGAGAATATCTACCGAAGACAATGGCTGCGGTTCCTGTGAGCGGAATAGCTGCTGCGCGTCGTTCATGTCGTACAACACACTTTCGGTCATACGATCATGCAATAGTAGCGCAGCCTGCTTCAGTTCTTCTGCCGACAAGTCACCCTGCAGATAAAAAGCCACACCACGCTCAACACGATGAATGCTTTTCAAGCCACAATTGTGGGCAATGTCAGTTGCTTTAGAGGCCCAGGGGGAAATTGTTCCAATGCGAGGGGTTACCAGTACCAGAGCACCTTGTGGCTCGTGCGCCGGCATTTCGGGGCCGTACTTCAGTAGTTGCAGCAATACCGAACGGTGTTCGTCGCTAAGTTCATTATGCAAGTCAACAAAGTGCTGATACTCGGCATAAAGCTCTTTGACAGGAATTCCTGCCTGTTTCAGTTGTTCAAGTTGCTTCGTTGTTTTGAAGGCTGATAAGGCAGGTGCACCGCGGTAGATTTCCACAAGCAAGGTCTCCAAAGCTGGGCGATTTTTGCTGGCAGATTATACAGTAGCCTGACATTCATGTCAGGTACAATATCGAACCTGGGGGTTTGTAGCCTGACATTTATGTCAGGTGAGATATCGCTCCTAACGTAAACGTCAGGCTACTCGATTTTCGGGGTACCTTCGCGATTCACTATGCGAAACCACTTTTCGCGGCGCTCAATGATGCGTTGTTTGCGCTTACGAATAACGGCGCGACGTCGGGAGTTGTTTTCACGTCTGAGGCGGTTGGCTTGCATAGACTTAGGCCTTTATTGCTTTGAAATGCTTAATCAGCTTACCGTGTCATGCCGGTTTTTTGCAACGACTTTATGTTCGCTTACCAGCCTAATTTGCGTAACTTAGGCTAATGTGGAAAGATCGGCGGCCGACGCACAAAAGGACCTGTTATGAATGAACTCGAATCTGACGTTTGGTACATAGTACGAACCAAGCCTAAGCAGGAAGAACGCGCCATACTGAATCTGGAGAATCAGGGATTTGGTGTTTTCGCGCCCGAGTTAACTGTAAAAAAGGTTCGTCGGGGTGTGCGTACCTCAGTCGTTGAGCGTATGTTCCCGGGCTATGTGTTCGTTAAGCCCGATGACATTATTGAGCAGTTTTACAAACTGCGCAGCACTTATGGTGTTGCGGGTGTTCTGCGTTTTGGCGACAACATTCCGAAGGTCCCACAAAGCTGGATTGACCAAATGCGAGGGGTTGATCAACTGACCGATGAACAGGCGCCTCAAATAGGCGACACGGTCGAAATTCAGCAAGGCCCTTTCCGTGGATTCCTTGCTAAAATTGTGAAGCTGGACGGCGAATCGCGCTGCTTCGTTATGCTGGAATGGATGCAAAAAGAAGTCAAAGCCAATTTCAGCTACAAAGAACTGCAGTTTCAGTAGCCTGACGTTTACGTCAGGAACGGCATCTCACCTGACATAAATGTCAGGCTACATTCACGGAACCCTTACCGGATATCGTAGGCTGACGTTCACGTCAGGAGCGATACCCCACCTGACATAAATGTCAGGCTACGTCGTACGGAACAGGCTACAGCCGTCCTTGTTCATCTAAATATTTCAATGTGTCGTAAAAACGGCGAATGTTACCGACATAGGTCACTGGTTCATCGCCTCGTGCGAAACCATAGCGAGTGTGGCGGTAAAACTGCTTTTGTCTCAGCAGTGGCAGACGTTTTTTCACGTCCACCCAGCGGTCCGGGTTCCCACCCTGGTGTTCAGTTAAAATCCGCGCATCTTCTAAATGACCGAATCCTATATTATACGCAGCTAACGCAAACCAGGTTCTGTCCGGTTGCGGAATTCTTGCAGGCACCCTATTTAGCATACGCTCCAGATAACGCGCACCGCCACGAATACTTTGTTCGGCATTCAAGCGGCTCTTAACCCCCATAGCTTTGGCTGTAGGCAACGTCAGCATCATCATGCCGCGCACCCCAGTAGGAGAAACTGCCCGCGGGTTCCACAACGATTCCTGATAAGAAATAGCAGCCAGCAAACGCCAGTCAAGCGACCCTGAATGCTCTTTAAAAGTTTCTATATAAACAGGCAGGACACGCTCTACCGCTTCTATAAACAAACTGGTCGTTACATAATTAAATTGTTTTACGTGACCAAAGTGCTGCTCTTTAATATGAGCTAAACGCCCACTAGAGCGAATTTCACCAAAATACTCAATAACCGCGGAAAATAACGAGTCGTCCGTGCCCTGCGGTAAAGCCCAGGCAATATCCTGATCATGCTTTACCGTAAAAGCCACACTTAAGTCGGGATGAAACCGCCGCTGAATATCTAACGCCGTGCTATCGGTAATGGTGTAATCAACCTCGCCGCTAATCACCATTTGCAACAGCTCGACCGCATCGTGATCGCGGGTCTCGCGCCACTTTAGTGTCGGAATACTGTCACCCAGGCTTTTTAAAAACTCATGGTGAGAACTGCCTTCCACCACCACAATTTCACCGTCGGTAATCTGCTGCAAGTCTCGTGGACGTTGACGCGAACCCTGCTTGAAAACCACCTTCTGGCTAATAATGTCGTAAGGCGGACTAAAGCGGAATAGCTGAGCGCGCGTCGATGTCCGGTCCAGACCTGCCGCAACAATATCAACCTCGCCGCGCCGCAGCATGGTAAACAAGTCGTTCACGTCAAAGCGCGGCACCATCTCCAGCTCCACGCCTAAGCGATCAGCAAAACGTTTCGCCAAGTCGTACTCGAAACCCTGCTCGCGGTCATGGTCAAAATAATAACTTGTTGGGTTTATCAAAGTTCCCACCCGCAATACCTGACGTTCCTGAACTACGGACATGGCATCGGGGCGGGTTTGAGGACTGCAGGCCGTTATTACACTAGCGGCCAGCAGTAAAATAGCAAACAGCGATACTGCAGACTTCGGCATATTAGAGAGATTCCAAAGCCCAATTCACATAGAGTTCAGTACCGGTTTTCAGTGCGTCTTCGTCAGCGTAAAAATGCGGCGAGTGGTTACTCGGTTCTTCTGACATATCGCGCTCCGGTGGGGTAACCCCTAAAAAGACAAACATTCCGGGTACTTCCAGCGCATAATACGAGAAGTCTTCAGCTCCGGTCACTAAAGGCACTTCCTGTACTTTATCGGCGCCAGCTACCGCTCTTGTTACCGGCAGCATTTCGTCAATCAAGTCTGCATCATTACTGGTTACCGGGTAGCCTAAATCGACATGCACGTGGGCTTCTGCACCATTCGCCTCGGCTGTTTTCTCGGCTGTGTGCTTCAATTTAGCGTGAATATCCGAACGAATATCCATATCAAAATTGCGGATGGTGCCAATTAAGGTCACTTCGTCCGGAATAATGTTATTACGCACACCACCTTCCACAATGCCAAAAGACAAAACAGCCGGGGCTTTGGTGATATTCGTCTGACGGCTGATAATGGTCTGTGCGTTATTAATAATTTGTGCTGAGGTCACGATAGGGTCAACACCAGCCCATGGCGTAGAACCGTGCGCTTGCTTACCTTTTACTTTAATTTCGAACTGATCCGAAGACGCCATCAGCGGGCCTTTACGATAGCCCACATGACCTGTAGGGAAACCTGCCCAGACATGAATACCAAAGACTTTTTCTGGCTTATTCTCAGCAAACAAGCCTTCTTCCAGCATTAACTCAGCGCCGCCCTCTTCGCCTTCAGGCGCGCCTTCTTCAGCTGGCTGGAAGATAAACATAACGTTCCCGGCAAGTTCATCCTTCATTTCGGCTAGCTTTTCCGCCGCCCCCATTAACATAGCAACGTGATTATCGTGTCCGCAGGCGTGCATTACCCCCACTTCTTTACCACGATACTCTGATTTTACCGTCGACTTAAAAGGCACATCTGTCTGTTCAGTAACAGGCAATGCGTCCATATCCGCACGTAACGCGATGGTTGGGCCCGGCTTACCGCCTTTTAGCATGCCTACAACACCGGTATGCGCGACACCGGTTTCCACTTCCATGCCCAGAGAGCGCAAATGCTCAGCCACCATTTTTGCGGTTTCAAATTCGCGGTTACTCAGTTCAGGGTTGGCATGAATATGACGACGCCATTCAATGACCTGAGCTTCTAAGTCACTGCTGACTTTTACCGGTGACTGCTGAGCAGCAGCCTGAGCGCTATAGCCAAAGCTACTGGCCAGCATTAAGCTAATAATGAGCTTTTTCATTGTTCTCTCCTGCATAAGTGCGGATTGTTATTCTGGTACTGGGTAATATCCTGCGCTAAAATCGCCCTCATGACAACCGATGAAATCTACATGCAGCGAGCCTTAGAACTTGCTGAACAGGCACAAAACGCAGACGAAGTGCCCGTTGGCGCGGTATTGGTCATGGACGATAAAATTGTTGGCGAAGGTTACAATCAGGTTATTTCTTTGTCCGACCCTTCCGCCCATGCCGAAGCACAAGCTATTCGTTCTGCCGGTCAGGCTATCGATAACTATCGGTTGGTCAATGCCACCCTGTACGTCACCCTTGAACCCTGTGCCATGTGTGCCGGTTTAATCACTCATGCACGAGTCAAACGCCTGGTGTTCGGCGCAACCGACCCGCGGACAGGAGCCACCGGCACTGCCATTGAGGTTATTAACCACGCCTCCATGAACCATAAAGTCGATGTAGAAAGCGGTGTTTTAGCAGAAGAATGCGGCGACATTTTACGTCGTTTCTTTCGCGCCCGCCGCAAATCCGCCAAAGCTAACGCTAAATAAGCATACCCGTTATGGCGTAAGCCACAGTCGCTGCAAGCCCTGCTAATAAGGCATAAGGCAACTGCGTACGCACATGGTCTATGTGCTCAACTCCCGACGCCATAGAAGCAATAATAGTGGTATCAGAAATAGGCGACGCATGGTCACCGAATATGCCACCGGAAATTGCCGCCGCTATAAATGGCGCGGCCGGCAAACCTAACGTCATTGCCAGCGGTATCGCCAGAGGCAGCATAATGGCAAAGGTTCCCCAACTGGAGCCGATAGAAAAACCGGTAATAGCCGACAGCACAAATATCAGCGGTAACAGCATCCACAATGCCACCGAACCATCCAGAGCAGCGGCCAAAAACTCTCCCGTACCTAAGTCGCGGGTTAAGCCTCCCAGCGCAATAGACAACCACAAAATGACCGCCAACGGCAGAATATTCCAGGCACCTTTTAGCAGGTACTTACCAACATCGACCAAGCCTGCCGGCTGTGTCATCAGAGTTCCGGCTACGGCAATGCCCAGCGCCACATAAATAGCGACAAACACACTTAAAGTGCCGTTGCCGTCAACCAATACGCCGTTCCCGGTAACCAGCAGCATAACCGGAACCATCACCACCAGCGAAATCAGGCTGGTCATGACTACCGCCGTACCCTTACCAAAACTGGCCTCATCATCCGGGCCATCGCCCCAGGTATTTTTGGAAACCTGATCGGGCACAGCATTCTTTTCAAAGGCTTTCATCGGCCCAATGTTCCAGTCGAACAGCGCCACAAAAAGCGCCAGCAATACCGCAAAAATGGCATAGAAGTTAAAGGCAATAGACTGAATAAACACCAGCAATGGTTGCTCAACGCCCTGGTTCGTAATGAGCGTTAAATTAAACGCCCCCCAGGCATTCAGCGGAATTAAAATACAAATAGCAGCACAGGTAGAGTCAACAATGTAAGCGAGCTTTTCGCGGGCAATGCCCAGGCGGTCATAAATAGGCCGCGAAGTGGTGCCGGAAATCATAATGGTCACGTTCGATTCAATAAAGACCACGACGCCCAGTATCCAGGTCATTAACCGTGCCCGGCGCTTGTTTTCTATCCACTGCTTTTTTTCCAGCTTCAGCACAAACTCTTTAAACGTACCGCCATTTTCCAGCACGCCAAACAACGCACCAATACCCAGAGTAAAAAACCACACCAGCATATTACTGGGGTCGATAAGGGTGTCCCAGGTGCTGTTTAAAGTGCCGTAAGCAATATTGTCAGGAGCAGGCCAGAACAGCAGTATATTGGCCAGAATAATACCGCCAATAAGCGCCAGCAGAACTTTTCGGGTAACTATGGCAAATACAATTGCCAATAAGGAAGGTAAAAGACTGGTCCAGCTCAGTTCCATTAGGGTGCGTTTGTAAATGTCTGATACTGGGAGGTTAAAACAATAAACCGCCGCGGGCAATACCAGCGGCGGTTTATTCATAACACTAACTCATAACCTGACATTCCGTAATCTGAAATGCCACCCCGTAGCCTGACATTTATGTCAGGTGGGATATCGTTCCTGACGTAAACGTCAGGTTACGTCCGTTAGAACTTGTATTCTACGCCTATGCGCACAGACCATAGTGAAGGTTCACCCTGGCGTGACTGAACGTTTGATACGTCGCGGAAATTGTTGAACTGGTACTGACCCGCGTCATTAATTTCAACGTCAGCAATATTGATGGCGCGTGGGAATCGAGCTTCATACAGCACGCCCCAGTCGTCGTTCAGCATATTACCTAAGTTTTCAATAACGAAGAAGGCAGATGCTTTGTGTCCGTCCATAAAGCCTGGTAATTCCTGCTCAACACGCAAGTCCACTTTAGTCCACCATTTGCTGTTAAACTCGTTACGTGGTGCTATGCCGCCCGCGTATTTGCTCAAACCAGACTCTTCAAGGAAGTCGAAGAAAGCACCTGTTTCAAATGGGTTACCATCACCGTCTGTACCGACGGCAAAGTTTGGATCATCCAGACCTGTTGGTACGTAAAGCAAGCTACGTCCCTGATAGGCTATGTCGCCAAAAGGACCATCGCTCATTGTATAAGAGAACGGACGACCTTTGTTGCGTGTACCAAACAAGGTCACAACAGTTTCGTAGCCATCAAAGAACTCTTTAGTGTAGTTCGCTTTAAAGGTAAAGCGGTGCGGTATTTCGTAGTTAGACGTAGAAACACCAGGATTCTGAGCGTTAGCTGTTGCCAGATTCGTGTAGTTAGAGAACGACACTGAACTGGTCATTGGGTTAACGTCTTCCGCTTTGTTGTAAGCATAACCAAAGGTCCAGTCCAGACCAAAGTCATGAGTCTTACTCAACGCCAGTGAAACAGTCGTCTGTGAGCCTGAATCACCATCAACATTCGTCAGCAGGAAGTCATCGCCCTGGTCACGTCCATCAGTCGACAACTCTTCAAAAATTGGACGACCGTCCGGTGCCGTACCAACCTGCTCCAGACCCATGTTGTAGATAACTGCAGCGTCTTTCTTATCAGTGTATAAGAAATCAGCCATCAGAATGTAGTTATCCGGCAAGGTGTAAGTTGCACCTAAAGCATATTTCCATTCTTTTGGTAATTCGAAGTTAGGGTCCATAGTATTAATTGGGCCCTGACCACTTGCGTTAGCCACCTCGTCGAACAGCTCTTGAGGAACATCATAAATTGGACGGCCTTCGCCAGTGTGCGGCACATTAAATAACGGCTCGTCTGCAAAGCTGCGAGAAGCCTCGTACTGAGTTACACCGTTATTTGAGTAGTTATTAGAAATCCACACGTTCGGGTTACCGCCAGAATACAAGCCAACACCACCGCGAACTTCTAAGTCCGGGTTAACAAACCAGTTGAAACCAAAACGGGGTTGCAATAAGTCCTGACCATCCATGTTTTGCTGGTTAGAGAAGCCGTACAGTTCCTGGTTCAATGGGTTATTCACCGGCAAGTCATCGCTGGTATACCAGTCATAACGCAAGCCATAAGTGAAAGTAATGTCCATTGGAGCGTAATAGTATTCGTCCTGAACATAAGCAGTATTTACCGCGTAAGCAAATTCAGCGGCTGCGTCTTGCGGATTGTTAGTACCGGCAGCGCTTTCATAAATTACAGTACTCGGTGTACCCGCTTCAAAGTCATCAATAGAGCCGAAACGGTACTCACCCTCTGCTTCCTGAACAAACAGGTTAAACACGTCATATTCTTCGCGCTCGATACCGGCAGAAATAACGTGATCACCGGCTAAGTAGGTACCTTTTAATTTGAAGAAGGTCGTATCGTATTTCAGCTTGTTCGCATGACGAGAGTCATCCGCACCTAAGTAAACCGTTGCGTCATTAACACCAATCTGCACTTCACCGAAATCGGTGCCGCCCAACGGGTTAACACGAGCATCTAACTCAGAGTAACCAATACGTGCTTCAGTCGAGAAGTTATCACTCCAGTCAGAGTATAACTCACCAACATAAGAAGTGAACTTAGCGCCACGCTCGTAGAAGTGGTTAGAAAACTCTAACTCGTCTGAATCACCATCAGACTCCGCAATAGAATAACCGTCGTTATAGTTGTAAGTTAATGACGCACGATGCGCATCATTAATATACCAATCTAACTTAGCAAGGAATTTTTCGTCTTCGACTGGCATGCTTGCCGGAAAACCACCAGGATTGTATCCGTAAACATTCTGTGCAATATCAGCGATACGCTCAACGTCAGCCTGGCTTACGCCAACAACTTCTGTCGCCGCACCTGAGCCTTCAGGACCACGATCAAAAGTGTCAGAACCTTCCAGTTTTTCGTACGCAGTAAAGAAGAATAATTTGTCTTCAATAAACGCACCACCAAGGTTGAAGCCATAACGTTTTTCGCTGAAGTCACCAACGTTAATACTGTCGCCTTCCAGCTCGTCACCTTGCAATGAATCGTTGGTGTAGTCATAGAACACACCACCGAACATTTCGTTGTCGCCAGTTTTGGTAACCGCGTTGATATTACAGGCAGTGAAACCACCGTACTGTACATCAAATGGTGCAAACTCTACCGCAACCTGCTCAATGGCATCGTAAGAGAACGGCATGCGTTCAGTCGGATAACCGCTGCTGTTCAGGCCGAAGTTATCATTCATACGAACGCCATCAACAGTCAAGCTGTTAAAACGAGGGTTAGCGCCGCCACACTGAATAGCACCAGAGTTCGTTTCATTGATATAGATGCGCGGATCAATCGACACAACATCACGCAAGTCACGGTCACTCGCCGGAGCGTTTTCTAAATCCTGAAGATTAAAGTTTGCAGCCGGACTGTTGCTACCATACAACGCATTGCTGGTCATAGAACCAGTAACGCTTAAGCGTTCCATCTCTTCCTGAGACTGAAGCATAACATTTACATTTTGTGAGTCACCTAAGGTCAGGTAAACGTCTTCTACAACCTGGGTGCGGCCGTTTGGACCTTCCACCACGATAGTGTACGGACCACCAACCGGCAAGCCCCGTGAAGAGAATGTGCCTTGCTCGTTTGAGCGTAAGGTTTTGGTTGTTCCAGTACGGTCATCGCGCAACTGGATAGTCGCGTTTGATACAACCTGTCCGGACTCAGTGGTAACAACACCACGCAGGCTGGATGAAGTTTCCTGAGCCATAGCAGCACCGCTAAGACCCATAGCAATAGCAGCTGCAACAGCTGTACGCTTGAAAGTGGCATTAAACATAGTGTGTTCTTCCCGGTTTTGTTTTTTTGGTGTTAACTGCAGATAAGGTATAGCTTATTTGTGACAGTTTTGTGAATTTTGGGTAAAAAAAAGCCGCGCTCAAGGCGCGGCTTTATATTCTTTTTGAATCAGCGCTTTTTGCGCTTAAATCTAAATTAGAAGCTGTACTTAATGCCGAGCTTCACACGCCAAGTTGATTCTTCAGCCTCGAAGATACTCCAGTTAGAGTTTTCGAATCCACCGAATACCGGAGCATATATGTAACGACCTTCACTATCCAGGCCGCCAAAATCAACTACTGCCTGATTAGTATATTGCTGACGCAACACTTCACCTTTCGAACTGTCAATCAAGTTCAGCAGGTTATTGATAGTGACATAAAACATGCCTTTATGACCTTCCATGAAGCCAGGAACTTCTTGCTGGAACTGGAAATCCATATTAGTTACCCACGGCGAACGGCCGGTACCTTTAGGTGCGAAACCACCAGCATACTGACTCAAACCTGCAGCATCAAAGTTAGCCATCATATCTTCATAGGAAATAGTGCTTTCCGGGCTGATATTTGGATCATCTGCGCCATTAGGAATGTATGGTAAGTAAGAGCTACCGCCCTGGAAGTATGGCTGGTCGCCGAAATCTCCATCTTGGTATAAGCCCATTACGTGGCTATACGCAGTACCTGAGCGGCGCTGGAAGAACAAATTAAACTTAGATGCATAACCATCAAAGAATTCAGTGCTGTAGCCTAAAGCTAATTTCAAGCTGTGCTCTACCTGATAGTCCGCTGTGCCAACTAACGCCTGATTACGGTCACGAACAATGTTGTACTGGTAGTTAGATGTTGCTGTTGAAGACGTTCCTGGGTTGCCTTCTTCAATGTCCTGATGCGTATAAGCAGCATAAGCACTGAAGCCATTATCCCAGTCTTTTGCCAAAGAAGCGGTGTAAATCCACGCTTTTCCGTTAGCATCTTCATTCGTCAGCATTAAGTCATAATGACCTGAAGGCGCTGTTGGGTCACATGGCTCGTAAATGTTAACTCCAGCAGCTGTTTCATCTGCAACACAGCGTGAGATATCTTTCCACTGGCTGTTATCAGTCATCCATTTACGCATAACTTCAGCAGTCATGTTGAAGTCGTCACCAACACCCGGAATATCAAAGCGGTAATCGACACCTACACGAGCAACCCAGTCAGACGGAATTTCGTAGTTAGGGTCGATGCTATTAGTATCGCCGTCACCTGCAACCATGCTATCCAGCACAGATTGTGGAACTTGGCTAACGTCCTGGTTATTCAGGTAGTCACTTTCAGCAACCGCATCGCGGTCAAACTGCACAAGCGTGTAACCATCGTTTGAGAACGAGTTTGAAATCCAAACATTAGGACGACCACCAGAGAAGCGACCAGCACCGGCGCGAACAACTACGTCGTCTGCTGCAAACCATTTGAAATCAACACGAGGAAGGAAAATATCCAGACCATCCAGGTTTTCCTGGTTGCTGAAGCCATAACGCTCTACGAAGTTTTCGTTCAACGTTGGCTTGTCACTTGAATCGTAGCGCTCATAACGTAAACCTAAACCTAACTCCATAGAGTCGTTAAGGTACCAGTTATCCTGTACGTACAAGTTAATTTGACCCAGGCTGAATTTCGCCGCTGCGTCATTTGCATCATTAGTGTATGCATTCTCGTAGAAGAACTCACTTGCGGTGCCATTTTCAAAATCATCAATTGACTCGAATGACCATGAACCTAAAGAGTTACGAACGAATACGTTGTAGACTTCAACTTCATCATATTCACCGCCGAATTCGATTTCGTGATCACCAATCAAGTAATCAAAACGGGCACCAATTTTGAAGTTATCGTTTTCTAACTGGTTTGCGTGGCGGTTGGAATCAGGACCAAAGTTCAAAGTACCTTCAGCTGTACGTACGCTTACATCACCAAAGTCTTTAGTAACCAAACCTGAGATAGCTTCAACCGCTTTATGGCTAACATAAAACTCACTTGAGAAATCAGCACTCCAGTCAGAGAACAAGGTCAAACGATACAGATCCATGTTTTGCTGATAGTTATACCAATTAGTATCCAGGTTTAATGAAGATTCACCACTGCTCACGTTACGCAGGTTATTACCTTCAGTGCGGTTGTAAGTAAACGCCGCACGGTGATCATTATTGATGTTCCAGTCTAACTTAACCAACAAGTTATCGTTTTCAGTATCCTGAACAGAATCCCAGTTACCGATATCAATACCGTACTGTGAACTCGCAATTTCTTTCACACGATTGTACTCTTCCTGAGTAACATCGCTATCGTTAGCGGCGCCTGCGCCTGCAGGACCAAATTCAATTTGAGCCGGCTCTTTAGCGTTTTCGTAGTTAACGAAGAAGAACAACTTGTCCTTAACGATTGGGCCGCCCAGTGCCAGACTGTATGTATCGCGCTCAAAGTCTAATGGTACTTCTTCACCCTCTGGGTTCTTAGGATCACCAGCCCACGCATCGCTCATACGCTCGTATGTCAATGAACCGTGAAATTCGTTTGTACCTGACTTAGTCACTGCGTTGATACGACCACCTGAGAAACCACCCTCTGCAGCGTCAAAGGGTGCGACATCAACAGCAACCTGTTCAACAGCGTCCAAAGAAATTGGTGAACGTTGGGTTGGGTAACCGTTACCGTTCAGACCAAAATCGTCGTTGACGCCAACACCATCAATCGCAATACTGTTGTAACGTGGGTTCGCACCGCCAATACTTAGTGGAGATTCGGAACCTGAAAGCAAGTTTACGTAAGGGTTTAATCGTGCAACTTCTTTTAGGTCACGATTAAAGGTTGGCGTATTGGCAATATCTTCTTCGCCAAAGTAACTGCTGCTACCGCTGTTCGCACCGCCAAGAATTGCGCTTCCTGTTACTTGCAAGCGTTCCATATCACTAGACTCTAGTTGAGCATTGACACGGTAAGGTTCGCCTAAAGACAGGTAAACATCTTCATAGACTTTTTTGCCTTCACTGCTTTCGATAACGATGATGTAAGGACCACCAACACGTAAACCTGAGTTAGAAAAGGCACCAGACTCATTCGTTGTAGCAACTGAACGAGTTCCGGTTGGAATGTGAATAATTTCAACGCGTGCGTTTGCAGCAACTTCGCCAGACTCAGTAACAACGTTACCGCGAACTACTGATGAAGTATCTTGTGCAATGGCCGCACCGCTAAGGCCTAAAGCTATAGCTGCTGCAACAGCTGTACGCTTGAAAGTAGAGTTAAACATAGTTTTGTTCTTCCCGATTTTGGTTTTGGGTATTTATGCGAGGAAGAGGGTAAAGCTTGTTTATGACAATTTAGTGAAAGTACTCCAAAAAAAAAGCCCCACAAAATTGTGAGGCTTTTATTTGTTTTAGTTTGTTTTTTGCTTTAGAAGGTATAACGAACACCTAATTTAGCGCTCCACGAAGAGCTGCTCATATCAACCGAGCTGTAATTATTTGGATAGTAGCCATTATAGACTGAGTCAATCTGGTACTTGCCTTCATCACTTAAACCACCAAAGTCATACAGGGCAACTTGCGGGTAAGTCAGATAGCGCTCAACACCCCAGTCACTGTTCAGTAGATTAGCAAAATTATCAATTGTTAAGTATAGAATTCCTTTGTGCCCATCCATAAAGCCCGGAATTTCCTGCTGGATACTTAAGTCGATATCCGTTACCCACGGTTGGTTGTGAGTATTGCGATCAAGGATATAGCCCTCGTCACCGCCATAGGCGATACCGGCGTTATCGAGTAACATTTTAATTTCATCCCAACTGATTGAGTTATCCCAATCAACGTTAGGATCTTCGCCGTTAGCTGGAATATATGGCAGATAGGCCGACTGAGTATACATACTCTCGAATGAACTATCCCCAAAGTCACCATCTTCGAACATACCCATAATATAGCTGAACGGACGACCTGAACGACGTTCAAAGAATAAGTTAAAGCGTGTTTCATAGTCGGCAAAAAACTCTTTCTTGTAACCCAGAGTAATTTTCACACTATGCTCAACTTCGAAGTTGCCCGTCGCAGAAAATGCCTGGTTACGACTTTTAGCGACGTAGTGCTTATAGTTGCTTGCCGCCTGGGACGATGAACCCGCGCCATTGTCTTCAACATCCTGATACGTATAGCTGGCGGTGAAACTTAAACCGTTATTCCATTGCTTAGCTAAAGACTGTGAGAAAATAAATGCACGACCGTCATCAGGTGAGTTAGTCAGCATAATATCGTAGTTCTGAGCTCGGTCACCGTCGTAGCGAGACTCATAAATAATACGCTCACCATCAGCAGCATAACCCACTTCTTCTATAGCGGTATTATACCAAACGGGCTGATCTTCTATGCGTTTATACATAAATGACGTTGTGGCATTAAACATGTCACCTAAGTATGGAATATCCAATTCATAGTCGAAGGCTAATTGGGCGCGCCAATCGCTAGGTAACTCAAAATTTGGATCAGTAAAGTTAGTGCTACCGTTACCTTGTTCCATAGAGTCCAGAATATCTTCCGGAACTTGAGTAAAGTCCACATCCGTACGACCATCGAAGTAGTTATTGATAACACTCGTCGGTGCCGAAACTAAAGTCACGCCATCCTTTGTAAATGGATTGGTATACCAAACATTCGGCACGCCACCATAGAAGCGACCAATGCCACCACGAACGACTAAACTGGTATCTGTATAGTATTTAAAGCCAACACGAGGCAAAATAATGTCCAGACCATCAAGATTCTCTTGGTTTGTTATTCCTTGCTCAGCGTAAGCCTGCTCGAAGTTTTCATTCAGGGTAGGCTTATCACTCGAACTCAAACGCTCATAGCGCAGGCCACCATTCACTTCCAGGTTAGGCGTAACGTAGAATGTGTCACCAACATAAAGCGCATAAGTTGTTCTATCAACTTCATACGCTGCATCTTCTGAATTATTGGTATACGCATTCTGATAAGCGAAATTACGGTTTCCGTTATCGTCAATCCCCACTACGCCTGCGGCAAAGTCTTCAAGAGAATCAAACTTCCAGTAACCTAATGAGTCGGGAACAAACTTATTATATAGAGTCAGTTCTTCAACTTGCGCACCGAATACAATTTCATGTTCTCCGTACAAGTACGTTGCATCAAAGTTGAAGGTTAAGTTGTCATTCTTTGCGACATTCGCATGGCGATAACGGTCACGTCCAAGTTCAAATGTCGGCCCGCGCTCTTCAAGGTCGACTTCAATGGCACCCAGGCTCGAATTGGTCAAAGAGTTGGCTTCAACATCTTTATATGTGATGCCAATTTCTGTAATGAAATTTGCGGACCAATCACTGTACAAACGTGCACTGACATTGTTCATGCGAGTATGGTAGGTATAACGACGTGAACTCAACGGAATCGTCGTACCACCGGTAGCAAACTCACGCTCATCAGCATTATCCTGCCACTGATAGGTGACATCAAAACGGTGGTCATTATTAATATTCCAACTGAGCTTAGTCAGCCACTTGCGGTCTTTACTTTCAGGGTCACCACCGAGCGAATCACTTAAACCGTAATTGTCGAGAGCACTCATGAACTCGTTAAATTCGGCTTCAGTGATATAAAACTCATTAGTCGCACCACTGTTTTCAAACCCGTAATCAAGGTCAACTTCGTTTGTCCACTCTTCGTAATTCGTAAAGAAGAACAGTTGATCTTTAATAATCGGACCACCTAGCGATAACCCAAAGGTTGAAATCGTATCATTCGATTCAACACTTTCCTCTCGATAGGTACGGTAGCCGTTATCGTCAGTCTGACGATAGTTTTCACGAATAACGTCAACGTCACCTTTTAAATCTGGGCTTGTGTATTCGTAAAAAACTTCGCCTTTAAACTCATTAGTACCCGATTTAGTAACAGCATTAATTGTGCCGCCAGAAAAGTCGCCTTTTTTTACAGAGAAAGGTGCAGCATCTACAGATATTTGTTCTATAGCGCCTAAAGAAACCGGAGGTTGCTCTGTGGGATAGCCACCGTAATTTAGACCAAAGTCATCATTCTGGCCAATCCCATCTACCGTGATGCTGTTCATACGAGGGTCGCCACCGGCAATCGTCATCTCGCCCGACCCATTAATAGTAACCAGAGGGTTAATGCGAGCTACGTCTTTTAAGTCACGGTTAAGGCTTGGCATGTTATTGATCGTATCTTCACCAAAGCTACTGCTGGCTCCGCCACTTTCCATCAGTATCGCAGAGCCAGTTACCACCAAACGTTCCATATCAGCAGATTCAAGCTGACGTGTTAAACGGTAAGTATCCCCAAGATTTAAATAAACATCCTCAAGAACTGCATCACGATATTGCTCAGAGTCCAGAATAACCTGGTACGGCCCGCCAACACGTAGGCCTTTCGCGATGAAAGTACCATCTTCGTTTGTTGTAAATTCATTCACCGTACCTGTTGGCTGGTGAATAATAACAATTTTTGTGTTTGCTGCAGGGTTACCCTGTGGACCTGTGATAACACCACGCATAGACGATGATGTTTCTTGAGCAAAAGCGCTTGTCGAAATTCCCACAGCTAAAGCAATAGCTGCAGAAATGCGACTCACCTTGGAGTTCATTCTCATGAGTTATTTCCTAGTTTTTTAGCAACGATAAAAAGAAAGTGTTGAAAAGGACGAAATGAGGTAAAGAAAAAATATGACAACTTAGTTAACATGCGTGAAGCGGAAGAACTCTTTTGCGAACGCAGAAGGGGAAACTGGATCGTTCGCTTACTATTCGATGAAGAGCCGCGGCATAACAGCTGATTCATTACCGGGAAACTCATAGCCTGAAAAGTATTCAGTACGCGGCAAGAGGTCGGAGCTGTATGGGATCGGGCTGGTTTCATTACACTTCTAAGACATTTTTGTGTCAGATATGTGACATATTTTAGTCAATTTATTAGCTCTTGCCTAGTCATCCGGGAACCTTTATTCTCACTCACTGTCTTAGGCTGCTCTCAAACGGTTATCCCATGGGCTTTATACGGTTTTTATTAATTTTAACATTCGTTGTTCTTATGATTCCTACCTCTTTTAATGCAACCGCCGGTTCCGGCAAAGGCGAACCAGAAACCATACGGGTTGCGACTTTTAATGTCAGTATGGACGCATCTAATTACCTGAGCGATAGCGAGCTCCCGCAGTTAGACAAATCTCCTGTACCAGAGGTGTTACAGCAGGATCATAGACAAATTCGTGGTATTGCCGAAATACTGCAACGTGTACGACCGGATATCGTTTTACTGAACGAATTCGATTACGTTGATAAACAGGTTGGCGTAAATGTCTTTCAGGAAAAGTACCTGTCAGTTTCACAGAACGGACAAAAAGCAATTGAGTATCCTTATGCTTATATTGCTCCGGTAAATACCGGTGTGCCCTCGCCTTTTGACTTAAACCGCGACGGCAAGGCACAAGGCACCGGCATCGACGCCTGGGGTTTTGGTTGGTATCCGGGTCAGTACGGTATGGTCATTTTGTCGAAGTACCCACTGCAAGTCGATAAAGCACGAACCTTTCAGCACTTCTTGTGGAAAGACATGCCCGGCCGCCATATCCCCTACGTTATGAATGACCAGAAAAAGCCAACTGACGAACAATGGTACCCCGAGGAAGTTATGGCGCAGTACCCTTTAAGTTCGAAGTCGCATTGGGACATTCCGGTGCAAGTGGGCGACAAAGTCATTCATTTATTGGCTGCTCACCCGGTACCGCCAGCATTCGACGGCCCGGAAAACAGCAACGGCATGCGTAACTACGATGAAATTCGCTTATTCGCTGACTACCTAACGCCGGGTAAAGACAATTATATTTATGATGATAAAGGTTCACGCGGTGGGCTTGGTCAAAATGAAAGCTTTATTGTTTTAGGTGACATGAATGCAGAGGCTGGCTCTGGTGGTGTTGATGGCGCTATAGAACAATTGCTGCAACACCCTCGGGTAAATGACGTTAAACCCCAAAGCCACGGCGGTGAACAGCACTCACCAGACAAACAAGGCTCGCAGTATCATACAGCGGCCTGGCGCAAGCGCGTCGACTACGTGCTGCCGTCTAACGATTTAGTCGTTAAAGACGCAGGCGTGTTCTGGCCTGTGGGTGATGAGGCTGGCAGCAAGCTAATGCAAAAGCGCAGTGCCTCTTCCGACCATCGCATGGTCTGGCTGGATATCGTTAAATAGCCTGACGTGGCCGGATACGTAGATACCATCTTGTACCAATCGACTTCAAACACTCAATGATGTTTAAGGTCGATATTCTTCCTGGTGCTTGATAACGCCGAAGCAGATTTGTACCAGTTTCCTCATGGCGGCACCAAGCGCCTGCATTTTCGTCTTACCCTGAGCTAACAACCTTTGTTTCTGATAAGCGATGTCCGGGTTACAACGGCTGGCAACTACGGCCGGCAGGTACAGTAAAGCTCGTATGGCCGAAGGCCCGATTTTGCTTAACCGGGTCATCCCTTTATGTGAGCCGGACTCCTGTAGCCTGGGTATCAACCCCAGATAGGCCGCCGCCTCTTTGGCGCTGCTGAAGCGTTTTACGCTGAACAAGCTGGTCAGCTCTCGGGAAACCGTCGGTCCCACACCATCAATACTCTCAAGCAACTCACGGTTTTTCTTTAACTGCGGGTGCCCGTCAATATGGTCATCAATTTCTTTTAGCAGTGCTTTAATTTCCTCATTGAGAACGGCGATCATGTCTTCAATCGATTTCACCACCCGTGGTGAAGTGTCGGTATTCGCGCAGGCTTCCAGCCGATTCCTCTCGCGCAAAACGTCCTTTTGCAAAGCATTCAGGCGTCTGAGTAACAGTTTCAGGTGCCGGGCTTCCGGCGATTCAGGCTCCCACCAGGTAATGTCACCTTTATGGGCTTTATCTTCCGTAAAACGAGCCAGCAGGAGGCTGTCGGATTTGTCCGTTTTATGGGTAACGCCAAGCGACTCGAAGTATTTCTTTGCCCGTCCCGGGTTAGCAATAAAGAGCTTAAATCCCTGCTCGTGCAGCGTATAAATCAAAGCTTCGTGATAAATCCCGGTCGCTTCAATCCCTATCGCGATGTTCTGTGCTTTATGCTGAGTCTGCTGTTTTAACCAGCTCTCAAGCTGAGAGAACGCCTGACGGTCGTTCTTAAAGACCTTCGTTTTCTTCTTCCTCTGTCCGTTTTTACCCAGCTTGTCGGAATAAAAACCAACGTCTAATTTCTTTTTACTTACATCAATGCCAACGTATGCTGTCATCTCTCTTTTTACTCCGCTTGTTCATACGGCCTCACCATTTATAATGGGGACCTGGATACCATTCAGTGTCTAAGAGAAATGGGGCTGGGGTCTGAATCTACGGCGCAGCATTAAATGCTTGCCTGACGTACTGACTCACCAGCCCCTATTGTGACATTCGGTAGCTAATCAAATGCCACTGACAGATACAAGCCTGACGTTTACGTCAGGAACAATATCTCACCTGACATAAATGTCAGGCTACAACGACACACACCACCTCTGCAGCCCTTTATTTTACTGAACCTTTACAGTTAAAGGGCTGCTATTTAGCCTTCTGGGTGCCATAATACAAATGTCATATCCAAGGAGGCAAACTATGAAAAAATTGATACTAACAACAGCTCTACTCGCAAGCGGCTCGCTTATGTTTTCAGCAGCCAGCAAAGCTGATGATCTAAACTATGTTAGCGGCGGCTTCTCCGATTTCTACGATTCCGATTTTTACGTAGAAGGCTCCAAAACTATCGCCCCAAACTGGGTGGGTGAAGTACAGTTACAAGATATGGGTGACTACTCACTTCGTGCTGGTGCTAAATACTTCATGGACATGGGCGCAGGCAAGCAATTCAATACTTTCCTGAAAGCCGGTGTTAGCCACTATGACTTTGGCAACTACGACGACACCAGCGCTTATGCCGGTATCGGTACCATGACTAAGTTAAGCCAGCAGACCACAGCTATTGTGGATGCCGGTTATGACTGGGGCTTAGACGGCTTTGCATCAGTTGGCGCGCGCTTACGCTACGCCTTCACTGAGCAATTCTCTGCTGACGCCGGTTTCCGCGGAAACTTCAACAGCATCGACAACGAAGTGCATTTAGGCGTGACTTACCACTTCTAAAGGTTGGTACACGTATTCGGGTATCTCACCTGATGTGAACATCAGGCTACAAGGATTTCGTAGCCTGACATTTATGTCAGGTGGGGTCTTTATTCCCACTCGATGGTGGCAGGTGGTTTACCTGAAATATCGTAGGTGACACGGGAAATGCCGTTCACTTCATTGATAATCCGGTTTGATACCTTCTCTAATAACTCATACGGCAAATGTGCCCAGCGTGCGGTCATGAAGTCGATAGTTTCTACGGCACGTATGGCAATAACCCAGTCGTATTTACGCTGATCACCCATAACACCAACAGAACGTACCGGCAGGAATACCGCAAAGGCCTGACTGACTTTGTTATACCAGTCGGCGTTGTGCAGCTCTTCAATGAAAATCGCATCGGCACGGCGCAGTAAATCACAGTACTCTTTCTTAATTTCACCCAATACACGAACACCCAAACCAGGCCCCGGGAACGGATGACGGTACAGCATGTTGTAAGGCAGGCCTAACTCAAGCCCAATTTTACGCACTTCGTCTTTAAACAACTCGCGCAGTGGCTCAACCAAACCTAACTTCATGTCTTCCGGCAAACCGCCTACGTTGTGGTGCGATTTAATAACATGCGCTTTACCGGTTTTAGAACCCGCAGACTCAATTACGTCAGGGTAAATAGTGCCCTGCGCCAGCCAGTCTACTTCGGTCAGCTTACCGGCTTCTTCATCAAAAATTTCAATGAAGGTGTTACCAATAATTTTGCGCTTCTTCTCCGGGTCGTTCTCACCTTTCAACGCATCTAAAAAGCGGTCTTCTGCACGTATTGGCAAAATGTTCAGACCATAGTGGTCACCAAACATTTCCATTACCTGCTCTGCTTCGTTCAGACGCAGCAAACCGTTGTCGACAAATACGCAGGTCAGCTGCTCGCCAATAGCCCGATGCAGCAGCATAGCCGTTACCGACGAATCAACACCGCCAGACAAACCAAGAATAACCTTGTCACTACCTACCTGTTCACGGATGCGCTCAATGGCGTCATCAATGATTTTTGCCGGCGTCCATTGCTTCTCACAACCGCAGATATCACTGACAAAATGCTCCAGCATACGCATGCCCTGACGCGTATGAGTCACTTCCGGGTGGAACTGCACACCATAAAACTGGCGTTCTTCATCAGCCATGGCAGCATACGGGCAATAAGAGGTTTTCGCTACGGTGTGGAAGCCTTCCGGAATCATTTCCACTTTGTCACCGTGGCTCATCCAAACATCCAGTAATGGTGCACCAGACTCAGACACAGCGTCTTCAATAGCTTTAAACAGAGGGCTTTGCTCTACCAGTTCAATTTGCGCGTAACCGAATTCACGCTCCAGCGAGCATTGCACCGAGCCACCCAGCTGGTGTGCCATAGTCTGCATGCCATAGCAAATACCAAACACCGGAACACCTGCGTTAAAAACATATTCAGGCGCACGCGGTGAACCTTCTTCAGCTACGCTTTCCGGGCCACCGGATAAAATAATGCCTTTAGGCGCAAATTCACGGATGTCGGCTTCATCAACATCCCAGGCCCAAAGCTCACAATAAACGCCAATTTCGCGAATACGGCGGGCAATCAGTTGAGTGTACTGAGAACCAAAATCTAAAATCAATATTCGGTGGTCGTGGATATCTCTAGTCATTAGTCATCCTGTTAGTAGCCTGACATTGATGTCAGGCGCTATCTCGTTCCTGACGTAAACGTCAGGCTACGTCAATCAAATTATGAACTGCGGTAATTCGGTGCTTCTTTGGTAATGTGCACATCGTGTACGTGTGATTCGCCCATGCCGGCTGCAGTTACTTTTACAAACTGCGGCTTAGTGCGCATGTCATCAATTGTCGGACAACCGGTTAAGCCCATAGCTGAACGCAGGCCGCCCATTTGCTGATGAATAATCGCAGAAATTGGTCCTTTGTAAGCTATACGCCCTTCAATTCCCTCAGGTACCAGCTTATCGGCTTCATCGCTCTTCTGGAAGTAACGGTCAGACGAACCATTACGCTGGTTCATAGCACCCAGGCTACCCATACCGCGGTATGATTTGTAATAACGTCCCTGGTAAAGCTCAACTTCACCCGGCGACTCTTCCGTACCGGCCAGCATGCTGCCCACCATCACACAATGCGCGCCGGCAGCCAGAGCTTTAGCAATATCGCCTGAGAAGCGAATACCGCCGTCAGCAATAATCGGAACACCCGAGCCTTTAATGGCATCTACGGCATCGCTAATAGCGCTAATCTGCGGCACACCACAACCCGTAACAATACGCGTAGTACAAATTGAGCCCGGACCAATACCAACTTTAACCGCATCAACGCCCGCTTCAACCAGCGCCTTAGCGCCAGCGGCCGTTGCTACGTTACCGGCAATAATTTGTAATTCCGGGTAGTCTTTACGAGTTTGCTTAACGCGGTCTAAAACGCCCTGAGAGTGCCCGTGCGAAGTATCAATAAGCAATACATCAACGCCCGCCTCAACCAGTAATTGAATACGTTCTTCTGTGCCCGCGCCAACACCGACAGCAGCACCAACACGCAATGAGCCCAGTTCATCTTTACAAGCGTTCGGTTTGTTTTCCGCTTTTTCAAAGTCTTTCAGGGTGATCATACCCTTCAACTTGTGCGCGTCATCCACAACCAGAATTTTTTCAATACGGTGTTTGTGCATAAGCTGAAGAATTTCTTCGCTTTTTGCCGTTTCGTGCACAGTGACCAGGCGATCATTGCCGGTCATTACGTGGCGAATTTCTTTGCTGTCGTCGTCTTCAAAACGCGTATCCCGACCGGTAACAATACCAACCAAGTCGCCATTACCTTCAACCACAGGAAAACCCTGAAAGCCATGCTCGGCAGTCAGCTTTTTAATTTCACCAATGGTGGTAGTAGGTCTTACGGTAACCGGGTCAGAGACCATGCCACTTTCGTATTTTTTAACTTTACGAACGTGCGCGGCTTGTTGCTCTGCGGTCATATTTTTGTGGATAAATCCGAGCCCGCCTTCCTGCGCCAGCGCAATTGCCAGTGCCGATTCAGTAACGGTATCCATCGCAGCTGAAACCAAAGGAATATTTAAAGAAATTCCACGCGTTAATTGCGTGCGTAAATCAGCGGTATGGGGGAGAACTTCGGAATGACCGGGAACGAGCAAAACGTCGTCAAAGGTCAAGGCTTCTTGGGCAATTCGCAGCATGTGCAACACTCCGTGACTGGATTCATGTTGCGGGTGGATTTTACCCGTTTAGTGCGTGGAATGCAAGTAGCCTGACTACGTTGATTTCGTAGCCTGATGAGATGGTCCCCTCCCTCCTAAGCGGCATCGCAATGTGCCAATATAGAGGTTCAAGCTTCTATAGAACAGAGTGGAGAGGACCAATGGCTATTGTAAACAGAATTGCCCTGGATTTGGCAAAGGATTTTATTCAGATTTTGGCGCTGGATGAAAACGAGCACGAAGTTTTTAATAAAAAGCTGCGCAGTAATAAGGTGTTAGCGAAGCTGGCGACGCTGAAACGTACGGACGACTGCGAAGTGGCGGTTGAGTCCTGCGGCATGAGCCACCATTGGCGCCGCGAGTGTGAAAAGCTGGGTTATAAAACGGTGGCGTTGCCACCGCGTTTCGTCAAAGCGTACCTGCAGGGTGAGAAGAACGATGCGAATGACGCCCGGGCGATAGCCGAGGCGGCATCACGCCCTAACCGTCAGACGGTGAGGCTAAAGAGCATTGAACAACAGGACTTAGCATTGATGGTCAATCAGCGGGAAGGCTTCGTGCAGACGAGAACGCAGTTCTCGAATAGGTTGCGGGGGCAACTGGCCGAATACGGCATTCTTTTACCGAAGCGAGTCGGTACGATATTACAGAGAGTACCGGAGGTACTGGAAGACGACAGCAATGCGCTGACGCTTCAGTCGAGGGACTTAATCAACCGGCTCTATCAGATGCTACGTACAGTGGATGAAGAAGTTAAAGCCCTGGATAAGCGCTTAGCAGCACAGGCAGAAAGGAACGAAGACAGTCAGCGACTGATGACCATACCGGGTATCGGGCCGGTAACAGCGACCTCGTTGCTGGCACTGATAGGCGATGTCAGCGAGTTTAAACGCGGCCGCAACCTGTCGGAATATCTGGGGGTGGTGCCACGACAAAACAGCAGTGGCGGTAAAGATCGCTTAGGCGGTATTACCAAGAAAGGCAATACCAAACTGAGGACACTGCTGGTACACGGTGCACGCTCAGCGCTGAGGGTCGCACACCAGCGCGACGACAAACTGAGCCTCTGGGCGCAGGGCGTCGCTAAACGTCGGGGCAACAACGTTGCGGCGGTGGCACTGGCCAACAAACACGCCCGGATAATCTGGGCAATGTTAAAGAATAAAGAAGATTACCGACCGACTGCTGCTTAACAGCAACAGTCTTCAGTAAAAAGAGCACAGCGAAGGTTCATTCCTTCCGGGAGTTGCAAACGTCAACAGGATGGTAAAATAGGGTAAACCGACGACAACTGAGACTGTTGAACGTCCGTACATAAAGTACGTTAGCCTGATAAGC
>Ga0208813_1000103_pt1 | contig 81997 bp, 80 predicted proteins | sample MalvireepMed_904_FD_184250 | JGI IMG/M metagenome (GOLD analysis project Ga0208813, IMG submission 184250) | Marine viral communities from the Global Malaspina Expedition - Malaspina viral metaG DeepMed_904 (SPAdes) (version 2) | ecosystem: Environmental > Aquatic > Marine > Oceanic | place... | reverse complement strand
CGGCCAGCAGGTTGCCTTCGCTGCGCTGGATCAGCAGTTCCAGGGCGTCGTCGTCGATGGTCAACTTGAGCCCGGCGAGCCGGTCGCGCAGCCAGTGCTGCAGCTGCTTGCCTTCCACCGGCCAGACCTCCACCACCGCGCCGACCTTTTCCACCGCCTTGACCCAGGCGCTGTTCCAGTCCTTGCGGCGGTCCAGCCGCGAGCAGCGGATCAGAATCAGGGTGTCGTCGTTGGGGTGGTCGAGCAGATCGCGCAGGATCTGGCTGCCGGCTTTGTCCGGGCGCTTTTCCAGCAGCACCAGTTCCAGAATCCGGCGGCCGCCGAACAGGCTCATGCTTTGCGATTCATTGAGCAGGGCGTTCCAGTCGATGCCGGTGTCGGCGCTGAAACGGTGGCGCTCGTCGAAGCCTTTCTGGCGGGCGGCGGCGCGCAGGGCGTCCAGGCATTCGTCCTGCTGCAGGGGCTCGTCGCCGGCCACCAGATAGACCGGCAGCAGGTCGTTTTGCAGGTGCTTGGCGAGTTGCTCCACACGCAGGCGCATGGCGGCTAGCGGTTCCGGCTGTCGATTTTGCGGGCGGCGTTGGCCAGCTGGTTGATCAGCCGGTAGGCCACGTCCTCGTAGAGATCGTCGCGCACCAGTTCTTCCTCGTCGGAGGTGGCGGTGACGTTATCCGGCGAGTAGGCGAAGCTGCGCAGGGCGGAAATACGCCGTGGCGGGTTGAGCATCGCCTCGGTGTCGCGGTCCACCAGTTGCCAGGTGATCTCGTAGCGCAGCTCGCGCTCGGCGGCGCGGCCGCGGGCGTCCACCGCCGCGGTGCGGCTGTCCCAGCGTTCGTCGAGAATCATCACGATGTTCTGTGATTCGCCGTGGATCAGCACGCCGCTGGGTTCCAGCTCGTCCTCCAGGGTGTAGCGCAGCCGGGCGCTGGCGCCGTCCAGGGTGATCGACTCCAGCTCCGGCGTGGAGGTCTGACCGCGCAGTTGCCAGCCGGAGCAGGCCGCCAGCAGCAGGGCGGCGGCGGTGAGCAGCAGGGCGGTTCGGGCGTGACGTATCACTGGCGGTCTCCGATCAATGTTCAGTTGGCGACAATATTAACCAGTTTGCCCGGCACCACGATCACCTTGCGGATGGTCTTGCCTTCGGTGAAGCGCACCACATTGGCTTCTTCCCGGGCCAGCGCTTCCACGCTCTCTTTATCGGCGTTGGCCGGCACGGTGAGCTTGGCGCGCACCTTGCCGTTCACCTGCACCACCATCTCCAGGGTGTCCTTGACCAGGGCGCTCTCGTCGACCGCCGGCCAGGCGGCGTCGATCACCGCCTCGTCATGGCCCAGGGCGTGCCACAGGGCATGGGCGGCGTGGGGCACGATCGGCGACAGCAGCAGCACCGCCGCTTCCAGGGCTTCCTGGCGCACCGCCCGGACCGGGCCTTCGTCGCCGCCCTCGTTGAACGAGCGGCTGACTTCGTTGCTCAGTTCCATCACCGCGGCGATGGCGGTGTTGAAGGTGTAGCGGCGGCTGATGTCGTCGCTGACCTTCTGGATGGTTTCGTGGGTCTTGCGGCGCAGCGTTTTGCCGCTGTCGTCCAGGGCGGCCGGGTCCAGCGCCGGCGCCGGGCCGCCTTCCACGTGTTCCGCCACCAGCCGCCACAGCCGTTTGAGGAAACGGTGGGCGCCTTCCACGCCGGAATCGTTCCATTCCAGGGACTGCTCCGGCGGCGCCGCGAACATCATGAACAGGCGCACGGTGTCGGCGCCGAATTCCTCAATCATTTGCTGCGGGTCCACGGTGTTGCCCTTGGACTTGGACATCTTGGCGCCGTCCTTGAGCACCATGCCCTGGCAGAGCAGCCGTTTGAACGGCTCGTCGGACTCCACCAGGCCGGTGTCGCGCAGCAGCTTGTGGAAGAAGCGCGCGTACAGCAGGTGCAGGATGGCGTGCTCGATGCCGCCCACGTACTGATCCACCGGCAGCCAGTAATTGGCGCGGGCCGGGTCCAGCATCGCCTGGTCCTCGTCCGGGCAGGTGAAGCGGGCGTAGTACCAGCTCGATTCCATAAAGGTGTCGAAGGTGTCGGTTTCGCGGAACGCGGGCTGGCCCTGGTGTTCGGTTTTGGCCCACTCCGGGTCGGCCTTGATCGGCGAGGTGACGCCGTCCATGCGCACGTCCTCGGGCAGCACCACCGGCAGCTCGTCTTCCGGCACCGGTACCTGGGTGCCGTCCTCCAGCGAGCGCATCGGGATCGGCGCGCCCCAGTAGCGCTGCCGGGAGACGCCCCAGTCGCGCAGCCGGTAGTTGACCTTTTTCTCGCCCAGCCCGCGCTCGGAGAGCCAGGCGGCGATGGCGTCGAACGCCTGCTCGGACGTCAGGCCGTCGAATTCACCGCTGTTAACCAGCTTGCCCTTGGCGGTGAAGGCTTCGTTGTCCAGGTCCAGGGTCTCGCCGTGGGCGGGCTCGATCACCTGATTGATCGGCAGGCCGTACTTGTGGGCGAACTCGAAGTCGCGCTGGTCGTGGGCCGGCACCGCCATCACCGCGCCGGTGCCGTAGCTCATCAGCACGAAGTTGGCGATCCATACCGGCACTTCCTCGCCGCTGATCGGATGGCGGGCGTAAACGCCGGTAAAGATGCCCTTCTTTTCCATGGTGGCGATGTCCGCTTCCGCCACGCCGGCGCGCTGGCATTCGTCCACGAAGGCGGCCACTTCCGGGTCGCGCTCGGCGGCCGCGCTGGCCAGCGGGTGGTCGGCGGCCACCGCCATATAGCTGACGCCCATCAGGGTGTCCGGGCGGGTGGTGTAGACCCGCAGCAGTTCATTGCCCCGCGGCCCCTCGATGGCGAAGTCCAGCTCCACCCCTTCGGAACGGCCGATCCAGTTTTTCTGCATCGCCTTGACCTGTTCCGGCCAGCCGTCCAGCTGGTCCAGGTCGTTGAGCAGTTCGTCCGCGTAGGCGGTGATTTTCACGAACCACTGCGGGATTTCCTTGCGTTCCACCAGAGCGCCGGAGCGCCAGCCGCGCCCTTCGATCACCTGCTCGTTGGCGAGTACGGTCTGATCCACCGGATCCCAGTTCACCGTCGACATCTTTTTATACACCAGGCCCTTTTCGTAGAGCTTGGTGAAGAACCACTGCTCCCAGCGGTAGTACTCCGGCCGGCAGGTGGCCAATTCACGGTCCCAGTCGTAGCCGAAGCCGAGCCGCTGCAGCTGGCCGCGCATGTAGTCGATGTTTTCGTAGGTCCAGGCGGCGGGGGCGCTCTTGTTCTTGATCGCCGCGTTTTCCGCCGGCAGGCCGAAGGCGTCCCAGCCCATGGGCTGCAGCACGTTTTTACCCAGCATCCGCTGATAGCGACTGATCACGTCGCCGATGGTGTAATTGCGCACATGGCCCATGTGTAGCCGGCCGGACGGGTAGGGGAACATGCTCAGGCAATAGAAGGTCTCTTTACCGGGCTGCTCGGTGACCTTAAAGCTGCGGGCGTTTTCCCAGTGTTGCTGGGCTTCCTGTTCTACCTGGTCGGGGCGATACTGTGCGTCCATCGGCTCTCTTAATGTCGGGTGCTGCTGGAATACAAACAAGAATTGGAAGGGCCATAGGATACATGAGCATAAGGCGGGCAGACAGCGGATGCGCGGTATGTTGATCACCGCCGCCCTGGCACTGGTGCTGATCGGCGCCACCCTGCCGGCGGTGGTGCGGCAGTTCTATCCGCCGTTACCGGCCAAGGAGCCCGGCGCGCGCCCGGGCGCGGTGGTGGTGCTGGGTGCCGGTCGGCAGCGCGACGGCCAGGACTACCGGCTCAACCCCACCGGCCTGCGGCGGGTTCAGGCCGGGCTGCGGGAGGCCTGGCAGCGCGACCTGCCGATCGTGCTCAGCGGCGGCGCTGAGGACCACACCCCCGCCGACCCGGACGATTCCGAGGCGGCGATGATGGCACAAGAGGTGCTGCGGGTGTGGCCCGAGGCCCGCACCCACATCGAACCGAACAGCCGCAGCACCTGGGAAAACGCCCGCAACACCGCCGCCCTGCTGCGTCCTCTGGGGGTGAAGTCGGTGGTGGTGGTCACCGACCGCGCCCACATGCCGAGGGCGATACTCTGCTTCCAGCGCCACGGGTTGCGGGTCGAGGCGGTGGCGCTGGAATCCCTGCCCAAGCCGGCCTGGGCGCCCTCCGCCGGGGCGTTGTCGCAGGTGCCGGTGATCTGGCGCGAGTGGGTCGCGCTGATCTGGTATTACTTGCGCTATTTCTGGTAGCTGCAAGCTACAAGCCGCAGGCTGGCCGTGCCGGTTCAGGTGTCGTGCCTGGGGGCCGGCGGGAGATGCGGCGGGTCCCTTCCATGTCGCGGCGTTTCCGCGGTCACGACCTGCTTGCAGCTTGTGGCTTGAGGCTTGAAGCCCGTTCGCTGGTTTCGGCATCCAAGGCTGCCAGCGCCTGGTAATGGGTCATAAAGACCTCTCCCCTGAGATGCCGCAGAAAGTCGCTGCGTTTCAGCTGATCCATCACCGGTCCCTTCACCTCCGACAGATGCAGGGTGACGCCGGCGTCCATCAGGCGCCGGTTGAGGCTTTCCAGGCTGTCCAGGGCGCTGGCGTCGATATGGTTGATCGCCGAACACAGCAGCACCACATGGCGGCGGCCGTCGCAATTCAGGGCCATGTCGTAGATGGCGTCCTCGGTGCGCCGGGCGTTGGCGAAGTATAGGGATTCGTCCACCCGGATCGACAGCACCCGGGGCGAGGTGATCACCGGGTGGCGGCGCACATTGCGAAAATGCTCGGTACCCGGCATTTGCCCCAGCTCCGCCATGTGCGGCTGGCTGGTGCGCCACAGATGCAGCGCCAGCGCCGCGCCCACCCCGGCGATCACGCCGATCTCCACCCCCGCCAGCAGTACCCCGGCCAGGGTCACCAGCATGGCGGTGAAATCCGCCTTGGAATAGCGCCAGGCGCGCCGCAGGGCGCCCAGATCCACCAGGGCCAGAACCGCGACGATGATGGTTGCCGCCAAGGTGGCCTTGGGCAGGTAGTAAAACCAGGGTGTGAAAAACAGCGCTGTGAGCGCGATGCCGCCGGCGGTGAATACGCCGGCCATGGGGCTGCGGGCGCCGGCATCGAAATTGACCACCGAGCGCGAGAAGCCGCCGGTAACCGGGAAACCGGCACTGACCCCGGACGCCAGATTGGCGGTACCCAGGCCGATCAGCTCGGCATTGCTGTCGACCCGTTGGCGCCGCTTGGCGGCCAGGGTCTGCGCCACCGATACCGACTCCACGAAACCGATCAGGCTGATCAGCAGTGCCGGCAGCGCCAGCTGGCCCCACACCCCGGCGTCGAACGCCGGCAACGACAGCGCCGGCAGGCCGCCGGGGATGGCGCCGACTACCGCCACGCCCTGGCTTTGCAGGTCGCCGGCCGCCACCGCCACGGTGGTGCCGATCACCGCCAGCACCGGCCCGGCCTTGGCGAGCAGATCGGCGAGCATGGGCGGCAGCGGCGTGCGTGCCAGCAGCCGCTTCAACGGGCCGCGCGCCCACAGCAGGAAGAGCAGGGCGGCGGCGCCCACCAGCAGGGTGGGGCCGTTGACGCTGGCGGCCTCGCGGAACGCCGACAGTCCCAGTTCCCAAAGCGTGTCGCCTTGCATCGGAATGCCCAGCAGGTGCTTAAGCTGGCTGGCGGCGATCAACAGCCCGGAAGCGGTGATAAAGCCGCTGATCACCGAATGGCTGAGCAGGTTGGCGATCCAGCCCAGGCGCAGCAGGCCCATGGCGACCAGGAAGACGCCGGAGAGCAGCGCCAGTATCACCGTGGCCGCCAGGTAGGCGCCGCTGTCGCCGCCGGCCACCTGACCGGCGGCGGCCGCCGTCATCAGCGACACTACCGCCACCGGCCCCACCGCCAGGGTGCGGCTGGAACCGAACAGGGCGTAAGCGAGCAAGGGAAGGATGCTGGCGTACAGGCCCATTTGCGCCGGCACCCCGGCGACCAGCGCATAGGCCAGGCTCTGCGGGATCAGCATCAGGGTGACGATCAGCGCCGCCAGGCCGTCGGCGGCGGCGTCGCCGGGCCGGTAGCCTTTCAGCCAGGGGGCCAGGGTCAGCCGGTGAGCCATTCACGGCCTTTCAGCATCAGGTCGAAGTAGATGCGCGGCATGGCTTTGGTTTTCAGCCACCAGTAGCTGCTGCGCGCCTTGGTCGGATCCAGCGGAAAGCTGGGTTGCAGCGCCCCCTGATAGCCGAATTCAGCGAGGATCACCTTGCCCTTTTCCACCGTCAGCGGGCAGGCACCGTAACCCTGATAGCGGCCGCCCATGGGCTTGCCGTCCAGGGTGGCGAGCAGATTGGCGGCGACCACCGGCGCCTGTTTGCGCACCGCCGCGGCGGTTTTGGCGTTGCCGGTGCCGCTGGCGTCGCCGATGGCGAACACGTTCTCGAAACGGTTATGGCGCAGGGTTTCCGGGTCCGCGTCCAACCAGCCGGCGTCGTTGGCCAGGGCGCTTTCCCGCACGCAGCGCGGCGCCCGTTGCGGCGGCGTGACATGCAGCATGTCGAAGGCTTCTTCGCGCTCCTGACGGTTGCCGTCCGCATCGGTGTCCACGAACCAGGCTTTACGGGCGCCGGCGTCCACCGCTTTCAGGGTGCTGTTGAAGTTCAGCCCCACCTGATAGCGGCGCATGTATTCCATCAGCGGCGGCACGAAGGTTTCCACCCCGAACAGCACGCCGCCGGCGTTGTGGAACTGCACGTCGATGTTGCTCAGCCGGTGGTGGCGGCGCCAGTGGTCGCAGGACAGATAGAGCGCCTTCTGCGGCGCGCCGGCGCATTTGATCGGCATCGGCGGCTGTGTGAACAGGGCGCGGCCCTGGTGCAGGTCGCGCACGCACTGCCAGGTGTAGGGCGCGTATTCAAACAGGTAGTTGGAGGTGACGCCGTTGCGGCCCAGGCTGTCGCGCAGGCCCTCCACGCCGTCCAGGTGCAGCTCCAGGCCCGGGGCGGCCACCAGCATGCGGTAGCTGACCCGGCCGCCGTCGTCCAGCACCACCTGGTTCTGTTCCGGCACGAAGGCTTCCACCCGGGATCGGATCCACTTCACGCCGCGGGGCATCACCGAGGCCATCGGCCGGGCGGTGTCGGCGGGGTCGAAGGCGCCGCCGCCCACCAGGGTCCAGGCGGGCTGGTAGTAATGGGTGTCGGCGGGCTCGATCACCGCGATGGTCAGTGACGGCCGGCGTTTGAGCAGGCTGGCGGCGGCCGCCAGACCACCGGCGCCGCCGCCGACCACCAGCACGTCCCAGGTGGTGGCCGCGGAATGGCCGGGTTGCGGCTGTGCCGCGGGGCCGGCGCGCCAGCGTTGTTGCAGCCGCGCTTCTTGCTTGCTCAGGTCGTAGCCCGCCTGATCGGCGGTGGCGATCAGCGTTTTCGGGTCGGTGCGCGCGCTTTCCGACAGCGCCCACAGTGAGCTGCTGCGGTTACCGGTGCGGCAAAACGCCAGAACCGGCCCGCGCGATTGCTGCATCAGCCCGGCGAACCCCAGGATGTCGGTATCGCTGATCTCGCCGGGGGTCACCGGCAGGTGGTAGTAGGCCAGCCCGGCGGCGCGGGCCGCCTGCTCCAGCGTCTCGCTGCTGGGCTGGTCGTCGCCCTCGTTGTCCGGGCGGTTGTTGATTACGGTGTGGAAACCCTGCCGGGCGATGTCCTCCAGCTCACCGGGCTGGATCTGCCCGGCCACGGCCAGATTGGGCGATAGGCGTTTGTAGTCCGACATCGGCTGCTCCTAGAGACGGTTCAACGGAATTTTCATGTAGCGCACGCCGTTGTCCTCCGGCGGCGGCAAATGCCCGGCGCGCATGTTCACCTGCACCGAGGGCAGAATCAGACGCGGCATGCCGAGGGTGGCGTCGCGCTCTTCGCGCATGGCCACGAACTGCGCCTCGCTGATGCCCTCGTGCACATGGATGTTGTGACGGCGCTGCTCGCCGATGGTGGTCTGCCAGCAAAACCGGTCGCGCCCTTCCGGCAGGTAGTCGTGGCAGAGAAACACGCGGGTCTCGTCGGGTAGCGCCAGCAGCTTGCGGATCGAGCGGTACAGGGTGCGCGCGTCGCCGCCGGGGAAGTCGCAGCGGGCGGTGCCGTAGTCGGGCATGAACAGGGTGTCGCCGACAAACAGGGCGTCGCCGATCAGATGGCTCATGCAGGCGGGCGTGTGGCCTGGGGTGTGCAGGGCGCGGGCCTGCAGTTCGCCGACCTGGTAGCGGTCGCCGTCATGGAAAAGGTGATCGAACTGGCTGCCGTCGCGGGCGAAGTCGGTGCCGGCGTTGAACACCTTGCCGAAGGTGTCCTGGACGGTGCGGATGTGATCACCGATGGCCAGCTTGCCGCCGACCTGCTCCTGGAGCCAGGGCGCGGCGGACAGATGGTCGGCGTGCACGTGGGTTTCCAGCAGCCAGTCCACGGTCAGGTTCTGGGCGCGCACAAAGTCCACCAGCTTTTGCGCGCCGGCGTGGCTGGTGTGCCCGGAGGCGGCGTCGTAGTCGAGCACCGAGTCCACCAGCGCGCAGCGCCGGCTTTGCGGGTCGATAACCACATAGCTGACGGTGTTGGTGACCGGATCGAAAAAACTCTCTACCTGCGGGATGCCGGCGGCGGACGGGGACATGAAACCTCCTGAACGGAAAAAACAGCCGGGCGTGCGTCGCGCCCGGCTTCCGTTATAGGTTGGCCAGGAGGTCCTGTCAAATTAGATTATAAGCTTATTCCTAAACGGTATATGTCGTCAGCATCAGAATGATTCCAGCAAACCGCGCGCCCGGCGGCCCCGGCCCAGCACCACGAATGCCAGCGCCAGCAGCAGGGTGGGCCAGACGCCGGCCAGCATGAACGGGGTCTCGCCCCGGCGCGGCTGGTACTCGGCGACCAGCACGTCGCGCTCGAACTGGGGCAGCCGGTCGACCACCTTGCCGCGGTGGTCGACCACCGCGGTGATGCCGTTATTGGTGCCGCGCAGCAGCCAGCGGCCGGTTTCCAGGGCCCGCAGCCGGGTCATCTGGAAGTGCTGGTGGGGCCCCGCCGAGGTGCCGAACCAGGCGTCGTTGCTGATCGTCAGCAGCACGTCGGCGCCGCCGGTACGGCTCGCCACCAGCTCCGGGTAAAGGATCTCGTAGCAGATGAAGGGCGCGATCTCATGGCCCAGGGCATACAGATTGGGCTGGCGCGGACTGCCCGGCGTGAAGCTGGACATGGGCAGGTCGAAAAACGGGATCAGCCCGCGAATCAGACCCTGCAGCGGCACGTACTCGCCGAACGGCACCAGTTTCTGCTTGTGGTAGACGCCGTCATCGCTGTCCGTGCCCACCACCGCGATGCTGTTGTGGTAGGTGGTCGGGGTGCGGCTTTCATCGCGCCACGGCAGGCCGCTGATCAGTGCGCCGCCCTTGGCCGCCACCGCTTCGCCCTGGTCGTCGACGAAGTCGTCGATGTCTTGATAGAACTCGATCATCGCCGATTCCGGCCACACCACCAGGGTATCCTCAGGCAGGCCCTCGGTAAGGCCGGCGTAGATCTCGCGGGTTTCCTTGCGCATGGTGGCCAGCCATTTCAGGTCCTGGGGCACATTGCCCTGCACCAGCGCCACCTGCTGCCGCTCGCCCTCGGCGTGGGTAAAGCTGAACTGGCCGCCCACCACCCCGGCCACGATCAGCGCCAGGGACAACACCAGCGGGCCGGTGCCCCGGCCCCGGCGCAGCACCAGTTCCACGGCGGTCACCGGCAGAATCACCGCCGCCAGGGTCATCAGCCAGATGCCGCCCAGGGGCGCCAGCCCGGACAGCGGCGTGTCGATCAGCGCGTAGCCGCCGTACAGCCAGGGGAAGCCGGTGAGCAGCCAGCCGCGCAACCAGTCCGCCAGCACCCAGGCGCCGGCGAACATCAGGCCGCCGCCGCTGAACCGGCGGGTCAGCCAGAACGCCAGGCCGTAGAACAGCGCCAGCAGCGCGGCGAAGGCGGCTGTCGCGGGCACCGCCATCCACAGCGGCATATAGCCGTAGTCGGTCATCGACACCTGCAGCCAGGCCACACCGAGCCCGAACATGCCCAGGCCATAGACCCAGCCGCCCAGCAGCGCCGCCTTGGCGGACCCGGCGCTCGCCTGCACCCAGTAGGCCAGCGCTACGCTGACCAGCAGCAGCGGCCAAAGGCCGTAGGGGGCGAACGCCAAGGGGAACAGCAGGCCGGCGATCAGGGCCAGAAACAGATTGCGCATAAGCAGGGTCACGATTGCAAAAAAGACAAAAGGAGTCGGGTCGGCGAAGCCCTGTTATACGCAAGTTGGCGCCGGCAATCCATGGCGCGCCGCACCGGGGCCGGCGCGCACGGGTGCGGGCGGCAGTGTTGGTCAGCCGTCGGTAGTGTCGGTCTCGCCGTCGGCGTCCAGCGGTGCCACCCGCAGCAGGCGGATGGTGCGGCCGTCGGCGCTGAGCACGGTGAAGCGCAGGTTGCCCATATCCACGGATTCTTCCCGCTGGGGCAGGTGGCCGAAGGCCTGCATCACCAGGCCGCCGATGGTGTCGAATTCATCGTCGCGGTACTGGGTTTTGAAGTGCTCGTTGAATTCGTCGATGGGGGTGATCGCCTTGACCGTGAAGTCATCGCCTTCCAGATCCTTGATCAGGTAGTCGTCGTCATCGATGTCGTGTTCGTCCTCGATCTCGCCGACGATCTGTTCCAGCACGTCCTCGATGGTCACCAGGCCGGCCACGCCGCCGTATTCGTTGACCACGATGGCCATGTGATTCTTGGTGATGCGGAATTCGCGCAGCAGCGAATCCAGCCGTTTGGATTCCGGCACCACCATCGCCGAGCGCACATGGTCCTTGATCACGAAGCGCTCCATGCGCGCCGGCTCCAGGATCAGCGCCAGCAGGTCCTTGGCGAGCAGGATGCCGATGATCTCGTCCGGGTCGTCGCCGAGCACCGGGAAGCGGCTGTGGGCGCAGTCGATGATGGTGGGCAGAAAGTCGCGCGGGTCGTCGGAGGCGCGGATGCTGACCATCTGTGAGCGGGGAATCAGAATTTCGCGCACCTGCATCTCACTGACGCAGATGGCGCCTTCGATGATGCCCAGGGTGTCGCCGTCAATAATGTCGCTGTCGCGCATGGAGCGCATCAGGTCCAGCAGCTCGTCCCGGGACCCGGGGGTGGAGGTGAAGAACTGGCCGACGCGCTCCAGCCAACTTCGGCTGGTGCCATTATCGGAATAGTCGTCCGACATTAGAGATGCAACTCCTTGCTTGAATGGGAAACGGTGTAGGGATCGGGGTAACCCTGCTCGGCCAGGGCACGGATTTCCAGGGCTTCCATCACGTCCGCGTCGTCATCATCGATGTGGTCAAAGCCGAGCAGGTGCAGCACGCCGTGGGTGACCATGTGCGCCCAGTGGGCGTCCAGCGGTTTGTGCTGTTCGGCGGCTTCGCGGCGCACCACCGGGGCGCTGATCACGATGTCGCCGAGCAGCGGCGCGCAGGCGTCCTCGGGCAGGCCTTCCGGCATTTCGAAAGGAAAGGACAGCACATTGGTGGGCTTGTCCTTGCCCCGGTATTCCCGGTTCAGGGTCTGGATTTCCGCGTCGTCCACCACCCGCAGGGTGATATCGCCGACCACGCCGCCGGCCACCGCCACGGCTTTCACGGCCCAGGCGCGTAAGTCGGCTTCGTCGGGGGCGTCCGGGGCGTCGCTGGCCCACTGGACTTCAACGTTGGGGGTCGGTATCCCGCTCATGACGGTCGTAGGCCTCTACTATGCGTTGCACCAGCGGGTGGCGGACCACGTCGCGGCTGTCGAAACGGGTGACGCCGATTTCCTGTTCGCCGGCGAGCACCTCCAGGGCATTGACCAGCCCGGATTTCTGATGGCGCGGCAGGTCCACCTGGGTGACGTCGCCGGTGATCACCGCCTTGGAGCCGAAGCCGATGCGGGTCAGGAACATCTTCATCTGTTCCGGGGTGGTGTTCTGCGCCTCGTCGAGGATCACGAAGCTGTTGTTCAGGGTGCGCCCGCGCATATAGGCGAGCGGCGCCACTTCGATCACCAGCCGGTCCATCAGCTTGGCCACTTTCTCGAAGCCGAGCATTTCATAGAGGGCGTCGTAGAGCGGCCGCAGGTAGGGGTCGATCTTTTCCGCCAGGTCGCCGGGCAGGAAGCCCAGCTTCTCGCCGGCCTCCACCGCCGGGCGCACCAGCAGAATACGCTGCACCTCGGACTTTTCCAGCGCGTCCACCGCGCAGGCCACCGCCAGCCAGGTCTTGCCGGTGCCCGCCGGGCCGATGCCGAAATTGATGTCGAAGCGGCGGATCGTTTTGACGTATTCGCGCTGGTGGCCGCCGCGCGGTTTGATGCGCACGCGCTTGGTGCGGATCAGCACGTCGTCGCTGGGGAACGCCACCGTGTTGTCGACCTTCTCGGACAGCTCCGACTGCTGCAGATGCAGGTGCACCATTTCCGGGGTCAGGTCCTCGGTGTCGGCGGTCTGGGCGTACAGGTCATTGAGCACCGAGGAGGCGGCCTGTACCGCCCGCGAGTCGCCGGACAGATGAAACAGGTTGCCGCGGTTGCGGATGTCCACGTGCAGGCGGTCGGCGATCTGCTTGATATGCTCGTCGAGACGGCCGCACAGGCTGGCCAGACGGCGGGAGTCGTAGGGTTCAAGACTGACTTGCTGGGAAGCGGCTGGTGTGTCCAAGTTGGGAGAGATGGCCCCTGGGGCTGTTGGCGATGAATTCAGAATACTCTCAAGGGTCCCGCTGGGGAACCCTCTCAGCCGGCACTCTAGCCCGGCCCCCGGCGTCGGGGCAAGCGCCGTGACCGGGTTGTCGGACAGGTTGGCTCAGGCGGGCGCCACGCGCGGGCCCAGATCGCCGTCGCAGGTGACCGTCTGCAGGCTGCGCGGCAACAGGTAGAGGGTCTCGTCGCGGCCCGGCGCCAGGGCCGCCCAGGTGTCCCGGTCCAGCTCCACTTCCAGCACGCCGCTGCCCCAGCCGCGCGGCTCCAGCTCCAGGGTGACGGTGCCGCCGAACACGCTGCGCGCCGCCAGTTTCACCGGCAGGTGGGCGTGCTCGACCGGGGCCTTGGCCAGGGTCGCCTCGTGGGGGCGCAGGTACAGGGTCAGGGCGCCGTCCGGGCAGGCGCCGTGGGTGTCCAGGCGCAGGCGCGCCTCGCCGGACTGCCAGACGGCGCCGTCGTAGAGGCCCTCCAGGGCGTTGATATGGCCCAGGAAGTCGAACACGAAGCGGCTGGCCGGCTGTTCGTAGACGGTCAGCGGGCTGCCGATCTGCTCGATATGCCCCTGGCTCATCACCACCACCTGGTCGGACACTTCCATGGCCTCTTCCTGGTCGTGGGTGACGAAGATGCTGGTCACCGAGATCTGCTCATGCAGGTGGCGCAGCCAGCGGCGCAGCTCCTTGCGCACCTTGGCGTCCAGGGCGCCGAAGGGCTCGTCGAGCAGCAGCACCTCCGGTTCCAGGGCCAGGGCGCGGGCCAGCGCCACGCGCTGCTTCTGGCCGCCGGACAGCTGCGCCGGGTAGCGCCCGGCCATGGCGTCCATCTGCACCAGTTCCAAAAGCTCACGGACCCGGGCGCGCACCGCGTCGCGGCCGGGGCGCTCGCCGCGCGGCAGCATGCGCAGCCCGAAGGCGACGTTGTCGGCCACGGTCAGGTGGCGGAACAGGGCGTACTGCTGGAATACGAAGCCCACCTTGCGGCGGCGCACGTCCAGGGTGGTGACGTCGCGCTCGTTGAACAGCACCCGACCGCGATCCGGTTTTTCCAGGCCGGCGATGATGCGCAACAGGGTGGTCTTGCCGGAGCCGGACGGGCCCAGCAGACCCACCAGCTCGCCCTGGGGCACGTTCAGGGAAATGTCATCCAGTGCGGCGAAGCCGCCGAACGTCTTGCGGATGCCGTCAACGCGGATGCTCATGTCAGGGTCTCCTCGGCGGCGTTCAGTTTGCTGCTCTGGCGCCATTCCAGCACGGTTTTCAGAAGCAGGGTGACCAGCGCCATGGCCCCCAGCAGGCCGGCGGCGGTGAAGGCGCCGACGGTGTTGTAGTCCTCGTTGAGCATCTGGATCAGCAGCGGCAGGGTCAGCGTCTCGCCGCGGATCAGGCCGGACACCACGCTCACCGCGCCGAATTCACCCACCGCCCGGGCGTTGGTGAGCACCACGCCGTACAGCAGCGCCCAGCGGATTCTCGGCAGTGTCACGTACCAGAACGCCTGCCAGCCGGAGGCGCCCAGCAGGATCGCCGCTTCCTCTTCCTCGGTGCCCTGGGACTGCATCAGCGGAATCAGCACCCGGGCCACGTAGGGGCAGGTCACGAACACGGTGACCATCACCATGCCCGGCAGCGCGAACATCAACTGCACGTCGAAGCGGTCGTCCAGCCACTGCCCGACCAGGCCCTGGCCGCCGTACACCACCAGATAGCAGAGGCCGGCGACCACTGGCGACATGGCGAACGGAATGTCGATCAGGGTGCTGAGCAGCTTGCGGCCGCGGAACTCGTAGCGGGTCACGCACCAGGCCAGCAGCACGCCGAACACCAGATTCACCGGCACCGTGATCAGCGCCACGATCACGGTGAGCTGGATGGCGCCGATCATGTCGTCGCTGGTCAGGTTGTCCACCACCATGCCGGCGCCCTGGGCGAAGGCCTCGGCGAAGATCACCACCAGCGGCAACACCAGCAACACCACCACGGCGGCGAACGCGGCGGCGACCAGCGTCCATTGGTGCCATTTGTGGGGCCGGTTTGCGGAGGACATGGGTGGTGGGCTCCTTACGGTGTTTGTGGGAGGTGATGATTCTATATTCCGTAACGGCAAAATAAAGCGCTCATTTATATCCTTTCGCCATGCCGTTAGATCGCGGGACTCTCCCGGCGCGTACAAATCGTTACGTTTCGCTACATCCGGGCCGTCCCGGGGCGGGTATCCCCTTACGGGATCTCGATTCCCGGTTCGGGCGACCTCCGGCCGCCCCCTTCATGATGAAGCAAGGAGAGAGAGCATGAACTTGAATACCAATGGTCTTTACTGGCTGTCGCCGCTGGCGCTGGCCGTGACCCTGGCCGCCTGCGGTGGCAACGGCGGCAGCAGTTTCGTCCCGGATAACAACAACGGCGGCAATCAGGATTCGCCCCTGCTGGTGATGCACAACGGCGGCGGCAGCGTCGGCCAGATCGACCAGCTCGACAGCGGTCTGCGCGTTCAGTCCACCTTCAACGCCGACGCCAACGAAGGCATCGTGCTGGATCTGCTCGGTAACGTGCACGCCGCCGACGACACCGCGGTGCCCAGCAGCGTACAGACCCTGCACAAACTTCTCGACCGCCAGGACGGCGCCTCCCCGGTGGCCACCCTGGACCGCTCCTTCACCGCCACCGGCTCGTCCAATCTGAAAGGCGTGGCGATCGCCCATGAGGCCGGCCTGATCATGGCCGCCAACATCAACGGCAACAGCATCGAGATTTACGGCACCACCGCCGGCGCCGGCGCCACGCCGCTGGCCTCCACGGCCCTGGCCGGCGACGCCTGGGATCTGGCCTACGACGAAGACGCCGACCGGGTGTTCCTGGCCATGACCAACGGCACCATCCTGGTCGCCGACGACTATGTGGCGAACGGCTTCAGCGTGGCCGGCGCCCGTGTCATCACCCCGGACAGCGCCGGCATGACCTCCAACATGCACGGCATCGGCTACGACGCCGACAGCGACACCCTGGTGGTCACCGACGTGGGTGACGCCGCCATCGCCGACGACGGCCGCCTGTACGTGATCGAAAACGCCTCCACCGCCAACGGCACCGAGACCCCGGCCCGCACCGTCAACGGCCCGGACACCCTGCTGGGTAACCCGGTGGACCTGGTGCTCGACGGCAGCACCGCCTACATCGCGGAAAAATCCAACGACGCCATCCTGGTTTACCGCAGCGTGTTCAGCGGTCCGTCCGGCGACGTGGCTCCGGACAAGACGGTGGACAGCGTCAAGCCCGAGTCCCTGGCCGTGATCATGGACAGCCCGGTGCAGCCCGACCTGTCCGACCTGGAAGACACTTCCGTGACCATCAACGGCGTCATGGTGACGCGCAACCCGGACCCGGATAACGCCGACCCGGACGTGCTGGTCTATGACACCGACCTCACCGCCCAGAGCCGCGACTTCTCCGTCGGCCAGCCGGTGGAAAGCATCAGCGTCAACCAGACCGGCGACGCCTACGCCACCTACGACAGCGGCATCGCCGTGCTCAACCGGGTGGGCGTGGGCCGCGACGGTGAAAGCTTCAACATGAGCCGCGACCGTCTGATTTCCGGCGCCAACACCGGCCTGTCGGCGCCCAAGGGCTTTGATATCGCCGACGAGCTGGGCTGGGTGCTGGTCACCGAAAACAGCGCGCCGGGTTCCGTGCGCGTGTTCGGCGCCCAGGCCGACGGCGATGTGGCCCCGATCTTCAGCATCGACCTCACCGTGCAGCCCTGGGATCTGGACTACGACCCCGAAGGTGACCGCCTGTACGTGGCGCTTACCGACGGCACCGTGGCGGTTTATGACGATCTGAGCACCGACCGTGGCGCCGGCGGCGCCGACCGCACCATCGTCCCCGGGGAAGGCGGCAACGCCTTCGCGGCACCCACCAACCTGCACGGCATCGTGCACGTGGCGGACGGCGACAAGCTGATCCTGTCCGACGTGGGCAGCGGCGCCAACCCCACCGACGGCAAGCTGTACGTGTTGGATAACGCCTCCAGCGCCGACGGCATCACCAACGTGGCGGTGCGCATCGACGACGAGGACAACAACGCGGTCGGCAACACCATGCTCGGCAACCCGGTGGATATCGCCTTCGACGGCGCCAACCTCTATGTGGCTGAAAAGTCCCAGGGCATGGTGCTGCGTTTCGATGACATCCTCAGCTCCGCCGGCGGCGACGTCAGCCCGGACGCTTCCATCGCCCAGGCGGCGCCGGAATCCGTGGTGCTGATCGCCGACTACCTGGGCCGCGCGCCCGAGTAAGCGCAAAGAGAGACGGATCTGACTGGAGAGAGCCGCAGTTACCGCGGCTCATCTCCTTCGATTCCGGAACAAAAGGTTCTACGAAGCCAGTTTTGTGGGAGCTTGCCTGCAAGCGAAAGGCCGGCAAAGCCGGCCGGCAGGATGCCAGAGGCGTTGTTGGTGCCTGTGTTAGACCGGTCTCTGGAATCCTGCCGGGAGCTTCGCTCCCTTTCGCGGGCGGGGCCCGCTCCTACAAAACTGGCTTCGTGGCCCGACATTGACACGGTCTTCTCGCGGCGCGATGGACCATCGCGTTTTATTCACATCGCGCCGGACATCCCATGGACGAGTCGAATCACCAACTGGAGCAAGCCACGGTTTTACTGCTGGCCTGTGCCCGAGGCGACGCCAAGGCGTTTCAACGGCTGTACCGTTTGGAGGCGCCACGGATGCTGGCGCTGGCGCGCCGGCTCAGCGGCGACCGGGAGCTGGCGGAAGAGGCGCTGCAGGATACGTTCGTGCAGGTGTGGCGTAACGCCGTCCGCTTCCATCCTGAAAAGGGCAGCGCCCGGGCCTGGTTGTACGCGCTGCTGCGCTACCGGCTGATCAATCAGCACCGCCGGGCGAAACGTGACGACGCCGAGGCGCTGCCGGGGGACGACTGGCCGGATCCCGGGCCCAACCCGGAGCAATGCTCGATGCAGTCCGGCCAGCGGCGCGCCATGCAGGAGTGCCTGCGCGGTTTGCAGGGCGACCGGCGCCGGCCGATATTGATGGCGTTCTATCAGGGTTTCACCTATGAACAGATCGCCGAAACATTAGCGGTGCCCCTGGGCACCATCAAAAGCCGGGTTCGCACCGGGCTTAAAGGGCTTCAGGAGTGTCTGCGGCTATGATTCCCGATAACCAGGAAGAACAGCGTCTGCTGATCGCCGAGTACGTACTCGGTCTGCACCGTGGCGAGCAGGCGGTGGAGATCGAGCGCTGGTTGGCCGACGACGAGCAGGCCGCGCGGCAGGCGGCGTACTGGCGCGAACACTGGGTGGGCGCCGCCGAGCTGCTGGAGCCGGCGCGTCTGCCGCCCGGCCTGTGGCGGCGCCTGGCCCGCGAGACTGGCATCGCCGTGCCCTGGTGGCGCGGCCTGTGGCAAAGCACGCCCGCCTGGCGCTTCGCCAGCGCCGCCCTGCTGGTGGCCCTGGTGCTGGCGGTGGGCCCGCTGCGCCAGCCGGCGCCGGTGTATACCGTGGTGCTGCAGGCGCCGGGCGAAGCGGCCCAGCCGGGCTGGCGGATCACCGTGGCGGACAACGGCGACCTGCAACTGACGCCCCTGGCGCAGCAGGCGGACTACCGCGCCGACCGCAGCGTGCAGTTCTGGACCCTGGAAAATAACGCCGAAGGCCCCCGTTCCCTGGGCCTGGTGGAGCCGGGCCGCAGCCTGGTGATCCCCGCCGAGCAGGTCGGCGGCGTGGAAAGCGGCCAGCTGTTCGAACTCACCCTGGAACCGCCGGGCGGCTCACCGGAACCCCGACCCACCGGCCCGGTGCTCTTTATCGGCCGCGCCGTCGCACTATAAAAAGCAGTTAAGAGTTAACAGTGAACAGTTAACAGTTAGGGGGGACGCGGGTTGGCTTTCCCGCGGCCTGCGGCCGGCACGGCCTGTTTTCGCGGGCACGGCGGCCACGCCCCACGGGCCCCTCCCGCGTAACTGTTAACTATTAACTATTCACTGTTAACTGTATTCAGCCGCCTTGCCAGCGGCGGATCAGCCGCCCCTGCACCATCTGGATGCCGAACAGCAGCACCAGGGAGGCGCCCAGGATCACCGAGGCCAGGGCGCTGGCGGCGGCGAAGTCGTACTCTTCCAGGCGGATGTTGACCAGCAGCGAGATGATCTCGGTTTCGAACGGCATGTTGCCGGCGATAAAGATCACCGCGCCGTACTCGCCCAGGCTGCGGGTAAACGCCAGGGCGGTGCCGGTGAGCAGCGCCGGCATCAACTGTGCCAGCACCACGCGGAAGAACGACGCCATGGGCGTGGCGCCCAGGGTGGCGGCCGCTTCTTCCACGTCCGGGGTCAGGTCTTCCAGCACCGGCTGTACCGCGCGCACCACGAACGGCAGGCTGGTGAAACTCATCGCGATCATGATGCCCAGCGGCGTGTAGGCCACCGGAATGCCGATCGCTTCGAACCACTGCCCCAGCCAGCCGTTGGCGGCGAACAGCGCCGACAGGGTGAGGCCGGCCACGGCGGTGGGCAGGGCGAAGGGCAGGTCCACCAGGGCGTCCATCACGCGGCGCCCGGGGAAGCGGTAGCGCACCAGCACCCAGGCCAGCAATAACCCCACCACCGCGTTGATGGCGCTGGCGCCGGCAGCGGCCAGCAGGGTGACCTTGAAACTGGCCAGGCTGCGCGGGTTGGTGATCACCGACCAGTAGCGGTCCCAGGTCATCTCGCTGACGTGCAGCACCAGCCCGGACAGCGGCACCAGGATCACCAGCGAAATAAACAGCACGCTCAGCGCGAAGCTGAGCGTGAAGCCGGGCAATACCGAGTGCCGGGTGCGCAGGATGGCCAAATCAGCGTCTCCGCGCCTGCGCCTGCAGTTCGTCGAGCACGCCGCCGGAGGCGAAGTGGGTGTCCTGGGCGTTCTGCCAGGAGCCGAAGTAGTCCTCCACCTTGAGCAGCTTCACCGGCGGGAACTGGTCTTCGGTGGCTTTCACCACTTCCGGGTGATGCACACGGTAGTTGAAGGTGGTCAGCAGCTCCTGGATCTCCTTGTCGTAGAGGTGTTCCAGGTAGGCGGTGGCCACCTCGCGGGTGCCGCGCTCGTCGACCACGTCGTCGACCACGCTGACCGGGAATTCCGCCAGTACCGAGGTCTTGGGCACCACCACCTCGTAGTCGCCGGTGCCGTACTCCTTGCGGATGTTGTTCACTTCCGACTCGAAGCTGATCAGCACGTCGCCGATCTCGCGCTCGGCGAAGGTGACGGTGGCGCTGCGGCCGCCGGAGTCGAACACCGCCACGTTGCCCAGGAAACGGGTCATGTAGTCGCGGATTTTTTGCTCGTCGCCGCCAAACTGCTCTTCCGCGGCCATCCAGGCGGCCAGATAGGTGTAGCGGCCGTTACCGGAGGTCTTGGGGTTGGGGAACACCACATCGACCCCGTCCTTGGCCAGATCGCCCCAGCCCTGGATGTCCTTGGGGTTGCCCTTGCGCACCAGGAAGGCGGTGGTGGAGTAGTACGGGCTGGCGTTGTTGGGCAGCCGCTGGTTCCAGTCCTCGGGAATCAGGTTGCCCTTCTCGTGCAGCACGTTGACATCGGTGACCTGGTTGAACGTCACCACGTCCGCTTCCAACCCCTGGAGGATGGCACGGGCCTGCTTGGACGAGCCGGAGTGGGACTGCTGAATGGTAATGTCCTTACCGGTCTGCGCTTTCCAGTAGGCCTGGAATTTCGGGTTATAGGTCTGAAACAGCTCACGGGCGACGTCGTAGGAGCTGTTCAGAATGGTTTGCTGGGCTGCGGCCACGGAAGTGGCGGCCAGCAGAATCAGAGAGAGCCAAACACGCATGTCCGTTATTCCTTAAACGTCGAAGCCAATGAGGCGACCTAGTTTATATAACCGAATGTTTAATGAAACAGGCCGCCTAGACTGATTTTGAATTTCAATATGAATATCAGGCCGTGACGGGCAAGCCGCCGCGCAGGGAGTTGGGCAGCGCCTCGACGATCTCCACGTCGACGAAATCACCGATCAGGTCGATGTCGTCGCAGGCGAAGTTGACCACCCGGTTGTTCTCGGTGCGGCCCTTGAGCTGGCCCGGATCCTTCTTGGAGAAGCCGTCCACCAGGATGCGCTGGGTGCTGCCCACCATCTTGCGGGAGATGTCCTGGGCGTTCTGGCTGAGGCGCTGCTGCAGGATGCGCAGGCGCTCCTTCTTCACCGCCAGCGGCACGTCGTCGGGCAGCTCCGCCGCCGGGGTGCCCGGGCGGGCGCTGTAGATAAAGCTGAACGAGGTGTCGAAGCCGATATCGCCGATCAGGTTCATGGTGGCCTCGAAGTCGGCGTCGGTTTCGCCGGGGAAGCCGATGATAAAGTCGGAGCTGTAGGAAATATCCGGGCGGATGCGGCGTAACTTGCGCAGCTTGGACTTGTACTCCAGCACCGTGTGGTTGCGCTTCATCATCGCCAGGATGCGGTCGGAGCCGGACTGCACCGGCAGGTGCAGATGGCTGACCAGCTCCGGCACTTCCTCGTACACCTGGATCAGGGCGTCGGAGAACTCCACCGGGTGGCTGGTGGTGTAGCGGATGCGGTCGATGCCGTCGATATCGCGGATCAGCAGAATCAGGTCGGCCAGATCCAGCGTCTCGCCGCCGGCGCCCTGGCCCCGGTAGGCGTTCACGTTCTGGCCCAGCAGGTTGATTTCGCGCACGCCCATGTCCGCCAGGTGGCGGATCTCATCCAGCACCGGCTGCACCGGGCGGCTCACTTCCTCGCCCCGGGTGTAGGGCACCACGCAGAAGGTGCAGTACTTGGAGCAGCCTTCCATGATCGACACGAAGGCGCTGGGGCCGTCCACGCTGGGCTCGGGCAGGTTGTCGAACTTTTCGATTTCCGGGAAGGTCACATCGATGGCCAGCGAGCGGGTGCTGGCCGCCTGGGTGATCAGGCCCGGCAGGCGGTGCAGGGTCTGGGGGCCGAACACCACGTCCACATAGGGGGCGCGCTCGCGGATCGCCTCGCCTTCCTGGCTGGCCACGCAGCCGCCGACGCCGATGATCAGCTCCGGGTTGCGCTCCTTGAGGCGCTTCCAGCGGCCCAGCTGGTGGAACACCTTCTCCTGCGCTTTTTCGCGGATCGAGCAGGTGTTGAGCAGCAGCACATCCGCGTCTTCCGGATTGTCCGTGGGTTCCAGATTGTGGGTGGACTCCAGCAGATCGACCATGCGGGTGGAGTCGTACTCGTTCATCTGGCAGCCGTGGGTCTGGATAAAGAGCTTGCGTGCCATGGATCGTGACCTCTGGGGCGGCGTTGCGCGCGGCCGGCCCTATCTGTTGGAAATGTGGCGGGCGCGAATTATACCGCCGCAAAGCGCCCCTGGACACCGGCGCGGCCGGGCGCGGCGAATCGCCGCGCCCGGCGGGCTGGGAGCGGCGGCCCCGAAACGCTATGATCGGCGCCGTTCGCGCCCCGGCGCGGTTTTCAAGGCGCGCGCGGCGCGCGGGAGAGAGGATGAAAACGAGGATTCGAATCGGGCTGGCGCTGCTGCTGGCGGCCCTGACCCTGGCCGGCTGCGGGGACGACCCGGGCAGCGATCTGCCGGTGAACACCCGCCTTGGCGGTGATTTCACACTCACCGATCACAATGGCGAGCCGTTCCGGCTGTCGTCCCTGGAAGGCCGGGTGGTGATTCTGTTCTTCGGCTACACCCACTGCCCGGACATCTGCCCGGCGGTGCTGGCGCGGGTGGCCCAGGCCTACCGCAATCTGGACGAGCAGGGCGACGCCGGGCCGGTGCAGCCGGTGTTCATCACCTTCGACCCGGAGCGGGACACCCCGGCCCATCTGCGCGAATACCTGCCTTGGTTCAAGGCCGACATCATCGGCCTCACCGGCAGCGTGGCCGAGATCGAGGCGGTGGCGGAGCAGTACGGGGTGGTATTCCTGAAGACGGACGGCCAGGATGAGGCCTACGACTTCACCCACAGTGATTATATTTACCTGCTGGATCGGCAGGGCCGGGTGCGCAAGCTCTACCCGGCGGATTTCGACATCGACGAGGTGGTCAATGATGTTCAAAGCCTTCTTTAAGCCCGTGGCCCTGGCGGCCCTGCTGGCGCTGTCGGCGACGCCGGCCGCCGCCGGCGATCTGGAAATCAGCGGCGCCTGGTTGCGCGCGGTGCCGCCGGTGTCGCCGACCATGGCCGGCTATTTCGAGCTCCGCAATCGCGGCGACCGGGTGGTGAAGCTGGAAGGCGCGGACGTGGACTTCGCCGGCGGCGCCATGCTGCACGACAGCCGCACCGGCGAGGACGGCCAGCGGCGTATGGTGCACCTGGACCGCGTCCGCCTGGATCCCGGCGACCGGGTGCGCTTCGCCCCCGGCGGCAAGCATCTGATGCTGATGAAGCTGAGCCAGGTGCCCGAGGCCGGCGAAAGCGTGGAGGTGTGCCTCACCTTCGCCAACCATGACGACCTCTGCACCGATTTCCCGGTGCGTCATAACGCCCCCTGAACGGGTGACCTCCGGTCGCGGCGCCGCGCTCTGGCTGCTGCTCGGCGCTCTCGCCGCCGGGCCGGCGGGCGCCGACTGCCGGGATCTGGCCGCGCCCCGGGCGGTGCCCACCGCCGCCGACGGGCAATGGAGCCTGGCCACCTTCAACCTCTGGCGCCTGCGCGACACCGAAAAGAACAGCCCCATCGACCGCCCCCTGGACGACGCCGTCTATCAGGCGCGCCTGGACGCCCTGGCCGGCTATATCGTCGACACCCTCAAGGCGCCGGTGCTGCTGGCGGTGCAGGAGGTGGAGAACATCGCCATCCTCGAGCAGCTCGCCGAGCGGGTCACCGCGCAAGGCGGGCCGCGTTACCGGGCGCGGCTGCTGGAAGGCCACGACCCGGCCGGCATGGATGTGGCACTGCTGCACCGGGCCCCGGCGCAAGTCGGCGGCGTCCGCGCCCTGTTCGCCGACCAGCGCTTCCGGGGCCAGCCGCTGTTCAGCCGCCCGCCGCTGGCGGTCTCCCTGACCGCGCCCCGCGAGCTGACCCTGGTGATCGTGCATCTGCGCAGCGCCAACGGCCTCGGCGAGAAACCCTGGGTGGCGGAGAAGCGGCGCCGCCAGGCGGCACGGCTGGCCGAGTGGTCCCGGGCCCGAAGCGACACCGCCCTGGCGGTGGTCGGCGACTTCAACAGCGCGCCGGACAGCGGCGCCTTCAGCGAGCCGCTGACGGTGATGGCGGCGAGCGGGCTCTATAACAGCTGGGACCGTGTGAAAAGCGCGGAGCGCTACAGTTACCGCCACCGTTGCCGGCCGCAGACGCTGGATTACGTCTGGTTGTCGGAGGCGCTCAAGGCGGAGTTACAGGGTGTGGCGGTGAGCCGGGGCAATGCCGGGCGCTACGATCGCCTTTACGGCAGTGACGGTAGCGAGGTGGTGTCCGACCATGATGGTCTGGTGACGTACTTTGAGTAGGCGGGGACTCGCGTAAAAAACACCGTGGGGCCTGCTTGCGTTTCCAGCGAGGACCAGGGAGGGCCCCACGGTGTGAAAATAAGGGGCGGGGGGAGAATCCCGCCCCGTGTTCTTGACGCTCTTAGAACGACAGGGCGTAGGTCACGACGAACAGGGTGTCGTCGTTGTCGTCCATGTTGCCGGCTTCGGAATCAACGATCTTGGAGACCGTGAACCCGAGTTCATCGGTAAGCGCGTAGCTCAGATCAACGTGGGTGTAGTTGCTGTCATCGGCTTCGAAGTCCCAGGTACCGACGGTGACGCCGTATTTGTCGTAGCTGTAACCCAGGGTGTAGTAGTTGTCTTCGTTGTCCACGGAATCGTCGCCGCGGCCGTAGTCACCCACACCGAAGTAACCCGCGGCGCTGAAGCCGGCGAAGCCCAGGTTGAGGATCACTTCCTGGAAATCGCGATATTCGTCCTGGGTGTAGGTGCTGGAGTTCGGATAGTTGTAGTCCACGTAGGCGATGTCGTAGCTGAAATCACCCAGGGAACCGGCGTAGCCGGCGTACAGGTCGTACTCGCTGCCGCCGATTTCAGAGCTGCCCCAGACACCGGCGTAAAGCCCCGTGCTGTGAGCATAGTCCAGGCTACCGAACACCTGGGCGTTACCCTCGGTCAGATCCACACCACGCCAGAAGTACATGTTGGAGACACCGGCGGTGCCGCTGATTTCGGCCACTGCGATGGAAGGAGCGGCCAGGCCTGCTGCCATGGTGGCGGCCACGCTGGCGGCCAGAACGGTCTTTTTGATCCCAGATACGTGTTTCATGTGCAACCCTCTTTGCAAATAACAAATGTTCTGTGGTTTGTGCGCTCCTGGCGCACCGGCCTGGGAGGCTCGTATCGGTATAAAGCAGGGAGCGTGCCAAAAATAAAAACCCCTGATTTTTCAGGGGTTTAGGGGGAGAGGCGAAAAGAGGGTCGGGGTAAAGCCGGTAAAGGGCCCGGCGGCTGTGCGCTGTTTTAGTGCCTTGCACCAAAACGGCGCTTTTATCAGGGGCAGTCCCAGTCCACCGGCACCGCGTCGGCCTGCACGCCTTCCTCGCCGCGTACTTCCAGGCCGCACTGGCCGGCCTCGTTGCGGGTAAAGTGGGCGAAGTAACGGGTATCCGCCTGAGCGTTGAACTGTACGGCCACCCGGCAGTGATTGCGGCGCATGTCGGTGTCGCGCTCGTTGTAGACCACGCCGATGCGGGTCTGGCCGTCGGCGGCCACCGTCACCGGTACCTGTTCGGCTTTTCTCATTGTTTTGAACAGCTCGTTAAAGGCATTGGTGTCCCAGGGCTTCACCGCCAGGGATATCTTGGTGTCCTTGAAGCCGCGGCCGGGCACGCACACCACTGGCTGGGCGGCCTCGTTGCCGGTGAACACCACGGCGGCGGTGTCCTCGCCGGTGGGTTCCTGGTAGTTGAGCATCTGGCAGCCCGCCAGCATCAGGGCGGGCAGGAGCAACAGCGTTTTTTTCATAATCGAAGGTCCTCTGAATGAATATCGCCAGTGTAGGGCTGCAAGAATAGGACCACCAGAGGACTAGGTCGGGTCGCCGCCGAACCAGTGGCGGATCGCCTCGCGGGTCAGTGCGTCGCGGCGTGGGCCGGTGGGCAGCCAGTTGCCGGCGTTGGCGGTGAGCGCGGTGAGAAATTCCAGCAGGGGCAGATGCTGGCGCAGCACGCGGTGATGGCGGTGGCCGATCACCGGATTGAAGAAGCCGAAGAAATCCAGCATCTGGCGGGGGTTCTTGCGCACCCACAGCCAGGAGCCCATTTCCAGGGTGAACGGCAGGAACATCTTTTCCGGGTGGTGTTCGCGGGCGCGGTCGTAGAGATAGTCCCAGAGGTCGCCGTGGGTCGTGTAGTTCAGGGACTGGGGCTCGATCAGATAGGGGTGGTGGTGCGGGTAGGTGGCCTCCAGCACCTGCTTGAGCCGGTACACCTCGGCCAGGTGGGCGATCGGCTGGTGGGTGCGCGCGTAGCTGCACCAGATGCGGTCGCGCCGGCCGAAGCCGCTGTGGCAGTCCAGGCTCAGCGATACCGGCGCGCGCAGCAGCTTTTCTTCCACCACCCGGACCAGCGCCTGCGCTTCCGCTTCCATGGGGTCGCCGGCGCGGCCCCGGAACCAGGGCAGGTGCCGGCTGAGGCGCTGACCGCCGACCAGGAACGACACCCGGCCGTCCGCCTCCACCGGGGCGTTGCGCATCAGGTCGACGCCGTTGGGGTTGCTGCGGGTGCGCCGCCAGACGCCGCCCGGGTTGACCATCGGCATGAACACCAGGCGGATATGCTCCAGGCGCCGGTGCAGCTGGTCGTCCCACTGCAGGCGGTGAATCAGGCTGTGCAGCCAGGACAGAATCACCTGGGTGCCGATCCGTTCCACGCCGTGCACGCCGCCGAAGAAGCCGATCGCCGGTGCCCCGGCGGCCTGGCTGCCCATCTCGATCACCCGCACCGGCAGGCGCAGGTCGCCCTGCGGCACCGTCAGCACCTCGGTCACGCGCAGGTGCCGTTCCCCCAGGCGTATCAGGTTGTCCAGATGCAGTTGCTCGGGCAGGTGGCGTTGTAGCTGGTAGAGGTGTTGTTCCATAGGTCCGGCCGGTGTCGGAACGTCCAGACTAACGGCGCACTGTCACGGTTTTATGACAATCCTCTGGCGGCGCGAAGGTCACGCAAGCGTGATCAAACTGTCAGCGCACTGTCACCCGGGCCGGTCAGGCTTGCCTCGAGCCTGGCCTGCGGACCGCTGACGTGACCGATGTCCAAGACCTGAATCTGTTATCCCTGGAAACCGGCGATGTGTTGCTGTTTTCCGGACGGGGGCCGACCAGTTCGGTGATTCGTGTTTTCACCCGCAGCCCCTGGAGCCACATCGGTCTGGTGGTGCGGCTGCCCGGCTACCCCGAGCCGCTGGTGCTGGAAGCCGCCGGCGGCGGCGATTCCGCCGACCTGCATCTGGGCCGGCCGGTGGCGGGCGTCACCCTGGTGCCCCTGGCGCGCAAGCTGGCCAACTACGCCGGTGACGTGGCGGTGCGCCGCCGCCTCGGCCCGCCGCTCAGCGAGGCCCGCCAGCGACTCGCCCGGCGCCTGGTGGCGCGCCTGCTGCACCGTCCCTATAAGAACTACCTCTGGTGCAATGTTCGGGACTTGCTCACCGGCTTCACCCGTCCGCCGGACCGGCGCGGCTGGTTCTGTTCCGAGCTGGTCGCCGAGTTCTACCGGCGGCTGGGCTGGCTGCCCCGGGATGTGCGGGTCAGCGGTTTCGTGCCCGGGCACTTCGGCTCCACCCGCCTGACCCTGCTCGACGGCACCCTGCTGCCGCCGCAATTCCTTAAACGGGGCCGGCGCGGGCCGGCCACCGAGCCGCCTAAAGCCAGCGCCGCACCCGTTGCCGATACGCTTGCCACTGCGCCCCGAACCGCTGCGCGTGAAAAGCTTCTTCCGCGGCGATCACGTGGCTATGCATAACCCACAGCACCGCCACCAGCATCAGCAGCATGCCCGGGCTGCCCAGGCTCAGCGCGCAGGCCAGATGCAGCAGCGCGAACGCCAGATAAATCGGATTGCGGCTGAGCCGGAACACACCGCCGGTGATCAGCGTCCGGGCGGCGCGGTGCGGCATCACCGTGGTACGGGCGCGCGCCAATTGCAGCAGGGCAGTGAGCAACACCGCGATCGCGATCAGCGCCAGGGTGGCGGCAATGCCCTGGCGGCCGGCAAATGCCGGCAGCGACCAGTTCAGCGCCTGATCCAGGCCGTAGCCGACCAGCAGGCCGCCCAGGTGGAGGAGGGGTGGCGGCATACGGACTTCGGGATGTTCCAATGGCATGACGATCTCTCGTTAATTCGTTGACGACTCTCTATCAATTCGTTGACGACTCTCGTTGTCAGGTCTGAAAAGCTGGGTTATGGTAATTTACATCCCGCCCTTGCGGGAGTGATCGCGATCCGAAGCTGAAAGCTAACCAGCAACCGCCGGTAGCACTGTAAACGGCGGCAGGAGCAGGCGTCACTCTCGTGCCCGTATCCCGCCGCCCTAACGTCACGCAAATAGGGGATACGCATGGAAGAGCGAGCGGCCACCTTGCATTCCGTTTCCGCCACATCCGACAGCCACTCATCCGACCAGCGCTTTGGGCAACCCGATACCACTCCGAAAACCTACGTTCTTGATACCAATGTTCTGATCCACGATCCCAACTCGTTGCTTAATTTCGAAGAGCACCGGGTGGCGATTCCGATGACCGTACTGGAGGAACTGGACCGCCTGAAAACCGGCAAGTCGCACACCGCCGCGGATTGCCGCGCCGCCATTCGCCAGATCGACCGGGTGCTGGGGCAGGCGACGCCGGCGGAAGTGGAAGCCGGCATCCCCATCGGCCGGGGCAACTACACCCAGGGCACGCTCACCGTGCTGATGCCGCGCGGCAGCGCCGGCGGCTCCGCGTTGCCCGACCACCTCAACGACAACCGCATTATCAACGATGTGATGGCCATGAAGATGGCCGACCCGGACACCCGCTACGTGCTGGTGACCAAGGACATCAACATGCGCCTCAAGGCGCGCGCCTGCGGCATCGACTCGGAGGACTACCACAACGACCAGCTGGTGTCGGACATCAAGCAGCTCACGCGCGGCTACTTCGAAGTGCCCGGTTCCTTCTGGGATCAGGTCACCGAGGTGGACACCGAGCAGGTGGGCGCGGAAACCCTGCACCGGCTGCCCCACGGCCTGGTGGTGGGCGATATCCTCGGCGAGGAAGTGTATCCCAACCAGTACATACTCGATGAGCACGGTTTCGTCGGCCGCATTCTCAGTGTCGAGGGCGGCGTGGTCACGCTGCGCCACCACAAGGCGGAAACGCTGATGGAGCAGCAGGCCTGGGGCCTGCGGCCGATGAACATTCAGCAGGCGGTGGCGCTGCAACTGTTGCTGGATCCGGATATCCACCTGGTGACGCTCACCGGCGCGGCGGGCTCGGGGAAAACCATCCTGGCGCTGGCGGCGGCCATCGAGATGACGGTGGAGCAGAAGCGCTTCAACAAGATCATCGCCACCCGCTCCACGCCGCCCCTGGCGGAGGAGCACGGCTTTCTGCCCGGCACCGAGGAAGAGAAGATGGACCCCTGGCTGGGCGCCATCAACGACAACATCGAGGCGCTGCACCTCAACGACGAGAACCCCTCCGGCAGCATTCTGTACGTCAAGGAGCGCGCCAATATTCAGTTCAAGGCGCTCAACTACATCCGTGGCCGCAGCTTCCAGAAATCCCTGATCCTGATCGACGAGAGCCAGAACCTGACGCCCCACCAGATGAAGGCGATCATCACCCGGGCGGGGGAGGGCTCGAAGGTGGTGTGCCTGGGCAACCTGGCGCAGATCGATACGCCCTATCTGTCACCCACCAGTTCCGGGCTGACCTATATGACGGAGCGCTTCAAGGGCTTCGTCTATGGCGGCTCGGTGAAGCTCAACGGGGTGCCCCGCTCACTCCTGGCGGAGTATGCCGAAACCTGGCTGTAGGAGGTATGTGGCGGGCTCTGGGTGGCGAATCCTGTGGGAGCGGGCCTTGCCCGCGAAAGGGAGCGAAGCTCCCGGCAGGATCCCAGAGCCTTATCTAACGGCAGCACCAACAGCGTCTCTGGAATCCCGCCGGGTGGCTAAAGCCACCCTTTCGCGGGCGAGGCCCGCTCCCACAAGGCTCGCTCCGGCCAAACCATCTGCGATCAGCTCAGGGCTTTCTCGAGGACATCCTTGCAGGCGTCGCTGTCGTAGAAGTCGCCGAGGGCTTGCTCGATCCAGGGGGAGAGCACGCCCTGCTGGTCGAGCACGGCGGCGCCGGTGGCGAGGGCGGGGGCCAGGGCCTGGCTGCGTTTTTTGGGGGTGGTGCCCATGGCCTTGAGCAGGGCGGGCAGGTCTTTTTCCAGCAACGATTGCACCGCCGCCTGGATGCCGGCGGCCACCAGGCGGCGGCTGTAGTCCAGGCGCGCCGCTTCGTCGGCGATCACGCAGGCGTGGGTGGCGACGTCGCCGGCCAGGCCCTTGGGCGCGGTCTTGATGACGTCCGCCGGCTTGAGCGGCGCCAGGCGCCGGTAGCCGTCGCGGGCCAGTTCGGCGATGCGCTGGTCGGTGAGCTGGCGGTTAAGCCACTGCTCGCCGGTTTTCAGGGTGGCGCGGGTGTTGTGGCGCAGGTAGTCGCGGATGCTGTCTTCCAGGCCGCCCATGGCCTTGCCGACGCTTTTGCGGCCCAGCTTCATCATGCTGCTGACGCCGGGCAGCTTGGCGAGCACGTTCTCTTCCAGCAGGAAGTTCTTGATGCCGGTGTAGAGCATCTCGCTGACCATGTCGCTGACCAGCGGATGGTTGAGACAGGCGTGGATGGCTTTTTCGCGCAGGGTTTTCAGGCGCAGGGCCTGCTCCAGGATGGCTTCGAAGTGCGCCTCGTTCAGCAGCTCCCCCACCGTGGCCGGGTCGTCGCCGGCCTGTTCCAGAATCGCTTCGCTCACCTCAATGATCACCGGCCGCAGCCCCTGGGCGGTGTTCACGCTGGCCAGCCAGTCGTCCACCACCTTGGCCAGGGCGTCCGGGTCCACCAGGGCGCCCACCGGGGTTTTGCCCAGCGCTTTAACGCCGTCGTCCAGCTGTTGCTGCCAGTAGCGCTTCTCCTGCAGGCGCAGGCGGGCGTGTTCCACATGGGCGTTTTTGAGCGCGTCGGCCAGTTGGGCTGCGTTCATGGCGTTCCTCTTGTTATCGCGGGATGTCATGGACGCCCATGATGGGCCAGTCGGCGTGGTTCGGGCGCAGCCATCGCGCCGGTGGGGGCCGGCGCTGGTGCTAATCGCTGTCCACGTGTTCGGGGTGGGCCTGGCGCCAGTATTCAAAGCCGCCGTCGAGACTGACCACGGAATGGAAGCCCTGCTCCGCCAGGTAGTCGCTGGCGCCCTGGCTGGAGTGCCCGTGGTAGCAGTACACCACCAGCGGTTGCTGGCGGTCGGTGGCGGCGAGGAAATCTTCCAGGTTGCTCTGGTTGAGCAGCAGGGAGCCGGGGATGCGGGCTTCCTGGTGGCTGGCCGGGTCGCGTACGTCGACGAACAGGGTGTCGCCGCTTTGCAGTTTGATGACCCCGTCTTCCGGGCTGATACGTTCCGCCATGGTTTTTCCTTCCCGGGCTACTGGTCGGCGACCAGCGCGGTTTCCGGGTGCACGCAGTTGAGTTTCATGCCGATGGCCTGCTCCAGCTGGGGCAGCAGGAAGGCGTCGTCTTCGCAGGCGAAGCTGATCGATACGCCGTTGGCGCCGGCGCGGCCGGTGCGGCCGATGCGGTGGACGTAGTCCTCCGGGTCTTCCGGCAGGTTGTAGTTGATCACGTGGGACACGCCTTCGATGTGAATGCCGCGCCCGGCCACGTCGGTGGCGATCAGCACCTGCAGGTCGCCGGCGCGGAACCGCTCCAGGGTCTTCATGCGCTGGTTCTGGGGCACGTCGCCGGAGATCAGCGACACGTTCAGGCCCTTCTTATGCAGCCGGTCGTTGAGCCGCCGGGTAATGTCGCGGCGGTTGGCGAACACGATCACTTTCGACATGTTCTCCCGGGTGATCAGGTTGTAGAGCAGGTTGAACTTGTCCTGGGTGGCGGTGATGTAGACCTTCTGGTCGACGGTGTCGGTGGTCACCTGGGTGGGCTCGATCTCCACCACCTGGGCGGCCTCGGTCCAGCGCCCGGCCAGGTTCATCACGTCGTCGTTGAAGGTGGCGGAGAACAGCTGGGTCTGCCGGTAGCGGGTGCTCGGGGTCATGTTGACGATGCGTTTGACGTCGGGGATGAAGCCCATGTCCAGCATCCGGTCGGCCTCGTCGAGCACCAGGGCTTCCACCCGGTCCAGCCAGAGGTCGCGGCGTTTGGCGAAGTCCAGCAGGCGCCCGGGCGTGGCCACCAGAATGTCGATCAGCCGGGTTTGCAGGCGTTCCTGCTGGCGGTTGAAGTTCATGCCGCCGACCACGCTCATCACCTGCAGGTCGGTGTGGTGGGCCAGCAGTTTGGCGTCCTTCTCGATCTGCATCGCCAGCTCCCGGGTGGGCGCGACGATCAGGGCCCGCGGTTCGCCGGCGTAGCGCGGCACCGTGATCGGGTGGCGCAGCAGGTCGTTGATGATGGTGATCAGGAAGGCGGCGGTCTTGCCGGTGCCGGTCTGCGCCCGCCCGATGGTGTCGGCGCCGGCCAGCGCGTGGGTCAGCACCTGGGCCTGGATCGGCGTGCAATACTGAAAACCGGCGTCCGCGATGCCGTGCATCAGCGCCGGCTCCAGGTCAAAGTCGTGGAAGCGGGTTTCGCCTTCTTTTTCCGGGACCTGGAACTGCTCCAGGCTCCATTCGCTGGTGGTTTCGTTTTGCATGGATTCGCTCGGTTTGGGTGCTGCGGAAAACGGCCCGGCCATGGGAACGGGAACCTAGTGTATAAAAAGCGGGCAGCACTGTCAGAGGAATCTCGGGTTGTGTCTCAGCCAAACACGAGAATGCGGTTATTCGCCGGCATGGCGTGGTCGTGGATCAGCTCGCGGCCGTGTTCGGCGAAGCGTTCCACCACCCACTCCTGGTCGCGGATGCCCATGGCAATGTCGCGGGCTTTCAGCGACAGGTCGAACTCCCGGTTGCTGTCGCTGGTGTAGGTGCCGTGATAATTGAACGGGCCGTACACCAGGAAGCGACCGTCCGGCAGTAACGTCTCGCACACCCGGCGGATGCAAAGCTCGACCTGCGGACGAGAGACGATATGAAAGGTGTTGGCGGTGAAGATGTAGCGGTAGGCCTGCGCCGGCCAGTCGCCTTCCACGTCCAGCGCCAGCGGTTCGGCCAGGTTGTCGCTGGGGGCGTCGGCCAGCCACTGGGACAGGCCGTCCAGGTTTTCCGGCAGCTCGGTGGGCGTCCAGAGCACCTGGGGGAAGTGCGGCGCCAGCCATACCGCGTGCTGGCCTGTGCCGGCGCCGATTTCCAGCAGATCACCCGGGGCAGTGAGATAGTCACGCAATACATCAAGGATCGGACCCTTGTTGTTTTCGGCTGCCTGGGAGAAAGGTTTCATGGTTATTTCCGCATCATTTTCTGTCCGGCCACCATAATACGCTGATAGGCGGTCGGCATCAGGCGCTGCATGCTGTCGATGGCGCGGGCGTCGGAGCCGATCAGCACCCGGCGCTTATTGCCTTTCACGCCCTTGAGGATGGTTTGGGAGGCCTCTTCCGGCGTGGTGCGGAACATCTTCTCGAAATCGCGGCGCGCTTTGTCCACGTCGCCGGTGATCTTCTCGACGCCGGCGCCCATGCGCGCGTTGCGGGCGATATTGGTCTTGATGCCGCCCGGATGCACCGAGGTGCAGGACACCCGGCCGCCTTCCATTTCCAGCTCCTGGCGCAGGGCCTCGGTGAAGCCGCGCACCGCGAACTTGGACGCGTTGTAGGCCGACTGGGTGGGCACGCCGATCAGGCCGAACACGCTGGATACATTGACGATATGCCCGTCGCCGGCGGCTTTCAGGTGGGGCAGGAACGCCTTGGTGCCGTGCACTACGCCCCAGAAGTTGATGCCCATGAGCCATTCGAAGTCCTCATAGCTCATGTCTTCCACGGTGGCGCCCAGGGCCACGCCGGCGTTGTTGAACACCAGATGGGCGGCGCCGAAGTGGCCGGTGACCCGCTCGGCAAAGGCGTAGAAGGCGTCCCGGTCGGCTACGTCGAAGGCTTCGGTGATCAGGCGGTCGCTGCCCAGCCCCAGGCTGTCGGCGGTTTCCTGCAGGCCGACCTGATTCACGTCGCTGAGGGCGAGCCGGGCGCCGGCGGCGGCCAGATCCCGGGCCAGGGCCCGGCCGATGCCCGAGCCGGCGCCGGTGATCACTGCTACTTTATTCTGGAAGTCTTTCATAGTTGCTGTTCCGATTCCGTCTGAATGGCCGGAGTGTAGCGGCATCGGACATGCAAAAGGGGCCAATTCCAACGTCGAAGCTGGCCACGCCGCCGGCGCCGGGCGACGCCAGGGTAACAGAGCGGCGTCAGGTCAGCTCCAGGCAGCCTTCGCCGACGCTGGCGATGGCGGCACGGCTGCGCGCCATGGCGTCTTCCACGGCGGCGTCGTCCTTGCCGGTGACGGCCACCGGGGCGTGCACGGTCAGGTCCACGGTGCCCGGGTGCATGCGCAGGGAATCCGCCGGCAGAATTTCCCGGGTGCCGATAATGGTGACCGGCAGAATCGGAAGGTCCAGGTCCTGGGCCATGCGGAAGGCGCCCTTCTTGAACGGGCGCAGCTCGCCGCTGCGGCTGCGGGTGCCTTCCGGGAAAAACAGGATGCTGGTGCCGCCGGTGAGGCGTTGCTTGGCCTGCTCCAGGCTGGCCAGGGCGGAGGCGCGGTCGCGGCGGTCGATGAACACATGGCCGAGCATGGCGCAGCACACGCCGATCACCGGCACGCGCCGCAATTCCTGCTTCATCACCCAGCGGAAGTCCTGTTCCAGGTGCCCGTAGAGCACCCAGATGTCGTACTGGCTGAGGTGGTTGGCGACGATCACGTAGCTGCGCGACGGGTCCACGTTTTCCAGGCCGTGCACGCGCACCTGCACGCCGCTGAGCAGCAGCCCTAGGCGCGCCCAGGGCACGGCGCTCAGGCGCGCCACCCGTCGCGGGCCGAGAAACGGCACCAGGCACAGGCACACGGCGCCGGCCACCACCGTGGCCAGCAGCATCAGCGGTACGAAAATAAACCAGGAGTAGATAAAGAAAAGCGCGTTCACCATGCCAGTGGTCTCCGCCTGGTCGGCATCGAAAAAAAACCACGTCAATGGTAGCGAAAAGGGCCGAATATGACAGGTGTCAGGGGCTTTTTGTTACGTTTTTCGTCGGCTCCGGACGGCCCGGCCCGCGCAGGTCCAGCCAGTCGTAATAGTGCCCCTGGTATTCGGCGCGGTGCACCACCCGGCGCAGCCGCTCCAGGGTGAAATAGGGGGCGTCGCGCAGCAGGATGTTGGCCAGCCAGGCGGGGATGTAGCCGCCGGGGTTCAATTCCAGCTGGTAGACCACTTCCACCTCGCCCGGCGCCACGCGGCGGAAGCGCAGCATCCCTTCCATATGCGGGAAGCGCACGTAATCCGGGTCGGGGGGCAGCAGGTTCGGGCGGTTGCTGAGGTCCACCACCACTTCTTCATTGCTCGGGTCGCTGGCCTGTATCACCCGGGTCTGCAGCACCGCCTCGCGGTCGGCCAGCGGCCAGGGCAGCAGCGTGGTGAAGTGCAGCTGGCGCACCTGTTCGTTGCTGCGACCCAGCTCTCGGGCGCTGTCCACGAAGTGCAGCCAGTCCGGGTAGGCCTGGTAATCGTTGAGCAGGGCCACCATGGCGTACTCATCGTCGAGCGGGAAGCGGGTCACGCCGCGGAACGTTTTCAGCGGTGTCCGGTCTCCATGTTGCATGTAGACCTGAATGCCGTTGCGGTCACTGACCAGTTGCCAGGCGCCGGCCTGGGCAGGCAGCCGCTCCGCGGCCAGCAAGGCCGTCAGCAGGACCAGGTAGGGGATTGCCCGGAGAGAGGTTTGCATATAAAAGTCACCCGAAAGTCGTAGATGCATTATGCCATCATCGATGTCGCTTGTCTTCGCCGGGTAGGGGCAATCCCCGTACGCCGGTGTTAGACTTCGTGCCTTTCCTCGCACCTTGACAAACGGATGCCGAATGCCCATGGCAAGACGTGGTTTTCACTGGTTGCTTGGCGCTTTATTGCTGGTGAGTTTCGTGGCGGTGCTGCCGGAACACCAGGAACGGGTTTCCAAGCCTGAATTCAAGCCGGATTACGTGCCCGGCCACGACCGGTTGAACGGTCAATGGCAGATGCGTTTCGCCTCCGACGGTGAGACGCCGCTGGTGCACGCGCCGTCCATGGTGGCGCTGCCGGACGGCCGCCTGCGTGCGTTCTGGTTCGCCGGCAAACGTGAAGGCGGCCCGGACGTGGCCATCCACTCGGCGATTTTCGACCCGCAACAGGGTGCCTGGAGCGAGGAAGAGCGGGTTGTCACCCGCGAGCAGATCCGCCTGCAGTGGGGCCGGCACGTGCGCAAGCTGGGCAACGCCGTGCCGGTGCTGGACGAGGACGGCCGCATGCGGCTGTTCGTGGTGGCGGTGAGTTTCGGTGGCTGGGCGGCGAGCCGCCTGGTGGTGCTGGAGTCCGACGACATGGGCGCCAGCTGGCGGTTCGACGAAGCGCTGGTCACCTCTCCGTTTCTGAATATCAGCACCCTGGTGAAAACCCCGCCGATCCGCTACCAGGACGGCACCGTGGGCTTGCCGGTGTACCACGAAATGGTGGGTAAATTCGGCGAAATACTGCGCCTGGACGAGCACAACCGGATCGTCGACAAGGAGCGCATCGGCCACGGCCGCAAGGCGATTCAGCCGCTGGTGCTGGTGGACGGGCCGAAACGGGCCACCGCCTTCCTGCGTAATGAAACCGATACTCACCCCGGCTTCCTGTACCGCAGTGAGACCCGCGACGGCGGCGGTGACTGGTCGCCGCTGCGCCCGTCGCAGCTGCAGAACCCGTCATCGGCGGTGGGTGGCGTGGTGCTGTCGCCGGGGCACTGGCTGCTGGTGGCCAACTGCAACCCGATGGAGCGCGACGACCTCTGCATGCGCGAAACCCATGATGGCGGCAAGACCTGGTCGGGGCGTTATTTCTTCCATAACCGGGCGCAATGGCGCGAAGGCAACGTGCCGCAGACCGAGTACATGGAAATGATTTCCGAGGAGGTGGCCGGCACCCTGGAAACCGAAAGCCCGGCGTTGCTGCGTCAGCGCGTGGCGCGCAACAAGTGCGAGGAACAGGGCTGCGAGTTTCAGTACGACTATCCGTATGTGATCCAAGCCGCCAACGGTGACGTGCATATCCTCTACACTTGGAACAAGTCGGCGATTCGACACGCCTGGCTTCCTGAGGATCAGCCGCTATTGGGGGGGATGGCCGGTGATTTCTAGCCTTATCTGTGCCTTGGTGCTGGCGGCCATCTGGCTGCGTTTGAGCGCTCGTCTGCCGTTGCCGGTGCGCGGCGGGCTGGCGGCCGCGCTGGTGGTCTGGTCGTTGCTGCCGTTTCCGGTCGGGCTGGCCGGCTGGGTGATGAGTTATCTGAGCCACCTGAGTATTACCTCGGGCCTGCTGGCGGTGGCCGCCATTCACCACCGCCTGCGCGGCCGTTACTGGTTGCCGGTGGGACAGCTGCGGGCGGTGTGCGTGATGCTGGTGGGGCTGGCGCTGTTCTTCTACCCCATGAGCCTCGGGTCCAGCTACGCCGATCCCTATGCGCTGGGCTTCGGCGACATCCTGTTCAGCAGCGTGTTGCTGCTGATCGGCCTGTTCGCCTGGATGAACCGGGCCTACACGCCCTGCGTGGTGTTGATCGCGGCCCAGGGGGCGTTCTACTTCAACCTGCTGCACTCGGACAATCTCTGGGATTATCTGATCGATCCCTGGCTGGTGTTCTGGGCCACCGGCTGGTTGGTGCGTGATCGCCTGGTGGTGCGCCGCGACGTGCGCGCCGCGCGCCGCCAGGCCACGACCCGCGCCGGCGAGGCGCCCCGCCCCGCATCCGAGCCCGCCGGTTCCCGCTCCTGAGCCTTCCGGTGGCGCCTCAGGCCGCCGCCACCGGGCGGCGGTCGAACAGGCGGGCCATGCCGTAGCCCACCAGGAACATCACCAGATTGCCGATCAGGCCGGTGTAGTAGAGATCGAACGGCGCGCTCAGCGCCGCCGGCATCAGCCCTTTGTTGGTGAGCACCGTCCAGCCGGTGAACAGCAGCGTCATGCCGATGCCGCACCAGGCGGCGCGCGCGTCACCCACGCGGGTCAGGAAGCCGAGCAGATACAACCCCAGCATGCCGCCGCCGAACAGCGACACCAGAATCGTGGAGGTGTCCTGCAGGGTGTGGGTGCTGGCGCCGTTGAGCCAGAGCGCGCCGAGGATCATCAGCACCGTCACCAGCGCCGCCACGGTGCGCGCCACCGTTAGATAGTGTTTATCGCTGAGCCCAGTGCGCAGGTGGCGCCGGTAGAGATCGACGATCGACACCGTGCTCACCGAGTTGATGCTGGAGTCCAGCGAGCTCATCGCCGCCGCCAGCGCCGCCGCCACCACCAGGCCGGCGATGCCGGACGGCAGGTACTCGGTGATGAACCAGGGCATGATCGATTCGGCCCGGGCCTCGCCGGTAAGCACCGCCGCGGCGGTGGGGTCCGGGTAGTGCTGGAAGAACACCCACAGGGCGGTGCCCAGCAACATATAGAACGCCCACACCGGCAGCGCGGTGAACAGGTACACCCACAGGCCCCGGCGCGCCTCTTTCATGGAGCGCGAGGCGCAGTAGCGCTGCACGGTGTTCTGGTTGCTGGAGTATTCCGTCAGCCAGTTGGTCAGGCCGATCAGCAGCATCATGGTGACGGTCTTCTCACTCAGCGACGGCTGCCAGCGCACCGGCTGCGGCGTGCCGTCGTCGAACTCCGCGAGCGCGAACTTGCCCGCCGCCGAGGCTTCCCGGAACACCTGCCCCAGGCCGCCGGGCAGCGCTTCCACCACCACCCAGATGCACAGCAGCCCGCCGATCATCAACACCACGGTCTGCAGCACGTCGGTCCAGATCACCGCGTCGATGCCGCCGATAATGGTGTACAGGCCGACGAACAGGCCGGCGCCGACGATCGCGGTGGTCGGCGTCACGTCCACCAGCTGCTGGATCAGCAACGACAGCAGCCACAGGATCATCGCCAGGCGCACCAGCTGGGCGACGATGAACGCCAGGGCGCCGTACACCCGCACGCTGGGGCCGAAGCGCTGTTCCAGAAACTCGTAGGCGCTGGTCATGTTGCCGCGCCGGAAAAACGGCAGGAACACATAGGCGGCCACGAACAGCGCCACCGGCAGCGCCAGGTTGGGCAGATAACGCAGCCAGCCGGTCTTGAACGCGTCCGCCGGGTAGGCCAGGAAGGTGATCGAGCTGATCGAGGTGCCCACCAGGGACAGGCCGATCACCCAGCCCCGGAAGCGCCGCCCGCCGACGAAATACTCCTCGGTGCTGGTATTGCGGCGGGCGAAGTAAAACCCGATCAGCAGCACCACCGCCAGATAGGCCAACAGCACCGCCCAGTCGAGCAGCGACAGGGTCATTGCTGAATGTACACGTCGTCGGCCTGGTCGCCGCGCTCGGACTCGCGAATCACGAAGCGCACCCGGGTGCCGGTGCGCAGGCTGCGGCGGCCGCCGTTCCGCACCGCCTTGAAGTGGACGAAAATCTCTTCGCCGCTATCGTCGAGAATAAAGCCGAAGCCTTTATTGGGGTTGAACCACTTCACCTCGCCCTGTCGGCGGCCGTCCCGGGCGAGACGGCCCCAGGGCGCCAGCGGCAGCAGGTACACCAGCACCGGGGCCCACAACCAGGCGCCGTCCAGCGTGAACACCGGCGCCCCGTGGCTGGCCACCAGCCCGGCCAGATAGAAGAACACCGCCACGTGCAGGGCGGTGCGCGTGCGGCCGCCGGCCAGGCAGACCAGATTCACCGCCGCCGCCAGCAGCAGGCCCAGGCCGGTTTGCTGGCTGAGCAGGGGAGAGACCAGCAATGTTTGATCGCCGCCGTGTACGAAAAGAATAAAGGCGTGCGGGGCGAACAGCAGCCAGGCACCGGGTAACGCAAGCAAAAGGGCGGCCAGGACGTAGAACGCCGCCAGGGGTTTGGAAACTTTCATTGATCGACGAACCTTGTTGGTGACTCGAAAAAAGGAAACAAATCGCCGTGCAAAGAGGCGAGCGGCTTCGGGAGGCTCCCGCATTATCGTTATCGCCGCGCCGCCATTGTAACGAAGCGGCACGGTAATCTCATGTTCACGTTGGCCTCGCCTGGCCGCCCCGGGGTCAGTATCCTGTCGCCATGGAGTTTCCCTTTCTCACCGACGCCTTTCTCAACGCCCTGCAAGACACCGGCGCCGCCACGCCGAGCCGTGGTTGGGGGCCCTGTCACCTGCGTGACGGCGACGCCCTGATGCCGATCTACGCCCGCGACGGCTCGCGCGGCGAGTACGTGTTCGATTTCGCCTGGGCGGACGCCTACCAGCGTAACGGGCTGGCCTATTACCCCAAGCTGGTCACCGCGATTCCGTTTACGCCGGTGGTCGGCCCGCGCTGGCGTGGCGACTGGCGGCCCCAGCAACTGTGGGAAGGGGTGCGCGAGCGGATCCGCGAGCAGGGCGCCAGCGGCTGGCACCTGCTGTTCCCGGATCAGGCCGCGCGGGAAGCCCTGCAAGAGCTGCCCCTGGTGGAGCGGCAGGCCTGCCACTTCCGCTGGTTCAACCGGGGCTATCGTGATTTCGACGAGTTCCTGGCCGGCTTTAACTCCCGCAAGCGCAAAAGCGTGCGCCGCGAACGGCGGCGGGTGGCCGAACAGGGGCTCACCGTCACGCGCCTCACCGGCGCCGACATCGACCCGCAAAGCTGGCGTTTCTTTTTCCACTGCTACGCCAACACCTATCTGGTGCGCGGACAGCTGCCCTATCTCAGCGAGGCGTTCTTCCGGCGCCTGGCCGAACAGCTTGGGGATCAGGTGCTGCTGGTGGTGGCCAGCGACGGCGACGAACCGGTGGCCGCCGGCCTCTATCTGTTTGACGACCGGGCGCTGTACGGCCGCTACTGGGGCAGCGTGCGCGAATACGACGCGCTGCACTTCGAGGTCTGCTACTACCAGGGCATTGAGTTTGCCATCGAGCGGGGCCTGGCGGAATTCGACCCGGGCGTGCAGGGCGAGCACAAGATTCTGCGCGGCTTCGAGCCGGTGCTCACCTACTCTTTGCACTGGCTGGCGGAGCCCGCCTTTCAGGATGCGGTGGCGGACTTTTGCCAGCGCGAGGCGCGCCACGTGCACGCCTACCGGGAGGAGGCGCGCGGCTTGCTGCCGTACCGGACGGGCGTCCTCTAAGCGGGCTGGGCGGCGAGCGCCGGCGCCTGGCCGCGCTGGATCATCAACGCCATGGTGACCGGATCGCAGGGATCGTGGCGGTGGTGGTAGGAGCACTTGGGGCCCAGCTCGGCGGTGACGTCGTCCAGGGCGTCGTCCTCCGGCAGGTCCAGGTTGGCCAGGTATTCCAGCACCCGGCCTTTCTCGTCCACCAGGGTGCCCATGTAAAGACGCTGGTCGCATTGACGCACGCTGGCGAACAGGGCGGTTTCCACACGCACGCCTTGCCGGCTCAGCCAATCGGTAAGCGCCGGGTCCAGGCGGCCTTCGCGGATAGCCAGGGTGGTTTCATGAACCGCTTGCCAGGTGTTGCGGTGGCTGTTCTTGGTGATCTCCATGGATGTGTGTCTCCCAGTGTCCCTCGTGACGGTTCCCCCGAACCGTCGTCCCCCGGCTCCCCCAGAGCCGACAATGCGAACTCTATCACAGTTTAAAAACTAGCCAACCCTGGGAGATAGGCCCCTTTCTAGCGGCTATCGTCGGGTTTGGGTATCAGCCTTTCGATGGAAAAAGCGGCGGCATGGGGCTGTCGAGCAGGGTGCACAGGGCACGCAGCAGCTCGGCCTCCGCCACCTGCACCTGGCCGTCGGCGAGCACCAGGTCGGCGGCGGCGTCGATCAGCGGCGCTTTGAGCAGGGGGGTCAGGCGCGCCAGCCGCGCGATGGCTGGGTCCAGACGGTTGGGCGTGCAGCGCTCCGGCGCCAGCAGCAGGCGGCCGGCCGGGAGGAGACCATGGGTGGCACGCTGGAAGCCGCTCAGGGCGGTGCCCCGGGCCGAGTCGCCGGCCCAGGCCAGGGCGGAAAATACCACCTGGATGTCGTTGGCCACCGCCGCCAGGCGGTGGATGTCCGGGCGCGGCAGGGCACGGCGCGGTGCCCCCAGATGGCGCTCGGCGATGGCGGTCAGCGCCCAGCACAGCAGGTCCTGGTCGCGCCGCCGCGCGGTGAGCGTCCGCAGCTGCTTGAGGATCACCGGGCGGCGCTCCGGTGGGGCCTGGCGCAGGGTGGCCAGGGCCAGATCGAGCAGCGGCAGGCGCAGCCGGGTGCCCAGTGCCGAGACCTGATCGACCAGCGCGGCGCGGCGGCCACGGCGCAGTGCCGGTGGCGGGCGAACGTCGCCCAGCGCCAGGGCGTAGAGCACGCATTCCGCCCCTTCCTGGGCGTGCAGGGCCTGGTACAGGCCGGCGGGCAGGGTGTCCACCAGCGTCCGGGCGTAGCCCAGGTTGTCGTCGTCCAGGCGGCCGATGCGTTCCGAGGGAACGGGCGCGGGTGACGGCGATGAGTCGGTTCGGGCGCGCACCCGGGCGCGGGCCGCCCAGTGGGCGCCCAGGGCATGCAGCCGCTGGTCCAGGGTGGGGTGGGTGGCGAGCAGGCGGCGCAGGCGGAACGCCAGGGTTTCCGCGAAGCCCATGTGGCTGAGGTCCTCGGCGTGCACGCTGCGCAGGTGCGAGCCGTTGCCGTTACGGATCTTGATCAGGGCGCCGGCCAGGCCCGCCGGCTGCCGGGTGAACTGCACCGCGCTGGCGTCCGCCAGCCGCTCCCGCTGGCGGGAAATGGCCGCCTTGATCAGGCGCCCGAAAAACAGCCCCGCGTAGCCGATGGCCATCAGCACCAGGCCGGCGAGAGTTAGCAGGCCGCCGTTTCGGCGACGGTCGCTGGTGGGCGACATATGAAGCAGGAACTCGCCCAGCTTGCCGACCGTGAGAATGCCGGCCAGTGCCGCCATCAGCCGCAGGTTGATGCGCACATCGCCGTTCAGAATATGGCTGAATTCATGGGCCACCACACCCTGAAGCTCGTCCCGGTCCAGTTGCGCCAGGGCGCCCTCGGTGACCACCAGCACCGCCCGCGACGGCGTGGGCCCGGCCACGAACGCATTGATGCCGGTCTCGCCGGGCAGCACATAGGTGCGCGGCATAATGGTGCCGGCGGCCAGGCTCATCTCCTCGACCACATTGCGCAGGCGGCGCTCCGCCGGGTCGCCGCTGTGGCTGGCGATTTCCCGGGCGCCGAGCATTGCCGCCAGGCTCTCGCCGCCGTGGCGAAGTTGCCAGGCCTTACGCAGGGAACCCGCCAACAACAGCCCCAGGGTGCCCAGCGTGACCCACCAGAAGGCGTCGCCCGCGAACCAGCCGCCGGCGGCCGCCCCCGGCCGCGGCCACCATTGCCAGGCCAGCCAGCAGGCCAGGTTCACCGCCGCCACCACGGCGGCCAGGGCGAGCAGGAAGTAGAGCGCCAGCAGCAGCGTGCGCCGCCGGGCCCGTTCCTGATGTTGGAAGAAGTTCATTGGCGTGGCGTCAGAAAGTGACGTTCACCGCCTGACGTGCCCGCGGGTCGTCGATTTCCAGCAGCTCGGCGGCACGGAATGGCCCGAACAGGCCGCTGACCAGGTTGTTGGGAAACTGTTCCCGGTAGGTGTTGTAGTGCATCACCGCGTCGTTGAAGGCCTGACGGGCGAAGCCGATGCGGTTTTCCGTGCTGCTCAGTTCTTCCATCAGCTCGGCCATGGTCTGGTTGGCCTTGAGGTCCGGGTAGCTTTCGCTGACCGCCAGCAGCCGCGACAGGCTGCCGGAAAGCAGGGATTCGGCCCGCCCGAGGCGGCCGATGGCGGCGCCGTCCTCGGGGTCGGCGGCGGCGTCGCGGCGCGCGCCCTCCGCCTGGTTGCGGGCCTCGGTGACCCGCGACAGGGTTTCCCGCTCATGGTCCATGTAGGCCTTGGCGGTTTCCACCAGGTTGGGTATCAGATCGTGGCGCCGTTGCAGCTGCACGTCGATCTGCGCGAAGGCGTTCTTGAAGCGGTTCTTAAGGCTCACCAGCCGGTTGTAAATAACCACCAGCCCGACGCCGATGGCGATCAGTACGCCGAAAAACAGCCAGGTCCCCATGGTTCCCTTCCCCTTTATTTATTAGCCATGGGATTGGATACCGGGGCGGGTTTCCCGTCAAGCGACCAAGGCGCGTCTCAGAAACTCCCCGGGTGAACCGGGATGTAGTGGTCCACCAGCAGGGCGGTGAACAGCACGAACAGGTAGACGATGGAATAGCCGAAGGTTTTCATCGGCAGCTTCGGGTCCTTGCTGAAGCGCAAGCGCACCGCGTGAACCAGGAAGATGCCGCTGAGAATCACCGCGCTGACCAGATAGATCAGCCCGCTCATGCCGGTGAGGTAGGGCAGCAGCGAGCAGATGAACAGCAGAATGGTGTAATAGAGCACCGATTCCCGGGTGAAGGGAATGCCGTGGGTCACCGGCAGCATCGGCACGTCGGCCTTGGCGTATTCGTCGGCGCGGTGGATCGCCAAGGCCCAGAAATGCGGCGGCGTCCACACGAAGATAATCAGCACCAGCAGCCAGGCGTAGGGGTGCAGTTCGTTGGTGACCGCGGTCCAGCCCAGCAGCGGCGGAATGGCGCCGGCGATGCCGCCGATCACGATGTTCTGCGGAGTGGCCCGCTTCAGGTACAGGGTGTAAACGAAGGCGTAGCCGACGAAGCCGAACAGGGTGAGCCCGGCGGTGAGCGGGTTGACCAGAAAATAGAGCATCGCCATGGACGCCAGCGCCAGCGCCACCGCGAAGGTGATCGCCGCCTTCGGCGACAGCTTGCCGGCCACCAGCGGCCGCTTCTCGGTGCGCTTCATGATCGCGTCGATCTTCTGATCCATGATCTGGTTGATCGCCGCGGACGCCATCATCGCCAGGTAGAGCCCGGCAAAGGCGGGAATAAAGGTGGACAGCGGCACCATGCCCGGCGGGTCCGTGGCCAGGAACATGCCGGCCACCGCGGTGACCATCAGCAGCATCACCACGCCGGGCTTGGTCAGCGCCAGATAGTCACGCCAGTGGGGCGTGCCGGTGCCGTTGTTCTGTTCGCTTACGGCGGATTTCTCGCTCAAAGCGCACTCTCCTCGGATTGCGGGTGGCGTGCGGCGCACTTCACGTTGATGGCACGGATAAACAACACCAGCGACACCAGCAACACCACGGCGCCGAAGTTGTGGGCCACGGCCACCGCCAGCGGTACCGCGAACACCACATTACTGATTCCCAGGCCGATCTGCACGGTCAGCAGCCCGAGTATGGTGAGCGCGAAGTTGCGGAAGAACACGCTGCGCGCGCGCAGCAGGATGCGGCCCACCAGCAACAGCCCCAGCACCGTCACCAGCAGCGCGCCGAAGCGGTGCATCACATGGATGGTGGTGCGGGCGTCATTCTGCAGCACGCCGAACTCATAGTCCGGTTTATCGTGCTCGTGGCCCCAGAACACAAAGGCGTCCTCGAAATTCAGGTGGTCGGTCCAGCCGTCCTCGCACACCGGCAGCTCGGTGCACACCACCGCCGCGTAGTTGGCGGTGGTCCAGCCGCCCAGGGCGATCTGCAGCACCAGCGCCGCCAGGGTGATCGAAGCCAGCGGCTTCATGCTGCGCACGTCGCAGTCGTTAAGGAAGCTGGGCCAGCGGTACAGACGCGCCGCCAACAGCGCCAGCAGGGTGAAGGTGGTGAAGCCGCCGAGCAGATGCAGCATCACGATGGTGGGCTGCAGCCCCATGGTCACCGTCCACATGCCGAGAATGCCCTGGAAGATCACCAGCGCCACCAGGAACAGCGGCAGCTTCACCGGCTGTTTGAAGCGTTTGCGGTTGGCCACCCCGAGCGCGGCGATGATCAGGATCATCAGGCCCAGGGCGGAGGCGAAATAGCGGTGCACCATTTCCGGCACGGTTTTGTGGGCCTCGCGCAGAGCGCCCGGGGCGATCTCATTCTGTTCGTTAACGTGGGAAATGGCCTTGCGCACATCCAGATGGCCGTAGCAGCCGGGCCAGTCCGGGCAGCCCAGGCCGGCGTCGGAGAGCCGGGTCCAGGCGCCCAGGATAATCACGCCGGCGGCCAACAGCAGGGCCAGCAGGGTCAGGCGGCGCATCCAGATTTGCGAGCGCGTCGGCGCGTCGTTGAGGTCGGAACGGTGTGCGTTGAGATGCATGGTTATCGGGACCTTAGATCAGGGAGCCTTTAAGGGTGCGCTCAAGATCCAGGCGGATGTTCTCCGCCTCTTCCAGGGTGGCATCCATGCTCTCGTGGGTGGGGTAGCGCAGGAAGATCTGGCCGTCCGGGCTGACCACGAAAATATCCCCCACCGGTGCGTCCGTGGCCGGCGCCAGCGCCTCGCGGACGGTTTGCGGGTCGCCGTCCACTTCCACGGTGCCGGCCACGTTGTCTTCCAGAAAAGCGCGCAGCTCGGGGTTGGCCGGAGCGGTGTGAACGATCACACGGCGCAGCCGTTCCATGTTTTCGCCCAGCGTTTGCTGGACTTGGCGCATCTGGTAGTAGAGGCCGTTCTTGCAGGCCTTGCCGCATTCGGCGCCGGCCACGTACATCAGCGTCCAGAGGCCGGCGGTGTCTTCGCCGTCGTAGGGTTCGCCACTGTCGTCACGCAGCGCCAGGGTGTCCAGCTGGATATGCGGAATCAGCAGCTCGCCCTTGTTTTCGCGGGGCAGTTCCCAGGGGTCGACGAAATAGCGACCGGCGATGAAGAACAGTACAAAGGGGCCGACGATGGCCAGCAAGGTCAGCCTGTTTTTGTTGCGTGGAGACATCAGTTCAAGCGTCCGGTTGGTGCCGACGGCGCCCGCGCAGGCGCGCGATCAGATACATGATCAGGGGGGCCACCGCCAAACCCAGCCACTGCAGCGCGTAGGCCTGGTGGCGTTGCGGGCTCATCACCGTGGTGACGTCCTGCCAGGGCCGCGGCAGCGCCGCGGCGTCGCCGAGCGGTTGATCGGGGGCCACCCGTATCTCGAAGGGCGCTAATTCTACCCCAAGTCGATGGCCGATGGCTGCAAAATCCACCTTTTGTACCCGCAACGGCCACTGATTCTCCGGCAGCGGGGTGTCCTTGAGCACGAAGGTCTGCGCCGAGGGCTGGTAGGCGTTGCCGGTGACGGTGACCGGCCCGTCCACCGGGGGCACGTCGGGCAGCCGTGCCCGGTCCGCGCCGCGCGGCAGCCAGCCCCGGTTGACCAGCACCCAGCGGCCCTCATCGGTGCGCAGCGGTGTAAGCAGGAAATAGCCGGCCACGCCCTGCCAGGTGCGGTTGTCCAGCAGCACCGAGCGCCGGTTATCCAGCTCGCCGCTGACCCGTACCGGGCGGTGTTGCGGGTCATCCAGATCAAGCGCGCGCTCCAGGGTGACCGGCGCCGCGCGCGCCTTTTCCGCCTGGTCGGCCAGCCATTCGCGTTTCTCCCCGGCGCGCTGCCACTGCCACCAGGAGAGGCTCAGGCAGAGCCCGACGACCAGCAGAGTCAGAACCAGTCCCAGCAACGACCGGCGCGCATTGCGGTTTGGCATATCTTTACGTGCACTCACGGGGGCGGTGGCTACAATGGGCGCGTATTGTAACCGACAACCGTACTCCGTCGAGGTGAATTATGTGGTGGGTCAAGCTGATCGTAATCGTTCTTCTTATCGCCGCGGTGGTGTCGCTGGCACGGGCCTTGATGTCCCTGGTGCGCAACGAAGGCAAAAGCGGTAAGACCATGCGTGCGCTGGCCTGGCGGGTGGGGTTTTCGGCGATGGTGTTCGTGTTCATTCTGGTGAGCATGCTGATGGGCTGGATCCAGCCCCATGACGTCAACCCCACCACCCGTGAAGGCGTCCCCATCGAACAGCAGTAAACGGCCCGCCAGAAAACAAAAAGCCCCGGCTTGTGACCGGGGCTTTTCGTTTCCAGGGTGGTGTGGCGCGGGTTACAGCCAGTACACCACCACGAACAGGAACAGCCATACCACGTCCACGAAGTGCCAGTACCAGGCCCCCGCTTCCCAGGCGAAATTGTGCTCTTCGTCGAAGTGGCCCTTGATCACTCGCAGCAGGGTCACGAACAGGAAGATGGTACCGATGGTCACGTGGGCACCGTGGAAACCGGTCAGCATGAAGAACAGGCTGCCGTAGATGCCGGCGTCCAGACGCAGGCCCATTTCGGTATACGCGTGGATGTACTCTTCCACCTGCAGCCCCAGGAAGATCACGCCCAGCAGCACGGTGATCGCCTGGAAGGTGATCAGCCGTCCGCGCTTGCCTTCCAGCAACGCGTGGTGGGCGATGGTCAGGGTGATGGAGCTGACCAGCAGGATGGCGGTGTTGATCGCCGGCAGGCCCCAGGCGCCCATCGCCTGAGTGGTGGTGCCGTCCGGGGTCTTCACCAGCGGCCACATGGCCTGGAAGCTCGGCCACAGCAGCTCGTGGGTCATGGCGTTGCTGCCGGCGCCGCCGAGCCACGGCACGATCAGCCAGCGGGTGTAGAACAGAGCCCCGAAGAAGGCACCGAAGAACATCACCTCGGAGAAGATGAACCACAGCATGCCCTGGCGGTAGGAGATGCCCAGCTGGTTGCTGTGCAGGCCGCCCACGGACTCCTTGATGGTGTCGCGCCACCAGATGGCGATGATGAACAGCAGGGTGGCCAGGCCGACGAAGAACAGCGGCATGCCCCAGCTGCCCTGGAAGGTATCCGGGTCAGTGGCCTGCTGAATGAAGTTGGCACCGCCCACGGCGGTGAGGAACAGGCCCACGGAGGCCGCCAGGGGCCAGGGGCTGCTCTCGGGTACGTAATACTTTTCCGTTGCCATGTTGAAAATGTCTCCTGTACAACCGGCCGTTATTTGTTCGTCGCGGCGACGCGGTCGGTAACGTCAAAAATGGTGTAGGACAGCGTCAGCGTATTGATATGACGCGGCAATTCCGGGTCCAGGTAGAAAATCATCGGCATTTCCTTGCGCTCGCCCGCCGCCAGCGACTGCTGATCGAAGCAGAAGCACTGGGTCTTGTGCAGGTAGCGCGCCGCTTCCCCGGGGGAAACGGAGGGAATGCTTTGCGTGATGATGTCGCTGGACTTGGGATTGCTGGCGAAAAAGTTCACCAGCGTGATCTCTCCGGGATGCACTTCCACCCGGCGCGTCGCCGAAGTGAAATCACCGTTGACGCCCTCACCCCGCTGGGTGATGAATTCAACGGTGACGGTGCGGTCTTCCACCACCTGTGACGGGCCTTCTGTGCTCGCCGTTGTGGACGTTTTTCCATTCAGACCGGTGATATCGCAGATCACATCGTAAAACGGCACCATCGCGAAGGCGAAACCGAACATCGCCACCGCCCAGATAAGCAGCTTTCTGAGCGTGCGTTGGTTGCGCTGTTGCAGGTTCTGTTCGCTCATGGTGCCGTCCGAACTCCGTTACTTGACTACCGGCGGGGTGTCATAGGTGTGGAACGGCGCCGGTGACGGCACTTCCCACTCCAGACCTTCGGCGCCTTCCCAGGAACGGGCCGGCGCTTTCTCGCCTTTCTTCAGGGCGCACAGCACGCACACCGCCAGGAACAGCAGCTGCGACAGACCGAACCAGAACCCGCCAATGGAGATCCAGAAGTTGTAGTCCGCGAACTGCAGCGCGTAGTCGGCGTAGCGGCGCGGCATGCCGGCCAGACCCACGAAGTGCATCGGGAAGAACAGCAGGTTCACGGAGATCAGGGAACTCCAGAAGTGCAGCTCGCCGAGCAGCTTGTTGGGCATCACGCCGGACCACTTGGGCAGCCAGTAGTAGGCGGCGGCGAACATGCTGAACACCGCGCCGGACACCAGCACGTAGTGGAAGTGCGCGACCACGAAGTAGGTGTCGTGGTACTGGAAGTCCACCGGGGTGATCGCCAGCATCAGACCGGACAGGCCGCCGCAGGTGAACAGGATCACGAAGGCGATGGCCCACTTCATCGGCAGCTCGAAGGTCATCGAGCCGCGCCACATGGTGGCCACCCAGTTGAACACTTTCACGCCGGTCGGTACCGAGATCAGCATGGTCATGTACATGAAGAACAGGGTGCCGGCCAGGGGCATGCCCACGGTGAACATGTGGTGGGCCCAGACCACGAAGCTGAGCAGCGCGATGGAGGCGGTGGCGTAGACCATGGAGGCGTAACCGAACAGCGGCTTGCGCGCGAAGGTCGGAATGATCGCCGAGATAATGCCGAACGCCGGCAGAATCATGATGTACACCTCGGGGTGCCCGAAGAACCAGAACACGTGCTGGAACAGTACCGGGTCACCGCCGCCGGCGGCGTTGAAGAAGCTGGTGCCGAAGTGACGGTCGGTGAGCATCATGGTCACCGCGCCGGCCAGAACCGGCATCACCGCGATCAGCAGGAAGGCGGTGATCAGCCAGGTCCATACGAACAGCGGCATCTTCATCAGCGTCATGCCGGGCGCGCGCAGGTTGAATACGGTCACGATCACGTTGATGGCGCCCATGATGGAGGAGATACCCATCATGTGAACCGACAGAATGAACAGATCGGTGGAAGCCGGGCCGTACTCGGTGGAGAGCGGCGCGTAGAAGGTCCAGCCGAAGTTCGGCGCGGCCGGGTTGCCGGCGCCGAAGGCGCTCATGAACACCGAGCTGAGCAGGATCAGAAACGCGAACGGCAGGATCCAGAAGGACCAGTTGTTCATGCGCGGCAACGCCATGTCCGGCGCGCCGATCATCAGCGGAATCATCCAGTTGGCCAGACCCACGAAGCCCGGCATAACGGCGCCGAATACCATGGCGAGACCGTGAACCGTGGTCATCTGGTTAAAGAATTCCGGGTCCACGAACTGCATGCCCGGTTCCAGCAATTCGGTACGGATCACCATGGCCAGAAGGCCGCCGGCCAGGAACATGGCGAAGCTGAACCACAGGTACAGGGTGCCGATGTCCTTATGGTTGGTGCTGAACAGCCATCGCTTCAGGCCTGTGGGGGCGTGGTGATGATGGTCATCGTGTGCTGCGGCGGTACTCATCGCTCTCCCCTCCCTACTCGTGGTCTTGAACGTCTTGGGGTTGAATCAAATCACCGGTGTCGTTACCCCAAGCGTTACGCTCATAAGTAACCACGGCGGCGATTTCCCTTGGCGACAGCTGGGCGCCGAAAGCGGGCATGGCTGCGCGACCGTTGATCAGCACGTCGATGTGCTCATCAAGGTGTTCTTCGTTGGTGGCGAAGTCGCTGCCCGCGAAGGCAACGCCGACACCGCCTTCGCCGTTGTTGCCGTGGCAAACGGCACAGGCGCCGGCGTAGGTCTGCTCACCCAGTTCCAGGGCCTCGTCGAGGTCGGCGAACGGGGTCAGGTCCGGTGCCGCGGCGGCTTCTTCCTTACGCTCGGCCAGCCAGGTCTTGAACTCTTCCTGGCTCACCACCTCGGCCTCGATGGGCATGAAGGCGTGGTTCTTGCCGCACAGCTCGGCGCACTGGCCGTAGTAAGTGCCTTCCTTGCCTTCCGGCACGATCGCCCAGGTTTCGTTGACGAAGCCGGGGATGGCGTCTTTCTTGCCGCCGAGATCCGGGATCCAGAACGAGTGGATCACGTCCGCGGCGGTGATCAGGAAGCGCACCTTCTGGCCTGACGGCAGCACCAGCGGCTTGTCCGCTTCCAGGTTGTAGTTCTTGTCCTTCTCGGGGAACTCGCTGCCCACGGCGTCCTGCGCGGTGCCGTAGGGGAACAGACCGCCGGCCAGGACCGGGTTGTTGATCTGTTCGGTCGGCGTAGCCAGATTGGACATATAGGACACGCCGATGTTGTTGTCGTCCTCGTAGGTGAGGTACTCGTATTCCCACTTCCAGCGGTGGCCGGTGACCTTCACCGTGAGCTCCGCCTTCGAGGAGTCATCCAGCTCGATCAGCACCCGGGTGGCGGGCACCGCCATCGCGATCAGGATCACGAAGGGCACCACCGTCCACAGCACTTCCAGGAACACGTTCTCGTGGAAGGTGGAAGGGTTGGGGTTCTTGGACCGGCGGTGGCGGATCATGGAAACCAGGATGAGCCCGAACACCAGCAGACCAATAATGGTCACAATCCACAAAATAGTGGTATGAAGGTCGTAGACTTCCTGGCTGACGCCGGTGACACCGGGTCGCAGGTTTTCGTTGGAACGTTCAGTCCAATCGCTGGCCACGGCCATTCCGCTGATCATCAGCGAAGTGAGGCCGACCGCCGCGCGGTGGAACAGAGTTGACTGCATGCGTTAGCTCCCTGTTTTCCCCAGCGTGAACCCCCCGGAAGAAGGGGCCGCGCCTATTCTTGCCGTCACCGGCACCTGGAAAGCGAGTTTCAGGAATAGGGCTAGGTAACCCTGGTGATGCCGTGGTGCCCCGCCGGGCCCTCCCCGAAACGGGCGGGCGGCCAAGGGGGTGGCCTTGAGCCCGCCTAGCTTTTCAGGGAAATACCCGCCAAAACAATCACTTACAGTAAGTAAGGGAAAGGAAGGCGTGTCTCCGGACTGCGGCAAAATGCCCCACGGCATTGTGGGCGGTAACTCTAGTCATTCAAGGGGGCAAAGTCCAGCCGGAAAGCCGCCTGGAACGGGCCTTTCGGGAGATACCGCCGAGCCGAATTGTGCTAGACTGCGCGCCCTTTCAGCTCTTGGTTATATCCTCGGTCATGTCGAAAAGCCGTCAAATCTACAGGGTTATTTTCCTCAATCAGGGCCAGATCTACGAAATCTACGTGGGTGAGATCTTCCAAAGTGATCTGTACGGCTTCCTGGAGGTGGAGGAATTTTTGTTCGGCGAGCGGGCCCAGGTGGTGGTGGATCCTTCCGAGGAGAAGCTCAAGAACCAGTTCGCCGGCGTGCACCGCTCGTTCATCCCGGTCAATGCCATCATCCGGATTGACGAGGTGGAGAAAGAGGGGGTAGGTAAAATTACTGAGGCGGGGGGCAATGTGACCGCGTTCCCGCTGCCATTCGGCCCCGGTGGCAAGAAATAGCCAAGGCTCTTCCGGCGACGTCCGGCCAGGTCTCTGGAATCCCGCCGGCCGGCTTTGCCGGCCTTTCGCGGGCAGGCCCGCTCGCACGGGCAAAAAGAAGGGCGTCCGCTTGCCGCTGAACGCCCTGAGGGTTGCCTGATTGTACTGGGAGACTTCAGAGGTTTAGTGTTCCGCCGCGCGGGAAAGTTCCCGCGCTGTTCCAAATTCGAGGGGCGATCAGCGTCCTTGCGCTATTGAGCCGTCATCCTTAGGCATTCTCGCCCGGGCGAAGCGCATCCTGCTTCCCTGGCCGCTCCTGGTCGGCCCTTCGCCCTTGACGAAGTGCATCCTTGCTCCCTGGCCCTCCTGTTGGGCCCTTCGTCCGCTACCGACGAGTGCATCGCCGATAACGTGAAGTATGAGTGGTGACGGCCGCCGGCGTTCACCCCTCTGGAGTACGGCTGTGAACCAGCGCACGCGGGTTTTTCGTATTTAACACAATCAGCGCGAATCCCCGGGTTCCGGGCGGGTGGGGAGCAGCACGCTGCTGTTTTCCGCGACGCTGTCGCCGCTGTCGTCGTGGCGGTTTTCCTTCTGGCTTTCGGGCAACCAGGGCGCGGTGTTGCCGGCCCCGTGGGCGGGCAGCCACAGGGCGGTGGTGATGGCGAGCAGGCCTTTAATAGCAAGCTTGGTCATGGTGTCGGCTCCCTGAATCGGCGTGACGGGGCGGTGCTTCCCCATTTTGAGAACCGAATGCTGGCAGGGTTCCGCGAAACATCCATGAAAGCCGGCTCAGTTATTGAGCTGGAACACGTCCATGATGGTCTGGGTGGCGTCCAGGATGCGCACCACCTCGTTGTCGATCACCACATCGGAATAGCCGCCCGGCGTGCGCAGCACCGAATCCGGCAGCGGGTAGCCCTGGTAATAAAGGTCGTCCGGCAGGCGCCGCCCCTCGCTGAGCTTTTTCTGCCAGCCCGGCGGCAGGGACTGTCCGCGCGCCACTTTCTTCTGCAGCCCCGGTGGCAGGTCGCCGGCGCGGTAGCGGTTGCCGAATTCCCGCAGTGCCCGCCGTTCTTCGTCGTTGAACTGCCGGTATTGCCGGTGCTGTTCGCCGCCGGCGGCGTTCTGGGAGGCTTTCGCGCCGCCGGCCCAGGGCGGCGGGGCCGCGATGGTGGACAGCGGGGTGAGTGCCAGGGCACCGATCATCAGCGCTAACGGGCGATAGTTCATAAAAGTCCCTCTTTACTGGTGTGATCCTCAGTAGACCACGGTTGGCGGCGCGGATTCCGTGATGTTATCGCGTTCGTCGCTTGCCATCTGTAACCGGACCTATACGGTAAAGGGCGCTGTTTTGATGCGTTTTCGGGACCGTAACGGAGAGTATGGGAGAGCAACCATGAGCGAAGTGATCAATACACCGGTGGACTACCAGGTGGACGGCAAGGCCTTTCAGGGCCATCTGCTGTACCGGCGCGGCGCCACGCCCGGCCGGGGTCTGCTGATGGCGCCCAATTTCTTCGGCGTCACCGAGCGGGCGCTGGACCAGGCCGAGCAGTTGCTCGACGACGACAGCGTGATTTTCGTATTCGACCCGTTCGGCGTGGAGGGGCGGCCCCAGACACCGGAGCAGGCCATGGCCGCCATGGGCGCCCTCCGGGAAGACAACGATGCCCTGCGCGCCCGGCTCGCCGAAGCGCTGGCGGTGCTGACCCGGGAAGCCGGTGCCCTTGGCGTGCCCGCCGACCGTCTGGCGGCGTTCGGTTTCTGCTTCGGCGGCGTCTGCGTGCTGGAGCTGGCCCGCGCCGGCGCGGACCTGCGCGCCTTCGTCAGCTTCCACGGCCTGCTCGACACCCCGAGACCCGCCGCCGGCCCGATCAAGGGCGCGGTGCTGGTGCTCAACGGCGCCGACGACCCCATGGTCAGCGACGAATCCCTGGTGGCGTTCAAGAAGGAAATGGATGCGGTGAACGCGGATTGGCAGCTCACCCACTTCGGCGGGGCGGTGCACTCCTTTACCGCGCCCAATGCGGACATGCCCGGGCGGGCGATGTACGACGCCAAGGTCGCCCGCCGCGCGTTCGCGGCCATGGACGACCTGTTCGACGAGGTGTTCGGCTAGCCCTCAGGTTTCTAGGTGCTGAGGGTCGCCATGTCGATCACGAAGCGGTACTTCACGTCGCCGTCTTTCATGCGCTGGTAGGCCTCGTTGATGTTGTGGATGTCGAGCATCTCCACATCGCAGCTGATGTCGTGCTCGGCGCAGAAATCCAGCACTTCCTGGGTTTCCGGCATGCCGCCGATCAGCGAGCCGGCCAGGATGCGCCGCTTGCCGATCAGGGCACCGGCGTGCACCGGCGGCTCCACCGTGTCCAGCAGCCCCACCAGGATGTGCTTGCCGTCGTAGGTGAGGGCGTTCAGGTAGGGGTTGAGGTCGTGGCGCACCGGCACGGTGTCGAGGATGAAATCCAGCTTGCCGGTCATTGCCGCCATCTGCTCCGCGTCGGTGGACACCACCACGTGGTCGGCGCCCTGTTTCTTCGCTTCGCCCACCTTGCTTTCGGAGCGGGTAAACAGGGTCACTTCGGCGCCCAGCGCCTTGGCGAATTTGACGCCCATATGGCCAAGGCCGCCCATGCCCACCACGCCCACTTTATCGCCGGCTTTAACGCCATAGTGGCGCAGCGGTGAGTAGGTGGTGATGCCGGCGCACAGAATCGGCGCGGCGGCGGCCGGGTCCAGTTTTTCCGGCACCCGCACCACGAAACGTTCGCTGACCACCACGGATTCGGAATAGCCGCCGAAGGTGACGCTCTTGTCGTGGCGGTCGCGGCCGTTGTAGGTGCCGGTCATGCCTTCCACGCAATACTGTTCCAGGCCGTCCTCGCAGGCGGCGCAGTGGCGGCAGGAATCCACCATGCAGCCGACACCCACCACATCACCGACTTTGAAACCGCTGACATCGTCGCCCACGGCGGTGACGCGGCCGATGATTTCATGGCCGGGCACCACCGGGTACAGGGTGCGGCCCCAGTCGTTTTCGGCGAAATGAATATCGGTGTGGCAGACGCCGCAGTAGTCGATCTTGATCGCCACGTCATCCGGGCGCGGCGCGCGCCGCTCAATGGACATGGCGTGCACGCCGGAATCGGCGCTTTGCGCGCCGTAGGCTTTAATCTCGCTCATGGTCCTGTCCCTCATTACGTTCTACGAAGCCCGGCTTGTGGGAGCTTGCTTGCAAGCGAAAGGCTGGCAAAGCCAGCCGGCAGGATACCAGAGTCCCTGATAGGGCTGCCGTTAGAAATCTCTCTGGCATCATGCGGGGCAACCTTTGCCGGGAGCTTTGCTCCCTTTCGCGGGCGAGGCCCGCTCGCACAAGAGCCCCTTTCGCTTGCAGGCAAGCTCCCACAAGCCGGGCTTCGTGGAAGGGTAGCCCGGCGTTTCAGGCCAGCGTTTGTTTGAGAAAAGCGGCGATGTCCTGAATTTCCTCCAGGCATACGGCGTGTTCCATGGGGTAGGTCTTGTAGGCCGGCTGGTAGCCCTTACCTTCCAGGGCCTGGGCCGCCTGGTTGCCGCCGGCTTCGGGCACCATGGGGTCGAACTGGCCGTGGGCGATGAACACCGGCATCCCCTGGTTGGCCTCGCTCAGGGCGACGCTGTCCTGGGTGGCGAAATAAGTGGACAGCGCCATCAGGCCGGCCAGTTTCTTCGGGTGCCGCAGGGCCACTTCGTAGGCCACCGCGCCGCCCTGGGAAAAGCCGGCGATGACGATGCGCTCGCTGGGCACGCCACGCTCGATTTCCCGTTCGATCAGGGCGTCGATCTGGTCGGCGGAGCGGCGGATGCCGTCCACGTCGGTGGGACCTTCACCGCCCAGGCCGACGATGTCGTACCAGGCCGGCATCACCATGCCGCCGTTGATGGTCACCGGAATCCGCGGCGCGTGGGGAAACACGAAGCGCGTCGGCAGGTCCGCCGGCAGGCCCAGCTCCGGCACCACCGGCTCGAAGTCGTGGCCACTGGCGCCCAGGCCGTGCAGCCAGATCACGCTGGCGACGGCGGGCTGTTGCGGTTCGATTTCCACACAGGGCAAATAACTCATTCTAGTCTCCGGCTACGATCACCCGCACCGCCTCCAGGCGGTAGCGGGCGTCCTGCAAGTGGGTTTCCAGGGCGGCGGTCTGCCGCTCCAGGAAGTCGATCTCTTCGTCGCGCACCAGCGGGTTCTTTTCCCGCAGCGCTTTCAGGCGGCGCAGTTCCAGGTCCTGCTGCTCGCGCATGGCGGCCAGGGCGGTCTGGATGATCTCGTCCGCTTCGCCGCGCGCCTTGTTCTCGTCGTCCTTGAGCAGCTGTTCCAGCAGGGCTTTCTGGCTGGCGACGATCTTGCGCGCCAGCGGCTTTTCCAGCTTGTGGCACTGCTTGCACAGCGCCTCGTGGCTGATCGCCGCGGACAGGTCCCGGCCGCGGCCGTCCACCAGCCGGCGGATGGTGGTCACCGGCAGAAAGCGGTCCGCCTGCAGGTGCTTGGGGGCCACGGTTTCCACCGTGTAGGCCAGCTCCAGCAGCAGGGTGCCGGCTTTCACCTTGGGGTTCTTGAGCAGGCTCACCGACGCCTTGCCCCGGTGGGAGCCGAGAATCATATCCAGGGCGCCGGTCACCAGCGGGTGTTCCCAGGTGAGGAACTGCATGTCGTCGCGGGCCAGGGCGGTGGCGCGGTCGTCGGTGACGGTGACGCCGTCATCGGGCAGTTCCGGGAACGGCTCGCGCATGTGATTGCCCGGCTTGAGAATCCACGCCTGCTCGGAGTGCTCTTCCTGATCCACGCCGTAGTGGTCGAACAGGCGACCCAGGAACGGCCAGGGGCTGTGGGCGTCCGCCTCGCGCAGTTTGTCCTTGAGGGTTTCCGCCCGTTCGGCCTCGAACGACGCCAGCTCCAGCAGGCGGTCGCGGCCGCTCTCCAGCAGCTCGCGCAGGCGCGCCGCCTCGGTACGGGTGGCCTCGATCAGGCGCTGCCGGGTGTCGGCGTCGCCGGGCAGGGCCAGCGCCGCCTCCAGGGTGTCCTGGGTGCGCAGGCGGATTTCGTGGCCCGCCGGGTTGGTCTGCTCGAAGGCGTTCATGCCCTGGTGGTACCAGTGGAACAGCACCTCCTGGCCATGGTTCTCGAAGTAGGGCACGTGGATGCGGATTTCTTCGCTCTGGCCGATGCGATCCAGGCGGCCGATGCGCTGCTCGAGCAGATCCGGGTTCAGCGGCAGGTCCAGCAGCACCAGGTGGTGGGCGAACTGGAAGTTACGGCCCTCGGAGCCGATCTCGGAGCAGATCAGCGCCTGGGCGCCGTCCTCGCTGTCGGCGAAGTAGGCCGCCGCCCGGTCCCGCTCGATCAGATCCATGCCTTCGTGGAACACCGCCACGCTCATGCCCAGCTTGTAGCCGCAGTAGGCGTGCAGGTCGATGGCGGTGTCGCGGCGCGCGCAGATCACCAGCACTTTCTCGCCGCGCTGCGCCTTGAGGAATTTTTCCAGCCAGTTGACGCGCGGGTCCTCGGCGCACCAGCGATCGTCCGGGAAACCCGCCTCCGGGTACAGGCGCAGCTCCGCTTCGTCGTCGTCCACTTCGTAGTTGCCGGGCAAGGGCAGGGGATAGCCCTCGACCTTGCGCGCCGGAAAGCCGGCGATGTTGTGGCGGGTATTGCGGAACAGCACCCGGCCCGGGCCGAAACGGTCCAGCAGCTCCGCCAGCACCGTGTCGCGGTGGTCTTCGTCCACGGTCTCGCCGGGCAGCAGGGCGGCGGCCCGGTCTTTCAGCGCCGCCGGCCAGGTGTCCCGGTCGTGCAGCTCGCCGGCCAGTTCCGCCACTTCCCGGTACTGGCCCTGTTCCTCGACGAAGGCGTCCAGGCTCGGGTAGCGGTCCGGGTCCAGCAGCCGCAGGCGCGCGAAGTGGCTCTCCACGCCCAGCTGTTCCGGCGTGGCGGTGAGCAGCAACAGGCCGGGGCTGGTGCGCGCCAGCCGCTCGACCCGTTGATAGGCCTCCGACGGCGCGTCCTCGGACCACTCCAGATGGTGGGCTTCATCCACCACCACCAGGTCCCACTCGGCGGCGGCCAGGGTGTCGATGTCGCAGCCTTCCAGGAAGGCGGTGCTGCACAGGATCAACTGCTCGGACAGGAAGGGGTTGTCCACCACTTCCGGCGCGTCCGCCTCGCCCAGCTCTTCGGCGATCAGATCGGCGAGCATGTCCTTGACGCTTTCCGCGCTGGGTTTGCCCAGGGCTTCCAGGCGCTCTTCGTCGAAGATCGAGAAACGCAGGTTGAAGCGCCGTGCCATCTCCACGAACCACTGGTGTACCAGGGCGTCCGGCACCACGATCAGCACCCGGCCGGCGCGGCCGGTCTGCAGCTGTTGATGGAGAATCAGGCCCGCTTCGATGGTCTTGCCCAGGCCCACTTCGTCGGCCAGCAACACCCGGGGCGCGTAGCGCCGCGCCACCTGGTCGGCGATGTACAGCTGGTGGCCGATCAGGTCGATGCGCGGGCCGCGCAGGCCCTCGATCTCGGAGCCTTCGCGCTGGGCGCGGGCGCGCAGCGCCGACAGCCGCAGCTCGAACCAGCGGTTCGACGACAATTGATTGGTGAGCAAACGGTCCATGGCGCCGCTGAGGCGCAACTGATGGCCCAGCAGGGATTCCGGCACCGGCTGCACATTGTCCGGCTCGCCGGCGGGGTGGGCGTGGTACACCATCAGCCCGTTGTGATCCTCGGCGCTTTGCACCACCAGCTCCAGGCCGTCGCCGGTGGTCAGGGTATCGCCCTCGTCGAAGGTGATGCGTGACAGGGGCGCGTTGTTCTTGGCGTAGGTCCGCTCTTCTTCCACGGCCGGATAGAGCACCGTGACCAGACGGTAATCCACCTCCTTGATCAGGCCGAGGCCCAGTTCGGTCTCGGATTCACTGAGCCAGCGCTGGCCGGGGGTAAAGTCGGTCATAGATATCCTGTGGCCGGTGGATTCGGGAGCGGAATTATACGGATTCGGGGCCTTCAGTGCGATCAAAGCCGCCCGCTTCCTCGAAGAACGCCCGGGTGGCGTCGTCGGCGGGGAAGTAATGTTCGATGCGCAGCTCCTCCACCACCACGTCCACCGCCGTGCCGAAACAGGCCAGGGTGGAAAAGGTGCGCAGGCGCCGGCCGGCGATATCCAGCTCCAGGGTGAGCATCGGCTCCACGCTGGCCGGCGTGTGTTCCAGCAGCGCCTCCACGTCCGCCAGCTCGCTCAGCCGTTGATAGAGCGCGCGCAACACCGTATCCGGGCGGGTATCCAGATCCCGCCGCAGACGCCGCAGCAGGAAGCCGGCCACCGTCTCCCAGTTGGCGATGAACGGGCGGAACCCTTCCGGGTGGAACACCAGCTCGACCATGTTGCCGGTCTGCGGCAGCGGACCGCCCTCGGCCACCACCGCCTGGATCAGCGCCTGCTGCGCCGGGTTGGCGAGCAGCAGATTCCAGTGCGCATCCAGCACCGCCGCCGGATAGGGCGAATGGTTTTCCAGCATCACCTCCAGGGCCCGGCGCACCGGCGCCATGGCCGGATCGTCCAGCCGCGTTTCCGAGAAGCGCGGCGGATGGCCGGCGGCCACCAGCAGGTGATTGGTATCGCGGCAGCTGAGATCAAGCGCCTCCGCCAGCCGTTGCAACAAACCGGCGCTGGGCTGCGCCCGGCCGGTTTCCACGAAGCTCAGATGGCGGCTCGACACCTCCGCCCGCACCGCCAGATCCAGCTGGCTCAGCCGCCGGTTGCGGCGCCACTCCGATAACAAATGTCCCGCCTGCATTTCCGCCTCCCATTACCTCACGGGTAATTGTTTCGCTTCCCCGCAACGGGGATTCTGACTCTATCAGAAACCTGAAGGAGAAAGACCATGCCCTGGAAATCACTCAAACACGCTCTGCTCTTCAACGCCGTCGGCACCGCCCTGCTGGGCGCGCTGCTGATCGTCGATGCCGCCATCCCGCCGCTGGTCTGTACCGTGGCCGGCGTCGTCTGCCTGCTGTTCGCCGCCGACCTGGCCTTCGTCGGCACCCGCAAGCCGATCCCCCAGGGACTGGCCAAGCTGCTGACCCTGGCCGACGCCGCCTTCGTGGTCGCCATCCCCGTGGCGATGATCGCGGCGGCGCCGCTGCTCTCCACCCTCGGCCAGTTCCTGCTCGCCGACCTGGCCCTGCTCACCGCCTTCCTGGTCTGGTGCCAGTGGCGCGGCCTGCGCCAGCCCCAACCCGCCCCGGCCAGCTCCTGACGGCATGCCCCGAATTGACACTGACAGGAAAAATATCGAGTACTCTGTACCGGTCTTCAAACAGCCAAGGGTATTGCCATGGGCGATGTGGTCCCCTTCAAAAAACCGGATGCGAAGAAACCCAAAAAGGGCCTGTGTCAGCACGGCTTTCATAAATGGAAAGCGGTCAAGAACACCCGGTTCGACAGCCAGCAGGGCAAACTGGTTACACGTTATGAGTGCGAGCGCTGTGGCAAGCAGAAAGTCGAAGCGCGTTAGGAGGTACACCGACATGTTGGAAATGAAGACCGAGTGCGAACATTGCCACGACGCGCTGATCGAGCAGGGCGAAGTCTATATCTGTTCCTACGAGTGCACCTTCTGCGTGGACTGTTGCACCGCCCTGGGCGGAGTGTGCCCGAACTGCGGCGGTGAGCTGGTGCGCCGGCCGCGCCGTCCGGAAGGGGCGGAAACCGCGTGAGCGCGGCCGCCGCCGGCGCCGGCCATCAGGTCGATACCGCCAGCGGTTACCGGGTGCCGGTGACCTGGTACGCGGGCGCGCCGGACACACCGACGGTGGTGTTGCTGCCGGCGCTGGGCGTGGCGGCGCGCTTTTACGACAAGCTGGCCGCCACCCTGGCCGGGAGCGGGCTCAATGTGGCGGTGATGGAGCAGCGCGGCCAGGGCGACAGCGCGTTGCGTCCCGGCCGGCGCCACAACTGGGGCTTCGCCGAGGTGCTCGACAACGACCTGCCGGCGCTGCTGGATTGGGCCGAAGCGCGGCGGCCCGGCGCGCCGCTCTACCTGATGGGCCACAGCCTGGGCGGCCATTTCGCCGCCATCACCGCCGGGCGCTTCGCCGAACGCCTCCACGGTTTAATTCTGGTGGCCACCGGCAGCCCCTGTTGGAAAGCGTTCGAAGGCGCGCGCACCCGGCCCGACGCCAAAAGCGTGCGCCGGCTGATCCGGCTGATTCCCGCCGCCGGCCTGCTGTTCGGTTACTTCCCCGGCGAGCGCATCGGCTTCGGCGGCAACGAGGCGCGCGGCGTCATGAACGACTGGCGCACCCTGGCGCAGCACAACCGCTACCAGGCCCGGGGTCTGGACGAAGACCTGGACGCCGCCGTCGCCGCCTATACCGGGCCGGTGCTGGCGGTGCGGCTGGCGGACGACGCCCTGGCGCCGCCGGCGTCGGTGAAGGCGTTCACCGACAAATTCCGCAACGCCCGGCTCAGCCAGCGGCTGGTCACCGCCGACCAACTCGGCGACCGCGCCGACCATTTCCGCTGGGCCCGCCAGGCCCGGCTGGTGGCCGATCTGGTCACGCCCTTTGTTGCCGGCCCGCGATAGCGGTAATCTTGCCCCTTCGCCCGGCAACCACCCGACCGTAACCGTATGGCCCGCCATTCCGCCGTCACCACAACCGTCCCGCCCGGAGCCCGCCCGTGAGCGGCCCCATTCTGATCTTCGATTCCGGGGTCGGCGGCCTGTCCGTGGTCAAGGCGCTGCGCGAGCAGATGCCCGGCGCGCCACTCGCCTACGTGTGCGACAACGCGGCGCTGCCCTACGGCACCAAGGCGGACGCCTGGCTGGTGCGGCGCATCGTCCAGGTGTGCCGGGCGGCGGTGGCCGCCAGCGGCGCCCGGGTGCTGGTGGTGGCCTGCAACACCGCCAGCACCCTGGCGCTGGACGCACTGCGCGACGCCCTGGCCGTTCCGGTGGTGGGCACCGTGCCCGCCATCAAGCCCGCCGCCGCGCTCAGCCGCAGCGGCGTGATCGGCCTGCTGGCCACCTCCGCCACCGTCACCCGCCCCTACACCGACAAGCTGATCGACGACTTCGCCGGCCACTGCACCGTGGTGCGGGTGGCCGCCGACGGCCTGGTGGAGCAGGCCGAGCGGCTGCTCGCCGGCGAGCCGGTGGACGACGCCGTGCTGGAAGCCGGCCTGGCGCCGCTGTGGCGCGCGCCGACCCTGGACACCGTGGTGCTCGGCTGCACCCACTTCCCGCTGCTGCGCGACCGGCTCGACGCCCGCGCCCCGCGCCCGCTGCAATGGGTGGACTCCGGCAGCGCCATCGCCCGCCGCGTGGCGCAGGTGGCCGGCGCGGTGGAGGAAAACCGGCCTGAACATCTTGCCCCGGCCTGGGCCACCGACCCGCGCCCCGCGGGGCTGACCCACGGTTTCCGCGCCTTCGGTTTCGCGCCGCCGGTCGCTCTGTCGGTACCGCTGCCCCAGCCGGTCTGATCGCTTCCCGGTTGCTCCATCTTGTGCGCAAGGGTGCTTTTGAATACTGTCCAAAAGAACAGTTTTTAGAGTGGAGAGGTATCGTGAAACCAAGAATGAGTTTATTGACGCTCGGTGTGCGGGATCTGGCGCGTTCGGTGCGGTTCTACGAGCAGGGTTTGGGGTTGCCGCGCATGCCGTCGCCGCCGGAAGTGGCGTTCTTTACGCTGAACGGCACCTGGCTGGGCCTCTACGGCCGTCAGGCGATGGCCGAGGAAGCCGGCGTGGCCGATGACGGCGGCGGCTTCGCCGGCTTTACCATCGCCCACAATGTGCATTCGGAGCAGGAGGTGGATCAGGTGCTGGCGCAGGCCGAGGCGGCCGGCGCCACCCTGGTGAAACCCGGGCACAGAGCCCATTGGGGCGGCTACCTGGGCTACTTTTCCGACCCGGACGGCTTTCTCTGGGAGGTCGCTCATAACCCGGCGTTCTGGGTTGGCCCGGAAGATAACTGATCCGCTACCCCGGCATCAGTCGCGCTGTACGGAGCCGGCCAGCCATTGCTGGATCGCTTGGCGCGCATCGGCGCTGTTGATGAGGCCCAGGTGGCCGACGCCTTCCAGCACCTTTACGTTGGCCTGATCGGTATGTTCCCGGAACAGGGGCGCGTAGGCGTCGCTGTTGAAGCTGCTGTCGGCGCTGCCGGCCAGCACCAGGGTGGGCGCGTTCAGCGCGGCGATGTCAGTGCCGTAGTCGTCGCGCGGGTGCATCGACGTCTGTATACGGTAGCTGTAGGCCAGGGTCTCGGTGCCATCGCGCACGGCTTCCGGCATCTTGAATTCGATCACGGTGAGGTCGTTCAAGCCGGTGATGCCGACGCCGTTGAGCAGGCCCAGCAGGATCAGCCGGAGTACTTTCGGGTCGGCCCAGTCCGAATTGCTTTCCGCGCTGGTGGGGGCACTGTGATGGATGTAGGGCGCCAGCAGGATGTAGCCGTCCACCGGCACCTGCGGGTCGCCGCCGGCGTGGCGTATCGCCAGGCCGCCGCCGCTGGAATGGCCGGCCAGTAACAACGCCGCCTCGGGGTGCGCCCGGCGTACCAGGCCCAGGAAGTCGTCCAGGTCGTCCTCGAGCTGGCCAATGTAGTCCACGTCACCGCGCCGCACCGGGTCCGGGCCGTGGCCGCGCAGGTCGGGAGTGTAAACACGAGCGATGCCGTGCTCGGCCAGACCGGCGGCAAGGGGCTGCAGATACCCGCTGTGATAGCCCGAACCGTGCAGCATGACGACGATCGTGTCGTCGGTGCCCGGGCTCGTGCCCGCGTATTCCCGGTAGTGCAGGACGGTGCCATTCCGGGCTTGATAGCGCTTTTGTTCCGCAGGTTCCGTATCGCCGATGATCTCGCCGAAATCCATGGCGGCTCCCAAGGCTGGCCAGCACGAAGCCAGCAGGCAAAGTACCCATGCGGGCAAACAAGGGTGTGTGGCGGGCATGGCAACCCCCTTTTGGGTTTGTTGTCCTGATGCCAGCCCAGCCTGAACGACACCCGCGCATGCTGGCAACCGGCATTACTTCTTGAGATCGGCCTCACCGGGCTCTTCTCCCGCAGTGTTACATGAAGGTTTGGCCACGTGAGTATGCAACCGTGATCATTTTTCCAGCCCGATTTCGGAGTGACTATGGCCTACGATTCAATCTTCAGGAGAAACCCAATGAGAGCTTTTTATGGTCGCCGGATGCTGGCCGCGCTGCTGGCTCCCGCATTGCTACTGAGTGCCGCTGCGTCTTGGGCAGAGGAACGTCCGTCTTTCCGAATTGCTTGGACCGTATACGCGGGCAATATGCCTCTTGGATATGCCCAAGACAGTGGCATCCTCGCTGAGTGGGGTGACCGCTATGGCATGGACCTGAAGGCTGTGCAGCTCACCGATTATGTTGAGGCACAGAATCAGTATACCGGTGGTGCGTTCGACGCGGTGGTGGCCATCACCCTGGACGCGCTGACCATTCCCGCCGCTGCGGGGGTCGACTCATCCGCCGTGGTGATGATGAACGGGTCCCTCGGTAGTGATGGCATGGTCATGAAAGGCAAGGGCAAGACGGTCAAGGATCTCGAGGGCGAGCGAATCAACCTAGTGGCGTTCTCGGGTTCCCACTACATGCTATCCCGGGCTCTGGATATGCACGGTATGAGCGAACGGGATGTGGAGGTGGTGAACACCTCCGACGCGGATATCGCCACTGCCTTCCAAACGCGTGAGGTCGAGGCCGTGGCCACCTGGAAGCCACATCTGGACAACATCCTGGCACAAAACCCGAATACCAGTCTTATTTTTGATTCCTCGAAAATCCCCGATGAGATCACTGATGTGATTCTGGTTCGCACCGAAACCTTGGACCAGCACCCGGAGCTGGGCTACGCGCTCGCTGGCGCCTGGTTTGAAGTGGTCGACATGCTGGAGCCTGGCCATCCGAAGCGACAGGAAGTAATGGCGCATATCGCCGACGCGGCGGGGACCGACTTGGAAGGGTTCGAAAAACAGCTGTCCACGGTGGTTCTGTATGAACGCGATGAAGCCATCAAGCTGGTGGAAAGTGACGCTTTTCGCGAAAGCCTGGATGAAATGTCCAACTTTGCGTTTGAAAAAGGGTTAATGGGGGACAGCGCGCCCGGCCCTGATTTCATCGGCATGGAATTTGAAAACGGTGAGGTGTTGGGTAACCGTAACAACGTTAAACTGCGTTTCCCAAGCCGGTACATGCAATCCGCTAAAGACGTGCCCGCGGGTAAGCCTGGTAAAGAGGAGTAAGCGAATGTTTACGGCATTGTCAGGCAGCAGGCCTTACGCTTGGCCTTTGGCCGGCGCATGGTCGCCTGAGGATACCGCGCTGCTGGTGATCGATATGCAGCGCGATTTTCTATCCGAACAAGGCTATTTCGCGAGCATGGGCTACCCGGTGCAGCAAGCCCAGGCCATTGTTGAACCGGTGGTTCGGGTTACCGATGCCTTGCGGGCTCTGGGCTTCACGATCGTACTTACACGAGAGGGTCACCGGCCGGATTTGAGTGACCTGACCGCCATGAAACGCCAGCGCGCCGAGAACATGGGGGCTGCCATTGGTGCGCCCGGGCCCCTGGGACGCTTTCTTGTGCGCGGGGAGCCGGGCTGGGACCTGGTGCCCGAGCTGGCGCCCCAGGCCGGCGATATCTTGCTGGATAAACCCGGCAACGGTGCGTTCCACGCCACGGATCTGGACCAGATTCTACGGGTACGGGGCATCCGTCACCTTTTGGTGTGTGGCGTCACTACCGATGTATGCGTGCATTCCACTTTGAGGGAAGCCAATGACAGGGGCTACGAGTGCCTGATGTTGGAGGACTGCAGCGCGGCCGGTGACGTTTGTATGCATCAGGCCGCGATCACCATGACGCTCAACGAGGGCGGTATTTTCGGTGCTGTTGGAAAGAGTGACCAGGTTCTTGCCGCACTCGATGCCAAAGCCAACGCCGAAGGGGCCCGGGACGCGATCGGTTAATCACGAGGAGAACGCCGTTGCAACACTACGATTCAGTCACTGCATCCCGGCCTTACGTATGGCCGGTATACGACCGTTGGAACAAATCAGACACCGCGCTGCTGGTGATCGATATGCAAGCCGATTTCTTATCGCCGGACGGCTACTTTGCGGCGCTCGGAAACTCGCTGGACAATGTGCGCGGGTGCGTGGCGCCGATCAAAGCCTTGCTGGATAAGATGCGTCCTCTGGGCTTTCCGATCATATACACCCGTGAGGGTCACCGGCCGGACCTGTCCGACCTGCATTACCCCAAGCGCCGGCGTGCCGAGATGGCAGGATGTCCGATCGGCTCGAAAGGGCCGATGGGCCGCTTTCTAGTGCGTGGAGAGCCGGGTTGGGACATCGTGCCTGAGCTGGCTCCGGAACCGGGAGATCTGGTCGTCGATAAGCCCGGGCATGGTGCTTTTCATCAAACCGACCTGGACTTGATACTGCGTAACCGGGGCATTCAGAACCTGATAATCACCGGCGTGACCACCGAAGTTTGTGTGCATTCCACGCTGCGAGAGGCCGACGACCGGGGATATGACTGTCTGCTTTTGGCCGATAGTTGTGCCGCTGGCGATACCGCGCTACACCAGGCTTCGGTCGAGACCACCACCGTGGATGGTGGCATCTTCGGTGCGGTAGCGAACCATCAGGATGTGCTTAACGCGCTAGGTTGAACGCGTTACCGCCTGAAGATCCTCCAGAAAGGCCGTGGCCGCCGGTAGCTTTTCATCGTGTGTGCGGCGAAGCACGGCCTCAATGGGGGACTGACGGCGGTAGTGCTCCGGCAGCACCGGTATCAATTCACCTTTGGTGATCCAGTTTTGGGCGTAGTGTTCCGGTAGAAAGCCGACATGGGTGCCCGCCAGTATCAGCATGGCGGCGGCCTCCACGTTGCTTACCCAGGCGGTCACGGTACTCCGGTCACCCTGTATGGCTTGCAGATCATCGGCCCTGAGAAAGGCGCGAGACACCTTGAACGAACCCGCCAGTATGTCGCGTGCCTGGGGCCGGGTACGGGCCTGGGAAAGAGGATGATCCGGGGCGCAAACCAACAGGTCCCTTTCGGTATACAGCGTCCTGTATTCCAATTCCCCGAGATGATATGGGAAGATGCCAATGCCCAGGTCGGCCTTGCCCTCTAGTATTCTAAGTTCTATCTGCGCCGGCTCGATAACATCCAGGTACAACGTCACAGCGTTATCCGGGCGTTTCCCGTAGCGCGATAATATTTCCACCACCGGGCAGCTTGGGTCTGACACCAGATTGTCGATCAAAGCTAAGTGGATATCCCCCGACAGTTTCCCTTGCAGATTACGCGCATCCTGTTCGAAGGTCTTGATGGACTGTAGTAGCTCGGTGGTCTGACGGTAGAAGCGTTGCCCCTCCGGTGTCAGAGAAAACCCCGCCCGACCCCGAACGCACAGCCGCAATCCCAGGCGGCCCTCGAGCAGCTTTAGTTGCTTACTAATGGTTGACGCGTCCTTGGTCAGCGATGTCTGTGCGTTGGCGATACCGTGCGACTCCACAACCGCTACGAAGACGCGTAGCAGCCGCAGGTCGAGATCCCCGATATTCATAGTCAGTTGGCCTTCTGCGCTTGTCCGTACCAGGGGAAACAGACTCTTGCCAGTTTGGCCAGACCCAGGTCGGAAACCACCGCGAGAATGGTAATCCAGGCCACATAGGGCAGGATCGTGTCCATGGCGAGGTAACGTCTCACCAGGAAAATTCGAAACCCGAGCCCCTCGGTGGACGCCACCGCCTCGGCGGCAATCAGGAATAGCCAGGCCGCGCCCATGGTCAGCCGGACCGAGTCCAGGAGCCGCGGCATCATCTGCGGCAGCACCACCCTCAGAGTCAGTTGCCAGCTCGAAGCGCCCAGGGTTTGTGCTTTTATCAGCTGCTCATCCGGCAGTTCGGAAACCCGCATGGCCATGCCCCTGATTAACATCGGCGTTGTGCCTAGCGTAATGAGAGTAATCTTGGATATCTCGCCCAGTCCCAGCATGATGAAAAGAATCGGCAACACCGCAAGCGGCGGGATCATCGACACCATGGCCAGAACCGGCGCCAGGGACACCCTGACCCAGGGCACCAGGCCCATGAGCAAGCCAAACAGCAGCCCCAGGAGGGTAGTCAGCGCCATCGCGATGCCCAGCCGTGTCAGGCTGGCGATGGTATCGGCCCAGAACAGTAGTTCGCCGGTGCGCACGTTGGGCTCGAACATGAGTTTGTTCATGGCGGTGATCATTTTTTCCAGCGACGGCAACACCGGATCATTGGGGTTCAGAGCAAGTCGGGCCTCGGAAGCACTGAAGTAGAAAAAGACAAGCAGCAAGAAGGGCACCATGCCGGCGATTAATACACCGAGCCGACCGGGATGCCTATTAATGATCCGCATAATCAGTACCTTATCTCGGGTTCAGAAAAACGACCGGCTTTTCCCAGATCGCCAGTACGATGTTGCCGCTCTGGCTTCGTACTTCATGGCTGCTGCCCGGAGGGTTGATCACCAGGGTCCCGGCGTCATAGTCGCCGTTCTCGTCACTTTCCTGACCGGACAGCACTAGCAGATATTCATAACCGGCGTGGCGGTGCCTTTCCACCGTGGCGCCGGCCGCGTTGCGCAGCAGCGCTGCTTTGACGGCGCCATCGCTTTCCTGGCGAAGCGGAAATATCTCCACGCCTTCGGCGAACGGGCGCCAAGGTATATCGGAAAAGTGTACGTCGAGGCTCCACAGGTCGCTGAATCGGCTGGGGAGACTGTCGTCGGGGCCCGCTTTCTCTGTCATCTGATTTGTCCTGGCGTGCGCATGGCGGTTCAATATGAGTTCTTATAGTGGACACTCCCGGCTTGGAAAAACATTACCGGGAGTGCATGCGAACATGGGCAGGCGTGCAGTCTGAACGCCGGCTCAACCGAGGATCATCACCGCCTGGCCGGCATTGATCTGCTGGCCCTCCTGGCGGGCGATGTGCACCACCTTGCCGGCTTCCGGCGCGGCCACTTCGATTTCCATTTTCATGGATTCCAGCACCGCCACCACCTGGCCCTCCTCGACACGGTCGCCTTCGGCCACGGTGAGCTTCCAGATGTTGCCGGCGGTGGGGGATTCCACCGGGGTGCCCTCGGGCAGGCTGTCCGCTTCCTCGGCGTTCAGGTCCTGCTGGGATTCGAAGTTGATCTGGCCGCTTGCCACCCAGCGTTGCAATTCCTCGTCGAAGGCCCGGTTGCGGGCGTCGGTGAAGGCGCGGATGTCGGCGTCGTTGTCTTCCAGGAAGCGCTGGTACTCGCCCAGGTTGAAGGTGGTCTCCTCGGCCCGGAACGGGTAACGACCCTTGGGGAAGTCGCGGCGGATCCGTTGCAGCTCCTCGGCACTCACTTCATAGAAGCGGATCTGGTCGAAGAAGCGCAGCAGCCAGGGTTGGGTGAACGCCTCGGTGCGGTGGAAGCGGTTCCACATCTGCATGGTGCGGCCCACGAACTGGTAGCCGCCGGGGCCTTCCATGCCGTACACGCACAGATAGGAGCCGCCGATGCCCACCGAGTTTTCCGCGGTCCAGGTGCGGGCCGGGTTGTACTTGGTGGTCACCAGCCGGTGGCGCGGGTCGTAGGGGGTGGCCACCGGCGCGCCCAGGTAGACGTCGCCCAGGCCCATCACCACATAGCTGGCCTCGAACAGGATCTTCTTGACCTCGTCGATGCTGTCCAGGCCGTTGATGCGGCGGATGAACTCGATGTTGCTGGGGCACCAGGGGGCGTCCTTGCGCACCGACTGCATGTATTTCTCGATCGCCAGGCGGCAGGCTTCGTCGTCCCAGCTCAGCGGCAGGTGGACGATGCGTGAGGGCACTTCCAGGTCGTCCTGCTTGTCCAGGGTCAGCTCGGCCCGTTTGAGCATTTCGAGCAGGTCCCGGCGCGGCAGCACGGATGGCTCGAAGTGCACCTGCAGGGAGCGGATGCCCGGGGTCAGCTCGAGAATGCCGTCGGGCTTTTCCTCTTCCAGCCACAGCATCAGCGCGTGGGCGCGGAACCGCAGCCGCAGGTCCAGCTCCAGCGGGCCGTATTCCACCAGCAGGTAGCGGTCGCCGGCGGCGCGGTAGACCACCTCCGGGCCGTCTTCCTTTTCTTCCAGCCGGTCCAGGACCGGCGTGGTGACCGGCGCCGCCGCCGGGGCCAGTGTCGGCGCGCTCAGCCCGGCCAGGCAGGCGTCCTGTTCCGCCGCCAGGCGGTCGGCGTCCTCCAGGCTGAGCGGCACGAAGCGCAGGCGGTCGCCGGCCTTGAGCTGGCCCAGCTTCCAGCGGTCCGCCGAGATCACCGTGGCCGGGCACACGAAGCCGCCCAGCGACGGCCCGTCCGGCCCCAGGATCACCGGCATGTCGCCGGTGAAGTCCACCGTGCCCACGGCGTAGGCGTTGTCGTGAATGTTGGACGGGTGCATGCCCGCTTCGCCGCCGTCGCTGCGCGCCCACTCCGGCTTCGGGCCCACCAGGCGGATGCCGGTGCGGCTGGAGTTGTAGTGCACCTGCCAGTCGGCGCTGAAGAAGGTGGCCATGTCGTCGTCGGTGAAAAAGTCCGGCGCGCCGTGGGGGCCGTAGATCACGCGCAGTTCCCAGGTGTCGCCCAGCGCCGGTTTCAGGCTGTCCGGCACCGCCACGGGGGCCGGGTCCGCCGCCGGGGGGCCGAAATGCAGCACGTCGCCGGTGCGGATGGCGCGCCCGCCGTGGCCGCCGAACTGCCCCAGGGTGAAGGTGCTGCGCGAGCCCAGGTAGGGCTGGCACTGCAGGCCGCCGGCGAGGGTCAGGTAGGCGCGGGCGCCGTCGCCGCGCACCTTGCCCAGCTTGAGGGTCTGGCCGGCGGCGACGGAAACCGCCTGGTAGTTGGGCACCGGCTCGCCGTCCAGGGTGGCGCCCATGTCGGCGCCGGTAAGGGCGATGCGGGTGCCGTGGTTAAAGCGCAGGGTGGGGCCGTTGAGGGTGAATTCCAGCCCGGCGGCGTCCTCGTCGTTGCCCAGCAGGCGGTTGCCGAGGCGGAAGCTGAGCGCGTCGAACGGGCCGGACGGCGGCACGCCGATCGGCCAGTAGCCGCGCCGGCCCGGGTAGTCCTGCACCGTGGTCAGGGTGCCGCCGGCGAGCACGTCCAGGGTGGTGGGGTGGTAGTCGAAATCGTTCAGGTAGCGGGTGGTCATCTCGCCGTTCTGGAACGCCCGGTCGGCGAGGATCGCCAGCACATAGTCGCGGTTGGTTTCGATGCCTTCCACGCAGGTGTGTTCCAGGGTGCGTTGCAGGGCGGCCAGCGCCGCGTCGCGATCCGCTTCGAAGACGATCAGCTTGGCCAGCATCGGGTCGTACAGCGGCGAGACCGTCAGGCCTGGTTCGATCCAGTGGTCGATGCGCAGCTTCTCGCCGTCGGCCTCGGGGAACTCGGCGGTGGTGAGCAGGCCGGCGCTGGGCTGGAAGTCCTTGTTGGGGTCTTCCGCGTACAGGCGCGCCTGCAGCGCGTGGCCGCGTGGCGTGAGACCCTCGCCCAGGCCCGCCAGCGGCGGCAGCTCGCCGGCGGCCAGCTGCACCATCCAGCGCACCAGGTCGATGCCGAACACCTGCTCGGTGACGCCGTGCTCCACCTGCAGGCGGGTGTTCACCTCCAGAAAGTAGAAGCGGTTGCTGTCCTGGTCGAGGATGAATTCCACCGTGCCGGCGTTGCGGTAATCCACCGCCGCCACCAGGCGGCGGGCGGTGTCGTGCAGGGTGGCGCGCACCTCGTCCGGCAGGTTGGGCGCCGGGGTTTCTTCCAGCACTTTCTGGTGGCGGCGCTGGGCGGAGCAGTCCCGCTCGCCCAGGGCCAGTGCGCCGCCGGCGCCGTCGCCGAACACCTGCACTTCGATGTGGCGGGCGCGCTCAATGTATTTTTCCAGGAACACGCCGTCGTTGGAGAAGTTGTTGGCGCTCAGCCGGCGCACGCTGTCCCAGGCTTTTTCAAGGCCGGCGTCGTCGTGGCAGATCTGCATGCCGATGCCGCCGCCGCCGGCGGTGCTTTTGAGCATCACCGGGTAGCCGATCCCGGCGGCGGCTTTGAGCGCCGCCGCCGGGTCATCCAGCAGGCCGGTGCCGGGCAGCAGCGGCACGTCGTTGTCCTCGGCCAGGGCGCGGGCGGTGTGTTTCAGGCCGAAGTCGCGCATCTGTTGCGCGGTGGGCCCGATAAAAGCGATGCCGTTGTTTTCGCACCGCTCCACGAATTCGGGGTTTTCACTGAGAAAGCCGTAGCCGGGGTGCACCGCGTCGATGCCGTGCTCGGCCATCAGCGCGAACAGCTTGTCCTGGTTCAGGTAGGTCTGCGCGGCGTTGCCGTCGCCCAGGTACAGCGCCTGGTCCGCCAGGGCCACGTGCCGGGATTCGGTGTCCGCGTCGGCGTAGATCGCCACGCTGGTGACGTCCAGATCCTTGAGGGTACGGATGATGCGGGTGGCGATGGCGCCGCGGTTGGCGATCAAAACCTTGTTGAACATGACGTCGGCTCTCTTGCGAGGGCGGGCCGTCCCGCCGTTGTGTTTCCTTGCGCCGGGGTCGTCCCCGGGGGCGTTTTCGATGAACGCCGTTACCAGATCAGCACTTCAATGGGCGTCGGGTTGTAGCCGTTGCACGGGTTGTTGAGCTGCGGGCAGTTGGAAATCAGCACGGTGGTGTTCATCAGTGCTTTCAGTTCCACGTACTTGCCCGGCGCGGAGATGCCGTCCTGGAAGGTGAGCCCGCCGTCGGCGGTCACCGGCACATTCATAAAGAAATTGATGTTGTGGGTGATGTCCCGTTTGCCGAGGCCGAACTCTTCGTGCTCGTTCACCGCCAACATCCAGCTGTCGCGGCAGGCGTGCATGCAGCGCTTTTCCAGGTCGTAGCGCACGGTGTTGCTCTCGGTGGCGCAGGCGCCGCCCAGGGTGTCGTGCCGGCCGCAGGTGTCGGCGGTGATTTCCAGCATCGGGTTGTTGCGGTTGGAGCGCAGCACCGTGCCGGCGGTGAGGTAGACGTTGCCCTGTTCGCGGATGGTGTCCATGGCGCTGTAACGCTCGGCGCTGTCGTCGGCGTTGAAGAACAGGGTGTCGGCGGCCTGGTTGCCTTCCAGATCCAGAATCCGGACCGTCTCGCCTTTTTTCACCACTTTCAGAAAGTAGTCGCCGGCGGGGACGGTCTCCCGGAAGGTGGCGTCTTCGGGTTTCAGAATGCTTTCTTTGATCATCTTGTCCTCCTTACGGCTCAGGCTTCGTCCAGGTAGTACAGCCGGTTGTTTTCGAAGGCGCGGCCGTTCTCCGGGCGGAAGTTCAGGCAGTAGTCGTCCGCCGTCACCGGGTCGGCCTTGAGCATTTCCACGTGCACCGGCTTCTTCGGGTATTCCGTGGCCGGGTTGAGCGGGTGCGGGCAGGTGTGCATCACCACCAGGGTTTCCATCTCGAAACGCAGCGTGATCTGGGCGCCGGGTTTCGCCGCGGACGGGTCGAAGAACATCTTGCCGTCGTCGTCGGTGGCCACCTTGCTGAACAGATTGAGGTTGGCGGCCAGGTCCCGTTCGGTGAGGCCGTACTTGGCCAGCTCGGTGAGGAAGCTGGTGTGGCCGCTCAGGTACCAGTCGTTGTGGTGGTCCTGGTAGCGGTGCTCGCCGTACTTCTCCTTCACCTGTTCCGGATGCAGGTTGCCGCACACGGTGTCGTGCCAGCCGAAGCTGTCCTCGACGATGGAGGCGAACACCCGGCCCATGTCCGAGTACAGGCAGTTGCCGCGGGTGAGCTTGAAGGTGTGCTGGCCCTTGAGGCTGTCCGGGGCGTTGTAGCGCTCCAGCTTCTCCTCCGGGTTGTAGAACAGCATGCCCACGTTGGCGCCGCCTTCCACGTCGGTGAGACGCAGGGCGGTGCCGCGCCGCATCCGGAAGGACCAGTGCGCGCCGCCGGGCAGGGTGTATTGGTAGAGCGGGGTTTGCATGGGGTTGCTCCTCGTTCTCTGGTTACGGGGTCGGTATCAGGCGCCCAGCACCCGGGCGGTGGAATCCACGCTCTGGGTGATCGACTGCAGGGTGCCTTTGTCGCTGTTGCCCACCGGCAGGTCGTAGGTGATGCGCGCGCCATAGCTGCCGGGGGTCTGCGGGTCCAGCCGTTCCTTGTCGAACACCCACATGCGGGTGCCGAGGAAAAAGCCCTCCGCCAGGTCGTGGGTGATCATGAACACGGTCAGGTCCTGCTTGCGCCACAGGTCCAGCACCAGCTCGTGCATGTCCCGGCGGATGCCCGGGTCCAGGGCGCCGAAGGGTTCGTCCAGCAGCAGAATGCGCGGCTTCTTGATCAGCGCCTGGGCCAGCGCCAGGCGCTGCTGCATGCCGCCGGACAGCTCGTGGGGGTATTTGCCCAGGGCGTGGTCCAGCCCCACGGAGGCGAGCATCTCCTCGGCCTGCTCGCGCAGGGCGCGGCGCTTGCCGCCGAACACGCGGCCCAGCCAGCGGCTGCTTTCCAGTTCGCCGGCCAGCATCACGTTTTCCACGGCGGTGAGGTGGGGCAGCACGGAATAACGCTGGAACACGATGCCCCGGGTCTCGTCCGGCTCGTCGGGGATCGGCTTGCCGTCCAGCAGCAGTTGGCCCCGGGTCGGGCTTTCGGTGCCCAGCATCATTTTCAGGAAGGTGGTCTTGCCGCAGCCGGAGGCGCCCACCACGGTGACGAACTCGCCTTCCTCCACCTTGGCGTTCAGGCGCTCCAGGACCACGTCCTGGCCGTACTCCTTCCAAAGATTCTTGATCTCGATGGCAGCCATGTCGGTCTCCTTATTGCGCGCCGTGGAACCAGGGGTAGCGCCACTGGGAGTAACGCTTGAGGGCGAAGTCGAGGGCGAACGCCAGGAAGGTGATCCAGGCCACGTAGGGCAGAATCACGTCCATGGCCAGGTAGCGGCGCACCAGAAAGATGCGGTAGCCCAGGCCTTCGGTGGCGGCGATGGCTTCCGCGGCGATCAGGAACAGCCAGGCGGAACCCAGTGACAGACGCACGGAACTGAGCAGGCGCGGCATGATCTGCGGCCACACCAGCCGGGTGATGATCTGCCAGGTGTTGGCGCCCAGGGTCTGCATCTTGATGATCTGTTCGGTGGGGATTTCCTCCGCCCGCTGCTGCAGGTCGCGGATCAGAAAGGGGGTGATGCCGATGATGATCAACATCACCTTGGCCAGCTCGCCGAGCCCGAAAATAATGAACAGAATCGGCAGAATCGCCAGCGGCGGCACCAGGGACATGCCGGTGACCAGTGGCGAAATGCCGGCCCGGAACAGCGGCAGCGAGCCGGTGGCGATGCCCACCACCAGGCCGATCAGGGCGCTGATCGCCACGCCGATGCCGAGCCGCTGCAGGCTGGCCAGGGTGTCCACCAAAAGGGTGTACTCGCCGCTGCGTTTGCTGGGCTCGAAGGCCATCCGCTCGATGGCGTCGGAGAAGCTGCTCAGGGAGGGCAGGAGTTTATCGTTGGGGTTCGCGTCCAGCCGCGCGTCGGAGGCGACCAGGTACAACACCGCCAGGATGACGAAGGGCAGCAGGCCGAGGGCCCAGCGGCCCACCGGTCCGGCCTGGCGGTTGATCAGTTTCTTCATGGCGACCTCCTTGGTTACAGGCGATGAGGAATCCAATGACAGGGCGTCATCATGTCCTCCCGGGCTTTTGTCCCGCCGTGTAACCTCCCCGGCGCGCCGGGCGAAGGTCGACCGCTCTCGGACCAGGCATCGGCGTTGCCGACCGGAACCCTAGCGATCCATTGAGATAGCAAATTGTCGAGTCGTGATGGCAAAACCGGCCATTCGATTCCTGACTTCGATACAGCAAAACCGATGCCAGGGTGGCCAAGGTGTTGTTTTGTAAGGGCTGGCGCCCGGAGGCGGGGCGTGGCGGGGTCGTTTTGGGGCAGCGGTGTGCGCTTTATTGGTGCCCGGCGCCCCAGGGTGGGGCGCCGGGGTGGGAATCAGGGCTGCTCGATGAAGTCCATCAGGGCTTCCCAGCTCACCAGATCGGCCTCTTTGTCGTAGGCCAGCGGCAGCTCGAACCGTTTGCCGGTTTCGTCCGCCTTGGGGTTGGTGAAACCGTGCTGCACGCCCGGGAAGCTGAGCAGCTGGAACTGGGCGCCGGCCTGGGTGAGCTCTTCCACCAGGGCGCTCACCTGGTCCGCCGGCACCATCGGGTCGGCCTGGCCGGTGGCCACCAGCACGCGGGCGTCGATGTCGCCTTCGCCGGCGCGCTGGTTGGTACCCAGGGTGCCGTGGAAGCTGGCCACGCCGGCCAGGTCGTTGCCCTTGCGCGCCTGTTCCAGCACCACGCCGCCGCCGAAGCAGTAACCCACCGCGAAGATGCGCTCGTCGTCCACGTACTGCTGATCACGCAGTATGGTTTTGGCGGCGTTGAAGCGCGCGGTCAGTTTTTCCGGTTCCGACAACGCCTGCTCCATGAACGCCTTGGCGTCCTTGGGGTGGCTGGCCACCTGGCCGTCGCCGTACATGTCCACCGCCAGGGCCACATAGCCCTCCTCGGCGAGCAGGCGGGCGCGGTTGCGGGCGTAGTCGTTAAGGCCCCACCATTCGTGCACCACGATCACGCCGGCGGTGGTGCGGTCCAGGTCCTCGTCCATGAACAGCACGCCCTTGCCCAGACCACCGGGCAGTTTCACGGTCTTTTCCGCCACGTCCGCGATGGCGATACCGCTCAGCATCAGCAGGCCCAGCACAATACTCAGTCGTTTCATGGTCGCATCCTTCTTGGTTGGTGGTGATCTCACTCGTCCCACACCCAGCGCAACGGTTCGCCGAAATCGTCATAGATCAGTTTGCGCCGTGGCCGGCGCTTGTGCGTGGGGCGGGTGGTTTTGCGTTTGCGCGCGTCAATCGCCGCCGCCACCGCTGAAATGTCCGTGCGGGTGGCGCGTGGCGCCTGGGAAAACGGAAAAGCACGCTTTCCCTGGGGCTGCGCCGGGTCATTGCCGGAAACGCCGTGCGGCACTTCCTTAATGCGTCCGCCGTGGGAGAGAAAACGCTCCATATCCCGTTGCAGGCGCCGGCGCTGCTGTTCCTTACTATTGCGGACTTTCATCGGGTCGGGGGGATCGGGCAAGTAGCCTTCCACCATAGCAGTGCAAGGCAGGGGCGAGAAGACGCCGGGCCCCGATGGGCCTAAAAGATACAGACCATCGCGCCGGCGGCGTCGAGAAATAGTGATTGCCGCCGGGTCAAGGCGGCGCGAAGGCGGCCGGTTACAGACCCTTGTCGAGGGTCTCCGAAGGTGCGGGCGTATCGCCGGCGCGCAGCGGGTTGCAGTTCTTGATCACTACCTTGCCTTCCAGCACGTTACCCCGTGAATATTCCTGGAAGATGCAGCGGTTGGTCTCCGGGTCGTAGTTTTCGATCCACAGGTTGTCGCCTTTCCAGGTGGCCGCCACGTGCTGGTGCCCTTCTTCCACGGTCACGTTCATGGTGCCGCCAAGGCGCTTGACGAAAATCTGTTCCAGCCAAAAATAGTAGAGCAGGGTGCTGAGCAGCCAGATCACCACGGCGGTGATGAGCGCCGGTTTCCACTTGCCCATGCGGACGCCGATGCCGAACAGGGCCAGGAAGATAGCGGCCGCCACCAGCAGCCAATAAAGGTAGGTGATCATGCGAAGCTCCTTGTTTCAGGCTATTGTTGTTTCGATGCGAAAACTCATGGTGATGATAGCAACTCCCCGAAAAACAGGTGTAAAACCGTGAAACAGAGCACGGTACCGGCGGCCGGTGACTGGTGGGTGTACATGCTGCGCTGCGCCGACGGTTCGCTCTACACCGGTGTCACCACGGACGTACTGCGCCGCTGGCAGGAACACAACGACGGCCCGCGCGGCGCCCGCTACACCCGCGCCCGGCGGCCGGTGGCGCTGGTGATGTGCGTGGCGGTGCCCGGCCGGGCCGCCGCCGGCCGGCTGGAGGTGCGCCTCAAGGCCCTGTCCCGTCCGCGAAAGGAACAACTGATTCAGGCGGTCACCGGGGTTTCGGTTGCTAATCCACCGGGGAATTGCTTGACTGCGTCCACTTCTGAATTGGAGAACCCGGAATGAACTTTTGGCGTGCTTTCATGCTGATGTGGCTGGCCGTGTCGCTCGCCGGCTGCGGCATCAACAATATTCCCACCTACGACGAGCAGGTGAAGGCGGCCTGGTCCCAGGTGCAGAACCAGTACCAGCGGCGTGCCGACCTGGTGCCCAATCTGGTCAACACCGTGCAGGGCTTCGCCGACCAGGAGCGCGAAGTGCTGGTGGAGGTCACCGAGGCGCGCTCCAAGGTGGGCTCCATTCAAATGGACGAGAGCATTCTCAACGACCCGCAGAAATTCCAGCAGTTCGAGCAGGCGCAGAGCCAGCTCGGCTCCGCCCTGCAGCGGCTGATGGTGGTGGTGGAGCGCTACCCGGAGCTGAAATCCAACCAGAACTTCCTGACCCTGCAGGCTCAGTTGGAAGGCACCGAGAACCGCATCGCGGTGGCGCGCCGGGACTACATCCAGGCGGTGCAGCAGTACAACACCGAGATCCGCACCTTCCCGGGCCGCATCTGGCACAGCGTGCTCTATAGTGAGCTGGAGCCGCGCGAAAACTTCGAAGCCACCACGGAGAACGCCGAACAGGCGCCCTCCGTTAACTTCGAATGAGTACGGCGCTGATCCCCAACCGTATCGGTGCCGCGCTGCGGCTCGGCGCCCTGCTGATGCTGGCGGCGTTGGCGCTGCCGGTGTCCGCCGCCCCGGATTTCCCGGAACTGACCGGCCGCGTGGTGGATAACGCCGAGCTGCTGTCGCCGGCCCAGGAACGGGCGATCACCGAGCGGCTGGCCGCCGAAGAGCAGCAAAGCTCCAACCAGATCGTGGTGGTCACCCTGGCGGATCTGCAGGGTTACGACATCGCCGATTACGGCGTGCGGCTGGGCCGGGAGTGGGGCATCGGCCAGGAAGGCACCGACAACGGCGCCCTGCTGCTCATCGCGCCCAACGAGCGCAAGGTGCGTATCGAAGTGGGCTACGGGCTGGAAGGGGCGCTCACCGACGCCACCTCTTCCAGCATCATCCGCAACGACATCCAGCCCGCCTTCCGGCAAGGGGATTTCGCCGGCGGCATCAACGCGGCGCTCACCTCAATTTTCGCCGCCATCCAGGGCGAATATCAGGCCCCGGCCGGCGGCGGCGACGCCGACCGTAAAGAAGCCTCCAGCCTGCAGGCGCTGCTCTACCTGATCGGCCTGGTGGTGTTCACCTTCTTTCTGTCGTTCGGTGGTCTGGGCCGCAAAGGCGGCCGCCGTGGCGCCGCCGGCCTGATGTTCCTGCCCATGGGCATGGGCGGCTTCGGCGGCGGAGGCGGCGGTGGTTTCGGTGGCGGCGGCTTCGGCGGCGGCGGTGGTGGTTTCGGAGGCGGTGGCGCCTCGGGAGGTTGGTAATGTTATTGAATGAAGAGAACCAGAAACGGGTCGCCCGGGCGATCGCCGCCGTTGAGAAAGACACCGACGCCGAGGTGGTCACGGTGCTGGCCCGCCAGTCTGACGATTACCGCTACATCCCGATGATGTGGGCGGCGCTGCTGTCGCTGCTGGTGCCCCTGGCGCTGGCGTTCATGCCGGTGGGCCTGGACGCCCTGGAAACCCTGCTCGCCCAGTGGACCGTGCTGGTGGTGCTGGCGGTGCTGTTCCGCTGGCCACCGCTGATGATGAAGCTGGTGCCCAAGCGCGTGAAGCACTGGCGCGCCGCCAACCTGGCCCGGCGCACCTTCCTCGACCAGGGCCTGCACCACACCCGTGGCGGCCACGGCGTGCTGATCTTCGTCAGCGAAGCGGAGCACTACGTGGAGATTCTCGTCGACCGAGGCGTGGCCCAGCATGTGCCGGACGAAACCTGGAAGAAGATCGTCGACACCTTCACCGCCCACGTCCAGCAGGGCGAGGTGCTCAACGGCTTCCTGGAGTGCATCGCCTCCTGCGGCGACCAGCTGATCATCAAGGTGCCGGCCACCGAAAAGAAAAACGAGCTGCCCAATCACCTGGTTATCCTTTAACCGGCTGCCCCTAACCGGGCATCCTGGTGCGGGTGGGCCTTGTGGGAGATTCTATGGTGCCTAACAAGGCTCATGAGAGCCTGGGGCGCAATAGTTCTCCTGGTATTTCATCAAGGCGAAGGCGACGCGGGCGAGCTTGCGAGCCAGGATGACCAGGGCCTGTGTGGTTTTCAGGCCCCGATCCCGATAGCGTTGATAAAAGGCTTTCCAGGTGGGGTGGCGTGCGCCGCTCATGGCCGAACAGTGCAACAGGCGGCGCACTTCCGTGTCGCCTTGCTTGGTTAATCGACGTTTGCCCTTCAGCTTGCCCGAGTCACGTACGCGCACATCCAGGCCCAGGAAGGCGACGAAGGCGTCGCTGTTCCGGAAGTCGCCTCGCAAGAAGGCCATCACCAAGGCGGTGGCGGTGAGTTCACCGATGCCATCGATGGCCTGGCAGCGCTGCACCTGATCGCGCAAGCCTGCGGCGTGGGCGGCCTCCCTGAGCCGCTTTTGGATCAGGTGGTCGATCCGGTCGATCTGCTTGAGCAAGGTCGCCAGGGCCGTTTTCAGCAAGGGCTCCGCGCTCAGGCTTTGGCGCAAGGCGGTGCGGGCCTTGACCAGGGCGGCCCGCCGGCGCAGCAGGCTTTGCAGGGTCCGGTAGGCCTTGGGCGGCGGCATCCAGCGCCGTAATTCGTCTTTCTCTTTGCGCAGATAGCGCGCCAGAAGCTGGGCGTCGGTCAAGTCGGTCTTGGCCCGGCCGCCGACGCCTTCTCGATAGTTCTTGAGCCGATAGCCATCCACCACATAGACGTGG